>Ga0105251_10000270_pt1 | contig 51871 bp, 48 predicted proteins | sample KBSS64metaG_FD_80424 | JGI IMG/M metagenome (GOLD analysis project Ga0105251, IMG submission 80424) | Switchgrass rhizosphere microbial communities from Kellogg Biological Station, Michigan, USA - KBS S6-4 metaG | ecosystem: Host-associated > Plants > Roots > Rhizosphere > Soil | place...
AATGAGGGCTGAGGTGAATTGATGCTTCAAAATCTGCGCGTAACCGGGCTAACCTCGAAACATCTTGTTACGTGTAATGTATATTATGTTAAATCATGTATTGCTCTATAGCTGCGCATAGGTGTCTGTTTCCACTTACCTACGTACTGAATTTCGCAAACCACCGAACCTCTGCAAAATCATGAATATAGCCGCCTTTCCTGATCTGGAATTTGAGCTATGGTTTCATCAACCTGTGTTCAGCCGATTTCGTTGATCACGTTGAGTCGATAGAAATCATAGCGTGCGACTCGTCAGCAATTGGTGACAACAAAACCACGCGGTTAGAGTCTAGCTCGCGGAGAGATTTTATGACTGCTCCGTTTGTCCCTATCCCTTTGTTCCCACCGTACAAACATTGGCACGCTGATAGTCCTGAGGATTTTCCTGAGAATCACAACATTCGTTGTCGGCTAGAAGAGCTCGATCCCGTCAAGCTGCCTTTCCTCAGCCTGTGGTACTGCAAAAGATTTTTGGAGGCGGCCGCTCACAATTGGCCGCCTTCCCGTGCGAGGGAACTTTACGATTTGGTAACCAGAGTCGCGGAGAAAATGCTCAACTGGAGCTACCTGAATGGCATCTCACTTCTGGACTGGAATCACTCGGAGTTTTGTAATTTCATCAATTTTCTGAAGCAGCCGCCAGACACGTGGTGTTCACAAACACGTCACAGTAAATTTGTATCAAGTCCCCTGGCCCCATTTTCAGAATGGAAATTCAACGGAAAGTGGCGACTGTTCTGTCGTTCTATTGACGGCACGAATGTTAGAATCCAAAGCCGCAGAGATTTGCAGAGGTCTGCACAAATAGTGCGAGAGTTCTTCGCGTATTACATTTCTACTACGGGTATTAGAAAAGATAACTGCGCGGAGAACGTGCCAGATTTTATCCTCGATGGAATGCCCGCAAACGCGCCATCCTTAGCCCACCTGCCTTATGAGTTGGACTGGACTTTCGAACAGGTTTTGAATAATTCAGCAGTAGTTCGTAGGCCAGAACAAATATTGTTGTATCTTGCAATGGCCCGTTTCAGCATCATCCACATCCGCCACGCTCAAAATTTGTCGCAGTTTTTCAAAGTCGGTGACGGTGCTTGGTATTTCAATAATGGCGGCGTTGCGGCAGTGAGTATAGAGCTATCCGCAGATTTCTGCGTCCATCTTGAGCACAGCTTAATCCTGCGTGGCATTGACACGAACGACAGTCTGCCGACAGTACCGTGTTTCCCCACGAATGATGGAGTATTCCCATACGGCTTAGACTCTATGCAGCGCCACATGAAAGAATTTGCGCGCGTGATGGCCGATATAGCCAGCCAAAGCGAAGATCCCAAGATAGCCGCTGCAGAAGATAAATTCAGGCGTATGACGTTTTTATCTATACGTAGCTCTTCTGAATACTATTCAGTTTCAAGGCGGCGAAACCGAATTTGGCAACCGCGCCGTACATCAAAGGCATGAGCTACGTCTTAGCGAATTGCGTCCGCCGGCTGAATTTCAAGCTCAATCTGAGCATGCCCCTGCCGCCGACCAGGCTGTTTTAAAAGTCCCTTGAGGGAAAGTTTGCTAGGTAAAGCAGGCAGCTTTGAGAGAGCTTGCCTTTAATTCCCAAGATTTGCAGATTTGAGGGTGTGTCTAAAAATACCAAAATCTTACATTCTCGACCTTGCGAGGTTCCTCGGTTACGTAGCCGAAGCGCGTAGGGGATACAGTGCTGGTAGAAAGGGCATATGTCCCCTCCTCCACAGCTAGCGCCGGGATACAGAGTGAATCAGCAATGCTCGCTGATACCACTAAGTTTACCGCGGCTGGCAACCCCAGAAAGATGCCAAAATGTAAGTCGGGTTTATTGCAAAAGTCATGGCTGACATCGTTGGCGTAGATGGGTAGGTTCATCTCAGTGTGCTTGGACGAACATCACGAAACTCTGATCAGACCTTGTTCCTCGTACACACGGGTATAAAATCTTAGTGCGCTGATCAAAGGAGAGTCTCAGGCATTCGAATCTATGCTCGAAATGCAGCAGACGGAACGCCCGTTCTTTATGCTCGGCATAAGCAAGCTGGTAGGTAAAGTAAGGCACAGGCCGAAAGGGAGTTTTTTGGCTCCCTTGCTCCAGCAAATAAATTCGGCCTATGTCGAGGCCGTGTGCTGGTGATAAAAAAGCTCTCGCGGGCTGCAGAGCTGATTCCTCAAAGGAGTTTCGTTGTATGCAGCGATCGCACGGCCTAACTCCTGTTTGAAATTCTCAACGTTTTTTGGATAAGAATTATCGCAGCCGTTTTCGGCTTGGTGAAGTCTTACCTCGGCTGAAACATTATGTACTAGAACTTCAATGCGGCCATTGTAACTTGTTTGCGTGTAAGCTAAGTTTATTCCAAGTTTCATCGCGGCTTGCTTAATCCTGTCGCTCTCAAGGTGAAATCCATTAATCACTACCCAGTCAATCGAGTAATTTAGAGGCCTGTTAGGGCGTCTGCGTGAAGCCTTATATCCATTGTACAATGCAGATACTACCGCCTTGTTTATATTGTGTGCCTGTACCACCGCATATTCAAGTACGTACATTGAATTACTGTCAAACAACAAAACTACTTCTGGCCTGGATACCTGGTTGCCATCAACCAACGGGTAATCTATCACCGTCGTCTCTATTTGGGCTCGGATCAGCAACTTATTCATAGCGATTATCCTTTGAGTTTTGTTTCAGGTGCTCAACTCCTACTTTTGGTAGTGATGAGCACATGAACGTATTTAGTATCATCGATACTATTTTCGCGGAAAACGGTGTCCGCGCTTGCGCCATGCCTCACCAGACAGAGGATTTTTAGGCGTAGGATGGTGCTGTTTGTAGAGGGGGCATGATGGGATCACAAAAACGTCTGCCGGAGTGCGATCAATTTGGATCGAATCATGTTCTGTATTTTTTGAGGCCAACTGTGATTGCGCTGTAAGCTCTTTTAACGCCTTAACAAGGCTCGCAGTACTGAGCTCGGGCGAATTGTCAACAGTGGGGTGGCCTGGAATACCAGTAACATGGAATTTGATTCCATTCAAACTAGAAAACATGGTTTCCAATTGGCGAGTATGAATTCGATATTTTTTCTCAGCACGTGTCTCACAAATGGAGAAACTCAAAATACCTCCAGTGAGTTTATCTACTTCAAGTGTGATAAGCCGCTCGTTAGGGAGCTTAGAGCACGTATATGGGATACCATGAAACAGTATACCCGCGTCCTGTAGAGCGACTTGATTTTCCTTATTCATTCGGATGGCCTCTAGTGTTCGACTTGAAAGTTTTTTCAGTACAGATCACCAGCCTAGAACTCTAGCTTGAGGAGTCAAGGTGAAAATCTAAGTTCTGATGACTTGGGGGGAGTGTTAAAAATCTCAATTACGGTGTGGGCCTGCGATCGGAGTGATCACGTCGTAATTTGTATTTTTTAAGGCAATGCTCTGGCAATTTATATCAATTGTTTCAAAAGTAGTAGGACGAAGAAAGTGAAATCAAGGGGTTAGCTTGTGAGATGGTCGCTAGTTTTGGCTGTTAAATTTTGATTAATTGCCATGTCGCCGCTAGTCGTTACTTGAACATTTGCTCAGAGATCTAAAACAATATAGTAATATTGTCAAACTTTCCCCCCTAGTTGTGATGGTTTGATTATTTCCGGCATGGTTTATTATCGCTTTTTAACATGTGTCATTCGTCGGTTGCGGCCAAAATCAAGGCACCATTTTCGCAAAAGTTTGTGCGTGCTCCTTAGGGACGGCTTTCGTAAACCGCGCCACCGGCTTTGGCCGACGTCTCGGCACGTTCGGTTTCCAACCTCACGACTCCGGGCCAAGGCCTGCGCGCTCCGCTTACCGTCTGGGATAAGATCCCCCCCCTCCTCCGGCTCATTAGACGGTTGATCAAAGCTCAGTCTAAAGTTCGTGGAGTTGACTTGCGGATACCACCTCTCAGCAAGCGAGCGCGCTGCGGGACAAAACAAGGCGTCAGAATGCTATCTTAACCACCTCTCATCGAGTGGGTGCCCTAGTGAACGACTACGACTTTTCGCGTCTCAATGACAAAGAGTTCGAGGTGTTCTGCGCTGACCTCATCGGCGCCGACAAATGCGTCAGGTTTGAGCGATTCAGGCCAGGCCGCGACGGTGGTGTTGACGGGCGATTTTTCACTCCCACCGGTACTGAATGGATCCTGCAGGCCAAGCACCGTCCCGGCACACCTTTGCCTCAGCTAATAACACACCTACGAAACTCCGAGGCACCAAAGGTCGCTGCTCTAAAACCGGAGCTCTACATTCTAGTGGTCTCACACTCGCTTACTAGGTTGAACAAGCAGGAACTTGTCGACGCGCTACGCAGCCCGGCGTCCTGCTCGATTGAAGTCTATGGTCGGGAGGATCTGAATGATCTGCTTGCCAAAAATACAGCGGTTGAGCGCCGGCATTTTAAGCTTTGGATAAGCAGCTCCAACGTACTATTCAGCTTGCTCAACAACGCAATCAATGGTCGTAGCGAAGCCATGATGCGAGACGTCTTGGACAAGTCGAAAATATTCGTCCACACCCGCAATTTCGACTCGGCTATGGACAGGTTGAATCAGCTAGGTACCGTGATCATCACAGGTCAAGCGGGCATCGGAAAAACAACGCTCGCAGAGCAGCTGATTCTGCTTTATACGAGCGATGGTTTCGAACTCAATTGCATCAGTGAACACATCCACGAGGCCGAGCAAGCGTACAAGCCTGATCAGCTTCAGCTTTTCTACTTTGACGATTTCCTAGGGCGAAACTACCTTGAAGCTCTGTCAGGGCACGAAGGTAGTCAGATCGTCAATTTTATCAAACGGGTAAGCCGTGATCGGGCGACAAAGAAATTTGTACTGACTTCGCGCTCCACGATCCTGAATCAAGGACGAATTCTCAACGACGTTTTTGAGCATAACAACGTTCACAGAAACGAGATGGAGATCAAGCTCGACTCGCTTTCCAGCCTTGATAAAGGCCATATCCTCTACAATCACATCTGGCATTCCGGCCTTTCTGCAGAGCATATCGACGAGCTTTACTCTGAAAAGAGATACCACAAAGTTATTAATCATCGGAATTTCAATCCTAGGCTTATTCAATTCATCACAGACCCTCTGCGCCTAGATGACGTTCCAGTTTCTGGATATTGGGATTACATTAAAGACCTATTGGATAACCCAGCTAAGATCTGGGCTCATCCATTTGACGCACAGCTAGATGACTTTGGCCGGTTCCTTGTACTGCTGGTAGCATTTAACGGGCAGAACATACTGGAGCAAGATCTATCAGCCGCTTATGCTAGCAGTTTGCTGATGTCAGGGCACGCGAACTTCGTGGGCAAGCGTGACTTCCACTATGCCGTTCATCATTTGTCCAATTCAATGCTCACCCGAGTGGTATTAGGGGATAAGGTCTATTACAAGCTATTCAACCCTTCGTTAGGGGATTTTTTATTACATCGCTACTCAGGATCATTAGCCTCGCTTGAAGGTGTATTTAAGTGCTTACGCAACTATAGCGCACTTAATGTGCTGCTTGATATGTATGAAAACGAATTGATTTCGCTAAATCAAAAAGGCGAGATGCTAATTTCGCTTTTGGAGCACGAAGAGACGTTGAATTTTAAAGGGTGTGACCAAGAATATGTTGCGAAGCTTTATTTTAGTACCTGCAAAGCGCGCCCTTCCATTGCGGTTGCGATAACTCCCAATTCATCCCCGGTAAATATTCAACGCCTGCAGAAAATTATCTTAGCGATAATGGCCGGCCCCGCTACGCATAAGTGCCTAAATCTCTTACGGCTAGTCAAAAGAGCTTTCGATCTAGAGATAATCCCATTAGATGACCTGTTGGAATTCACACTCAAAATTATCAGTTTTGGCGTCAAGAGCGATGAGCTACCAGCTTTGGGAGAACTCGTCGCGCAGCTCGAAATCAACGAAATCCTTGAAGCCAGTGAGCCGTATGCAGATCTTGCTTACAACTTCATGTACGACAGGCTGGATGACATGTTCGAGGATGGGGAGGTGTTCACAAATGGTGACGACTATTCAGCTGCGTGCAAGCAGCTCACGCATATGATCCAAGAGAAATTCACAAGTTGGCAAATCGCACCAACCGACGCAGTGGTCGATGAGATGGTGGATGCATTCGACGTTCCCGAGCGGATGAGAAATTACTTCCAGGATGCAGATCAGCCTTATACCTCGCCTCGAGCTGAACAGAGCATGCTTGAGACCATGAGTATCGATGACCTCTTTTCCAGGGATTAGTAAAAATCTACTTAGAGGTTTTCAGGGTAGCCTGGGTTTGTCGGTGGGGCGTTTGCTAGCAGCTTGCTTCGTACGCTTTAAGAGGATCTGCATGAGGGATAGAATTCTCCTGGGTATCGACGGCCATGCGAGACTTCCAAATAGAGTTCGAGGTCATCAAACGACGGCGACGGCGATGGCGATGGCAGTGGCAGTGGCAGTGGCAGTGGCAGTGGCGAGGTAAGCCTGCCATGCAACGTTTCATATACCATGAGTTCGAGACCGATCTGCACAGGCGCACCCCGTTTTGCTCCCTAAAACCCTTACAGCCCGCGAGGGTTACCAAGTTCTACGTGACATCGCTTTGGGCGTACGCATCATGCGCCGATTCGGCAACCAATCCTGGCCTGAAATCTACTGCGGATTTATGACTGTCGAGGCGGATGGGTGGGTGATCACGTTTTACAACGATTGCGATACGCTCGACTACTGCGACAGCTGCTATAGCCCTGACGGCAGGGCCTATATCTTTGATTCATCTCAGCGATACGGTACCTGCCCAGCGGAGCTTCTTAGCACGTGGGAACATGCGCAGCTTGAGAGTTTACTCAGTTCTGTGTGAGCGATTTCCAAGTGCCTCTCCTCAGGCACCACTCCTCACCTAACCAGAGTCAGCGGGTGGCTGTCGTTATGTACTCGGAAATGAGGCTACCTGCTGATTGGAGAGTTACTTTGAAGTCGACTCAACAGAGATCAGCTCCAGGTACTTATATTTTTTATTCTTTGCGGCGGCCTTGGCCTCCTGCTCGGCTACCAGCTTACTCAGGCTGCTCGAGTCGTGAACAAAGACTTCGACTTCACCGTCGTACACCTTAGATACATGTAAGGTCACACGTAGCTTGGACGTATGGTAACCAGTAGTTTTCTTCGGGCGGGTGGCTGGGCTTGGAGCTGGTGGGGTCGTTGTTATATCAGCTACTGGTGCTGCTGCCTTAGGTGTCACTGGATCCACACTGGCTCCGAAGAGTGCCTTACGCATTTCTTCTTCACTTAATTCAATAGCCATAAATCTACCTTGGAAAGCACAGAAAGCTGTCACGGGTGGAGTGCCCGTCGTACTGGGGTTGGCGATGTATGCAGGGAGTAGGTTCGATAGCATGGTTGATACCTGCGGATGTCGATGATAGCACCGGGATTGCCCGCCCTGCTCTCCCCGACCCCGAAGCCTTATCTCCATCACACTGATGGCCAGACAATAATCGTTGGCCCCTCAACGACGATGTCGATCCTGAATACTCGCCTGTTTGCTGCAGAGGTCGTAACATCCGGTGAATTACCGAGCTCGGCAATGCCTGAGCAATGGATTGCTTGGAAGGAGCTGAGATGACCATCCCCTCGCGAGATGAAATCGTAGGAGCCGCTACCGAAGGCAGACTACTTGATCTGATTTTTAAACACGGCTGGAGACACGATGGCGCGTCCTATGCGCAAGCCTTGGTCGATGCTCATCAATCAAAGGATGTCGATCTCCGCGCCCTGCTTCCTCTGCCTGAGCCGCCCCGATTTTCGAACAACGAATTGCATCAGGGCATGGATATTCTCCTGCCGGCATTGGGCTCCATCGCAACCAGCGGTGCGGATTTGCTTGAATTGATGGCTGGGGCAATTCCTCACGACGACCCCATGCTCAGCCACTTACCGTACGCTGAAATACTGAAATGGTGCCACTCCTCGCCTGATCACCCCGTCGAACTATTACGACAGATTGAGTCGGGCGCCCTGCTCGCTCAAAGGTTCCATTGCTTGCAGGCGTGCCTCAGTACGGGACTGCAGGCAGATGCAGTTTTCTACTTGGCAAAGGCCATTGAATTTCTCCAGCACGGTGACGCCCTACGACGCGCCCAGGCAGCCAGAGCCATCTCTCATCTGTCTTCTGAAGTACGGGCCACGACTGCTGAGCTGGTCGAAACCATCCTTGCCGTGATCGAGCGTGAGACCGAGCCTTCGGTACAAGAAGCGCTCCTCGCCCTAGCACTTACCTGGCAAAAGGATGCTCCGGTCGAACTGGAACGATCGACGTACAGGCTGATCGAGAGATCCTCCTCCCCCGTCACTTTGGCGGCCAAAAAAGCGATCGCCTTTTCATTGATGGGCACGTCAAATGCTTATAGCGTCCAAGTTCGTCGTGATCTCCTTGTTCTTTTGGCATCAGGCCAGCCAGAGGATGAGTTCGTCAAGTTGCTGGACATCGTGTTGGCCGGGCTTATCACGAGAGGTGAGGTATCGGAGGCTCGAGGTGTAGTTGAGAAACTTATCCTCGGCGATCCCGCCGTACCATTTACTCATTTCACTTCCGTTCTGCATGAGCTTGAGAGCGGAGACGCTACCGTCCTGGACAAGTGGGTGGTGAGCTGGCTTCAGTCTGAGTCACTGGGCTTATCTCTAGCGCTCAGGCGCGGCTTGTTTGCAGCAAGTGAGGGCCGGGTGTTCACGTTCGATTTCAGCCAGGCGCTGGACGTACCGGAAAGCGATTACCTTTTCATCGCACGCAAAGCGCTTGGCACCTTTTTCTCAAAACCCCTCTTCATTGCCTCCCTGTTAGTGAGCATGATGCGTAACGCCACGGATGCGACCTTGGGTGCGCTGGAGAGCCTGCTGTTCGACCCAGTTCTGATCAACTACTCCGGTCTGCGATCAGATTACCTGGACGAGATAGCCGCAAATCCCACGGATCCGGCTTCGAAGGCAGTCCAGCAAGTATTGCAGGAACTGCTTAAGTACCTGGAAGGCCTTGGAGATGCGCACATCCGCGAGCTGCAGCCTTCGGAGCGTGAGCGTCAGTTGGAGCATCATCGACGTAATGAGCAAATGCAAAATGAGATGGTGGAGGTTCGCAAGTCTTCAATCTTAGCGAGTCTGGTCAGCGAAAAAGTGCTGCTATACGGCGTTGGGATGGCCAGCTGGGTTCCGGAGTTCCCACCTCCACAGGACATGGCTGACAATGAAACGGGGCCAATGCGCCGCATGGAGCAATCGCTCGCCACTATTAAGCATTCGTTCCAGCTACCTCGGCATTCGGTGCTTGAGCCCTCCACGCTCGAACTCCAGATCCTCAACTTCTTGCACGAGAAGCGCTCGCAATGAAACTCGTCTTCCGTGAGTACCTGGCCTCGCTCCGCGAGCGCAATGAGCTGGATGTCGTTCTACCCGATTTGTTGAGCGAACTGGGCTACAACGTGATCTCGCGTCCATCGACGGGGCCACGCCAGTTCGGCGTCGACGTCGCCGCCGTAAGCCCCATGGTGGACGGCGAGCAAAAGCTCTACCTGTTCACAATCAAGCAGGGAGACCTGACGCGAGCCGAGTGGGATGCAGTGCCCCAAGGTGTACGAACCTCAATCAACGATATCATCGACGTATACATTCCCAAGCGGATTTCCACCCAGTACGAGTCATTGAAGATCGTCATCTGCCTGTGCTTCGGGGGTAGTGTAAAAGAGGCTGTGAGAGACAACCTAACAGGCATGATCAGTAGGCTTAGTAATGATCGGATTTCCTTTCAGGAGTGGAATGGCGACTACATGGCGGGCTTGCTCGCTGATGGATTGCTACAGCACCAGCATGTGAGCAAGACTCTGCAGTCGCGCTTCCAAAAGTCCATTGCGATGCTCGACGAGCCCGACGTTTCAGTTCAGCATTTCACCGCACTCATCGAAGGGCTCGTGAAGGCCGACAACCTGGAGGCTCTGCAGCGGCTCGCCACACTACGACAAATGTATATCTGTCTCTCGGTGCTGTTCGTCTGGGCTCGCGCGCAGGAGAACCTCGAGGCCCCCTACCGAGCTAGTGAGCTGGTCATTCTGCGAGCATGGGAGCTGATCAAGGGTGACATCGAAGCCGCATCGATCGGACACAAACATATTGGGCTGACGTTCGGCGAGCTGTTGGATCTGCACACTAAGATCTGGGCAGAGCTGATGGAGGATAAAATACTGCCGCTCACAGCAAAGCGAGATGCGCTAGCCAGCTCCGTAAACTCCCATAGTGCTGTGGACATCAACCTCAAACTTTTTGAGACCCTAGGGCGTATCGCCGTGAGGGGGCTGTGGATTCTCTGGCCCCTCCTTGACGGTAATGGGGCGCGAGTCCTTGACGCTTCCGAGGTACCGGAGGGTGCCTCCAGGCTCGCTCGCCACATCGCGGAACTCATCAACAACAATCGTGCACTGTTCTCCCCGGTAGCTGATGAGCAAGTCATCGAGATCACTTGCGCCTTGATGTTCCTGTCGATGATGAGGGAGTGGCGCAGCTATGCGCAGGATTACTGTATTGAGCTTCTGACCTACTACCACTTCAATTTCACCAGGCATCATCAGTATCCGACCATCCATGGCAGCTATCAGGAGCTGATACGGCATCCTGAGGCCAGAACTGAAGAGTATCGGGCGCAGCATACGAAGGGTAGCGCTCTGATTCCGGTCATGATGCTCTGGGCCACTTTGGGTGGCGAAACGGGGTCTGGAGAACGATTCTCTCGATTCGTACGAAGCGAGATGAAACATTGCAATCAGCAGCTTTGGATGCCCGGGCCTGGCACCGAGGCTCTCTTGTATCTCAGTGATCCCTCGCATGGGCTAGCACTGTGTGACATACCCATCACTGCTGACGGCGAGGCAGCCAGAAGAATACTGGAGAGGGAATGTTCCGGAGATGGGGACTACACGCGCCTTTCCGCTGTTCGCCTAGGACATTGGCCGGTCTTGGTGATGGCGTGCCGGCATAGTCGGCTTCCGCTTCCGCCGCAGCTCTGGTTCCCACTGGTGATCAAGGAAGATGCTCCAAGCATAAGTGCGGATTCTCAGCAGCCTGCTGCCAGGACTGTCCGGGCGCAATCGGCATTCTGGTTTTCACGCCGGGCCGGCGCAAACCTCGAGTTGGACGGGGAGAAAACGATTCACTTCGTTTCCGTACCGAAATGGGAAAGCGAAATCACGGAGTAACAATCGGCCCATGGTGATCCAGTCCGATGCCGATGCAGCCCACCAAAAACTAGAGCTGCATTGACGCCAGAACCATTGCCTGACCAGGAGCCCGTCGCCGTCAGCGTTAGGCAATTCAGGTCGTCGGATCCGCCGATCTGCCCAGGCCATATGTAGCGCGAATTGGCATCGCTCGTGTCATGTCGAAAAAATCAGCTCAAGGCCGCGAAATTTCATACCATTCCGCCGCGTGCGAGCGCCTATCCAAAATTATGTTCACCTATTAGGAAACCCAGTGGCAGCTCGTAATCGATACGTACGATTTCTCGGTAAACAGCGCTCCAACGCCAACGTGACGCAGCCTCTAAAGCCGACGGGCAGCTCAACACTGCTAGAGAAAACGCTATCGTACTCAGGGGTTATCGCCAACGTCTCCCAGGTATTCATGCTGGTGGTAGTAGTTTTTGGATACGTTTATACCGTGCGGCCAGTCTTTCAGAAGGAGCTTGTCTCAGAGGATCTCGCCCGCCTACAGATCGAGCAACGTAAGCTTCAACAGCAGATGGATAAGCAGACCGAATCCTTGGTAGCGGGGGAAGCTAGAAACAAAGAACTGGTTGATCAGCGATCTGCCATCGAAGGCCAAATTGCAACGCTTAACCAGAAGGTAGTCGACGCAGAGAAGTCCGCGCGAGATGCAACGCGCCGAGCCGGGAAAGCAGTTGCCGAGGCCAAATCGGCTGAATCCACCCTCTCCATGCTTCAAACTCAGCACTATGGGCTGAAGCTGCAGAGCCTTCTGGGCGACTTGGCTATGCCGAGTAGCATCGTTCAGATCCTGAACCGCTCGGGAAGTACCTACACTTTGAAAGTCTTCGAAGAAGACGAAGCTAGCTCCATTGCACAAAAACTGAAGTCCTTAGAGCTGCAGCCCGTCGATCTGGCAAAGACAACGCTATCCCAATTGCAGGCTGAGGCCACCAAGCAAGCCCGGGCCCCCAGCGCCGCCCTGGATGCGTTGCTGGCGCGAAACTATCAAGAAGGCCTGGCCAAACATACTGAAGACCTGACATGCCCTACACCGGCATATGCCGACTGGCAGTCAGCATTCCAGTCGGCCATGCAGGCCAGCGAAGGCAACATCCAAAACTGCGTCAGCGAATACTGGGCCGAGCGGACGACGCAAGAACGTTGGACGGCATCGGACGTCCGCAGCCTTCAGAAGTCCGATTTTTGGAAGGAGCAGGAGGGCAGCTACAAAGCATCTTGCAAGGTGAGCTATCGCTACATCGTGTATACCGCCTTTCAACACGCTTGGGAGAAAGCTGACGAGCCCTGCGATGAGCGTCGAATGTTCGTCAACCATATCGTCATGGGAGCCCCCATCGAGTCCAAGCTGAAACCAATGACGGTGGCTACCCCGCCATCCACCCAGGATATCGCTCGCCTGTTCCAAAATCGCAATAACAAGCAGGTTGAGGCCGGTCTGTAACCCAGTCCTGGCCTTCGCTCGGCTCAGGTGATCTAGCTAGTTGCTAGGTGTCCTGAGTGTCCGAGGCTCTGCTAGCGGTGCGCTTCGAGCCTTGAGCTCATAATCGGCGCGCCTCACTTTCAATCATTGGCATCAAGTTGGCCACGTAATGCGGCAGCCATGGAGGCCTAATACCGGCGGCATCCAGCTTCATAATCGGAGTCAGGGAGCCGAATGGCTCGACCCTTTCTATGAGCATTTGGGATAGACGCTGATGAGCGAACTTCCAACCTGAGGTGCCTTCATCATGGCCAAGTGGATTTCCTATGATCTCATCCATGTTTCAACTCCTAGGTCGTTTCGAAGGCTTGGCGTGCCCGGCGATTTGCTTATCCTCTACTCCTGAAGAGGCATTGCTACCCTCCTCCAGGCTATGCTCATCAACCCTAGCCTGCCGCAGTTGCTCATTCTCTTTCTGTACATCCGCCAGCAGTACCGCGGTTTCTTGCTCACGCAGTTCGGCTACAGCTGCGGTCTGGTGGAGCGCCTTGATCTCTTCACGCAGCGCAGAGATCTGCTCCATGAGGTGCTCAGCCACCCCAGCGGACTTGGCGTCACCGTGGCGTAGTGCCTGAATTTGAGTGTTTAGAGACTGAACCAAGGCCTCCTGAGTGTGCAGGGCTTTGGTTTGCTGCCTGGCTTCACCGAGCAGGCGTTCATTGTCGCGATTCAGTCGCGTCAAATCGTCCTGTTTCACGGCGATGGTCTCACGCAGCTTGCGCTGCTCAACCTGCAACTCATGCAGTTGAGACTCGTGCTTGCGTTGATCCTGATCCCGCTGTTCCTTCGCCGCTTCCCGATAGTGCTCAAGCGCCCCGCGGGCCTGAACGTGCTTTTCCTCCAACGATTGGATGTGCTTGTCCTTCTCTGCGACCAGCGACTCAAGGTCGGTACAGCGCTGACTGAGGCCCGCGTTACGGGTCTGCTCAGCCTGGAGTGAGGACTGGGTGGTCGCAAGTTCAGCGTTCTGCGTCTCTATCGCGGCCTGTTGGATGGCCGAATTACGTTGTGTGGTAGCCAACTCCGATCTGAGCTCGATGATCTGGTTTTCGAGCGCGGCCCGCTGCAGGTCAAAAACTGCGGTCGCCTGGGAAATTACTTCCTGGCCCTCCTCCATAAGCTGATCCAGCAGCGTTTGCACCATACCGTTGAGTGTGTCGCCCATACGTACACGTGCTGCTACGGGCTCTCGACTGGAAGGCTCAAGCTCTTTCAGGTACCGAGAAATCGTTGTCTTGGAGCCCGTATTTCCAAGCTCTACGCGCACTGCGTCGATGCTGGGGTTGGCTCCCCTGGCCAGCAGTGCCTGACGTGCTTCTTGCACAACAGCTTTATTGATTCCGCTTCGAGCCATGGGGTCTCCTACGATTTCGTACTGTGTTACATGTCATGTGTCTACATAACACTTTATAGAGATTTTATGCCGTTTGATCTTGATTTACTAGAAGCCCATAATAGTGCTTTATGGCTTCTTGACTCTTTGTGGCGCCCGGAAAATCGCCCATTGGCGCATGCAGGCAGAAACGCTCCGATTTTGAAGGCAAAGTACGATGGAAAAGGCAGATCGGTACCTCAGCGCCGGCACCCGGGAGAACACACGAAAAAGCTATCGGGCGGCGATCGAGCACTTCGAGGTGACTTGGGGTGGGTACCTACCTACGACCGGCGTGGGTGTTGTTCGCTACCTGTCGGAGTACGCCGACAAGCTCTCCATCAACACTCTGAAGCAGCGTCTGGCAGCCCTTGCGCAATGGCACATCACTCAAGGTTTCCCTGATCCGACCAAGACGCCTGACGTTCGCCAGATGATCAAAGGCATCAGGGTCGTGCACCCTGCAAAGGTTAAGCAGGCCGCCCCACTGCTGCTGAAACATCTGGAACAATCGGTCACATGGCTTGAAAGGGAAGCTGCAGTCGCCCTTGAGCGCGGAGATTACAAATCGCTGGTGCGTCACCGTCGCTCAGTGGCGATCATCTTGATTGGATTCTGGCGTGGCTTTCGAGGCGACGAGTTGGCCAGGCTTACGGTGGAGGACACCCAAGCCATAAGCGGTGAAGGCATTACCTTTTTCCTGCCCTACACCAAGGGTGACCGCCAGCATGAAGGAACTACGTTCCAGACGCCGGCGCTCGCCATGCTCTGCCCAGTGGAGGCCTACATCAACTGGATAACAGTTGCCGGGATCACGAAAGGGCCTGTGTTCCAGCGGATTGATCGCTGGGGCAATCTGTCAGGCAAAGCCATGCAGCCGCATAGCCTGATCCCCGTGCTGCGCCGCATTTTCAAAGAGGCAGGATTGTCAGCGGAGCTGTATAGCAGCCACTCGATGCGGCGAGGATTTGCGACTTGGGCCTCTGCGAACGGTTGGGACATCAAGGGCTTGATGGGTTATGTGGGCTGGAAGGACATGAAGTCCGCATTGCGCTATGTGGATGCTAGTGTGTCATTCGGCGGAATTGCTTTGCGCGCGGCCCAGCAAGCGCCCGCCATTGAGAGTAAAAGGATTTCCGGTGATCAAACACTCATTGATTGACGCCTAAGCTACCGAATATGAAGGCAGGATAGACAGGAAGGAGTAACGCTATGCCATGGTTTACTGATGATCGTTCGGAGCGGGAGAAAAACAGAGATAAGGCCTTTATCAATGCGGTCAACAACCTCAAGACCCTCGCCGTCACTGCGGGTGGTGGCATGTCCATTGACCCTATGGAAATTCAAGAAAAGATCATCAAGGCGCGCCTTGAGCTAAAGCGTTTTGTCGAGTAAGTGGCTATCTCACCCCGAGCTACCAAGCTTGGTATTCTAGGTTTGAGCAGCATCAGCAACACCCCATGGTTGCTACTCGTCACATAGTGTCAGCTCCACCAAACAGAGAGAATGCCGTGCCGGATGCAAAAATGCTCACCGCTCGAGAGGTTTACCAAGTGCTACGCGATGCCTCCATGGCTTCGCGAACAATGCGCCGAGTCACTACGTCTAGTTGGAACGAAATTTACTGCGGTCTTATGACCGTTGAAGTGGACGGTTGGGTGGTCACATTTTTCAATGATTGCGGTGCGCTCGACTACTGCGATAGCTGCTATAGCCCGGTTGGCCGAAAATACGAGTTCTGTTCACGACATGCCCCAGATCCCATTGAGCTTTTATCTGCGCAAGAGCATCGGCAGCTCGAGGAACTACTTCGCCTTATTTGAACCACCTTTAGACATTCTCGAGCGTTGCGAAACCGACAGATCGAACCACCAAATGAATGGTGGTTCGAGAACACCCAAGACGATTCGAGCCCGCCCTCCTGGACTATCGCTGGATTGGAACTCCTTGTGGCCTGCAAATCATGCATGTTGTTTCTAATACATCGAGGGGTTCACCCCCCGTCGCTTCCATGAGCGTGTTAACAAGCCAGACTGCGTCAAGCATGCTGAACGAATAGCTCATAAAGTCGAAAACCAACTCTATTCCACCACCATCGATCGTGTGCACGCCCACGCTACCTTCTGTAGTGTCGCTATCAGCTTGCAGTTCACTGAAATGGGTTTCTTCGTCCGCCTCGCGACAGCTGAACTCTCCATCAGCAGTGTAATGCCAGTCGGATATTCCCTTTCGGTATTTTCTTTGCAACACACAGTCACGTGGTGCAGGCGTAGGTACAAATTTTGCTCTATTTCCAACGGTCACCAAGACGGCGTCATAGATGCAACGTGCGATTTCTTGTGCGACATAGTCAGAAAACCTGATAGAGGCTACGTCTAATTTAATAGAGACGCCGTAATCGCCCTGAGTAGACACCAGGCAATCATATTGGTCGTTATACTCACGATCTCGCCAGCAATTGAGTTCGCGCTTCGCGAAATATGCTACCGACTGCATGCTACATTTATCCACGAGATTTCACCGTCATCATTTGTTTTAAATAACAACGGACGCTTTGACTAAAAACTTTAGCGGAGTAGCACAATTTTTTTATCTTGGATTCACACACTTCTGTACGCTACCAAATCTAGGCTAACACCTAAAAGATGACACGAAACAACGATGGTTTTTCGCGTACCCCTGTCGGGGGATGGCTGTCGTAAACCAAGCCCTGGCGCAGACGCCGGTCTTGGCCCTGCGGGCTTCCATCCTCACGCCTCCGGCCGTTAGCCTGCGCGCTCCGCTCGCTTCATGGACTCGCTCAGGCGAACTGTAACGTAACTTTCTCGTTGTAACGTAAGCAGCGTTACTGAGCAAAAAGCACGTTACCAGCCATTCAAATCGCATAGTTACTCAAGGCACCGCCACTTGCGTCTCACACAAGCACTCCCCTTACCCCTTCGCCTCTGCAGCCATTAGCCGGCACATTTCTCGGCCATGTTTAGTGATTATGAAACTATGGCCTTGCGCGACCAGCGCAGACAGGCGGCGGAATCGCCGGCGAGCTTGGCTACAGCTGAAGGTTGTGATCATGGCTGATGTCCCACATGGGTGTGCTAAGCGCTGGGTCTGATACAGACTACAACATGACATCTGAAATGCCCAAGGCGTTTCGTTTTCGAGACGATCTGAGGCAATCTCCAGCGGTGTGCCTGAAAATGACTGACCATTTAGCAAGGGCCATACGCCTCATTTCCGGGTTCGTCTGTGGCCTAGCCCGGGCGGTCTGTACGCTTAAGCATCTGTAAAAAGGTCGACATCAAATTCACTCGACCTATTGCGGCCGTGGATGGATGGCGCCGACAACTCGGCTGCTCAAATATTCAGGCCAGCCTGTACTACTGCTCCCCCTAAGGAAATCCATGTCAAACCTGTTTCTTCGTTATGTCGATGACGAAATTTCAGACCACACGATCCAAATGCCTCAGCGAGTTCTGGCGACTTCGACTCAACAGTATCCGATTGATGTGTTGGCCCGCCGACTCGAAAAATACCAGGCGGATCCGTCGGATGCCCACGATCGTTATCCCTGGGCCGCACGCTTCGTAATGGGCATTCCCGTTCCGTCTTGGCAACGCGAGCTTGTATGGAGTGTTGGGCAGAAGGCTCGCTTCATTACTGCTGTCTGGTCAGGCGCAGATCTGGGGAGCTATCTCTCCAATGAGTGGTGCGAATGCGCGGGGAGAGCTATGGCAGAGAACAGTGAAATTCTTCTCGACGGGCAACAACGGCTGCATAGCTTAGAGGAGTATTTCCTTGATCGATTGGCGGTTCCAGATGCTCAAGGTCAGCCGAGGATTTGGTCTGAGATTGGTAATGGCGAGCGCAAGCGGTTCTTGTCTACGATCTTTACCCACTCGCAAGTGTCTTCTGGCGACGAGGTGGCATTGCGCAAAACGTATGATCTGTACGCTTTGGGAGTAACGCCTCGCACGCACGATCAGCGCGCGGCTCGATAGGCTTCGGATGTTCGATTGTTGTGGCATGCCCCTTTGGGGATGGCTGTCGTAAACCATGCCCTGCCTGTCGACAGGTCTTGGCCCTTCGGGCTTCCATCCTTATGCTCTTCGACCATCCTGGTCTGCGCGCTCCGCTTGCACGATTACCCAGCCACGTCCAATCAGGGGTCAAAAGCAAGTAGCGCGTTTATCAGCCTACCGGCACATTGATTGAGCTTCTTGGAATCGCTTCGCACACTAAAGGAAACCTGGAGCGCCTTAGAAGAAAATGCCTCCTCGATAGATGGCTTCGTAGGTATCTGGAACCAGACTGAGGGCGCTCCTAGCAACGAATGCCCTCTACCAATTTTTCCAATTCCTAAGCGTTTGAGTCACTTGAGGGAGTTCGATGCCAGAGAGAGCTCAATCAGTTCTATGCGATAAGCGTCGCGGTTCGTGATAACGCGCACGCACATCGCGCCGATTGAAACTGCGAAGAGGAATGCCATCAAAATCGTTACGATTTTCGTGGACGCCGGACTGTCCAGATTTGTCGAAAATAGAGATGACCAATTGCCTTGAGTAAGCATGTTGCCGAGCATGAAATTTAGGATCAGAAGAGAGAAGACGGCAAACTTTTTCCCGTCAGCCTCAATAAAGTAACCCAAGCGTCGCTCTAGCCTTTTGATCTTAAGCTCCAAGTGATGTTTAGCGCTTTTGAGGTCACCCATTTCGTAGCACCTCAGCTGGGCCACAAAATCTTGGTCATGGTCAATCTCAGCATCCCTGAGAATGCGTGACCGTTCCTTCCACATCCAGATGCTGCACACCATGAGAATGGGTGGACATAGCAGAGACAGTGTCGCAATCAATTGGGACAGCAATGCGCTCCAGACAGCAAGGGTGACCCATCCGCTCGACAGTTGAAAGATAAGCTTGTGCCAAATCGCGAGCAGTATGAGCACGAAGAACGGTACGGAGGCAGCAATGATCCCATATTTGGAAACTCGATCTACGACGAGTTCAAATCTGGTCAAGGCTTTACGGGGACGGTAGGGCTTCATGGCCTCAAGGGTGTTCAAAAGTGTTTTGAGATTCTGCATACATTCTCATTTCAATAGGTACGACAGCATTGGTTACAGGTGTCAGCGATAAGCGCGCCAGGATTCAGCCTGGGAGGGCCCTCAAGCCGCGAAGGCTGATTATCAGCCCCAAGAATTCTTTAGGCTCCGCCATACGAAGTCGGTCAATCAGCCGGTGAGATTCCAGGCTCAATGATGTCGTTCACATCTACAGTCCCAGGCTGTTCGGCCATAAAAGCTTCCGGCGCAACCCATCTGTTTGCTTGCTCTAGGAGTTCGTAGAAGCAAATCCGCAGAGAGTCTCGATATCCAGTCATATCGCTGAAGTATCGGATGAAATCTTTGTGATCCTGATCTAGATCTACGATGTCGTTGTAGAACACCTGCGAAGGCCTGTAGGTGTCGCTTTCTGGGTGGTTCTCGTACTCATCCACGAACAACCGAACCTTGTCGGTTATCACCAACCACTGCAGTGCTCTGTCTGCTCCAAGCGGCGACGCGATAGCTAAGGTCTGCCGGAAGTCGGAGAAGCGCGAGTGGGCAGTGAACAGCGCACATTTCAGCTTGGCGTAATCTGGCCGCTCCTTAACCTCCTCAAGGAAGGCATCGATCCTCTCCTTGGTAAGGATCTTCTCGTCGGCCTGTGTAATGGCCATGGTGTGTGCGAAAAAATGGCGTTTTTCGTATGCCTGTATCACCGACGCTATCAGCAGATTCAATATACGCAGAGCCTTAGCTTCATTCTTGTGTCTAGGCCAAAGATCAATCAGGACATAGAAGAAGTATGCCGCGATAAGACCCGTGAGAAGGTCTCCAACGACGTCCTCGAACGCATCCGACTGCAACGCAGCAATCAGTCGTGGCCAATCCTTCATGGCAACAGGCACATCGAACTTGATCTTCACTATTAGCAGTAGGGCGAAGGCCATCCAGGCCCCCCAGAACAACCAGAACTCCCTACGATCCTTCAAGAAACTGAACATCCTGATCTCCATGAAAAAGGGCCCCGCAGGGCCCATGTGTACACTCAAGCCGCCAACATACTAGGGGCAGCCAGCGACTGTCGTTTCGGGCTTTTTGAGATGCTCAAGTAACCAAAACGTCACCAGCGGATATCGGCATATCGCTACGGCTATAGATAGGGTGTGAAGATTTAAAGACTGAATTTGTGCCCGCAACCGTCCTTGAGACATTTGTAATTATCGAGAATGCTGTCATCAACGATTTCACCGGCTTTCGAGCCAACTGTCGCTCCGGCAGTACCACCCACTAACGCTCCCAAAACGCTCCCCGCGACTGCCCCAACAGTGGCACCCACAGCAGCACCAACTGGCCCGGCAAACATACCTACAATCGCTCCAGCTTCACCGCCAGCAACTGCACCAGCTGCCGCACCGCCGTAGCCAATAACTCCTCCGGCTACTGCCCCTGCAGCCGTGCCAGCCCGCTTGGCGTAGTTCCGCTTTTCGACATTTGTACCACCACATTTTGGGCATTGACTCATTCTGATTTCCTCAGGTTTAAAATCACCGTGGCTGGGTTGTATCCGCACTTGAACTCCACTGAGACAGTTCAAGATGTGCTTATCGTTTCAACGAATGCAGGAAACCCTGGCTGCGCTCTCCAGGAGCGTTCCAGTGATGACCGACATCCGCACGTTCTCCGGCAAGCTAGTGTTCTTCGCGTAATTGTAAACTTGAACAACCAGCGTATCGAACACACCACCATTCCGGGACATCTGATTCATGGTCAGCGCAGCACGTTCGGCATCATCAGAGCCCGCGCCGAGCGAAGTACGCCGATCTTTCCTCTTCTGCTCAGGGCTATTGGCTAATCCCCACGTGTGCAAACGCTATATCGTCATCGTCTAAGTATTCTGGCGAACAGGTGCGAACTCGGCCCTCACGAAGTACGTCTTCTCTTCAGCAACTGCGTCCGCCAAGCCAGCTTGCGCGCTGACTTCTGCCAGCTTTGCTTTGACCGACAACTCTAGGTTTCTGTCAGTAGAAAACGACGTGCTTTCCTTGATTTCTAGTGATGCCGAAAGGCATCCACCATGCTCCCGAGCAAACACCACAGCCTTCCATGATGGCTCATATGAGAGCCAAAAGAAGCTGTCCCTTTCAACCTTGCTATCAACACCCCAAGCCCTTCCGGACAAAGAAAACTCGCGAGTATCGAGGCTACCGGCTTCTCGCTCGGAGCCACTCGAGTAGTTGACACCCCCACCCGCCACTTGCCCCGCCTGCACGGATGCTCCACCACTAACAGTCCTAGTGCTTTTGTCCGATGTTTTTTTTGTGATGGTGATCTTGGTTGCGCCGAGATGAACTAAGAGCTTTATCAGCTCCGACTCCCGTTCTTCTAGCAGTATTGCGTCATAGCTGTCGCTAGGAATGTAGAGGTTTCCGTTCTCAGGATTTGGATAGTCCGTTAAGGGATGCTTCCTGTAGGCCTTACCCACTACCGGATGGCCCGGCTGGAAGCAATAGCCGGCAGCTTTCGCTTGAGAGCGCGAAATTGAGTGTTGCTGCACATAGGAAGCAAGGAGACGCGCTTCTTCTAGCTCATCTGGATCCCCCTCCGGTTTGGCAGTGTGATTCTTAGCGAATAAAGACATCAGGCTAGGTCTACCGAGTACCGCAGACGCTATCAAGGCAGTCGGTAGTGCAAAAGGATTCAAAACCGACACCGCTGTTGTAGCTACAGCAGCTGCGATAGCCGCCCCCCCTGGGACTTCGAGCTTCGCTGCAGCACCCGCATCGCGACCAGGCATTGTAAAGTTGGGTTGGTAGGCCATGTCGTCATTTTTTGCAGCGTACGGCACGAACTGCTCTTCTACGATGTAGATCAGATCCAACATTTAATGCTCCTTAGGCCAGACGCTTTTCAATAGAATTTCGGATGCCTGACGTGCCAGCTAGTCAGGAGGTGCTTTCGCCAGCCATGCGGAGCTTTTCCGCCCGAACTAAACAGTCTTTCCTCTAGCACCGCACCCGTGATGCGCAGGTGGGCAGCAAGCCCATCAATCCAGACGCAGTAATCCTCGTAATCCAAAGCAGAAACACGATCTACTACGCGAATCCTGAGAGCCGCGGGATTCATGCTTTTAGACCCAGCGCTCACTTGGACTGCTGGCCATCCGTCTTGGTCAGTCAGTGTATGAACACTACGGGCAGTCCACTGATCCAGGATGTAACCATTAGCTTTCGGATAGGCAAAATGGATTAGCTTTGTGAAGTAGGCAGGGCCCATTCCTGGAAGCAGTCCCGCAGTGCGCAATTGCATGAATGCATCGTAAGCAGATTGACGTGTGTGTTTTCCACTCCGAAGGTCATCACAGATTTTTATCCAATGAGCCATGTGCGCCATAAGCGTTCGCCCATGGCTCGCTCTCATCCCACCCCACGCCAGGGTGACAAGTGCACATACTTCTGTCGGTGCATTCGATGACCAAAGGGAGTAAAGGGTTTTACGCGACGGCGCCGCCGCTGGGACGGATGCGTGGTGAGCCATCAACGAGCCGACGTTACTAAGCCATTTATTAGGAGACTTACCAACCCAAGGAACAAGTGGGGTGCTGTAGCTGCTGAGGAAAATGGAGAACTCTGTGTGGACAATTGGGAAACGCATGCTTCAATCCGTATTCAGTTACCAGTAGTGGCAAAATATTTTTACCAATGCATTCCTATTCAGAACCTGCTGAGATTGGGCGTGATCGGAATGACTCCGCTACGATCAATTATGAGGCAGCTGATGATATCTGCCACATCTGGCCTCCCCCGTTCAAAACTCGTCTTCGGCAAGGTTGTATGTCGTCATGTTGCCGTTGTGGACTTTATACAGGGTGAGTGTGAGGTCGCTGTACTGCGTCCCCCTGGACGTCTTTTTCTCCTCAAGCGTGAATTGCTCAGAGCGCGACAGGTAGCCGGCGACAAGATCTCTATAGCGCACATCATAGCTACCAGGCGTGACTGCTTTGATCGTGAAACGCCCGTGTGCGGGAATGAACACAAAGCGAGCTGGCTTGGCGTAGTTTCCGGTTAGAGATACGAGCTTTATAAAGACGTCTGAACTGTTTTGCCCATTGTCGATGGTGACAGTAGAAAGCCCGTTGGAATTGGTTTGAGGGTAACCCTTCACATAAGACGCCTGGGTTGGCCACGGTTGCCCATTTGGCGCCTTTGCAGGTCGCGTCCAAGCTCGCTTAGCAGTAGTGCCGGCATTCGTGGTGGACGCTTGAGCTACAGGTTGGCGAGTTGTGACTGTCCCAACAGCGTTTGATGCGGGTAGTCCAGTGGGCGAAGTCAGCTTGCCTTGATCGCCATTCGCAGTAACTTCAGATAGGTATGGCTTTGGGCCTCGAGGTGGCGAATAAGTGTGCGTCTGCGCGTTCATCACCGCTGAGGTAATGCCGGTGACAACCACAGCAACGACAGCTAACTGCACAAAAAACCGACGCTGCGTAAGTCTCCAAGCATTCCTGAGGCGGACACTGTCGCCGCCGAGTGCGGTTAAAAAAGTTTCAATAGTTGCACGTAACTTGGCTCCTTCATCATCGATGTATCCACCGCCGGACTTTTTCTTACGGGGGATTTTTTGCGCCAAGCTAAGCGCGTCCATGGCGACCGCGCGTGCCATATCTGGACGGCCTGAGGCCGCGAAATACCATGCCTGATGTGCCGCCAATCGTGCGTTAGGTAATACGGGCTGATTCCCTCCGAGCAAATTCACCCAAAGGGCATGGATGGAATAGATTGGGCCCCACGGAACACCCCACCAACCCAAAGCCCAGGTAATCGCAGATGCTTGAAGTGCCTTCTTTTCGGCGCAAGGGCTACAAAAAATCCCTTGGCTCATTGAACGTAGTGTGAAAACCAAAAAGCTCTTGGCTTTCAAAAAGATCACGTACCGAGGCTGCGCAGATACTTTGCCGCAACATGAGCAGACGATCGGCTCGGGAGCCTCGAACGTTTCGGCCGAGCCCTCCTCGGCCGTCTCTACTGATATCGTGTCATATTCAGCTCGAGACTCTGGTTCACTCAGTACGGCGTAGGCTTCATTGAGATGCTGAAATTGGCTGGTAGCGCCAGCTGACGTGTTGCGATCTGGGTGTAGCTCCATCGCCCGTCTGCGATAAGCAGCTTTGATCGATGCACCATCAGCTTCGGTATCTACTCCAAGAATGGCGTAGAAACCCTTAGGATCCTTGCTACCCATCACGCTACGTCCCTGTCTTTTCTTAGCTTTTTCTTAGGTCTGGGTTGGCCATCGACAACACACACGAAAATCAATGTCCTTTACGTCGTGCCGTGTCCAGCTTTTTATTTTGAACGAAATAGATTCAACATGATTTTAGGGCATATCGCCACTATGCAGAAGGATCAAATTTGTTCGGACGCACGCTTCTATTTTTTGATCGGAAGGTGTGTTGATCCATTGCCTGCTTTGAATGCAGTCGAATGATCCATAGCTACCCTCCTCCCCCAATGCCGCAGTCGACGACAGTTTCGACATTGTCGCTGGATGATTACGCCAGCGAAGGCACAAGTGATAGGTCATTAGCGGTTTCGGCATCTTGCGAACTCGGCTGGAAGCCTTGAACGTTCTGTATGGTTTGTAGAATCTGAGGGACGATATGGGACGGGTCTAGCAAGCATTGCATGTTGTTGGCGACGTTATCTCGATAGAGATGGCTATGCCATTGGAAGGCCTTCCAATGCCGCGGAAAAATATGTGGAAGCTCCTGCATCGACTCCGCCTGCTGCTCAATACTTCCCAGACCACCGCTGGTGACAGGCACAAAACCATAATGTAAGGCGTCCGACGCGACCTCGACTCTGAACAGCATGTTCTCGACACCGATGTTGAAAAAAAGGCCTACGTGCTTCACCTTCAACCTGCCGGCCATGAACCACTTCGAGCAATTTTCTTCATTGAATTCCAGGCCAGGAAATCCAGTAGGTGACGGCGCCCGTGGGTGGACGCTCGCAATCTCGCTTTGAATTGCCTGGAAGAAACGGAACAAAACTGCTCCCTTTGCATAGGGAAGTGCTTCAGCGATGGCATCAGCCGACTTGAAGCTTTGATCGTCACTGCATAACAGCTCGATTAGAGTATTTCTGGCCTTCTGCGTCATTGTCATTCCTGAGATTTTTCGAACTAGGTTTCGGTACTGGATCAATGCGTGATGAAGGGCCGGTGTGTCAGTGCAGGATTCGAGACACAGATCGAGCCACTCAAGGATGTGCTCACGATAGGAAATCCGTTGGTAGTCGACCCCTTGATGACTACGTTCGTGAGCATCAGTACCTTTTTTGGTCAAATACAAGAGATTCCAATTCTTGCCAGACGCCATGCCGATGTCGGCGTACTGCTTCAGCTGCCAGTTCCCGTCCTCAGCGTCGATTTTGTTTTCAATCAGGATGAGGTGACTTCGTAAGTGAATGACAATATCTACCCGGCCCCGACCACCACCAAACGTCTGCTCTTTTCGAACTTGCGCATTGTCCAAGGAGCTCTCGTGCTCAAGCTCAATAGTGGACAGAAAATGCGCAAGGAAAACTGGGCCTTTTCCGTGACTACCTCGCGGATTGAGTAATTCCGCGATCATGGCTGAGTGCGTAGCGACCTCTGCCCGCTCAATTTTCGTGATCGCGAAAATGTTAAATGTTTCGCCTGTGGCTGCGAGGTTCGCCTGACTCTCCTTCACTAGGTAGCCGGCTCGCTCCAAAAGCGATTGTGTGTTCGGTAGGTTTTGCATGTGCTGGACGCACTCCATTGCTCTGTAGATGACGTTTTAAGGGGTTTGCCGTACGACGCCCAAGGTGCTCATGATGCAAACTGCTGCACTACTTCCTCCGTTGTAACCCACGGGAGAAAAGTAGAGCAGGCATGTCGTCTCCTTGAAAGGTACGCTAAAGCTTCAGGTGGAGGCGCCCAGACACTTGGAGCGTTCGTGAAGGAAAGACTCAGGCTTGAGCAGTAAAGCAGGCCTCACGAAAAATAGAGAGGACTTACTGTGCTGAGTTGGCACCTACGTCTGATAGACACCGTTACGCACAAACGTACCTGGCTTCGCGAAAACCATTTGCTCTAAGCCACCCACCCTGCAGTGCACATGAGGCCAGAATGGAAGCATCCGTTATCGAGGACTTACTCACCGAATTTCAGATCTGGTACGACCTGGATCTCAAAGCGAAGCAAAAGTACCAAGCACAGCTAGCACCGGACTTTCGACTGATAGACTTTCTTCAACGTGACGAAAATGCGCTTTCATCGTATCTCAGCCTCCTGCTCGACCCGGTTGGCCGACATGGACAGGGCGATGTATACCTAGCCAAATTTCTTGCCCTACTTCCCGAATCCAGCTTTCAACCGGCCACGGCGGATCACGTAAGCAGCCACACCGAGTTCAGGCTACCAAGCAATAGACGTTTGGATCTCTACCTACGATTTCGCACAGGCGGCCTAGCCATTGAAAACAAGCCTTGGGCGACTGATCAGAAGAAGCAGGTCTATGACTACGCAACATACCTGGATAGTCAGCATCTAGACGGACGATGGGTGCTGATATATCTCTCCAACGGAGAAATATCCGAGCATAGCCTGCCCAAGCACGCGCCCGCTCATCTAGCGGATCGAGTTGTCAGCTTGGATTTTTTCCGGCTAGCTGGATGGCTGGACGAATGCGCGGTGCTCACCCGTGCTGCATCCGTGCGCCTGTTTGTTGAGACAGTCGCGCAATTCATTCGTGAGCAGGTCAATGGAGAAATGCAGTTGGACAACGGTCACGAGCTTACCGAGTTGATGCTGCGAAATGAAAAAAATCTGAGGGGAGCTTTTTATATCTCTCAGCACCTGCACGAGGTCAAGCGTCAGCTATGGCGGGATTTTGCTGATCACCTGCGTGACGAACTCAATGCATTGGGCGCCGAGCTGGTCTTTGATGAGGAGTTGATTGATGGTGCTGCTCATATGGTGATTGGAACTCGCTTAAATCCTGCTGATCGATGTGGGCCTAGCTGGGCTTTCAATAAACGAAACCATGAAGAGTTATATTTCGGTATCTGTGCCTTTAGCGAGGCTGACACCAAGAACATTGACTCCGGAAAAATCAAGCGCGCGATGGACAAGCTCTGCGATCTCCCAGGACGCACTACCAGTTGGTGGCCATGGTGGACATTCGACTCCAGAGCCTTCACCTCCCATCCTGTCCCATCGAACTGGTTCAACAACCCAGACGCTTGGCTGGGCCTGCAAGACAAAAGCCACGAAGGGTTCGCAGCCATAATTATCGGAATGGTCAAACGTATGCAGAGCGAGTTCGATATTAGCTTACTGCAGGGTCGTTAAAACTCGGACACCTGACGCCGACTCAGAAGCAATGGAGACCACACATGAGAAAGCCACCTATGAAAATCATCATCGAAGAATGGGACGGCGACGGCGCCATTCGAATTCCCGATGAAGCGCTGCAGGAGCTCGAACTGGATGTCGGCGACGCTGTGTACCTGATAGAAGAGTTTGTCGGCAACACGCGCTGCCTCGTCCTATCAACAAAGCCTCAAATCGCGGATCGAATAGACGAGCTCACTGAAGCCTGGGATAGCGGACGGCTTGGTAACGCCCAGGAGAAATGAGACAGCCGAAATGCGTTGTCTTGACCCGCTCACAGAAGGCTACGTGCAGTCGATTACGGAGCGAGAGCTGCCTCGATCAAGCGAGCGTTAGGTACGGCTCGGCGCACGTCCTCTATGGCGCCCTCAATTGCGTCATGTGCAGAGGTTGCTTCACGGACAAACTCCAATGCCAGACGACCTAGCTGTCCGACTCCGACCAACGCATCATCACAGCCTTCTTCCGCCAAGCGTTCCACAAGCGCGTCCATATCGCTCTCGTCAAACGTCAGTTCGTAATTAAGGGTGAAGGTAAATACCATCTCTAACACTCCGCTTCGGCAAGATCCTACGTGGCTTCGATTGCCGCACGACGCGACTCGAGCCGGGCTTAAGCCCGAAGGAGCGATAGCCGTAGTAGCTTTAGCTCCACAGCCTAACAAGTCGCCTATCGAATCTCACACACGAACTCCCCTCTGCAGTCGGCAGATAAGATCGAGCACAGCGTTCGTCTCCACCATCGTACTAATCATATCCAGTGGACGCTTCGAACCAAGCCCACGAACCGGCGTGCTCATCCATCCCGCTGCTGCGGCGACACTCTTTCGAACAAGGAAATGGCTTTCTCAAAGACAGCTATCATCGTGACTAAGCGGTCGCTTTCTAGGGTGTTGAACCGTCCTACTTTCGCCCTACGCGCCAACGTTGTGGGTGACATGCAAATAGCCTTGGAGATAGCTCCCTGCTGCACCTGAAGAAGGCTCGCTATCCTGTCGAGGAGTTCAAAAGGCAGTCCTTCGCGAATTAGGTCATGAAGCCTGGTGCCGCGTGACGGCAGCCGAGGGACATCCAAATGCTCTGTGGGATCTGCGACCTTGGTTCGTATTTCTTGATAGGTACCAGCACATTTACCTCCATCTGAAAAACCTACCGCCAAGCCGGGCCATGTGGCCCGAACTGGCGACAAATCCTTGGACGCCGAGCCGTCCAGAACTCGGGAATTATCAGTAACTATCGAACCAAGCACTCTACTCCCGACGTAGAAATTAGTGGACGTGCTAAGTTTTCGATCGCCACCTAATGGCGTTAACACCGTGAGCGCCATCACGCGTCGCAACAGATACCCAACTCATCGATAAAACACCCTGAAAACCGCAGACTAGAGCTGTAGCGCATTCATGAACGCTCTAATAAACTCCGTGCTGAATGTATCTTTTTTATGTGGATCTTTGCGACTTGCAAGTGCATGGCAAAACGAATTAACAGCACTAAAATAACACAGCACTGTGCTAATATGCACTACAAACCCACTTAAGTTAATGTCTTATTGCTGGGTGACAATGCGAGGTAGATCTCCTCCTCTTCCTCTCTTCCTCTCTCTCTATCTCTCTATCTCTCTATCTCTCTATCTCTCTATCTCTCTATCTCTCTATCTCTCTATCTCTCTATCTCTCTATCTCTCTATCTCTCTATTTCCTCTCATCTCTCCACCTCATCCCATCTATCCACCCTCTCTCATCTCATCTCATCTCATCTCTCTATCTTCCTGTTTCTCTCTCCCTCTCTCTTGCATCCCTATATGCATCTCTTCTCAACTCGATTTTTCTTTACCCTCCTTTCCTTCTATTCTTTCCATTCCTCACATCGTTTTTCACATAGAACGCTCTCCTATTTAGTGCGAGTCGTATCCCTTCTTCGCCAATCAAGAGATAGAGTCTCATCATTCTTAGCTCACTCATTCCAAGGCAGATCACGATAAGGTAATGGCACTACGATACTGGGCAATTTGTGTCGATGAGTGAGCAATGTCAGTCCTAATGTGGGAATCCAACCGGGATAGATATTGCTCAAAACCTCCATGCTAGAGCTAGCTGCGCGCCCTTACCTTAGGTAGGCGTGGCCGAGCTGAAAGACTGACTTAGGTGCTGTATCCAGTTGGTTTTTTGGAGTACTAATCTAGCGGCAGTCTGTCGCCCCCCCCCCTCCGCTCTCACAGCCAATACTATTCCTGTCGCTCCCGGTAAAAAAAAGTGATTGCACGACATTCAACCCTCTCCTTTAGAAGTTGGAAATTCGGAAATACGGAAACCTTGAATAACAGCCGCTTTGTACGCCTGCTTTGTACACCCAAACTTTTCTAAAAAAACTCTTGCAAAACCGCAGAAATACTTTCTATACTTTTTTCATCAAACAACAACCCGTGAAAAGCAATCAGCCTGAAGCGGACAACATATTCACAAATTAACGGTTGTTAAAATGGCAGGCCATTTTAATGGCACCCCAGCGCTCGACTTAAAATGTTTGATTGGAACAGCGCACGCTGTAAGGCGCAACAGTCAGAACACTTCGATAAAGAACAGCTTGGCGTCGACCTTGGTTCGGTGAAGTCGAATCAGTTCGATCCGTTGCTAATAACAATGCTCATTAGCACTTCACGCCTGGAAAGACGATCGTGAGTGGGAGGATATAGAAAAGTAAAATGCCGAGCACCTGCAAAGGCTACTCGCCCACCTGATCGATTTAGGGGATTACGACCCAGGTCATGCTGCGGCGCCGTACAAAAAGGCCAGCCTGCACGGCATTGCCGCCGTCTTCAGTCGGTTACGGCGGCGCATAGCGATGCTTGAGCGCGGCATTAAGTTTCAATCGAATGCTTTTACCTGAGAAAAGCAAAGGCCCCCCGATGGCCGGAATTCTTCAACACCTTAAGTGTACGACCACTGGATTGCCACATGCCAAAGAAACCGAGCGACACCGAGGGCGGTAACCGCCCCCCAGAGGCACCGCCTCGTCACCAAAGCGACCTGTTCTCCAACACACCTCCAACGTCGAAGAGTGCGATCAGTACTGAGCTTAGCGACGAGATCAACTCGCACCGTGGCCGGCTGGCGCCGTTCTTCAACGGGCACGCCAAGCCTAACCCTTCGGTAAGCTTCGCCAACGATGGCACCGGCTTCGGCAAGTCGTACAACGTATTCGACCAGTTCATCGAGCACGCTGAGGTACGTAGCGAACGTGGTGGCCACCGCAACCTATTCTTTATCACCCCGCACAAAGCGCAGATCGACGTCTCGAAGGTCACCCAGAAGAAGGCGGCTGCGCGTGGCGTCAGCATCCTGAGCTTCCTGGCCGAGCAGGACATGGCTGACCTGAATTTCGTCGGCTGGGTATCAGGTATTCGCAATGAAGATCTGTACGTCGGTTGGACGAAAGCCCTTAAGGTCGACTACTACAAAGAGACCATCGGCGAGCTACGCAACGCGATTACCGTGCTCAAGATCATTGAGGACGAGCAGAATCGATTCCTGAAGTCCGGGGTCACTGATTACCTGCGCGAAGCTGACCTGAAACGACGAATTGATGCCGCGAAATACCGCCTGCTCTATGCACTGCAGGACTTGGCCAAGGCGGTGATCAGAGAGAAGGTCGGGTTTGAGTTCTTGACCACCCTAGAGCTCTTCCAGCGAACCAATGATGCCCGTGATCAGGCCAAGATCCAAATCATCGATCATGTTCTACCGTTCGAGCGGGCCAAGGTGGGGCCAACCATCTTCGTCGCCACCACTGCTCGATTCATGAGGCGTGCGTTCATCGGGTATCTTGACAACAAGAAAGAGCCCAACATCAAGAAGCTGAGCTTTGACGAAATCCTGGGCGCCAAGCGCAGCCCAACCGATGCCGAAGAGGACAGCATCGCCTCGATTGGGGCCGCCTGCAGCCTGAGCCATGACGAGCAAATTGCGTACCTGAAGGATTATTTCTTCATCCCTGACGAGTCCAACTTTTTCCGGTTGAAAGGAATCACTTTCAACCTCGTCGTTGACGAGGAGCACGACAGCTACGACCGGTTTTTTGAGGACGGCAAGAAGAAGCTGATCAGCGAGAATGTTAAGCCGCCCCATGTTATTGCCGGCCTCCACCGTCTAATGGAGATGATTTCGGCAACGTATGGCCTTGGCGAGGAGAAGCCCATCGCGTTCAACGAAGCTGTTGAGCTGATGAATGATCTCCGGCGGCATTACGATGAGGACTGCGAAACCAGCGTCAGTCTGGATTCCATTCTGCAAATGTGCTCCGGGAATGTCGGCCACATTACCATCGACAACCGCGACGTCGAGCAGATCCTCGCGTTGTCACGCAACATCTTCAGCATGACGCCCAGGCGCTTCTACAACGAAGATGCCCTCAAGCGGATTCGGATGCGGTCTGTGTGCGGCAAGAGCGAGATCCGCTTGTCCTTCGATGATGGCGGCTCCTGCGCCGACCCTACCATGCACGACTTCTTGCAGATCATGCTCTGTGCCCTGTACGCGTGCTCCAAGATCCCCCAGAACAGCCCGCTGAGGCATTTGCTGGCGCTGGGCGAGGATGCCAGTCAGAACGCCCCGCTTTCTGAGTTCATCAAGAAGTCTCACCAACATCGTTCTTACGTCGCATCCGTTTTCGACCGCGCCAAGGACGCCGAGATTTTCGTCGATGCGTTTTTCACCTTCTTCGCTCCGAAAATCGTGTTTTCGCTGGTCAAGGTGGACAAGATCCCCTTCGGAAGCGAAGCAGTGAAGAACCGTGTATTCGTCGACTTCCACCTCGACCTGATCTTGGAACTACCTGAGGTCAAACTGCTTCGTATCCTCCACGGAACACAGAACAGCGCGATGTGCCTGAGCGCCACAACAGGCTTCAAGGACTCCTACTCCGGGAACTTCTCCAGGAAAATGCTCAGCCGCTATGGGGATGCGCCTGGTACTAACCTTGATGTACGCGTGATTCAGCGGTCTGGAGTGGACGTAAGTGCGATGGCAGACCTCCGGGATGCCCGCGCAAAAGCCAGAACAATGCAAGTCAGGCCCTTTCACAACACCTCCGCCGACGACATCAGCGGCCTACGCAGCGATCCTGCGTTCAAGAGCGCTTACAGATTCTGGTCAGACTCCCTGCTTCCCCAAGGCTACCGTGAAAGCAAGTATCGAATGTCAGCTTACCGCCGACAGATCGAGGCCATGCTCATGGCAGCCTGGGATGGGAAGAACACCTTCATTCTGTCCCTGAACAACCGCTTCACGGATCTCTTTAGAACGCTACTGGCACAAGGCATTGATGGTCGCTTGAAGGGGCTTCGGCGCAAGCACCAGGACAAGATTTTCGAGCTGAAACCCTTTGATGAAAAAACCAGGATCAGGGTCATCCTCTTCAGCTCCCAGCTGGCTAAAGAGGTCGACATCGACGAGTACCTCAAGGTGGATGCAGATACCCGCATCTGTCTGATCTCCGCCTACGGGAGCGCCGGCACCGGGCTCAACCTGTTCGTTGAGCGAAGCGAAGACAACTTCCACCAGGACTTCGACCGTCTGGTGCTGGTCAACACTCCCTTCTACAGCGCCGTCCGTGAGAAGGACACCGGCCTCAACACAGTCAAGAACCACATCCTTCTGCTGAAGCACATCTCATCTGGGGAAAACGAGGCTGTTCGCTTGTCTCAGTTTGACTCGAACTTGATGCAGCCACAGAACCGCCGCATCCTGAACAATGAGCATGATCTTACCGTGCTCAAAGCCATCATCCAGGCTGTAGGTCGAGTTGAACGACGGGATAGTCATCTCCATACCGAGATCTTCCTGCCGAGTGACGTCATCGACGACATGGTGGTGAGGTATTGCCGGCTTCGTCGTGAGGGTAACGACCTTCTCATCAACAGCCTTTCGCTGCTGAATCACAGGCTCATGCAGTTCTGCCTGGAACAAGCGGAGAGCCGCTGCTTCGCTACCGAGGCGGAACTCGAGCAATTCACCGCCACCGTAGCTGCCGCTGCCGGCGACATCGAAAACTTCTTCAGCGGAGCATTCCGACACAAGATTCTCAGCAGCGCGCGTGAAGGCAACCGGGACGCCATCGAGTTCAATGAGCTGCTCAGGTCACCCGAGAGCATCACCGCCCCTGAAAAGTACGTCCGCAAGCTGCTGGCATCCCCTCTTGTAAGGGCCTCCAGCTACTACCAGGGGGTCATCAACACCTTTTACCTTCCGAGACAGGTGACGGATCGGGTCACCGTCTGCACGACTTCAGAAAGCTTCTACCACCTCAGCGACCTGCTTCATGGGCAAGCCGTCTACCAGCCTGGGAAATGGTTGGTTCCTGACTACGTGCGCACCGACGGCAAAGACCATGATTCGGGGCCTGGCATCGTCAATCTGGCGTGCAACATGGCCAGCGATGGGATTGACGTGCACCTACCTAACCCGGCCCTCATTCCGATCCTGAAGGGGAACGTGGGTGAGTTCATCTTCTCTAAGGTGCTCTCCGCACTTGGGATCAAGCCACTGAAGCTGGATCAGTTGATCAATCTGCTGGGGCCGGCGGTGTACGAGTACTACGACACCTACGTCCACTACGAAGACACCATCATCTGCATCGACGTGAAGCGGTGGTCGGGTACCCTGGACAACCAGGAGCAGTCTATCAAGACACTTCGCAGGGCGGAGAAAAAAAGGCAGGACATGTATGAGCTGTGCGGTGCGCTGAACCTGACCCCGCGCTTCCTATACGTCAACACGCAACCCGACCACAACGATCTCAATACCGAGCGCGAGTTCAACTTCGGGGAGTCGATCCACTTCCTCAACGGCTTCAAGATGATCACTAGCTACGTCCCGACCAAGGATAAGAACCGCATCTATAAAGTCGATGACCGCTTGATGATCAACCCCACTCTGGTACAGCTGCTAAGGAGCGCGGAATGACCCTCTTCAATGTCCTGGAACCAGGAGCGGCCGCCAAGGCCCGCACTAACATGCTGAAGCTACCCGGCGACTTGGAGGCCATCATTGATCGCTTGTCGGCACCCGCCGAAGGGGTTGGGCACATTCAGGCAGCAGTGGTTGAGGTAACGCGCGAGTCTGACGAGAAGACCGATGGGTACTACCAGCGCGTCGATTCGACCATCAAAGACTTCATCCGCAAGAAGCTCGGCCTGTCTGCCTCCACCGGGGTGCACTACAGCAAATTCAACGCGAGAAAGGGTGTTTTCGGATTCCTGTATCTGAGCACCCAGCCTCCGGAGCCTGGCCAGGTTCGCCGGGTCATCGCTGAGCACTCGCTTAACCCCCACTACGCGATTCAGGCCCTGCTGGACTTGAGGCTCAAGCTTTCGTTCCTCATGGACGTGGATAACCACTACGAAATCGCCCCGGTCGAGTACAACGCTGACCTGTACATTGGGCTGATGCTGAGCCGCACGTCCAGGGACGGCAATTTTGTCTTCGATGCGCTGGAGTACGACCTGTACTTCTCCAAGGAACAGGAGCTCGCCATTAAGCTCAATCGAGTGGCCATGGCGTGCTCTTCCACTCAGGACGCCATCAGCCGGCCGGTCACCGAGACCGGCACGCTCATGTTCGACTGGGCCGGGAAGCGGTTCCAGCGCACCCGCAAGCTCAGCGCTACAACGAACAGTGATCGCAACTATATGGCCTTCGCCACGAACAACGAGAAGGCGGAGGCCTGCGACCGCTATGAGAACAGCATCAACTACCACCAGACCGATTGCCTCAATCGAATCCAGCGCCTGCTGAAGCTCTCAGGGGTTGAATTCAACCCTGTCGTGTACGAGGCAACCCACCAGGTCAAAGCCTTCCTGGTGGGGCTTCCGACCATGTCCAACCCACTTTGGCTGCTCGATACTGTCACGAGCTATTCGAGTGACGAAGCCCGGCTTAGCTTTATCACCTACCTCGCGGACAAGTTCGGTGCATCCAGGGTATTGACCGCCGACTGCCTTCCAGACCCCACCAAGCTGAAAGTGGGTACGACGAACTACCTGGTCATCAGCGAGAAGGTCAAAACCGTCGGGGGGAGCAAGAACGGTTCCAGCATCTTCGACACTTCCGCCGACGAGTCTTTCAACTCCTTCTGGCAGGCTCTTGCTGCCAAGCAGCGCAACCCGAAAGCTGAGTTCGACTACTACACGTCGGTGAAGCTGCATCGCTTTACCCAGGCTATCGGCAGTATCTGCCAGGGATTCAACGTAGTCCCCAGCAAACCCCCATCTGCAGCGGCTGTCGAAAAATCCTTGCAGGAGCTGGCGCTGAAAGAATCGATCTATAAGCACAAGGCCGTAACCCTCAGCGGAGCAACTCTGCCTCCCATTTCCCTGGAGTTGGTGAGTTGTCGGAGGGACTGGAAGGAGAATGTCTATATCCAGGTTCTTGACGTAGCGGTTGCCGGCGAGACAATCAAAATCGAGAGTTCGCGCCGATACGACGAGACCTCCAAGGGTGAGTTCAACTACGAATTCAAGAAGCTCGGTGCCATTTTCGGCAAAGGTGATGAGAAGCCCTTCGATGTCATCTGGGATAGTGCGTTCCTGATCCGCGACAAAGCAACGAACGCCTGGCTAAGCGTCTATAGAACCGACCGGATACCCGCCATCATCGGGAACACCCTATTCGACAACCAGGAGCGCCAGGATAACGGCATCCCTCCGTCACGAGAGGTCGGCATCCAGGTGTCTGCCCTCCCGTACTACCTCACGCCGACCAGGCAGAAGCAGCGCCATAGCGTCTTCATTCAGGACAACGGCATTGAAGGCGCCTGGTTCTTTGTTGCGTCCAACAAAGCGGCCAACAACACCATCTCGAAGCAGAGCCTCGTCTACAACATCGTAATCACTGATGAGTCCGGGGCGCGGGTTCCTGTGCTGAGCCATCCGCTGGGAGAACTGTTCTTCTCTACCTTCACCTTCGACATCGTAAAGCTCCGGGAGTCGGCCAAGACCTCGATCCTGCAGAAGCTCGTCGAACTCTGCCTGCACAACTGAGCATGGTGGCCGGCGCAACGCCGGCCACTTCACCTCGAGTTATGTTGCCACTCTGAAGACGGTGGCGCTCCAAATTGCGTGGCTGCTTCAGTTCTTGGCCACAAGCAGCGCGCGCAGCACCATAGCAATATCAGGGATATAATACCCTCAACCCCCAAATCCGTTGGCTGGTAGTAATTATGTCCCGCTCACTTTTCACTCCCGCTGAACTTGAAGAGATTCACACTCAAATCGCCCAATTGAGGGCTGATACCATGCGTATCAGTGCCCAAGCCAGTAAGACTGCCTGCGAACCTCTTTTCGTGCCGCATGTGCATTTCTTGCAAACGATAACAGTGGCGTTCTGCTTAGTAGCCACAGTGGGGACGATCACCGCCGTTGTGATCAAATACCTTCTCTAGCTTTAAGCAGTGCACGAGTGCAATCCAGCCCGGATTCTCCGCTCCCCCTGCACCCCATCTGGCAGCCCCTCGAACCGCCACTCTCCATGACTGGTGCTTCGCTCCTAAATAGGAGTAACAAATTGCTGATTCGTCCCGACAAAGACGCACTTCGTGCGATGCTGGAATCTCAAGTTCAAGAAAAGCTACAGCATGACCCTGATGCGGTGACGACTTATGCGGCTAAGCCCGAACCAGAACGAAAGCCTTACACCGGCAAACCCACGGTTCAGGACAAGGCGTTTCACAAAGAGCTCGAACAGATGCGTGTGGATGCTGAAGCCGGAGTGATTCGTAAACCGGAATCCGATGCGGTTGAAGACGACAAGCCTAATCTTGCCCTTGATGATTACCCGGGCTTAAGAGAGGCAAGTTCTGCATCAAATCAATGGTGATTTCGCATGCCTGTCATACGGTAATCTCCGACCCGTTTCCTACCTAAGCCTCTGCGAAATACAGCGGTACAGATCAGCTAATGATGCGTATGGGATTCCCTACAACAGCAGTCGAGAAAAATCACAGCACTGCAGGGCCAACTGCGCCACGTTCTGATTCAGTCCAAACTGGCGGTCTGTACGATGAAGCGCGGCATAACGAATCCGTGGTAATCCTGGAGTCGTGACCAATGCTCGCAACGCACCTCGGTCGATCAAGTGGGATAGACAGGCCTTAGGCAGGTAACTGACCCCCACCCCGGACAAAGTTAGCCCTACCTGCACCAGTAAGTTGTGACTGGTGATGGTTTTGGGCATCTGAACGTTATGAGAGGCCAACCATCGTTCGTATATCAAGCCAGTGCCTGACTGAGAACCCTGGGTCAACACCGTGCACCCGGCCAAGACTTCGAGGCTCACAGGATCCGGATCGGAGATCAGGCTCGGAGCACACATCCAAGCATTCTCAACACTTTTCAGTGGCGTACTTACGAATCGAGCATCGTTGTAAACGTCCGGAACGATGACCAGATCAAGCTGATCATTTTCCAGTTTGCGAAACAGCTCACTGCTCAATTCCACCGAAGGCTCGATTTGCACCTTGGGATAAGCCTGTCTCAGCGCCTCTACCAGCGCTGGTAGCCAGGTCAGCGCAGTCAGTTCGGTGACCCCGAGTCGAAACCTTCGCACCAGGACTTCACGGGCACTTACGCGTTCCAGCAAATAGTCTCGACGCTCCAGCAAGTCCTTGGCGTAATCAAGCAGTTCCCCGCCCTTTTCGGTCAATCGAGCGTTGCGCTTGCTGCGGTCGAATATCTCCACGTCGAAGGTTTCTTCCAGCTCCTGGATGCGCTTGGAAATAGCCGACTGAGACATGTTCAGCTTGTTTGCTGCTGCTTCAAAGCTGCCCAACTCGGCAATCCAGTACAACGCGTCAATTTGCTTGAAGGTGATCATCAAGAAACCCACATGAAAAAAAGCGATACTACTTCATAATAAAATATCGCTAAAACTGTTTCTTCATCACTCCTAAGATCGAGCCACAGCCCTCACCGGCTGCTACCTCATTCTTTCGGAGATCAGCCATGTCCTTGCCCGGTTCACGCATTCTTCCCAATCCGCCGCTAGCCGCTGCCGAAGTGCTCGAAGCCTTTGCCCACGTGGTCACCCCGCACATAAGCGACAACCTCGGCCGGCACATCGGCGCTCGCGGACTGACCCGCTACAACCGCACAGGAAAATTAGTCGGTACTGCCCTCACCGTTAAAACCCGCCCCGGCGACAACCTGCTGATCTACAAAGCCATGAGCATGTTGCAACCCGGTCACGTGCTGGTGGTTGATGCTCAGGGCGACACCAACAACGCGGTGGTCGGCGAGTTGGTCAAGCTTTACGCCCAGCAACGTGGATGCGTCGGTTTTGTCATCGACGGTGCGATTCGCGATGTCGCCAGTTTCGACAACATCCCCTGCTACGCCCGTAGCGTTGTGCACTGCGGCCCGTACAAAAGCGGCCCCGGCGAGATAAACGTTCCGGTTTCAATTGGTGGCATGTTGATCGAGCCGGGTGATCTGCTGGTCGGCGATGAAGACGGACTTGTGGCGTTCTCCCAGGCGGATGCCGCTGAGGTACTTCGACGCGCCGCGCAACACGCAGCCCACGAAGAAGAAGTAAAAGCCGAAATCGCTACCGGTGCTGTCCGCCAAAGCTGGATGGACAAGGTCTTGCAACAGGCCGGTCTGGCCGAGTGAGGGGAAGCAACATGAGCACTGCCTTTTTGTCTGATCGGGTGTTGGGCATCGAGCCTTCGCCGAGTATCGCCGCCAATGCGCTGGTCACCGAGTTGCGCGCCCAGGGCCGGAACATTGTCAATTTCACCGTGGGAGAACCGGACTTCGACACCCCGGCGCATATCCTCGAAGCCGCCAGTGCCGCGATGCATAGCGGCGACACCCACTACACCGCGACCAACGGCACGCTCGCCCTGCGCCAGGCGATCTGCCTCAAGCTTGAGCGCGACAATGGCCTGCATTACGCACTCGACGAAGTGGTCGCTGGCTGCGGTGGCAAGCACATCATCTATCACGCCCTCGCCGCGACCCTGAACCGTGGCGATGAAGTCATCGTGCACACCCCGTACTGGGTGTCCTACCCGGATATCGCGCGGTTGAACGATGCGATGCCAGTGATCATCCCTGGCGATGAGGCCAACGGCTTTAAGCTCTCGCCGCAGGCTCTGGAGCACGCAATTACTGCGCGCAGCAAATGGGTCATTCTCAACACACCGAACAATCCGAGTGGAGCGGTCTACAACGAAACCGAGTTGCTGGCGCTTGCAAATGTCCTGCGCCGTCACCCTCACGTATTGATCATGGCCGACGAAATTTACGAACAGTTCGTATACGGCGACGCCGTACATGTGTCGCTAACCCGACTCGCCCCAGACCTTAAGGCACGCACGTTGGTCGTCAACGGAGCATCCAAGGGTTACGCCATGACTGGTTGGCGGCTGGGCTTTGGCGCAGGGCCTGCGTGGTTGATTGGGGCCATCGGCAAACTGCTTTCGCAAACCACTACCTGCCCCAGCTCTATAAGTCAGGCCGCAGCGGTGGCGGCGTTTGCCGGCGACCAGGCGCCGATTGCCGGCATGCGCGAGGTGTACCAACAACGACGCGACCAAATGCTGGCGTTGCTGCAATCGATCAACGGTCTGAGCTTCACCCCACCAGACGGGGCGTTTTATGTGTTCGCCAACGTCAGAGGTCTGATGGGTAAAACCGCAGAAAGTGGTGAGCGCATCGATAGCGATTCTCAGCTGGTTGATTACCTACTCAAAGAGCACGGATTGGCCACGGTTAGCGGCGCGGCTTACGGCATGTCGCCTTATATCCGCCTGTCGTTCGCCAGTTCGCTAGAGGTGATCGAAGAAGGCTGTCGTCGCCTCAAAGAAGCATGCCAACGATTGCACTAACGAAATATCGCAATACCCGACAGCCACCGGACGGCTGCTCATTGACTGCCTAGAACAACACTCATAATCATTGTCATCAAATGAGGCATCCCCATGCACAAGCCCCGTATCGCGCTGGTATGGCAAATCATGATTGGCCTACTCGCCGGCATCGCCATCGGCGCCCTGCTGCACCGTTTTCCTGAGTCCCGTCTCTGGCTGGTCGACAACCTGCTGCAACCGGCCGGCGACATTTTCATCAAGCTAATGAAGATGATCGTCGTGCCCATTGTGTTTTCCTGCATGGTGGTCGGCATTGCCGGTCACGGTGACGGCAAATCCCTTGGCCGCATCGGGATCAAGTCGCTGACGTATTTCTTCAGCATCACCACCCTGGCGATCATCGTCGGTCTAGTGATAGGCAACTTGCTCAAGCCGGGTTCCGGTACCGATCTGGCGAGTCTCAAAGCCGCCGCCATTACCCTGCCAACCAGTAATGCCGCAGGTCATAGTCTGGGTCAGATCATCGTTGGGATCATTCCGGACAACGTTATCAATGCGATGGCTCAGGGCAGTTTGCTATCGGTGCTGTTCTTCGCCGTGATGTTCGGCCTGGGGGTTTCCAAGCTGAGCAATGAACGCAAAGAGCCATTGATTGCGCTACTGCGTGGCGTGTCGGAAGCGATGTTCAAGGTGACGTCGATGATCATGGCCTACTCGCCCATTGGCGTATTCGGCATGATTTCCGTGACCGTGGCCAACTTTGGTTTCAGCTCTTTGTTGCCATTGGCCAAGCTGATCATGGTCAGTTACGTGGCGATTGCTTTCTTCGTCCTGGTAGTGCTCAACCTGGTAGCGCGGCTATGCGGAATCAACCTGTTCGCACTGATGCGGCATATCAAGGACGAACTGATTCTGGCTTTCTCCAGCGCGAGTTCGGCAGCGGTGATGCCGCAGCTGATGAAAAAGCTCGAAACCTACGGCGTGCCACCTTCACTGGTCAGCTTCGTGGTGCCGGTGGGTTACTCGTTCAACCTTGACGGTGCTTCGCTGTTCCTCGGCATTGGCACCTTGTTCGTGGCACAGCTCTATGGCATCGATTTGAGTTTGGGCGATCAGGCTTTGCTTGTGGTCACCATGGTTCTAACGTCTAAGGGGGCTGCAGGCGTACCGGGGTTTATGTTCGTGATTTTGTCAGCCACGCTGGCCAGTGCCGGTCTGCCACTGGAAGGCATTGCATTCATCGCAGGGGTCTATCGACTAATGGAAATGCCGACGACCGCCCTGAACGTACTTGGCAATGCCTTGGCTCCGTTGGTAATCGCCAAATGGGAGGGCCGCGCTGCGCACTGTCTGAAGGCTACGCCAGCCTGAGCTTAAAAAAATTCTGCCTAGGCACTGGCATCATGAAGTGCCTAAGGCAGCTCCTTCAGATACCAACATCTACGACGCCCTCATCACTTGGGAAACTGCGCCTCGCTGTCATAAATTGTCTCAGCTCAGTCCTGCACAGGTCTTGAATTCGACGAGCCTTACCGGTACTTGTAGAACACTATTTTTTAGCAGGGAACGCACAATGCATCCAAGATTCAGGGTCATCCAGACCACCGGACTGGAAGATGGCATTAAGCGATACAGGGTCGTTGATCTTGTTGAGGGAGGCTCAGCTAGCAAATATGGTGAGTTCAAGGTCAGGGCGGAGGCAGACGCTGTTTGTTTGCTCATGAATGCCGAGCATCCGCGTCAGTGTGGTGTAGGTCGTACGTCCCTGAGCATCTGATCTACGCTGACCTCTTCCACGGAGGAATCACGATGTCGAACGCAGACCTACTCCCTTCCCTACTCTTCAAGATCAATCAAAATCAATTGGCTCTCGAAGCCGCGATCATGGAGCTGACACTCTGGGTCGAGCAACGCGGATCAGCGGAAGTCGCTGCTAATGTTCGTGGTGCTTTGGACACAATCAGCAAAAACGAAGAGTTCATCAAGCTAACTCTCGCGGTGCTGGTGGCTCCCGAGTGACGCTTCCCCACAGATTTTCGACAGGAGCCCCCGCAGGCTTCAACTTGAGATTGGCGTGAGGGAATCTACGCTGACACCGGAACGCCAAACTCCGGATAAGTCTATGTACAAGATCGTTACCTTCACTCCTAGGGAACTGTTCGACAAAGTTTGGGAAACGCCTGTACTAAAACTGGCACAAGAAATCGGCATATCAGACGTTGCGCTGTCCAAGGCCTGTCGCAAAGCGGGCCTGGCCCTGCCCCCTCGAGGACACTGGGCAAAACCAGTGTCTAAACGCCCTAGCAAACCAAAACCTCCCACCGACGAACGCCCCATCACTTTTACGGTATTAGATCGAAGAACGCTTCCAGTTCGCGGCGCAGTGCCCGTTCAGCCGAAAGCAGTCCGTTCAGCAATCGAAGTACCTCACACCCTCCTCGCGCCTCACCCCCTGGTAAGCAAGTGGCTGAAATGCATTAACGCGGCCAAACCTCATGAAGGCTATCTCGTGACCACGGGCAAAAATGTGCTCGATGCTAAAATATCCGCCGAACTCATTGATCGCTGCGCACTGATCTTCGACACCCTCATAAAAGAGAGCGAGGTACTCGGCTTCAAGTGGAAGGTCACGGACGAAAAAACGGTGATAGAGGTCAACGACGAGCACCTTGGGATCAAACTTGTGGAGCGCTTGAGTAAACACGTTATCCCGCCTCCGCCACCACCCGCCCCTAAGCGCAATGCTCGATGGGAGCCTGACTTCTCGATGCTGCGTTCGCCCCAGCTTGAATGGTCTTCCACCGGCGAATTAAGCTTGCAGATTGACGCACGCGCCGAATACGGAAATCGGAAAAACTGGACGGATACTAAGACCGGGAAAATCGAGGAAAAGCTTACAAGCATCCTTGATGGTTTCGGTTCGATAGCTGAATCCGTGAAAGCGCTGCGCTTGAAGAATGAAGAATGAAGAGGATCGTCGTGAGCGAATAGCTGAAGAAGCGTTACGACTTGAGCGCGCCAAGCGCGAAGAAATTCATAGACGCCTGCGTCACAGACTCGTGAAAAATACAAAGCGTTGGGAGCAGTCTCAGCGCTTGAGATCTTTCATCCAGGCGACCTGCGATGCCAATGCCAATACCTCAGAGCAAACCCAGCAACAAACTGCGCTGTGGGCGGTATGGGCTACATCGCAAGCGAACCTACTCGACCCACTTCACCCAGATACTTCCTCCGTCACATCGCTAGCCGTCACTATCGAGAGCTGGTTCAACGGCTATGTGATGCGCGCAGAAAAAGACTGGTGGTCTGAATGAAAGAACGCGCAGGAATGTAAGCGCTCCATAAACCCCACATGCACATGAAGTGCCGATTCAAGGATGCTGAGCTCCCATTTCTCGCTCGGATCGACCGATCCGCCGGACGGTCTGTTAGTCGTTACGTGTCTGTTCAAGCCGCTTATCAAGCTCGCTTGGCGTCGAGTGAAGCGTCAGCCAGACGGCCCGCAGAATGTTGATCGCGGCCATGTTCAGATGTTGTTCGGCGGCGTGCAGGGCCAGTTCGGCTGCCAGGCGCTTGTCGGCAGCACTGAGGTGCGCCGTTTTGTGGGTCATGTCCGCATCGACGTTGGCCAACAGCCCCTGGAGTTCCTGCACCGCCTGATCCGATGCCTGACGCATGTCCGCCAGTAGGCGGCTGGCTTCGGCAGGCGTCATGGCCAAGGCGCGGACGCTGCGAAAAGTCAGGCGGGCGGGCAAGGTGGCCAAACTGAAACCCGTCGAAATTAACTTGCCAATCATGCGAACAACTCCTGTAAGCGAGTGTTTCAGCAGCGTATCAGAGTAAATCGCAAAAAAATGCCTGCTCTTCGCTTGCCAGAATCAACTCTCCGCCTCTTTTTGGCATCAAGCGTCTGATCGTCGTCAGAACCCTCGAACGATGCGCCCATAGCCGGGCCCTGCTGGCCCGAAGTATCGACTATAGGAAACATAGCCCAACTCGGTACCTCCTGCTAAACCGTGCTTCATGCGATGAGAAAGCATGGTGCACCGTCATAAATTGTCTCAGCTGAAACCTGCGCCGTTCTTGAAATCGTCTCGTATTGGCGGTACTTGTAGGTCACCAATGTCATGCACGGAAAGCAACCATGCACGCAAGATTCAGAGTCATCGAGACCACAGGAATGGAAGATGGCAGTAAGCGATACAGGGTCGTTGATCTTGTAGAGGGAGGCTCAGCCAGCAAGCATGGTGTATTCAACGCTAGAACAGAGGCGGAGGCTGTTTGCTCGACGTTAAATGCTGAGCATCCGAGGCAGTTGGGAGTGCGTGCTGTTGAACTAAGTAGCGCTTACTGAGCTGGTTCGTTATCTCACTCGTAACTTGAATCGGAATAGCACCCGCCTGCTACGCCGTCCTTTTTCCATAGAGGAATCGCGATGCCAAACTCAGATCTGCTCCCTTCCCTGCTATTCAAGATCAACGAAAACCAGCAGGCCCTTGAGGCTGCCATCATGGAACTGACGCTCTGGGTCGAGCAACATGGATCGGGTGAGGTTGGAGGCAACGTGCGCGGTGCGCTGGAAACAATTACCAAGAATGAGGAGTTCATCAAGATGACACTCGCGGTGCTAATGGCACCGGAGTGATCCCTCCCGGTGAATAGCTGGATGTTACGCCCCCGGGCATCTCTTGCAAGATTTGACTTGAGATTGGAGAGAGGAAATCTACGCTGGTATCGGAACGCCAAGCGCCGGGTAACTATATGTACAAGATCGTAAACTTCACTCCCAGCGAGCTGTTCGACAAGGCTTGGGAAACACCCGTCCTGAAGCTGGCCCAAGAAATCGGCATATCAGACGTCGCGCTGTCCAAGGCCTGTCGGAAAGCTGGCATAGCCCTACCCTCTCGAGGGCATTGGGCAAAACCAGTTTCAAAACGCCCAGGCAAACCTAAGCCTCCCGTCGGCGGACAGCCCGTCAGCTTCAGAGTATTGGATCGAAGCACACTCCCAGCGCAAAGCGCTGCGCCTATAAAACCGAAGGCAATCCGTTCAACCATCGAAGTACCTCACACCCTCCTTGCGCCTCACCCACTGGTGATCAAGTGGTTGAAATGCGTTAAAGCGGCCAAGACCCATGAAGGCCATCTCGTGACCACAGGCAAACATGTGCTCGACGCGAGAATCTCTTCCGAACTCATTGATCGCTGCGCACTGATTTTCGACACCCTAATCAAAGAGAGCGAGGTACTCGGCTACACATGGAGGGTCACATCGGACGACAAAACGTTGGTCGAGGTCGACGGCGAGCCCCTGGCAATCAAACTTGCTGAGTGCTTGAGTAAGCAAATTATTCCGCCTCCGCCACCAACGCCACGACGGCGTACTGCTCGATGGGAACCTGATTTCTCGTTGCTGCGCGCACCTCAGTTTGAATGGTCTTCCACCGGCGAATTAAGCCTACAGATTGATGCACGCACCGAATACGGAAAGCGGAAGAATTGGACGGACACCAAGACTGGAAAAATCGAGGAAAAACTGACGAGCATTTTCGATGGCTTCGAGGCTATAGCTGAGTCGATGAAAGTTCTGCGCTTGAAAAATGAAGAGGCTCGTCGTGAGCGAATGGCTGAAGAAGCGGTACGACTTGAGCGCGCCAAGCGTGAAGAGTCTCATAGGCGTCTACGTCACAAACTCGTGGAAAATACAAAGCGTTGGGAGCAGGCTCAGCGATTGAGAGCATTCATCCAGGCAACCTGCAATGCCAGTGCGGCTACCTCAGAGCACAGCCAGCAACAAACTGCACTATGGGCAGCTTGGGCTACATCGCAAGCGAACCTACTCGACCCTCTTCACCCAAACACTTCATCCGTCACTTCGCTCACCGTCGATATCGAAAGCTGGTTCAACGGCTATGGAATGACACGTGCAGAAAAGGACTGGTGGTCAGAATGAAAGAACGCGCCGGAATGAACCGAATATCCGAGGTTTTCACTACCTAAGCCTCCGTCATGCACATTGACTTTCGAATCTACCCAACGCCCATTTCTCCACTCTCTAGCATTGGCCAGGTGGTGCCTACCAGCCGCTACTGTGGCCTTATCTGTTTCTGAGCAATCTTGGCCCAGTACCTGATCGATGGTTTTACTGGAAGCGTGGTGTCATGCGCGAGCCTCTCAATGAATGAGAGCACGAGGTCGAAGGTATCCATCTCCCTGGATCGCGCGGCGACTTCCTCAAGATTTCTAAAAAATGGGATTCCTGTGATATTTGTAGGCGCGATCTGTCCACTCGCTGTCCATACCCATCGATAACAATTGGTGTGAGAACCAGATCCGGCCGTGGGCGCTGGGGCGCAAGAACTGGCTCTTTGCAGGATCGCTGCGAAGTGGCAAACGCGCTGCTGCACTGATGAGCTTGATCCAGTCGGCCCGCAATAATGGGCATGACCCATATGCCTATCTCAAGGACGTGCTGACGCGGTTGCCGACGCAGCGGGCGAGTGAGATTGCAGAGCTGCTGCCGCATAGGTGGCAACCGGCTTAGGCGTGCAAGATGGGCTGCCTAGACGGCGCACTCCTGGGCGAGCCATTGACTCGGAGAGTAGCTTTTGGCCATATATTCGGGGATGCCCTCGATTCCCTGCCCTTAAAGGAAATTCATGAAATCACTCTTGCTAATTCCGGCGCTATTTTCGTTTGCGGTCTCGGCTGCTGAGACGCCACCGACGCAATCTGGCCCAAATCCCATGCAGTTTACAGGGCGAGTATTCACACTTGCAGCTGATGACCCGCTAAAACAAATCAAGCCTCCTGCCAAGATTGGATATAGCGCATTGGTTCTTGATGAGTCGATGACTGTTCGAACCGACATCGGCGTTATGGTCACTACGGATCGTGTGCAGTTCGCATTAGATGATGGAGATAGCTTGCCGAATGGGGCCAGAGTGAAGCTCGATTGTGGCTTCGTCATGGGGGCTGAGACTCAACACCACTTCGAGCCGCTGTTTTGTGGCCAAAGCAAATTGACCGTTTTACAGTAGTGTGTAGCTCTCCCCGCTAGAGCCCTCATCCCTCGGCCGACAGAGATGCCCCGGCCCTGGCGCTGCCGGGTACGACTTGGCTCCCTGGGGATACTAGATTACCTTCGTGCAGGCTGCCCGTTACGCAGGCACTTGAGAAATCCGCCTGATGGGCCAGAAATGGTGTGCACCTAAACTAGGTGGACACCATGGCCTTCGGCGGTTGAGTCGGGAAGGTGTATTGGCCGGACGGATACACTCCTAGAACACAATCTTTAGCAGGGAACGCACCATGCACCAAGATTCAGGAGCATCGAGGCCACAGGCCAGGAAGACGGCAGTAAGCGATACCGAATCGTTGATCTCGTCGAAGGAGGTTCAGCTAGCAAGCATGGTGTGTTCAAGGCCAGGGCGGAGGCAGACGTTGTTTGCTCGCTGCTGAATGCCGAGCATCCGCGTCAGAGTGGTGTTGGTCGTATGTCCCTGAGCCTATGATCAACTCGTTTCTGAACTCCAACCGCCGATGGCTTTGTTGGACTGATGGATGCCTATAGCGCAGTCATGGATTCCCGTTCCGAAAGTACGTTTTGAAGGCGCTCCAGGTTCAGTCGCTGACACTCAACCTCGGCTTCCTCTTGAGCCTGATAGGTGTTCTTGAGACGTTGTTTCTCTTCGTTGTCATAGACGTTCAAACCTATGGACGCAGTCTCGCAGTAGAACCGCCCTCCGTTTCGCATTGATCCCGTTTTCATTGGGATTCAGCATCGTCCGGAACTCCAAGCTAGCGACGTCTCGATCATGTGGCGAGCACCCGGAAGTAACATCGACCCGCCAGCTACACTGATTCGATACATTTCTGCACAGAGACTTCGACCATGGCTACCAAAACCGCAATCGTATTCGCTGGCGGCGGCAGCTTGGGTGCTGTCCAAGTGGGTATGTTGCGGGCCTTGGTCAAGGCCAACATTCGATTCGACATGGTGGTGGGCGCTTCGGTGGGCGCTATCAACGGTGCTTATTTTGCCGCAAGACCCGATTCCGAAGGCGTCGAGGCGCTCGCCAATTTCTGGCGGGGCCTACGTAAAACGGACATATTCCCCTGTCCTGGCTCGATACCTGTAGAGGACTGATCAAACGGCGTGGCTTTCTGTTGCAGCCGGCGGCTTTGAACCGATTGCTGGGACAGGCATTACCCATCCACCGCATTGAGGATGCGGTATTGCCCCTGCACATCGTCACCACCGACCTGCTCAGCGGTGCCGAGACCGTTCTGTCCAGTGGCGAACTCGGGCAGGCGTTACTGGCCAGCGCTGCCATCCCGCTGGTGTTCCCCTGCGTTCAAATTGCCGATCACTTCCTGATTGACGGTGGCGTGGCAAGCAATACACCTATTTCAACTGCCGTAGCCTTGGGCGCCACCAACGTAGTGGTGGTTCCTACAGGAGTAAGTTGCGCCCTACCACAACCGCCCCGAGGCTTGATCGCCTTAGCCCTACATACCGTCAACCTGATGAGCATGCGCCAGTTGGTGAGTGACATCGAACACTTCCGCACTCTCACCAGCCTGCACATCGTCCCGCCCTTGTGCCCTGTGGATGTCTCCGTGTTCAACTTTGGGACATAGATCCGAGTCAAAGCCTGAGCACTACTACGGCAGCCGCTCTGCAACGGGCCTTTCATGAAGGCGGCCCGGGCCTTGCTCTAGGGCAAGTTGTTACAAAAACAACAAGATCGGGAGAGGCTCCATGAACATCGCTATCGAAATACCTCTGCAAACGCCAACTGCCTCGCCAGAATTGAATCCAGCAAGGGCTGTCAGTCTTGAGGTTAGCTACGTGCTGGCATCGCTTGGTAGCGACCTTCTTCCAGATCTAGCAATCCAGCCAAGGACATCCCCTCGATCAGGCTTGAGGTAGACGTGATCTCGCCGCCCAAGAACTCGAGTAGATGTTCAAATAGCTGATAGTGATAGTGCTCCTGTTCTTGATTCTGCCAGTCTCCAAAGCTGCTGCGAGGCAAATTGGACGCACTTGAAACCGACAGCGGAATGAAAAATGGGCAGAACAATTCACTTGTCACATCAAGGCCCCCCTCCAAGGCCGTGGCGGCGAAATCCATATCCAATCCGCGTGTGCGATGGAGAAGCTGCACGGGAGCTTGTAACGCTCCACTATTCAACAACTGCGCAGAGGATGCTACGTCTAAACAGCTACTGAAATCAGCGGGTATCACATAAACGTCTGGATGAAATTTGGACAGGAAGCCTTTAGGGTTTGCCTTGCGTCCCTGCTTGGAAGAATCTTGGAGTAAGGAGTTAGCAACAATGCTGGTGAAGACATCCACCAGCACAACCTCATCTGCCTTAGGTTGATAGGCAAGCACCTCGTCAAGGCTAAGATCTGGGCAATTGATGTCAAGATCGGTTAGATCCTTACGGTGTCTGTCGTTAAGGTCTTTGCGAGTTGGACAATCTGCAAAAAGAAGGGTTGTAGTTGTGCGCAGCGACGTTTTTGCAATCGCAGCAAGGTTCATGGCTACCGTGGTAGTGCCAACCCCGCCCTTTACGTTGGTCACCGCAATGATCAAGCCCTTGTTCCGTGGAAAACGGAGAATGGGTATGTCCTTGTCGCGTAATTTTGAGCGCACCAACTCAGAAATCCAGCCCATCAGAAAAGGGTCAACCGGGTTGGTGCCATTCAGCCATCGACTAATGGTTTCCGGGGCGGTGCGCTTGCCATCCTCTCGCAGAGCGCTGACACGCTCGGCCAAGGCTACGCCGCTAAGATTCAGGAATTTCATTGCCCGCTTCAATAAGACTGCATTATTCATTATTGACCAACCGTCAATGTCAGATGTTATTGAATTGACTTTACGTCATTCGCGGTAGAGGCGCAAGCAATCGTGGGCGATAAGACTCCGTGCCGCATCCTGACCAAGATGCAGCAGTCGAAAATTCTCTGTGTGGTTGTACCATGCTGATGAAAAAGAAAACCCCGGAGGTTGGCCCTGCCGGGGTTCTTTATGTTCTCCCTGTCCCCCACCATCTGATTGGAAGAGAAGATGAGCTGATCCTAACAGAGCAATGCGCCCAAATCATGTCGAAGTGCCACCCCACATTGCTTCAAGAAGTCGAAAACTCTCGTGGGATCACCAAACCTACATCTTGCAGACCATCCCACTGGGGACAACCTTTTCGCCTTTTTTCTGCATCATGCTCAGCTCGCGGCCTGGGTCGAAGACCTCGGCGAGCGTCTCGCCCAACGTAGCTGCGCAAGCGCGGATTCCTGTTCCTTAGGGGATGGATGCATGTAGAGTTTAAACCTCTGTGGGCTTTTTCGACAGACGACATCTCCACCTATGCCACTGCAACTGCCCATCACAGACCCACCACGCGACCAACCGCTTCAAGGGTGTGATCGTCTCTTTCTCTGACGATGCCGAGAGTGAAGCCTCCCTTTTTCTGCTTCTGTTGGTCTGCTATGACCAGTAGAGCAAAGGCACGCTTAATCGCTTCGGCTTTGGTAATACCATTGCGCGCTGCAATGTCGTTGAGGGCGTCGTCGATCTCTTCTGACACGGTAAGAGAGAGCCTGGGCATGGCATTACTCCTTAGCAACGGGTTGATGGATGTTGCACAGCAATTTGCAGTGTGCACCTTAAACCGAGGTCAGGAGGGAAAAACGTTTTCACACAGCCTGGGCCGAAAGCGGACATTGCCGAGCGGTTGCTCAAGATCCATATGCCTATCTGAAGGACATTCTCACGCGTCTGCCGACGCAGCGGGCGCGTGAAATTACTGAGCTATTACCACACAAGTGAGGTGCCGGCTTAACCACGCAAGATGTGTTGGGCAGACGCTTACTGGTGATGGTTCGATTCGAATTCCCGATGAGGCATTGCAGGAGCTGGAGCTTGATGTTGGCGACTAGCTGTATTTGATAGAGGAATTTGTCGGCAACACGCGCTGCGTAGTCCTATCAAAAAAGCCTCAAATCACAGATCGAATAGACAAGCTCACTGAAGCCTGGAATAGCGAACAGCGCGGCAGCCTCGAAGACAAATGAGGAAGCCATAAAATGCTTCGCTGAAGCAGTACATCAGGTTGAACTTCAGAGTCCTCCACCAAGCCGGAAACGCATACCTGGACACATCACCTGAAGGCGCGAGATCGAGCCGGGCTTAAGCCCGAAGGAACGACCTCTCCATTAACGTCACTTCACACCACAGCTTAGCTATGGCTGCCATGCGGAATGAACGCGAATCGAATCACCATATCCTGTGTAGCTATATGATTGCAGCTAGAGTCCGAACGCCAGTTTCAGCTCACTCGG
>Ga0105251_10000271_pt1 | contig 51792 bp, 40 predicted proteins | sample KBSS64metaG_FD_80424 | JGI IMG/M metagenome (GOLD analysis project Ga0105251, IMG submission 80424) | Switchgrass rhizosphere microbial communities from Kellogg Biological Station, Michigan, USA - KBS S6-4 metaG | ecosystem: Host-associated > Plants > Roots > Rhizosphere > Soil | place...
CCGAGAGGTACTGGTCGTAGACCACCGTGGCGACCATCTTCAAACGCCGCCCGCCCAGCAGCCCCGGAATGGCGAAGGAGCTGGCCGACAGGCCGAACACGATCAGCGTGCCGGACAGCACGCCGGGCATCACCTGCGGCAGCACCACCATCCGCATCACCTTGGCCTGGGTCGCGCCCAGGGACAGCGCCGCCTGTTCGGCCGACCTGTCGAGCTTCTGGAGCGAGGTCCACACCGGGATGATCATGAACGGCAGCATCACGTGGACCAGCGCAAGGATCACCGCAAACGGCGTGTACAGCAGCTTCAGCGGACGCCCGCCCAGCGCCTGAATCGCCTGGTTGACCAGGCCGTCGGCGCCCAGCAACAGACTCCAGCCAAAGGCCCGTACCACCACCGAGATCAGCAGCGGAGTAAGAATGAGGATCAGAAAAATCGACCGCCACGGCGCGCCCATGCGGCTGAGGATGTAGGCCTCGGGCACGCCGATCACCACGCACAGCAGAGTGACCAGCGCGCTGATCCAGAAGGTGCGAAAAAAGATCTCGTAGAAGTAGGAGTCGGTGACCAGATTCAGGTATTGCGCCAGGGTCCAGGCGTCGCCCTTGACCCCGACTTCGTAGTCGAACACGTTGAACGACAGCACCAGCGTCAGCAGCAGCGGCAGCACCAGCAGGCCGACGAACAAGGCCAGGGCCGGGGTGGACAACAGATAACCGCGCCCCGTGTCGCGCAATACGCCTGCGCCACTCATGCCGGCACCTCGTCGGCGGTCAGCACCCGCAACAGCTCGGCGGACCAGTCCAGCCCCACCACCATGCCCTCGTTGAACGGCGCGTCACCGTTGTTGCGGCGTACCACGGTCAGTTCGCCAATCGAGGTTTCGACGCGATAGAGCCACTGGCTGCCGAGGAAGTAACGGGTGACGATCCGGCCTTGCAGGCGGCCTTTGTCGGCGTCCACCAGATCGATCTTTTCCGGGCGCAGGCTCAGGGTCAGTTCACCGTCGCCGTGCTGCTCGCGCACCTGGGCCGCGCCGCTGTGATCGCGGTCGCCGCGCAGCAGGTTGGCCTTGCCGACGAAGCCGGAAATGAAGCGGGTACGCGGATGCTCGTAGAGTTTGTACGGCTCGTCGATCTGGGTGATGCGCCCGGCCTGCATGACCACCACGCGATCGCTGATCGACAGCGCCTCGGCCTGGTCGTGGGTGACCATCAGCGTGGTGATGCCGACTTCGCGCTGGATGCGGCGAATCTCGAACTGCATCTCTTCGCGCAGGTTGGCGTCCAGGTTCGACAGCGGTTCGTCTAGCAGCAAGACTGGAGGCTCGATCACCAACGCCCGGGCCAGGGCCACGCGCTGACGCTGGCCGCCGGACAGTTCACGAGGGTAGCGCTCGGCGTGCTTGTCCAGACGCACCAGTTCCAGCACCCGCGATACCCGGCGCTGGATGTCGGCGCCCGCGACCTTGCGCATCTTCAGGCCAAAGGCGACGTTGTCGCGAACGGTCATGTGGGGAAACAGTGCGTAGGACTGGAACACCACGCCCAGGCCGCGACTGGCGGGCTTGGCGTGGGTGATGTCACGACCGTCGAGCAGGATGCGCCCGGCGCTGACATCGACGAAGCCGGCGATCATTTGCAGGGTGGTGGTCTTGCCGCAGCCGGAGGGGCCGAGCAGGGAAACGAACTCGCCTTTGGCCACCGACAGGTCAGTGGCGACCACCGCGTCGACCGCGCCATAGCGCTTGCACAGTGCCTGGAGTTGTAGAAAAGCCATGACTGCTTCCACCTTTTTTTGTCGTGCACACCGGGGGCATGCGTTTTGTGTGGGCAGATGCGAAAAGAAAAAACGTGCGTGCTACTGCATGGACGCTGGCGCTCGATCGGGGTCGGCTGCCGCTGTTATTCAAATCGCCCTGTGGACTGATCCTATGCCTGGGAATAGGATGGGCTCAACGGTGAATTTCATTGAGCGAGTAGTATTTTCAAGTTTATGCGTTCAGTGGATTAATAAAGGTAAAACAGCAATATGGATTCCATTGAACGGAATAACTCCGAAAAAGAAACGGGCGTCGGTGCGGTGTCTCGACTCTTCGCGGTTCTACGTTGCCTGGGCGATTGCCCGGAGGGTGGCGAGCGGGTCACGCAATTGGCGCAGCAGGTTGGCCTGTCGCAGCCGACGACCCATCGCCTGCTGCGCAGCCTGATGGACGAGGGCATGGTCGAGCAGGACGCGCGCAGCAAGCGCTATCGGTTGAGCCTTGAGTTCTTCGCCCTGGCGGCAAAGGCCGGGCAGACCGGCAACCTGCGGGACGTGGTGCGACCCAGCCTGTTGCGGCTGTCGGCCTCTTTGGGGGACTCGTTGTTCCTGCTGGCACGCAGCGGTTTCGATGCGGTGTGCCTGGACCGCAGCGAGGGCCCGTACCCGATCCGCACCTTCACCGGTGACATCGGAGGCCGCGTGGCGCTGGGCGTGGGGCAGGGCAGCCTGGCGATTCTGGCGTTTCTGCCCGAGGAAGAGCGCGAAACCGTCATCCGTTACAACCTGCCGCGCCTGCGGGATTTTCACCTGTATGACGAAGTGATGCTGCGCTCGGAAATCGATAACGTGCGTCGCCTGGGTTACGCCGCGCGCAACACCGGGGTGCTGGAGGGCATGGCAGGCCTTGCGGTGCCGATCCTCGACCGCGAAGGCCGGGCGGTTGCCGCGCTCAGCGTAGCGACCATCAGCGACCGGCTCAACGCCGAACGCATGCCCACGGTGGTGGAGATGCTCAAGCGCGAGGCCAGCGGCATCAGCCTGAAGATCAACCCCTTCGACCCGGTACTGCGCCGGCCCTCGCAGGTGTTTGGGCAGCAGGGTGGTTGAGGCACCGGGTTGATTCTGGCCGAAGGGCGGCCTGCCAGAATCGGGAATACTGTCGCGCCTGTTTTTATGTTGAAAAAGGTGATAAACCGTTCGGTATTTCTCCCAATTGATACCCGGTGTAACGAATCGTGAAACGCCACTTCGATGACATTCAACTGGGCAGCATCGAGCTGTTCTGCCTCGCCGCCGAGGCGGGAAGCTTTACCGCTGCGGCCTTGGCCGCCGGTGTCACGCCTGCAGCGGTCAGCCGGTCTATCTCCCGGCTGGAAGAGCGCCTGGGTGTGCGGATGTTCGTGCGCACCACCCGCAGCATTCGCCTGACCGACAGTGGCCGGCTATATTTCGAGCAGTGCAACCAGGCCCTCGGGCAACTGATCGAGGCCGAGCGTCAGGTCTCGGGCCAGCAGCTCAAGCCCTCCGGGACCTTGCGCATGAGCATTCCGACCACCTACGGCCATCACCGCATCCTGCCGCTGCTGCCTGAATTTCGGCGTCGCTACCCGCAGGTGACGGTCGATATCAACCTGAGCAATCGCAACATCGACTTCGTGGCCGAGGGCTACGATATGGCGATCCGCGTGCGCACCCAGCCCGACTCGACGCTGATCGCCCGCAAACTCGAAGACGGCGCGCTGGTGCTGGTGGCCACGCCCGACTACCTGAAACACGCAGGCACCCCGCAAACGCTGGACGATCTGGCCAACCACGATTGCATCCAGTACGAGCTGCCCAGCAATGGCCGACGCATCCCCTGGTTGTTTCAGGAAAACGGGCAACTGCGGGACATCCTGGCCGAAGGCGGTTATTGCTGTTCCGACGATGTGCTGGGAGGCGTGACCCTGGCCAAGAGCGGGGCAGGGTTGTTTCAGGCCTATCGGTTCGTGGTGGAAAAAGAGCTGCGCGACGGCACGCTGGTTGAAGTCTTGAAAGCCAACGCCGGACGCTCACGACCGTTCACCTTGCTCTATCCCAGCAACCGCCATGTGCCGCTGCGCTTGCGGGCATTTATCGATTATCTGAAAGAGTGTCAGGTGGCTTGGGGCGAATAGACCTGTCGATGCGGACCTGTAGGAGTGAGCTCGCTCGCGATTGCGCTCCGTCAGTTCACATTGATGTAGCCGACACGACGAGATCGCGAGCAAGCTCACTTCTACAGGTTTTCTACCACCTGTCGGATCTGTCCGATACCCGCTCAAGAACCCCGTCCCAGGGTCGATTCCTGGTGCGTAAGCCCTGTTGTCTGACCTGAAGTCAGACAACAGGCACAGGGAAGTGACACGCATGCAAACCTTCGGGCCATTCCCGAGGCTGTCCTCCCTGACGAGATTCCCCGTATGTCCAAATCCCTAAAATTGCAGATTCTGGCGCTGCTCAGCGGCAGCCTGGTGCTGGTGCTGCTGATCGCCCTGGCGTGCTTCCAGTTCCTGTCCAGCAACGTGCAGGCTTATCGCGGGCTGCTGGAAGGTCCGCTGCGCGCGTCGCAACTGGTCGATCAGGCCAACCTTCAATTCAAGATTCAGGTCCAGGAGTGGAAGAACGTCTTGCTGCGTGGCAAGCAACCGGCCGACCGCGAGAAGTTCTGGGGCCAGTTCGAGGATCAGGAGCGTCTGGTGCAGGATGCATTGGGCAGCCTGAGCGCCATGAAAGGCCTGGATTCGGCGACCAGATCCCAGGTGGACAAACTGCGCGAGGAACACCGCGCGTTGGGCGTGGCCTACCGCAAAGGCCGCGATGCGTTCGCCGCAGCCAACGGCGATCCGGTGGCAGGGGATCAGGCGGTAAAGGGTGTCGACCGCGCCGCGAGCGAGCAGATGAGCGAGCTGGTGATCAGCCTGCGCAAGCAGAGCGATCAACAGTCCGCAGTCATCAGCAGCACCGCCGAGCAGACCAACCTGCTGGCGCTCAACGCGGCCATCGAAGCGGCTCGCGCAGGCGACGCCGGGCGTGGCTTTGCGGTGGTGGCAGACGAAGTACGCACCTTGGCCCAGCGCACGGCAGCGTCCACGGCGGAGATCAACCAGATTATCAACTCGGTGCAGACCGGCGCCATCGATGCCGCCCAGGCCATTGAAAGCGGCCAGGTGCGCAGCCAGGAAAGTGTGGATCAGGTGACCCTGGCAGGGTCGTCCTTGCAGCGCATCACTACGTCGGTCGAGGCGATCCGCGACATGAACCGCCAGATCGCCACGGCCGCCGAGGAACAGACTTCGGTGGCCGAAGACATCTCGCGCAACCTGACGGAAATCACCGCGATTGCCACCACCAACCAGAACAACGTACAGCGCACGCAGACCGCGAGCAAAGACCTGCACGAACTGTCAGTGGGGTTGAACGACGTGATCTCGCGGCTCAGCGCGTAGATCTGGGAGGTACCCACAGCCCCGTAGCAGTCCGGCTTGCCGGCGTCGGCGTCCTCAAGATCGCTATCGCCGGCAAGCCGAACTGCTACGACGGGTCCCGCTCTTGCTCTTGATCTTCCTACGCGATGGTGCAGGCGACACAGGGCGCGACGTAAAGGCGCCAGGCCGAACGCAGACGGCGTGTAGTGGGTTGAGCGGCATGGATGCCGCGAAAGCCGTGCAGGCCATGGATTGCCCATCACGGCGGGCCCACGGAGCGGGGCCTGCGTGAGGGAACCGAGACGAAGTTGAGGCCCAGCCAGTCGCAAATGGTTTGGCTACTTTGCCGAAACAAAGTAGCGCGCCGTAAGGGCGCAAAGGTGAGTTCGAGTCGACATCGCAAACGGATATGTTCGCCAGTACGTGAACCACTGCGACGCTGGTACTGGGTACAGATCCGTTATTGGGTGCACTGCACCATGGAATCTCCCACAGCCTTCGGCCAGCAGCAGATTGCCTGCGCAGCTTATGGGGTCTTACGCCTGACGGAAGATCAACGCCTTCAGGCCACCGCCCGGTTCGGCATCGGCAAACTCAGGAGGGTTCTCCAGGCGTTGTTCGAAGCGCAACCCCGGCGCCTCACGCCCCATGCTTTCAACCAGAAAATCGGCACCCAATGCCGGATCGTTCATGCACGCGAGCACGCAACCGTCTGCCGTCAGCAACTCCGGCAGTTTGCGCAGCACGCGCTGGTAGTCCTTGGTCAGCAGGAAGCTGCCTTTCTGGAACGACGGCGGGTCGATGATGACCAGATCGTAAGGCCCGCTGCTCTTGACCTTGCACCATGACTTGAACAGCTCATGCCCCAGAAAGCTCACCTTGCCCAGATCATGGCCGTTTAAACGGTGGTTGTCCCGACCGCGACTCAAGGCCGCGCGAGACATGTCCAGATTGACCACGAAATCCGCGCCGCCTTCGAGCGCCGCCACGGAAAAACCGCAGGTGTAGGCGAACAGGTTGAGGATGCGCTTGCCAGCGGCATTGGCCCGCACCCAGTCGCGGCCATAGCGCATGTCCAGAAACAGCCCGGTGTTCTGCTTGCGGCCGAAATCCACCCAGTAACGCAGGCCACCTTCGGTCAGCGCCCATTCTTCGGGCATCTCGCCCTGCAGCGCTTCGGTGAGACTGTCGGGCAGGTAGCGGTGTTGCAGCAGCAAGGTGTGAGCCTGGCTACCGATCCACTGCGGTGACTGGCACAGCTCATCAAGCAACTGCTTCAAGGCCGCCAGTTCATCGGCTGCCGGTTCCTTGAACAGCGACACCAGCACCACGCCCTGCATCCAGTCCACGGTCAGTTGTTCCAGCCCCGGCCAGCGGCGGCCACGGCCGTGAAACAGGCGACGGGTTTCAGCGGGGGCGGCGGCGAGGGCGGTCAGCAGATGCTGATTGAGGGTGTTCAGGGCGTCGGCGTTCATCGGGTGGTGGCAGGTCGGCTGTGAAGAAGGGGCGGCATTCTAAACCCAATCAGCCCTTGAGCGTCTGCAAGGCTTCGAGAACCTGACGCAGTGCCTTGCCCAGCGGCTTGTCCTGGCGTAATACGATTCCCAGCGTGCGCCGCAGCGGCGGCTGCAGCGGCATGACGCGCAGCCCTCGGCGATGATGTTCCCCGGCCACCGACATGCGCGGCACGATGCTGTAGCCAAGGCCCGCACCGACCATTTCCTTGATAGCCTCGATGCTGCCCAGCTCCATCACCGGTTTGACTCGTAAACCGGCGTGCAGATACCACTCATCGATCAGCAACCGCGTACTGCTGCCAGCTTCGAACACCACCAGCGGCAGGTCGACCAGCGCGTGGGGTGTGATGGCGTCAGGCACCGCGTGGTGTTCGGCGCTGAATATCGCGACGAACTCATCATCCATCAGCGGCGTGATCGACAGGCTGCGACCGGATGCGGGGAGGGTGACCAGCGCCAGGTCCAGACGGTTTTCCTCCACCGCACGCAGGATGCCATCGGTATTGCCGGTGCTGACCCGCACGTCGAGCGCCGGAAACTGGCGCCGCAGTTGCTGCAGGATCGGTGGCAGTAAATGAATGCAGGCCGTGGCACCGGTGCCGATGGCGACCTGACCGGCGACTCCCTGAGCATGGCTGGACAGGTCAAGCAATGCGTCCTCGACCACCGCATCGATCCGGCCAATGTGCGTCAATAACGTGCTGCCCGCCGACGTGGGCTTGATCCGTTTGGCCACGCGCTCGATCAGGCGCAGGTTCAGACGCTCCTCCAACTGGCGGATGTGCAGGCTGACAGCGGGTTGGGTCAGGTTCAGGCGCTCGGCGGCGGCAGAAAAGCTGCCGTGGCGGATAACCATGGCGAAGCTGTGCAGATGGGTAAGGTTGAGCCGTTGCATGGCAAAGATTTACTTATGCTGACGATGATGAATCATAGCTTTGTTTTGAGTAAGGCGCGCCTCATCATTGCTTCACAACCTGTTTCTTGTACTGGAAGACCTCTCCATGCCCCACGACCTCATCCTGCGCGACGCCCGTGAAGACGACATGCCCACGGTACGTGATATCTACGCCCATCACGTGATCCACGGCACCGCCAGCTTCGAACTGGAGCCGCCCACCCTCGCGCAGATGCTGCAACGCCGGGCGGATGTGGTCGGCCAGGGCCTGCCTTACGTGGTCGCCGAACGTGAAGGTGACGTCGTCGGTTACGGCTACGCGACATTGTATCGGCCGCGTCCTGCATATCGTTTCACGGTCGAGGATTCGGTCTACGTGCGCGACGGCATGTCGGGCCTGGGTATCGGGCAGGCGCTGCTGGGGCTGATCGTGCAGCGCTGCATCGACGACGGCCGACGGCAAATGGTGGCGGTGATCGGCAACAGCGAAAACACCGCATCGATCCGCCTTCACCAGCGCCTGGGCTTTCGGGTGGTCGGGGTGTTCGAGTCGGTCGGTTTCAAGCATGGTCGCTGGCTGGACACCGTGCTGATGCAGCGCAACCTGGGCGAAGGCGACACCTGTGTGCCCCACGGATAAACCCGCGCTCAGGGCGTGGGTGGTCTGGCGGCTGGGCGTCGCGCAACTCATCAACTGGGGCACTTCGTTTTATCTGCTCGGCGCATTCGGCGAGGCGATGGCCAAGGATTTGGGGTTTAGTGGCCAGCAGGTATCTGCCGGCCTGTCGGTCGCGATGGTGGTGATGGGGTTGGTCTCGCCCTTGAGCGGCGGGCTGATCGAGCGGTTTGGTGGGCGCCGGGTGCTGCGCGCCGGCACGCTGATCAACGCTTTGAGCTGTGCCGCACTGGCCTGTGCGCCTCTTTCGCTGACGGCTTTCTACGGGCTTTGGGCATTGCTGGGCGTCGGAATGCGGCTGTCGTTGTACGACGCATTGTTTGCCGCCATGGCGGGCCTGGACGGTGAACGCGCGCGTCCGGCGATGGTTCGGATCACGCTGTTGGGCGGCCTCGCCTCGGCGGTGTTCTGGCCCTTGGGGCATGAGTTGCAGGAACGCTGGGGCTGGCAGGGCGGATTGTGGGTGTACGTTGCCTTCATGCTGGTGAGTGTGGCGCTGGTCGGCGCGCTGCCCAGCCGGAAGCACGCAGCGGCGATCGAGCCACATGCGGAGGTCGAGGAGGGCGACATCGCCACGCCTTGGTCACGGCAGTGGTTGTACGGCCTTGGCGTGACGCTGACTGGCGTGCTGTCTGCCGGACTGGCTGCGCAGTTACCCGGGTTGCTGGCCGGCATGGGGGTGCCCGTCGGTCTGGTCGCGTTGTGGGGTATCGGCCAGACCTGCGCACGACTGGCCCAAAGCCTGTTCGGACGCAGGACGCCAGCGCTATCGCTAAATCTTTGGGTCGGCATCGGGCTCCCGCTGTGCTTCGCTCTGGGCCTTGCGGCACAGGGTCGAACAGCGCTGGCTTGCCTGTTCGTGTTCGGGTACGGCGCGCTCAATGGCCTGGCCACGTTACTGAGGGCCAGCCTGCCGTTCGAATTGTTCGACCACCGCCAGTACGCGCGATTGCAGGGCCGGCTGCTGGCGCCGGGGTTTATCCTGGCGGCCTTCGCGCCCTGGTGTTTTGCCGCCGTGCGTGACCACTCAGGGGATCGGGCCGTGCTCGGGCTGGCCTTGTCCATCGGTGTCGTCAGCCTGCTCACGGCGCTGCTGCTCAGGCACATCGTGCGCATTCAGGGTTTCGGGCACCGCCAGCCACAGCAGCAAAAAGGCTGCGGCAGCAATGGCGGCCAGGGTCAGGAAGGCCGCGCTGTAGCCGGCGGCTTCGACCACCCAGCCCGCCAGCCCGTTGCTCAGCGCAGCGCCCAGCCCGAACACCGTTGAAATCGCCCCCAGGCTGACATTGAAGCGTCCGGTGCCTTGGGTCAGGTCCTTGACCACCAGTGGCAACAGCGCGCCAAAGGCACCGGCGCCGATGCCGTCAAGCAACTGTACGCCCACCAGCCAGTACGGATTGTCCGACAGCACATACAACACCCCGCGCAACGGCAGGATGATGAAGCCCGCCAATAGCAAGGGTTTGCGCCCCCATGTGTCGGCTTTGGCACCCACCAGCCATGCCACCGGCACCATCACCAGCTGCGCCGCGACGATGCAGGCGGAGGTGAGCGGGGTCGCCAGATGCACGTCGATCTGCGACAGCTTCTGGCTGACCAGCGGCAACATGGCCGCGTTGGCCAGGTGGAACAAGCCGCAGCAGATGGCGAAGGTCAGCAGCGGTCGGTGGCTGAGCAGCATCGCAAGCCCGGAAGGTTGCTCGTGGGACTGTTCATCGGCCGGGTCGAAGCCGCGCGCCACGTCATGGTCGATGGCGCTGGCGTCCACCATAACGACGGCGACGATGCTCGCCAGCGCCATGAAGGCCATCAGGTAGAACACCGCAATCGGCCCGAACAGCCAGGAAAATCCGCCAGCCAGCAGCGCTGCGCAGGCGTTGCCGGCATGGTTCCATGTCTCGTTGCGCCCGGTGCGGCGGGTGAAGGCTCTGGGCCCTGTGATGCCTAAGGAAATTGCCGCGATGGCCGGGGCGAACACCGAGCCTGCAATGGCGCTCACGGCTTGCGTCACCAGCACCCAGGTAAAGCTGTGGATGAACGGCAGGACCAGGCAACCGGCTGTCACCAGAAGCGCGGCGAAGATCACCACCAGGCGCTTGCTGCGGGTGCGGTCAATCAGCGCACCCGCTGGCGTCTGGGTGACCAGAGCGGCTATACCTGCCAGGGTCATGACCAGCCCGATGCTGGCCGGGTCCCACTTGTGAACGGCCAGCAGGTAGATCGCAAGATAGGGCCCGAGCCCGTCGCGAACATCGGCCAGAAAGAAGTTCAGACCGTCCAGTGAACGGTTGTTGCGCACGTCGGACGGGCTGTTCAAGGTCAGTCTCTGCCAGTGGGGCGCGTTGCCGGATCGGCCTTCGCTCTTGGCTAATGACCCGGCGCCAGGCGCTTCGTTCGCTGGCGTTGCAAGAGTTTGAGTCATGCACTGTTGCAGCTTTGGTAAGGGACTTTATTCGCGTGCCATTTGAATCGAGGCCGGTGCAGGCATAAGCTTCGCGCCATTGAATCTGCGCACCTTCAAGTGCTGCGGTCGTTTTCGTACATTTTTTTCAGGAACTGCCATGTCCAGTCTGTTTCCCGCCGCTCGTCCACGTCGCCTGCGCAGCAATGCCAACTTCCGCGCGTTGTTCCAGGAAACCGAATTCACCCTGAACGATCTGGTGCTGCCGATCTTCGTCGAAGAAGAAATCGACGACTTCGTGCCGATCACCAGCATGCCTGGCGTGCGTCGTATCCCGGAGAAGAAACTGGCCCAGGAAATCGAGCGGTACGCCCGCGCCGGGATCAAGTCGGTGATGACCTTTGGCGTGTCCCACCATCTGGACGCCAGCGGCAGCGACACCTGGCAGGAGAACGGCCTGGTCTCGCGCATGTCGCGGACCATCAAGGATGCCGTGCCGGACATGATCGTGATGTCGGACACCTGTTTCTGCGAATACACCGACCACGGCCACTGCGGCGTGATGCACGGCGCCCATGTCGATAACGACGCCACCATCGAAAACCTCGGCAAGCAGGCCGTCATGGCCGCTCGCGCCGGTGCCGACGTGATCGCACCATCGGCGGCGATGGACGGCCAGGTTCGTGCCATTCGTGCGGCACTGGACGCAGCGGGCTTCACCCAGACGCCGATCATGGCCTATTCGACCAAGTTCGCCTCCTCGCTGTACGGGCCGTTTCGTGAAGCCGGTGGTTCGGCGCTCAAGGGCGACCGCAAAAGCTATCAGATGAACCCGATGAACCGCCGCGAAGCCCTGCGCGAGTCGTTGCTGGACGAGGCTGAAGGCGCCGACGCGCTGATGGTCAAACCGGCAGGTGCGTACCTTGACATCATCCGCGACATCCGCGAAGCCTCGAACCTGCCGCTGGCGGCGTATCAGGTCAGCGGCGAGTACGCGATGATCAAATTCGGTGCCCAGGCCGGCGCCATCGACGAAGGCCGCGTCGTCCGCGAGAGCCTGGGCGCGATCAAGCGCGCGGGCGCAGACCTGATCTTCACCTACTTCGCGATGGATCTGGCGCTGGAAGGGATCTGACACGCGATACGGGATTTGTGGCGACCGCGAATCCCGAACCCACCACCTATCCGTAGCAGTCCGGCTTGCCGGCGTCGGCAATTTTGAGTACGCCAACGCCGGCAAGCCGGACTGCTACGAAGTTTGCGGCGATCGCCAATCCCGAACAACCCCCCAATCCGTAGCAGCCGGGCTTGCCCGCGGGGGCGTCCTCAAGATCGCTCCCTCCGGCAAGCCGTGCTGCGACGGGACGGTGGTCAGGTCGAGAGGTCGGCGTCAGCCCTGAAGCCCTCGGCCAGATAATCCACGAACGCCCGCACCCGCGCCGATTGCCTGCGGTTGGCCGGGAGGAGGGCGTGGATGGGCAAGGCTGAGGGTGTCAGGGTTGGCAGCAATTGCACGACCCGGCCTAGGGCGATGTCCCGGCGATACAACCACGATGGCGCCAACGAAATCCCCAAACCGCTGAGCACCATCTGCCGGATCGCCTCGCTGTTGTTGCTGCGCACATTGCCTTTTACCTGGACGTGATACTGCCCCGCATCGAACACCCAGGTGTCGAAATCGGCCAACAGGTTGAACAGGATGCAGTTGTGCAGGCTTAGCTCCTCAGCCGTCTGCGGCGTTCCATGGCGTTCAAGATAATCGGGTGCCGCGACCAATAACCGCCGGGTCAGGCCGATCTGCCGGGCGATCAGGCTGCTGTCTTTAAGCTCGCCGATGCGAATCGCCACGTCCATGCCTTCGCTGACCAGATCGACATTCTGGTCGCTGAGCAGCAGGTCCACCGTGACCTCGGGATAGTGCTCCAGAAACCCCTGCAACCGGGGTGCGATGTGCAAGCGGCCAAAGCTGACCGAGGAGGCGATGCGCAACGGTCCCGCCACGGCCTCCCGACCCGTCTGGAAGCTGTGCTCTGCGCTGTCCACCGCCGCGAGGATGTCCCGGCACTGTTTGTAATAGCGCAGCCCTTCATCGGTCAGCGACAACTGACGGGTGCTGCGGGCAATCAGCCGGCCACCGAGGCGCTTTTCCAGCGCGTTGATCTGTTTGCTGACGGTCGGCTGAGTCGTGCCCAACTCCCTGGCGACGGCCGAAAAACTGCCGCGTTCGACCACCCGCACGAACATGGCCATGGCTTCGAGGGTGTCCATCACGTGCCCATTTGGTTTGATATTGGAATAAATACTATAGGTATTTGTTGTCTTATCGGCATCAGGCGCTGGCGGCAAACTCTGTTCATCGCCTCACAACGAGGCCGCTGAATCAGGAAAGCCGCCATGCGCACCATGCAAGCCGTCGTCGCCGTCGCACACAACGCCCCACTTGAATTGCACACCCTGGACATGCCCGAACCCGCTCCGGGCCAGGTGCTGGTGCAGGTCATGGCCAGCGCGGTCAACCCGCTGGACACCAAGATTCACGCAGGCAAGGGCGGTCATGCCCGGCAACCCTTGCCCGCCGTGCTGGGCATGGACCTGGCCGGGGTGGTGGCCAAACTCGGCGCAGGTGTCAGCGCATTTGCCGTCGGCGAGGAGGTGTACGGCATGGCCGGTGGCATTGGTGGCAATCAGGGCGCGCTGGCGCAGTACATCGCCGTGGACGCCGACCTGCTGGCCCGCAAGCCCCGCAACCTGAGCATGCGTGAGGCGGCTGCGTTGTCGCTGGTGTTCATTACCGCGTGGGAAGGGCTGGTGGACCGCGCCAATGTGCGCAGCGGTCAGACCGTGCTGGTGCATGGCGGCGCCGGTGGTGTCGGGCATGTCGCCGTGCAGATCGCCAGGGCGCGGGGGGCTGAAGTTTTCGCCACCGGCTCAGCCCACAGCCTGGCGACCATCGAAAGCTTCGGCGCCACGGCCATCGACTACCGCGCCAGCAGCGTCGAGGAGTACGTGGACCTGCATACTGCGGGCGAAGGTTTCGACATCGTCTACGACACAGTAGGCGGCGCGACGCTGGACGCCTCCTTTGCAGCTGTCCGTACTTACACCGGCCACGTGGTCAGTTGTCTGGGCTGGGGCGAGCACGCCCTGGCGCCGCTATCATTCCGGGCCGCCACCTATTCAGGCGTGTTCACGCTGCTGCCGCTGCTCACCGGCAAAGGGCGCAAGCACCACGGCGAGATCATGGCTCAGGCCACGCGCATGGCCGAAGCGGGACAACTGCGGGTACTGCTGGACGATCAGCGTTTCACGCTGGCCGAGACCGGGCTGGCCTATGAGCGTGTGAGCAGCGGTGCGGCCAGCGGCAAGGTCATCATCGATGTTGAATCATGAACAGGGGTTATCGGGAAACCTCTGTGGGAGCGAATTCATTCGCGAAAAATGCTCCAGACGATGAAGAAGTATTGCCTGCACCGGCCTCTCGCGAATGAATTCGCTCCCACAGTTTGATCGGTGTCAGGTTGATGGGGCAGTTGATGGTTGCAGGGGCGAAACCGTGTTTGCGTCACGCCAGGCATCGAGCCCGCCGACCAGCGCCTTGCCCCGCGTCAGCCCATGGGCGCTGAGCCTTTGCGCCAGCAATGCGGCCGACAGCTCGTTGGGGCAGGCGCAGTAGAACACCATGTCGACATCGCCCAGTTGCTCGACCCAGGGCTGCAGCGGTTCTTCAAGGCTGATCGACACCGCGCCGGGGATGCCTTCGATGATTGCCGTGTGAAATTTGGGGCGCACATCAATGACCACCGGCGCATGCTCGCTGTCTTGCAGGGCCAGCAACTGCGGCACGGTGATGCGCGGCACTTGTGAGGTGCGGGCCAGCAAGCGGCGGCGCTTCCAGTACTTCCAGGCGACAAACAGCAGCAGCGCGCCGACGGTACCGCCAATGGCCAGCGGCAGGTAACCGCTGAGCCAGTCCAGCATCGGGATCAGCGCGTCGGTAAACAGCATCCCCAGCAACAGCGCAGAGCCTGCCCAGATGAACGACCCCGCCAGCGAATAACGCACGAACACGCCAAACGGCGTGGCGTTCATGCCGGCCACCGTGGTCACCAGCGCACCGGCACCGGGCAGGAACTTGGACAGCAGCATCGCGCGCGGCCCGACCCGGTCATACACGGTCAGGCCCTGGCGGATGCAGGTGTCCTGGGAGAGGGAGATCTTGCAGATGGTTTTCAGCAAGACGCCGCCATAGCGCTTGCCCGCACAGTACCACAGCGCGTCGGCGATCAGGCAGGCGAGCATCGCCACCAGCACGCCCGCGCCCAGCAGCGGTTTGCTCTGCATCGCCAGGGCGCCGGTGACGATCAGCGTCGGGTAGGCCGGCACCGGCAGGCCGATCTGCTCCAGTAGCACATTGACGAACACCAGCAGCAGGCCGTGGGTTTCGTTCAGTTGCTGGAGTTCGTTCATGGCAGACACCGGGCGTTGAATCGCGGGCAGGAAAAAGGGGTGTCAGTACCGTGGCCTGAACACCCCTTTGTGTCAACGCTGTTTATCGCTCAGCGTAGAGGCCGTTCAGCGCAAGCGCTCGATGGCGGCGGCGACACCGGCGCCATAGGCCGGGTCGGCACGGGTGCAGTTGTCGATGTGGCGCTGCTGGACGGCTGCCGAGGCGCCGCTGATGGCCCGCGCGGTGTTGTCGAACAGCACCTGTTGCTGCTCGGCCGTCATCAGGCGGAACAGGGCGCGTGGCTGCGAGTAGTAATCATCGTCGTCCTTGCGGAAATCCCAGTTCGCGGCGGCGCCGTACAGCTCCAGCGGCGGTTCGGAGAAGTCCGGCTGCTCGACCCACGCGCCCTTGGTGTTGGGCTCGTAGCCGATGGTGCCACCGGCGTTGTTATTGACGCGCATCTGGCCGTCGCGGTGGTAGCTGTTGACCGGGCACTTGGGCGTGTTGACCGGGATCTGGTGGTGGTTGACCCCCAAACGATAGCGCTGGGCGTCGCCGTAGGAGAACAGGCGGCCTTGCAGCATCTTGTCCGGCGAGAAGCTGATGCCGGGCACCACGTTGGCCGGGTTGAACGCGGCCTGCTCGACGTCGTGGAAGTAGTTGTCCGGGTTGCGGTTCAACTCCAGGGTGCCGACTTCGATCAGCGGGTAGTCGGCGTGCGGCCAGACCTTGGTCAGGTCGAACGGGTGGACCTTGTAGCTGTTGGCTTCCTGTTCGGGCATCACTTGCACGAACAGTTTCCACTGCGGGAAGTCACCGTTTTCGATGGCATCGAACAGGTCGCGCTGATGGGTTTCACGGTCGCCGGCCACGGCCGCAGCGGCTTCGGCGTCGGTCAGGTTCTTGATGCCCTGCTGGGTCTTGAGGGTGAACTTGACCCAGAAGCGTTCGTTCTGCGGGCTGATGAAGCTGAAGGTATGGCTGCCGAAACCGTGCATGTGACGGTACGAGGCGGGGATACCACGGTCGCTCATGACCACGGTCACCTGATGCAGGGCTTCGGGCAGCGAGGTCCAGAAATCCCAGTTGTTTTCGGCGCTGCGCAGGTTGGTGCGCGGATCGCGTTTGACCGCGTGGTTCAGGTCAGGGAATTTCAGCGGGTCGCGCAGGAAGAACACCGGGGTATTGTTGCCCACCAGGTCCCAGTTGCCTTGCTCGGTGTAGAACTTCACGGCAAAGCCGCGAATGTCACGCTCGGCATCGGCTGCGCCGCGCTCACCGGCCACGGTCGAGAAGCGGATGAAGATGTCGGTCTGTTTGCCGATCTGCGAGAACAGCTGTGCCTTGGTGTAGCGGCTGATGTCGTGGGTCACGGTGAAGGTGCCGAACGCGCCCGAACCCTTGGCGTGCATGCGACGCTCGGGGATCACTTCGCGGTCGAAGTGGGCCAGTTTCTCCAGCAGCCATACGTCTTGCAGCATCAGCGGGCCGCGGGGGCCGGCCGATTGCGAGTTCTGGTTGTCGACGACGGGTGCACCCGCCACGGTGGTGAGTTTATTCATTATCAGGCTCCGGTTTTGGACGGTTAGTCTTCCTGGGTCAACGACCTTGTTATTGGACGCGTGTGCGTCTTTTTCCGTGTTGCATGTGGGGCATTACTGCCCGAACTCCTTACGCAGGGCACATCGAAACTCAGGCAGCGTAGCCGTTCAATAAAAAAAGCGCCCTGTTCGGGCGCTAAAGGAGGAGAGAACAGCACGCGAGCTGAATCAGAAGCGGTAACTTTGGGCCGTGGTAAACGCCGCAATGCCCGGGCTTTGTGCCCACACCTCCATGGTCGAGAACCAGGTGTTGGGGCGTGTCGGCTGGCGACATTCGCTGGTAAACGAGGCACCGGAAGGGATGTCCAGCTTGATCTTGCACACCAGCTGATTGGTGCGGTACAGCAGTTCGCTGACCAGGTTGGCGGTGGCGTAGTCGCCTGCGTCCACGGCCCGGTCCATGAAGCCTTGGGCCTTTGCGGTGAGGGTTGTCAAGTGCTGCGCCAATTGATGAATCTCCTTGAAGCATTCACGAAAGCCGGGGGCCTGTTCGGCATCGGCCAGTGGCGCGATGGGTAACCGAGCCTCGGGCACAAAACCGTTGAGCATCTGGATGCGGCTTTCGAGGAAGGTCACGAAATGCCGGGTCGACTGATCCAGGTCCTTGAACAGTTCCTTGATCGCCTGGTAGTTCAGGCTGCGCAGGCGCCAGCGCACTTCCCGGGCAAAGCCACCGGCCTGTTCGGCGGTCTGGCGGTGGGCGTCCAGCAGCGCAAGAAACAGCTCACGCTGCTGACCGTGGAGAGTGGTGTACAGCCCGTGGGCATCGGCGGCGAACTCGGCGTTGAGTCCTGGCTTTGGATCGACATCGGCTAACATGGCGAATCTCCTCGACGTGTGCTTCAACGGCCTGTCCGGTACGGTGTGCATCCCACGGCTTTGAGAGAGGTCTGGCCTGCATGACAGGAATGGCTCCAAGGTATTACTGCCAGCGCAGCGCGTCACTTGTACCTTGGTACCGGGAGGCGATACACAGGTGTTGGCGGGGCATACTTTGGTTTGTGGTGGCTGACCGCCGCCTGTCGCCGTAGCAGTCCGGCTTGCCGGCGACGGCGATTTTGCAGACGCCCCCGCCGGCAAGCCGGACTGCTACGGATGGCGTTACTGCCCTGTCTTGAGCAACACCGGTTGTTCGCTGTAGCGATCGGCGAACAACTGCTTGAGCTGCCCTACCTTGGGCAGGTCGTTGATGACGATGTACGGGTAGGTCGGGTGGGTGGTGAGGAAGTTCTGGTGGTAGTCCTCGGCCGGGTAGAAACCGTTGTATTTCTCGATCTTGGTCACGATCGGCGCGTTGAAGGATTTGGCCGCGTCCAGCTGCGCGATGTAGGCCTGGGCCACCGCTTGTTGCTCGGGGCTTTCGGGGAATATCGCCGAGCGATACTGGGTGCCGCTATCGGGCCCTTGGCGGTTGAGTTCAGTGGGGTTGTGGGCCACTGAGAAGAAAATCTGCAAGAGTTTGCCGTAGCTCACTTTCGACGGGTCGAAGGTAATTTCCACCGACTCGGCATGCCCGGTATCGCCATCGCTGACACGGTCATAGTGCGCCGTATCGGCCTTGCCCCCGGCGTACCCTGACACCACTTTAGTCACGCCCTGCACATGCTGGAATACCCCTTGCACACCCCAGAAACAACCACCGGCCAACACCGCGGTTTCGCTGTCAGCGGCGCTGACGATTTCGTCTTTCTGCGGCGGGGCGATGCTTACGGCGTCCTCACCGGCAAACGAACAGGCGGCGGTCTGCAGCAATACGGCCCCTGCGAACAGACGCAGGCCGGTGCGTTTCCAGTGGGCGAAGGTCGAGGTCACGGGATTGATATCTTTCATCTCTGCTACTCCTGAAGCGGGCTGGATCAACCGAAGGTGAAGGCGTAGGCCGACACGCCCGGATCGCTGAATTCAATGCTGAAGGTGTGGTCGGCGACATCGCCGGGCTGGCGCACCAACTGGTACAGGCGCTGCTCGGTGACGGTGCCGCTGCCATCGGGTGCGATGTCAGTGCCATGGGCATCGCCCGGCGCCTTGCCGTCGATCTTCACGGTGAAACGCACCGGCTTGCCGTCGCTGCCAGGACCCAGCACCAGGTGCAGGTCGCGGGCATGGAAGCGGTAGACGATCTTCCCATTGGCCGCCGTCAGGCTTGCGCGCTCGGCGCCGATGTTCCACTGGCCGTCCAGGCCCCAGTTGTTCAGCGCAAGGGCATGCGGCGTGCTGTAGCTGGCCGCGCGGTCGCTCTTGGCACCGCCCGGGGAGACGAAGTTCTCGGCGCGCTCGAAGCCCAGGTAGGTTTCCGGGGATTTCACCTCGCTCATCTGCGCCGCCTGTTGCACGCCCTTGCCGCTGGCGTCGATCAGGTCGCTGGTGATCTGGCCGTTGCCGGCTTCGCGCAGCAGTTCCTGAATCACTCGCTCGGATTCATCGTAGGCGCCTTCACCGAAGTGGTGATAACGGATGCGGCCCTGGGCGTCGGCGAAGTAGTGGGCGGGCCAGTACTGGTTGTCGAAGGCGCGCCAGATCTTGTAGTCGTTGTCGACCGCCACCGGGTAGTTGATGCCCAGGTCGGCCATGGCCTTGGTGACGTTTTTCACATCGCGTTCGAAGGCAAATTCCGGGGCGTGCACGCCGATCACCACCAGCCCCTGATCGCGGTACTTGTCGGCCCATGCCTTGACGTAGGGCAGGCTGCGCAGGCAGTTGATGCACGAGTAAGTCCAGAAATCGACCAGCACCACTTTGCCCTTGAGCTGCTCGGCAGTCAGCGGCGCTGAGTTCAGCCATTGCACGGCGCCATTGAGCGAGGGCAACTGACCTTCAACGGGCAGGCTTGCGCTGGTATTTTTCGCCGCCATCATGGCGCCCGAGGCTTGCATGCTGGCGCCTGCGTCGTCACGGCCCGGAATGTTCTGGGCCATCATCGCACCGCCTTGCATCAGGTTGCTGTCTTTGGAAGCGCCGGTCAGACGCCCCACCAGCGACTGTTCCAGGCCGCTTGTGGAGGCCGTGGAAATGCGGGTGAGAATGCCAGTGTCCAGTCCCAGGGCAATGGCCGCAACGCCTGCCAGCATGGCCGCGCCCAGGCCGCGACGAATCCACTCACCGGCGCCCAGCGAACGCTTCATCGCGCTGAACACCTTGCCGCCCAGCAGCAGGGCCAAGGCCAGCGAGGTGGCAGCACCTGCGGCATAGGCCAGCAACAGCAGGGTGGTGCCGACGCTGGCGCCTTGCAGGGCGGCGCCGGTCAATACCAGACCCAGAATCGGCCCGGCGCAGGGTGCCCACAACAGGCCCGTGGCCACGCCGATCAGGAACGACGCCCAAGGGCTCGGCCTGGCATCCACGCCTGCGTTTTCCGACAGCCGACTGCCGGCCGCCACCAGCGGACGGGTCAGGCGCTCGGCCAGCTTGGGCAGCAGCAGGGTCAGGCCGAACAGCGCCACGAAAATCAGCGCCAGGCCACGACCATACTGGTTGAGCTGGACCACCCAGCCACCGCCGACAGCGGCCAGGGTTGCTACCAGGGCGAAGGTCACGGCCATGCCCACCAGCAACGGCAGGCCACTGCGCACGAAGGGTTGACCGGTGCGGGCGAAGACAAACGGCAGCACCGGCAGGATGCAGGGGCTGACGATGGTCAGCACGCCGCCGAGGTAGGCAAGGATGATCAGTAGCATGGTTTTGGTCCGTTCAAAATGGATATCTTGGAAGTGACGCGCAACCCTGTGGGAGCGAATTCATTCGCGAAAAATAGTCTGGCCGATGCAGAGGTGTCGGCTGTACTGGCCTCTCGCGAATGAATTCGCTCCCACAGGTGTCATCAGCTCAGCCTTGTTGTTGGGCAAACGTCATCGCCAACCCGTTCATGCAATAGCGCAAGCCGGTGGGTTTCGGCCCGTCGGTGAACACATGGCCCAGATGCCCGCCGCAGCGGCGGCAGTGGACTTCCTTGCGCAACACCCCGAACGAGGTGTCGGTGCGGATCGCCGTGGCGTTGTCCAGCGGTTGCCAGAAGCTGGGCCAGCCGGTGTGACTTTCGAACTTGGTGCTTGAAGAAAACAGCGGCAACTGGCAGCCAGCGCAGGCGAAGGTGCCTTTGCGGTGCTCGTCGTTCAACGCGCTGCTGTAGGGGCGCTCGGTGGCCTCGCGGCGCAGCACCTGGAACTGCTCGTCAGTGAGCCGCGCATGCCACTCGGAATCGCTGTGGCTGACCTCGAAGGTGCCGACGGGGGAGTCGGCCGGGGTGAGGCTTTCACCGTCGGCGAACTTGGGCAGCACGCCCAGGGCGAGGGCCGCAACGCCTGCGCTGCTGCTCAGTACCATGAACTGTCGTCTTGAAAGCATGAGGGTCTCCTTGGCACCGGCTGCCTGCCGTGGTCGTGACAGGTCGGGGGTGCGATGGGGCCATGCTGCGCGGGCGCTGTTCCCGAAATCCTCACCGAGAGTTAAACAATTCGTGATAACTGCCCGCCGACAAAATCGGCACAATGGCCTCATTGCGCATTCAAGCGCCCGCAAGGTTTGCCTTTCATGGATCAGCCCAAACGCATTCTGGTGGTCGAGGACGATAGCCATATCGCCGACCTGATTTGCCTGCATCTGCGCGATGAACACTTCGAGGTGGTGCACAGCGCCGATGGCGAGAAAGGCCTGCGCCTGCTGGAGGAGGGTGGCTGGGATGCGCTGATCCTGGACCTGATGCTGCCCGGCGTCGACGGCCTGGAGATCTGCCGCCGTGCCAGGGCCATGACGCGCTACACGCCGATCATCATCACCAGCGCCCGCTCCAGCGAAATGCACCGCATCCTGGGCCTTGAGCTAGGCGCGGACGACTACCTAGCCAAGCCGTTTTCGATGATGGAGCTGGTGGCGCGGGTCAAGGCATTGCTGCGCCGGGTGGACGCCATGGCCCGTAACCTCAAGATGGAGGCGGGCAGCCTGGCCAGCGCCGGGCTGTTCATCGATCCGCTGACCCGCGAAGCGTCGCTGGAAGGCCGGGCACTGGACCTCACGCCCCGTGAGTTCGACCTACTGTATTTCTTCGCGCGGCAACCGGGCAAGGTGTTTTCCCGGCTGGACCTGCTCAATTCGGTGTGGGGTTACAACCACGAGGGCTACGAGCACACGGTCAACACTCACATCAACCGCCTGCGGGCCAAGATCGAGACAGACCCCGCGCAACCGCTGCGCATCCTCACGGTGTGGGGACGTGGCTACAAGTTCGTCGATCCGGGGGACGCCTCGTGAAGATGACCCTGACCCAGCGCCTGTCGCTGGCTTTCGCGCTGTTGCTGCTGATCTGCTGTGGCACCTCGGTGTGGCTGCAGGTGCGTTCGAACAAGATGCACGAGCTGGAAGTCGTTCAGGGGCTGTCCCGTGACCTGGCCCAGCACATCGCCCGCGACACCCAGTTGATGGACGCCAACGGCCTGAAACCCGACGCCGTGCGGGAATTGTTCAGCCAGTTGATGCTGGTCAACCCCAGCGTCGAGGTGTATCTGCTCGATGGCGCCGGGCGTATCGTCGGGGATGCCGCGCCCAAGGACCGGGTGCTGCGTGATCGCGTGGACCTTGCCCCGGTGCGCGAGCTGCTGGCAGGCAAGCCGCTGCCGATCCTGGGCGACGATCCACGCAGCATGGACGCGCGCAAGGTGTTCAGCGCCGCGCCCCTGATGGTCATGGGCAAGCCTGCCGGGTTCCTCTACGTGGTGCTGCTGGGCGAGGCCCACGACCGCTTCGCCGAGCGTGGCGCGACCAGTGAGGCGTTGAACACGGCGCTGTGGTCCATCGGCCTGATCGCCTTGCTCTGCCTGTTCGCGGGCCTGGCGGCGTTTGGCTGGATCACCCGGCCACTGCGGCGCCTGACCGATGCGGTCAGCCATTTCGATATCAATGCCGCCCCCGTGGCGCTGCCCGGCGAGGCCCTCGCACATCCGCGTTATGGCGACGATGAAATTGCCGTGCTCGATGCCACCTTCAGGCAGATGCAGCATCGCCTCAGCGAGCAGTGGCAGACCCTGACCCGGCAGAGCCAGGATCGCCGCGAGCTGGTGGCGAATATTTCCCATGACCTGCGCACGCCGCTGGCCTCCCTGCACGGTTATCTGGAAGTGCTGTCGGTCAAGGACGCCAGCCTGAGCCCCGAAGAGCGCCGGCGTTACTTGGGCATTGCGCTGGACCAGAGCCGCAAGGTCGGCGGGCTGGCGCAGTCGTTGCTGGAGCTGGTGCGCCTGGAACACGGCTTCGTGGTGCCGGTGGTCGAGCGTTTCTCGCTGACCGATCTGGTGCAGGACATCTTCCAGAAGTTCGAACTGGGCGCCGAGGCCAAGTCGGTCACCCTGACCCCGAATTTCCCGCCGACCGTGCCAGGGGTGCATGCCGATCTGGGATTGATCGAGCGGGTGCTGACCAACCTGTTCGACAACGCCTTGCGCCACACACCGGCCGGCGGCGAGATCAGGATCGCCTTGCAGCCTCAGGGCAAATACGTCGAGGTCACGGTCAGCGACAGCGGGCCGGGAATCGCCGCCGAGTTGCGCGAGGGGTTGTTCCTGCGGCCGTTCAACATCGGCGGGGCACGGCGCGATGGCGGACTGGGCTTGCGTATCGTGCATCAGATTCTGCAATTGCACGGGATCAGGATCGCCCTGATCGACGTACCAGGGCAGGGCGCAACGTTCCGCTTTGCCTTGCCGGTGGATCAGGAAACGGCAGAGCGCGGCCTGCCCGAAGCCTCCAGCTGACCCGTAGCAGCCCGGCCGGGCCGCTACGGGGACGGTGTTGCGTGGTCAATGGCGCCTCAGGGCACCAACAACCCATGCTCCATCGCGTATTTCACCAGCCCCGCAGGCTTGTCGATGTTGAGTTTGCGGCGGATGCTCAAGCGGTGGGTCTCAACGGTCCGGACGCTGATGGCCAGGTCCCGGGCGATGGTCTTGTTGTCCAGCCCCTTGGCCAGGCCCACCAGCACTTGCACTTCACGCGGGGTCAGTTCGTTTTCCTCGGGCTTTCTCGACACCAGCTTGAGCGTCACCTCGGCGCTGTAGAAGGTTCCGCCGGTGGCGATGGCCTCGATGGCGGCGACGATCTCCCGCGAGGGGGCGTTTTTCAGTACGTAGCCGCTGGCGCCTGCGCGGATGGAGGTGGCAACGTACTCCTGATTGTCGTACATGCTCAGGATCAGAATCTTGATCGCCGGGCAGCGCTGGCGGATCAGTTGCGTCAGTTCCAGGCCGTTCATGTCCTGCAGGCCGATGTCCACCAGCAGGATGTCGGGCTTGACCTCTTCACACAGGGTCAGCGCCTCACGAGCGTTCTCCGCTTCGCCTACCACTTCGAACAGCGGGCGTGTCGAGAGCAGGGCGCGCACGCCGTCGCGCACCAGTGAATGGTCGTCGACCAGGGCAATGCGGATGGTCTGGCTGGGGCTCATGATCGGGGCGGTTTTCCTGTCTGATAAAGGGCCGTCATGCGGCAACGTTGACGGGCATGGTCACCGTCAGTTCGCTGTGGCCCGGTGCCGAATAAAGGTTGAGCTGGCCGTGGAAGTGCTCGACGCGCTCGCGAATATTGCGCAGGCCGATCCCGCCCTGAACCTCCGGCAGGTGCGCGACGTCCACCCGAAAGCCGATCCCGTCGTCGCGCACCGTCAGTTGCACCTGCTTTTTGTTGCCTTGCAGGTCGATGTAGACGTTCTGTGCGTGGGCGTGGCGTTCGATGTTGGTCAGCGCTTCCTGAAGTATACGGAACAAGGCCACCGGTGCGCCCTCGGCCAGTTTCAACTGACCCAGGTTGTGGGTGTAGTGGATGGCAAGGCCGGTCTGTTGTTCGAACTCGGCCACCAGTTGCGTGACGGCGGCAGCCAGGCCCAGGGTGTCGAGCAGGGAAGGGCGCAGGTCGTGGGAAATGGTGCGGATTTCTCCGATGGCCTCGCCCAGGCGCTCGGTGCCCTGGCGCAAAGTGTCGAGCCCGCGCTGATCGTTGCCTTCCAGTTGCAGGCCGGCCAGTTCGAACTGGAACTTGATCGACACCAGCACCTGGCTGATGCCGTCGTGCAGCTCGCGGGACAGCCGGGAGCGTTCTTCCTCCTGCAAGTTCATGATGCGCTGGTTGAGCATCTGCAGCTTACGGTCGGCCAGGCGGTGTTCGCTGGCGTTGAGCGTCACGCCGCAGACGAACACCAGCAGCACTGCGATCAGCGCCACCGCGCCGATGTCGAGCATGGTCGCGTAGATGCCTCGCGCCACTTCCTGGCGCGCCTGTTGGGTGGCGCGTTCGACGTCTTCCAGGTAGATGCCGGTTCCGAGCATCCAGCCCCAGCGCTTGAGCATGACCACGTGGGCCAGTTTGTCGGTGACTTGGCCGGTGGAGGGTTTTTCCCAGGCGTAATGCTGGAAACCGTCGCCGGACTCGGCGCTCTGCAACAGGGCGCGGATCACCAGCAGGCCTTGCGGGTCGGTCATGTTCCACAAGTCCTGGCCCACCAGCGCGGCCTGGCGCGGGTGCATCAGGCTGCGACCGTTCTGGTCATAGACGAAGAAATAGCCGTCGATGCCAAAGCTTAACCGCGACAGCTCATCGAGCACCTGGCGCTTGGTCTGTTCGTCATCGCGCCCACTGTCGTAGGTCGGAGCCAGGGCGCTCATGGCCATCTCTACGTAGTTTTTAAGCTCTGCGCGCTTGCTGGCCAGGATGCTGTCTTCGATCAACTGCGCCTGCTGCTCGCCCAGGCGCTGGTTCTGCACGATGACCAGCGCGCAGATGACCGAAACCGCGAGGATCAGCGGCAGGATGCCCAGGGCGACGATCTTGTGTTTGAGTTGCATGGCGGCAGGTGTCCGGCGGGGCGGGAGTTGTAATAGGCAGTATTAGACACGGTATTGGTGGCCAGACGCATCCCTCATGTTCAAGCGCAAACGCTTCTGGATCTTCAGGCGTAATCGCTTCTGGCCGCAGGCCGTAGGAGCTGGCATCTGCGTAGTACTACGCAGTGGCCAACGTAGTAATGCGAATTTCTCTTGCTGACAGACGCGTGGATAGTGGCGACGCTCCGTTACCCCGGATCACACAATAACAATTACGCCACAAGCCATGAGCTTGGGCAGGAGACCCACAATGACCCGACTGACCAAACATCTGGGTTGGTTCGCCGTCGCTGCCCTCGGGGCATGCGCCTTGGGTGTCGTCGCGCTGCGCCGCGGTGAGGCCATCAACGCACTCTGGATTGTCGTCGCAGCCGTTGCGATCTATCTGGTTGCGTACCGCTACTACAGCCTGTTCATCGCCAATCACGTCATGCAGCTGGACCCGACCCGGGCCACCCCTGCTGTGATCAACAATGACGGCCTGGACTACGTTCCCACCAACAAACACATCCTGTTCGGTCACCACTTCGCCGCCATTGCCGGCGCCGGCCCCCTGGTCGGTCCCGTGCTCGCCGCGCAGATGGGCTACCTGCCTGGCACCCTCTGGCTGATCGCCGGTGTGGTACTGGCCGGTGCGGTACAGGATTTCATGATCCTGTTCCTGTCCACTCGCCGTAACGGCCGTTCGCTGGGCGACATGGTCCGTGAGGAAATGGGCCGCGTACCGGGCACCATTGCCCTGTTCGGCTGCTTCCTGATCATGATCATCATCCTCGCGGTGCTGGCGCTGATCGTGGTCAAGGCCCTGGCCGAAAGCCCATGGGGCATGTTCACGGTGCTGGCGACCATCCCGATTGCGATGTTCATGGGCGTGTACATGCGTTATGTGCGTCCGGGCCGCATCGGTGAGATCTCCATCATCGGCGTCGTGCTGTTGCTGCTGTCGATCTGGGCCGGTGGCCAGGTTGCCGCAAGCCCTGAGTGGGCCCACGTGTTCACCTTCACTGGCGTGCAGATCACCTGGATGCTGGTTGGCTATGGCTTCGTTGCCGCCATGCTGCCGGTCTGGCTGCTGCTGGCACCCCGTGACTACCTGTCGACCTTCCTGAAGATCGGCACCATCGTCGCCCTGGCGATCGGCATCCTGATTCTGGCCCCCGAGCTGAAAATGCCGGCCCTGACCCAGTTCACCGACGGTACCGGCCCTGTCTGGAAAGGCGCACTGTTCCCGTTCCTGTTCATCACCATCGCTTGCGGCGCGGTGTCGGGTTTCCACTCGTTGATCGCTTCGGGCACCACGCCAAAACTGCTGGATAACGAGAAGAACGCTCGTTACATCGGTTACGGCGGCATGCTGATGGAGTCCTTCGTGGCAATCATGGCCATGGTGGCAGCCTCGGTGATCGATCCGGGCGTCTACTTCGCCATGAACAGCCCTGCGGCTGTGGTCGGCGGCGACGTGGTTACCGTGGCTCAGACCATCACCAACTGGGGTTTCACCATCAGCCCTGAGACCCTGGTCGCCACCGCCAAGGACATCGGCGAGAACACCATCCTGGCCCGCGCCGGTGGTGCACCGACCCTGGCCGTCGGTATCGCCCAGATCCTGCACCAGGTGCTGCCAGGCCAGAACACCATGGCGTTCTGGTACCACTTCGCGATCCTGTTCGAAGCGCTGTTCATCCTGACTGCGGTTGACGCCGGTACCCGCGCCGGTCGTTTCATGCTGCAAGACCTGCTGGGTAGCTTCGTACCGGCCCTCAAACGTACCGAATCCTGGACCGCCAACGTGATTGGCACCGGTGGTTGCGTGGCGTTGTGGGGTTACCTGCTGTACCAGGGCGTGATCGATCCGCTGGGCGGCATCAACACCCTGTGGCCGCTGTTCGGTATCTCCAACCAGATGTTAGCGGGTATCGCGCTGATGCTGGCGACCGTTGTGCTGATCAAGATGAAGCGCCAGCAGTACGTCTGGGTCACCATCCTGCCGGCTTCATGGCTGCTGATCTGCACCGTGACCGCAGGCTTCATCAAGCTGTTCGACCCAAGCCCGGCCGTCGGTTTCCTGGCCTTGGCGAAGAAGTACAGCACCGCCGCCGACGCCGGCCAGATCCTGGCCCCGGCCAAGACGGTCGAGCAGATGCAGCACGTGATCTTCAACGCCTACACCAACGCGGCATTGACCGGGCTGTTCCTGTTCGTGGTCCTGAGCATCCTGTTCTACGCGGTGAAAGTCGGCCGTGCGGCATGGGTCAAGAAAGAGCGCAGTGACAAGGAATCGCCATTCCAGGCCATGCCGGAAGCCAACTGATGTTCAACGACCTGAGTCGCCTCGGCAAATACCTCGGGCAGGCCGCCCGCCTGATGGTGGGCATGCCTGACTACGACAACTACGTCGAGCACATGCAGAAGACTCACCCCGACCAGCCGGTGATGTCCTACGAGGTGTTCTTCCGCGAACGCCAGGACGCCCGGTACGGCGGCAAGGCAGGACCCAAGTGCTGTTGATGGCTTGAACCGGCCTAAAAAGAAACGCGCCACGATTCGTCGTGGCGCGTTTTTTTATGGGCTCAGAAAATTGGGCGAACGGTCGTTTTGCAATAGCCGCCCAGCGGCGGTTTTCTTGACAGTGAAGGGCGCACTGCTAGCGTAAAACCTCTGCATCAAGGTGCATCTCGACCGATGAGGAACCATCATGGCGACGAAACGCAAAGTCCCCGGAATACGCGACTACGACGGCCCCGCAGGCGGGTGGGGTGCCTTGAAGGCCACGGCCACAGCGGTGCGAGAGCAGATGGATGCGTTCAAGGCGCCGATCACCCTGCTGCGCACCAATCAACCGGACGGCTTCGATTGCCCCGGTTGCGCATGGCCTGACAGCGAACACAAGTCGACCTTTCAGTTTTGCGAAAACGGCGCGAAGGCGGTGACCTGGGAAGCCACCCATAAACGCGTGACGCCGGAGTACTTCGCGGCGCACCCGGTGGCGGAGTTATTGAAGCGTTCGGACTATGAACTGGAGGATCTGGGCAGGCTGACGCACCCCCTGGTGTATGACCGTACTTCAGACACGTTCAAACCTATTGAATGGGAGGCTGCCTTTGCCCGAATTGGCGAAATACTGCGTGCGTTGAAACCCGATGAAGCGGAGTTTTACACTTCCGGTCGCGCTTCGAATGAAGCGGCTTATCTATATCAATTGTTCGTTCGTGCCTACGGGACCAACAACTTTCCCGACTGTTCCAACATGTGCCACGAAGCCACCAGCGTCGGACTGCCGCGTTCGATCGGCATCGGCAAGGGCACGGTGTCTCTGGAAGATTTCGACAAGTGCGAACTGATCATCTCGATGGGACATAACCCCGGCACCAACCACCCGCGCATGATGGGCACGCTGCACGAGGCGGCCCGCCGCAAAGTGCCGATCATGGTCTTCAACCCGCTGCGCGAGCGGGCGCTGGAACGCTTTGCCGACCCGCAGGACATGATTGAAATGGCCACCTTCGGCTCGACGCCCATCGCCTCTTCCTACTTCATGGTCAAGGGCGGCGGTGACGCAGCGGCGATCAAGGGCATCATGAAGGCACTGCTGGAGCTGGAAAAGAACGTCGGTCAGGTGCTCGATCACGCCTTCATCGCCGAGCACACCAACGGCTTCGAGGCCATGGCCGCTGACCTGGAAGCCACGGCGTGGCCTGATATCGAGAAGGCCAGCGGTCTGCACCAGGCGGATCTGGAAATGGTCGCCGCCGCCTATGCCAAGTCCAACGCGACCATCCTGGCCTACGGCATGGGCATCACCCAGCACAACGAGGGCACGGCCAACGTTCGCCTGATCTGCGACCTGTTGATGCTGCGCGGCAACATCGGCAAACCGGGCGCGGGTATCTGCCCGCTGCGCGGCCACTCCAACGTGCAGGGCAACCGCACGGTGGGCATTACGGAAAAGCCGTCTGCCGCTTTTCTCGGCAAGCTTGAACAAGTGCTGGGCTTCAAGCCCCCGGCCAGTCATGGTCATGATGCGGTGCAGACTGCCCAGGCGATGATCGATGGCACGGCCAAGGCGCTGATCTGTCTGGGCGGCAATTTCGCGGTCGCGATGCCGGACCCTGCACAGTGCTTCCCGGCCATGGCGAAGCTCGACCTTGGGGTGCACATCGGGACTAAGCTAAATCGCTCGCACCTGCTGGTATCGAAGGAAACCTTCATTCTTCCCTGCCTGGGCCGTATCGAGCTGGACGTGCAGGCAGGGGGGCCGCAATCGGTGACGGTGGAGGACTCGATGTCGATGATTCACGCCTCGGCGGGCAAGCTCAAACCGGCGTCGGAGTTCCTGCGCTCTGAGCCTGCCATCGTCGCTGGCATCGCCCACGCGACCCTGCCTGGCAGCACGGTGCCCTGGTTTGAACTGGTGGCCGATTACGACAGGATTCGCGACCTGATCGAGAAGACGATTCCCGGATTCGAGGATTTCAACGCCCGCATTCGCGTGCCTGGCGGGTTCCGCATGCCGCTGCCGGCGGTTGATCGCACCTGGAACACGCCCTCGGGCAAGGCCGAGTTTTATGTCTTCGAGGGGTTGCACGAGGACCTGGTGGTGGAGGGCGACGATGTCCTGCGCCTGGTCACGCTGCGCAGCCACGACCAGTACAACACCACGATCTACGGCCTGGATGACCGCTATCGCGGGGTGTTCGGGCGTCGCGATGTGCTGTTCATGAGCCAGGCCGACCTTGACGCCAGAGGGCTTGAACACGGGGATCTGGTGGACATCGAAACGGTGTCCGAAGGTACGCCATTGCGCTATGAGCGGATCACCGCGATCGAGTTCAAGATCGCCCAGGGCACCATCGGCGCCTATTACCCCGAGGCGAACAGCCTGGTGCCGCTGGATTACCTGGACAAGGACAGCGGCACGCCGTCGTATAAATCTGTCCCCGTGCGGGTGCGGCGGGCTCTGTAGCCGGTCATGCCCCAGGCGCAGGCAGTTGAGGACGCTGACGCCGGCAAGCCGGACTGCTACGAGGGTGGTGGGGGGACACATCTCTTGAATCGCCCCGATCCCGTAGCAGCACGGCCGGGCGGCGCTCCGCTTGCCGGCGTCGACAATTGAGGCAGCCCACCGCCAAACCTCAATGAATACTCGACGCCAGTTCAAAGATCGGGATGTACATCAGGATCACGATCATGCCGATCAGCAAGCCGATGAAGGTCATCAACAACGGCTCGAACAGGCGCACGAACCATTCGATCCAGCGGCTGATTTCTTCGTCGTAGAAGTCGGCGGTGCGCTCCATCATTTGCCCCAGGTTGCCCGATTGTTCACCGGCACGCAGCATGCGCAGCGAAACCGGGGTCGAGAGGTTGTTCTGCTCCAGTGCCACCGACAGGGCCTGGCCTTCGCGAATGCGTTCGCTGGCCTGGTCGAGCCGCATCTGCGACGCGCTGCCCAAAAGGTTTCGCACCATGCCCATGGCCGTGAGGATCGGAATCCCGCCTTGCAGCAGAATCCCCAGTGAACGGTAGAAGCGCGCCAGCTCGTACATGAACACCCGCTGATGCACGGTGGGCACTTTTTCTATGGTGCGGTTGAACGCGAGGCGAAAGCTGCGTTGGCGCACCAGCACCACCGAGCCCAGCACGAATGCCGCCATGCCGATGGCAAAGTCCATCTGGTGGGCGTGCAGGAACATCCCGGTTTCCATCAGGACGCGCGACAGCCACGGCAGATTCGAGCCCAGCCCTTCGAACACCAGGCTGAAGCGCGGCACCACGTATCCCATCAGGAACAGCACCACCGCGCCGCCAACGATCAACAGCAGCATCGGATAGACCGAGGCGCTGACGATGCGCTGGCGCACTTCGTCCATGCGTTTGCGGTAGGCCACGTAGCGCCCCAGGGCTTCGCCGACGGCGCCGGTCTTCTCGCTCGATTGCACCAGCGCCACATATAAAGTGGGGAAAACCGCCGGAAACTGGGTCAGGGCCTGGGAGAAGGATTTGCCTTCATATAAAAGCCGTACCAGCCCACTGAGCGTCTTGCGGGCCCCGGGGGCGGTTTCTTTTTCCGCCAGGCTTTCCAGCGCGTCGATCAGCGGCAGCCCTGCGTTAAGCAGGGTGGTCAGTTCCTGGCTGAACAGCACCAGATTGAAGGATTCCGGTTTGCGAATGCCGCGGATCACCCAGCGCGATTCGGCGCGTACGTTGAGCACGCGCATCCCCTGGGCTTCTACCAGACCCTGCGCATCGATGGAGCTGTCCGCGTCCATCGCCAGAGACAAGACTTCGCCGCGCTTACCCACGGCCTTGATCAGATATTTCATGGCCGCTACCAGTTGGTGACTTCAGCGTCTTCGCCCTCGCCACCGGGCTGCCCGTCCTTGCCCATCGACATCAAGTCGTATTCGCTGTTTTCGCCGGGGTAGCGGTAGACGTAGTTGCGGCCCCACGGATCCTGGGGCACGGCTTTTTGCAGATAAGGGCCGGTCCAGCGGGTTTCTTCGGGCGGTGCCGCGACCAGTGCCTGCAAGCCTTGTTCGGAGGAAGGGTAGTGACCGACTTCCAGCCGATACAGGTCCAGAGCCTTGGACAGCCCTTCGATTTGCGCCCTGGCGACTTTGGTTTGGGAGCGACCCAGCTGACTGAAGTATTTGGGAGCCACGATACCGGCCAGCAAGCCAAGCACCACCAGCACCACGAGCAATTCGAGGAGGGTGAAGCCGGTTTGCCGGTGACCTTTGAACAGTGGGCTTTGGTACTGCGCACAACGGGTGAAATGCCCCATGGAAACCTCCGCAGACTGGGTTGTCTGTGAGGGTCATGCAATTGCCGTGCGCGCTGACAGCCCCGGCCTTGAGCTTTTTCTGCGGCCCCGCTGGGCCGGGCATTTGCAGGGTGGTGGAAGTTGGGCACAGCCTTTGCGTTCACCCCTGCGGCGGCACCGCGAGTGGGGAATAACCCCCAGTTTTAGCGAACGTGCCCCGGGAGGCACGATGGATCTTGAGCGTACATTCAAAGGCGTGATGCTGACGCTGTGCACGCCGTTTTTGATAGCGCCGTTGTTGGTAGTGGCACCTGCCCAGGCCGACGTGTACATCTCCAAGGGCCCCAATGGTGGGTTCATCATTTCCAATGTCAAACGCCCTGGTCGCGACGTGCAGCGGGTCTATCACGAGCCTGTATACGCCACGCAAGGCATTCAGGCGCCGATTGCCACCGTTGCCGCCGCCGACGGGAGCGATGAGAAGAGCATGACGGCCAGCCAGCGCCCGTATGCCCAGGAGGTTTCCCAGGCTGCGGCCAGCAACGACTTGCCTGAAGCGTTGCTGCACGCAGTGATTCGCATGGAGTCCGGCTACAACCCCTCGGCCGTCTCGGTGAAGGGCGCTGCCGGGCTGATGCAGCTGATGCCGGACACGGCGCGGGAGATGGGCGTCACCAACGTCTGGGACCCCGGCTCGAACATTCGCGGCGGGGCCAAATACCTCAAGCAATTGATGGTGATGTTCGGCAACGACGTGTCCCTGGCCGTGGCGGCCTACAACGCGGGCCCTGCGGCGGTGAGCAAGCGCGGCAACGTCATCCCGCCGTTTGCCGAAACCCAGCGTTATGTGCCCAGCGTGTTGCGTGACTACCACCGGTTGCTGGGCGATGCAGGCACGGCGTTGGCGAATTGATTGTGGCGAATACAACGCATATCCCGTAGCAGCACGGCTTGCCGACGTCGACGTATTCAAGATCGCCCCCGCCGGCAAGCCGTGCTGCTACGCAAAGAAAAAAAGACACTGGGGGTTGCCCCCATTTCCGGGGAATGGGTGTTTTGGATGCTGGCCATTCCCCAGAAATTGAACGAAATACCTGTTCAAGTGCTTGATTTTATTGAGCCTGAGTTGTGGCACGGTCGTTGCTCAGGGTTCTTCAAGTGCAGCTTTGTACCCGATCCGTTACGGAGGACCCGTTACGATGAACCGGCTCAACTCATCCCGCTTGTTCAATCTGATTCTATCGGCTGGCGCGCTGTTTGCCGTCGAGGACACCGTCGAGGCAGCCGTGCGCTGCGAGCGCAATCTGGTGGCCAATGTCGTGGCTCTGGATCAGCCCCTCATGTACAACCGCCTCGGCGCGCAGAATGCCAACGGCATGATCTACGCCCTGCGCGGTGATGTGGTCGACGAGAACAACGTGCTGCTGACTCAGGGTGGCGTCGCGGTGCCGGGTAAGGTGACGTTGAGGCCGGACAAGCGTCCGCGGCCGATGGTACTGCGCGTGGCGGCGGGGGATTGCCTGACCATCACCCTGCAAAACCTGCTGGCTCCCCAGGCCAACCCCAACAGCGATGGCTTCGAGCCCGAAGAGCCGGAAGGCGCCGAAGGTGAGGATGAAAACGAAGCGCCCCACGTGGGTGGCGGGATGCCGGCCGAATTCGTGGTCAATGACCAGGTGTCCGAGCGGTACGTGGGCTTCTCGGTCAACGGCATGCAGGCGGTCAACAGTATCTCCGACATGTCCTCCAACGTAGGCCGTAACGGCAACTTTCTGGTCGCGCCGGGCGGCACCCGTTCCTACACCCTGTACGCCGAGCGCGAGGGGGCGTTCAACGCCAACAGCCAGGCCGCCACCTTCGGCGGGGAAGGCACGTCCGGCAACATGGCCAACGGGCTGTTTGCCCAGGTGGTGGTGTTGCCCAAAGGGGCGCGGGCCTATCGCAATGTGCTCGCTGAGGAAGAGATGCGCCTGGCCAGTGTCGGCCGGGCACCGACCGGCCAGCCCATCGTCGATTACGAGGCGCGCTACCCGCAGCGTCAGCCGTGGATCACCGAAGGCAAGGCTGGAAAGCCGATCATCAACATGATTAACGGCAACGAAATCATCAACAGCGAAACCGACGCCATGGTGATGGGCCCGAATGCCGATGGCAGCTTCCCGCCCTCGACCTATCCGCTGGAAAGCATCGGCAAGCGCAACCCGGCCTATCCCAACCGGCTGGAGCCGTTTCGTGATTTCGCCGCCGTGTTCAACGACGAATCGGCGGTCACTCAGGCTTTCCCCGGTTACTTCGCCGACCCTGTGTTCGGTCACATGCTGGAGCCAACCCGCGACGCCTTCATGATCAACTACGGCTCGGGCGGTATTGGTGCCGAAGTGATCGCCAACCGGCTGGGCGTCGGGCCGATGCACGACTGCCTGTCCTGCGCCTACGAAGAATTCTTCCTCAGTTCCCACACCGTGGGTGATATCGGCATGCTGGTGGACGTCCCGGCCAACGTCGGTCTGGAACAGATCCTGCCGGGCCAGGTTCCGCCCAGGGACGCCACCGGGATCAAGGCCAGCATGGCGCTGTATCCATCGGAGCCTTCCAACGTCAACCACAGCTACATCGGTGACCTGGTCAAGATCCGCAACACCCACAACGGCAAGGAACAGCACATCTTCCACCTGCATGGACACCAGTGGCTGTTCAACCCCAATGACGACAACTCCGACTACATGGATGCCCAGGGCATCGGGCCGGGCGTCGGCTACACCTATGAAATCGCCAACGGCGGTTCGGGCAACCGCAACCGGGTGTCGGGCGATGCCATCTATCACTGCCACTTCTATCCGCACTTCGCCCAAGGCATGTGGACCATGTGGCGGGTGCATGACGTATTCGAAGAAGGAACCCGGCTTGAGGTGTCTCAGGCGAGCAACGACGGGTTCCACACCACTCCGTTTGCCTTGCGCAGCGGTAAACCGGCGGCGGGTGCCCGCGCTTTGCCGGACGGTGAGATCGTTGCGGGCACACCAATTCCGGCCATCGTGCCGCTGCCGGGCAAGGCCATGGCGCCGATGCCTGGCAAGGTTGCCGTGGTGCCCAAACTGGGCGAGCTGGTGGCGGCCAATGACGACGATGACGATGACGACGATGATGAGGGCGAAGGTGATGCAGGCCATGAGGGTGGCCAGAAAGTCATCGGCTCGGTGGTGCTGGTCGACCGCAGCGAAGCCAACCGCAATGCCGATGGCTCGCTGAAAAACCCTGGCTATCCGTTCTGGATCGGCGGCATGGAGAGCACCGTCGGCCAGCGTCCGCCGACTCCACCGCTGGACATGCTCGACGCGGCCAAGGCCACGGCCCTGCGCAACAGCGGCAATGCTCTGTGGGCCAACCTCGACCCACTGCAATCGGGCGGCTGGGACGGCGGCCTGCCGCGCCATGCGCTGGACGGCGTGGCAGCCGGCGGCGAAGCCGAGGTGGTGACCACGGCCACCGACCTGTCGAAGATCGTGCACAAGGCCAAGGCGGTGTACATGCCGGAGGAGGGCACCGATGTCGAACAGGCGGCCATGAGGTTCCACGCCAAGGCCGATCACCCAAGCTTTGCGCTGCTGCCCGGCAAACAGGTCGCGGCCAAGGCTTTCCGCACCAACGGTGCATTGCCGGTGGCCGGTGCGCCTTTCTACGAGCCGTGCATGGACGACCAGGGCAAGCGCCTGACCTCCATGGCAGGCGCGGGCATGTTCAACAGCGGCGAGACGCTGAACAGCATGTCATTCACCGGCTCCTCGCAGTACACCGCCGACAAGCCGCGGGTCTACAAAGCCGCCAACCTGCAGTTCGACGCGGTCTATAACAAGGTCGGCTATCACTTCCCCCAGGCGCGCATCCTGGCGCTGTGGGAGGACGTGTGGCCGGTGGTCAACAAACAGCGACCGCCAGAGCCACTGGTCATGCGCATGAACACCTTTGACTGCGTGATGTACCAGCAGACCAACCTGATTCCCAACGTCTACGAGCTGGACGACTATCAGGTGCGCACGCCGACCGACGTGATCGGCCAGCACATCCACCTGCCAAAATGGGACCTGACCGCTGCCGACGGCTCGGCCAACGGCTGGAACTACGAGGACGGCCTGCTTTCGCCTGCCACGGTGGTCGAACGCATTCACGCGATTCGTCTGTTCAACCAGTGCTCGGAAGCCGATCCAAGGGACGGCACCCCGGCGTGCCCGAAAGCCAAGTCGCACCCGTTCTTCGGTCAATTCGGCCGCGCCGACTGGATAGGCGCGCGCACGGCCATGCAACGCTGGTTCGCCGACCCGGTCATCAACACCCGTGGCGTGGACCGTGGCCTGGGCACCATCTTTACCCACGACCACCTCGGCCCATCCACCCACCAGCAACTGGGTCTGTACGCCACCGTGCTGGCCGAACCGGCCGGTTCCACCTGGTTCCACTCCGAGACCGGCGAGCAACTCTACAGCGGCGCACGGCAGGACGGTGGCCCGACCTCGTGGCAGGCGGTCATCAACACCGGTGATCTGGACGGCGACGGCAAGAACGACAGTTACCGTGAGTTCTTCATGGAGTACAGCGACTTCGTGCATGCCTATGAGGCGGGTGTCTATGTCGGCGCCGGGCCCAACGGCGTGCCGAACGGCCATGCCTATCCAGCCAGTGCCAACAGCTTCCGCTACGCGATCAATCCGCCAGGGCGCAAGGCGGCGTCGAACCTGCTCGACTCGGTGCTCGAAGCCGGCAGCGGCGAGCTGGACGGCTGCCCGCTGCGGCCTTGCCCGCAAGCGATCTCGGTGGATGACCCGGGTATCTTCGTCGTCAACTATCGCCATGAGCCTGTAGGGCTTCGCGTCTACGACCCGAACCGCACGGCGCCAGACGGCAAGCCTGGCATGCAGGCCGCAGGGCTTGCGGGCGACCTGGCCTACGCCCTGCAAACCCGTACCGACCGTGCCATCCCGGCGCTGAACCTGGCACCGAGCGCGATCACCTCGGCCACCGGGCCAACCGGCGGCGTGACCCAGTTCCCGCCGCACATCAACCGTGGCGGCGACATGCCGGGCGATCCGTTCACCCCGATGCTGCGCACCTACACCGGTGACAATGTGCGGCTGCGTCTGCACGCAGGCGGTCACGAGGAAGAACACAACGTGACCCTGCACGGCGTGAAGTGGCTGCAATCGGGCACCGGCTTCGGCAACAGCTCCAACTCGGGCTGGAAGTCGTCGCAAATGGTCGGGATTTCCGAGCAGATGGGCTTCAACGCGCCGATCACTACCATCTCCAGTGCCGCCAGTGACACCGGCGACTACCTGTACTCCATGGACGCTTCGCTGGAAGGCTACTGGAATGGCATCTGGGGGATCATGCGCAACTACGGATCCCAGCGTAACGATCTGTTCGCGCTGCCCAACAACCCTAAACCTGTGATTGCACGCAACACCGTGGCGTTCGACGGCATCTGCCCGCGCTACACCGCCAACATCAACGGCGTCGGTACCCGGCCAACCGTGCAGCGCAACTTCGAGGTGGTGGTGGCGCTTGCCAACGACATCCTCGGCAACCCGCTGAACCTGACCATCGGCGACGCCGCAGGCCAGGGCCAGCACGTGGGTGCGCCGGTCAATGCCGCGGGCGGCACGCTGGTGTACAACAAGCGTGCGGTGACCATTCCACAGGCCACCGTGGTGGACGAGGAAACCGGCCTGACCCTGACCCTGGGCGGGCAATCCGGGCCGCTGCATGACCCGACCGCAATCATGTACGTGCGCAAGGCCGACCTTGATGCGACCACTGGCAAGCTCAAGGCCGGCGTGCCGATCGAGCCGCTGATGCTGCGTGCCGCGGCTGGCGACTGCATCAACGTGACCCTGGAAAACCGTCTGCCCGTGGCCATGCCTGACCTACCGACCTACGCCGTGATGGCCGGCACCGTCAAACGTGACCGCAATGGCGCCCAGGGCTCGACCACCTTCAACAACAACCTGATCCGGCCGTCGAGCCATGTGGGCATGCACAGCCAGTTGCTGGCCTACGACATCACCAAGTCCGATGGCTTCAACGTGGGGCTCAACCCTGTCCAGACCGTTGCCCCGCGTGTCGGTAATTCCGGTGCCTGGCCGACCCGCGCCTATCAGTACTACGCGGGCCACCTGGAACGTGAAGGCAAGCCTGTATCGCAACTGGGCCGGGCGGTGGACAACATCAACACCACGCCCATCGAGTTCGGCGGGCTCAATCTGACCTCGGCAGACATGATCAAGCAGCCGCAGAAAGGCCTGGCCGGGGCCCTGACCATCATGCCGCTGGGCGCAACCTGGACCGAAGACACCAAGTCCCGGGCCAATGCGACGGTCACCGTGACCGGTCAGACCGCCTATCGGGATTTCATGCTGGTGATGCAGAAGTCTCTGAACATGCGCTGGGCCAACGGTCGCCCTGTGGAGAACCTGGCTGCCGAAGGCAATGGCGTGCCCGCCGACCCGCAGGACAACTCCGGGATGGCCATCAACTACCGCTCCGAGCCTCTGTGGTACCGCTTCGGCAAGGCGCCGGACGCACCGTTCGGGCATGCCGACGGCCAGGGTTTCGCCGATGTGCCTAACGCGCACATGGCCTACAGCAATGCGCTGGTGGGTGGCGATCCGCAAACGCCGGTGCTATATGCCAAACCGGGGCAACCGTTCCGCACCCACCTGACCGTTGCCGGTGGCGGCAGCCGCGGGACTACCTTCCAGCTCGACGGGCACGTCTGGCCGATGCATCCGTTCCAGCCCGAGAAAGCCGACGCCGGTGGCTACCCCATGGGGCCGTCGGGCGTGGGTTCGGTGCGCTTCGCCTACAACCCGATGTCGATGTACATCGGCGCACAGGAAAGCCTGCTGCCAGCTGCGCATTTCAGCTTGATGTTCCCCAGTGCCGGGGGCGCCAACGCTGTAGCGGGTGACTACCTGTTCCGCGACTACGCCGGCTTCGGCAACGTCTCGGGGCTGTGGGGCATCCTGCGTGTCACCAATGATCCAGAACCTGCTGCGGCGCCTTAGGCGCAGTGGCTGAACGAAGCGACCGGATGAAGCGGCAGGCCCAACAACAAGAATCAGGACCTGCCAGACACAACTCATCGGAACCGGGGCCACTGCCCACGGATCCTCAAGGGGGTGCAGCGTGAATGGATGGATCAGAGGGGCATTTGCAGGAGGCGCGCTGGCGGTAACGCTGTCGTTGATGGGGCATTCCGGTGATACGCCCAAGAGCGCCGACGTGGTGGCGAGCGCGGGTGATACACCGCCCGCCATGCCCATGCCGGCAAGCGAGCGGCAGGTGAGCAGGAACGGCGTGACGGTCAAATTCGAAGCGCGGCCCTTGAACAATGGCCCGCTCACCGAGGGCATGTTCGCTGACGTGCGCTTCAGCGTGACCGACACCGCCACCGGACAGCCGCTGCCAGGCATCGCCCCCGGCGCCTGGCTGGACCCCAGCATTGCCAGCGATCAGCCCGGCGGCCATGAGCAGCAATGCAAATCACGGGTGGGGCTGTACCTGAAAAGCACCATCGGTGCGCGGCCGTTGCTGGACCTCAACAGCTACTTCCTGATGGTGCTGAACAAGGACGCCAGCGCCACCGTGATCGACCCGACCGTGTCGGTGGGTGGCATCACCAGCACCATGAGTCGTATCGCCCTGAAACAACCGGGCATGGACTGGACCTCGACCAACGACGACAAACGTGTATTCGTGTCTATGCCAGGCGCCGATGAGGTGGCGATCATCGATGCGGAGAAATTCCAGGTCCTGCTCAGTATTCCCGCAGGTGTCCATCCGCTGCGTGTCGCTCTGCAGCCCGATGAACGTTATCTGTGGGTCGGCAACAATGCAGCCAGCGAAGCAGCCAGCGGCGTGACGGTGATCGACACCCAGACCCTGAAAGTGGTGACCTTTCTGCAGACCGGCCTGGGCCACCACGAAATCGCCTTCAGCAAGGATTCGCGCTACGCCTTCGTCAGCAGCCGCGATGCAGGCACGGTCAGCGTGATCGACATCGCCAGCCTGACCCTTGCGAAAACCCTGAAAACCGGCTCGCATCCGCTGTCCGTGGCCTATTCGCCATTGTCGGATGCAGTGTACGTGGCCGATGGTCAGGAAGGCTCGATCACCGTGATCGACGCCAACAGCCTCGAGGTGCGCAAGGTGATTGCCGCACAGCAGGGCCTGGGTCCGCTGGACTTCAGTGGCGACGGGCGTTACGGCTTCGTGCTCAACACCTTTCACAACCGCGCCGTGGTGATCGACGCCGCCAGCGACACTGTCATCCATAACCTGGAAGTCTCCCCCGAGCCGTTTCAGCTGACCCTGACCGAGAAATACGCCTACATTCGCGGCCTGGCCTCGCCCCGGGTGACCATGATTAACCTGGCAAGCCTGGGCAAGGATCGCCAGCCGATCCTGCAGTCCTTCGAAGCCGGGCCGTCAGCGCCAAGGCTGGCCGGGGATCTGCCATTGGCCACGGGCCTGACCCGGGCACGGGACAACGACGCCGTGTTCGTGGTCAATCCGGTGGACAACACCACCTATTTCTACGCCGAAGGCATGAACGCGCCGATGTCCGGCTACCTCAACCGGGGCAACGCGGCCCGCGCCGTGCGCGTCATCGACCGCAGCCTGCGCGAGGTGGAACCCGGGGTCTACAGCTCACGGGTGCGCCTGCCCAGTGCCGGCAGTTTCGACGTGGCGTTCATGCTCAACCAGCCGCAGTTGATTCACTGTTTCACCGCTCAAGTGGAAGTCAATCCGGCACTGGAAAAACGCCTGACCGTGCCCCGGGTGGCGTTCCTGCTGGAGCGGCGCTTCGAGCCGGTCGGGCAACTGGTGCCGATCCGTATCCGCCTGGTTCATGGCCGTGGCGATCAACCCATGACCGGTGCCAAGGACGTCTACCTGCGCTACTTCCTGGCCCCAAGCTCAAGGCCTCGGGAGGTGCTCGCCACCGAGATCGGCGACGGTATCTACGAGGCCAAGGCTGACCTCTCCGAAACCGGGGCCTATTACCTGCACGTGCGCTCCGAGTCGCTTGGCATCAAGGCCAGCGAGCAGTCCTACGCCAGTCTGCGGGTGATGCCGGTGGATCAATCACCGGTACACCTGAACAACCAAAGCCCGTCTGTATCCGACAGGATGACGCCATGAAAACACTGATGAGTTTTTCGCTGTTCGCCTTGTTGATCGCTCAATGTTCTTCCCAGGCGTTCGCCCACGGCGGCGCCGACCATGCGCAACAACACAAACAGGTGACCCAGGAAAACGCCATGGTGCGTTTTGCCGATGTGCCGCTGACCAACCAGAACGGTCAGCCGGTGAACCTCAAGCGCGATCTGGTCAGCGACAAGATCGTGGTGATGGGCTTTGTCTACACCACCTGCACCACGGTCTGCCCGGTGGTGTCGTCGATCATGGCCAAGGTGCAGAAACAGCTAGGCGCCAAGGTGGGCAATGAAGTGCAGATCGTCTCGATCACCGTCGACCCGCTGCGCGACACTCCGGCACGCCTGCTCAGTTATGCCAACCGCTTCCAGAACGGCCCGGGCTGGGCCTGGCTGACCGGCACCCCGCAGGCCGTCAATGAAACCCTCAAGGGCCTTGGCACCTGGACCGCAGACCCTGCAAACCATCCGCCGCTGATCATGGTCGGTGATGGCCGCAGCAGCCATTGGACCCGCTATTACGGCTTCGCCGACCCGGCGCAACTGGTCGAACGGGTGGAGCAACTGCGGGCTGACCGGGTGGCCAAGCCTGTCAGGCACGGAACGTATGTCATGGGAGAACAGCCATGAAGCGCGTCCTGGAAGCTGTCGAATCTGTGATGAATGAACGCGGAGCCCCTGTGGGAGCGAATTCATTCGCGATTGGATTTTGCAGGCGACATTTCTCCATCGGTCTTACGGGCCTTTCGCGAATGAATTCGCTCCCACAGGTTCACCGCAGCGGTCGAGATTGGCGCTGGATCTGGGCGATGGCGTTGTCCGTGGCGATGCCGCTGGTCTGGGCCCATGATGGACATGTCGAGCCGACGCTGGCCAAGGCTGCGCCGGTGCAGGTCGCGCCGCCGTCCAGCGGAACTCACGATGCGCTGACCTATTTCACCGACACGCCGCTCCAGGATCAGGACGGCAACACCGTGCGTTTCTACAGTGACGAGCTCAAGGACAGACTGGTGCTGCTCAACGTGGTGTTCACCCACTGCGACGAGGCATGCCCGCTGATCACCCGCAAGCTCAGGGACGTGCGCCAGGCCATGGGCGAGCCGCTGGCGAGCAAGGTGTATTTCATCACTCTGACCAGCGACCCCAAACGTGACACGCCCGAGGTGCTCAAGGCCTTCGCCGCCAAACAGGGTGTAGACGGGCCCAATTGGCGGTTCCTGACCGGCACCCAGGAGCAGATGGACCTGGTGCTTGGCAGGCTGGGGCACATCATTCCAAGCCCCGAGCAGCACTCGACGCAGTTGATCGTGGGCGATGTGGCGACCAAACGCTGGGTGAAGATCCGCCCGGACGCGCCGGTCGACGCCATCGCGCAACGCTTGCAGTTTCTGACCTTGCCCGTGGCCGGGCGTTAAGGAGCAGACCATGAAATCCTCGCTGGCGCTGTTTAGCCTGCTGTGGTGCCTGACCGGAACAGCCCATGCCCTGGAGCTGAGCCCGTCCGAGGCCGCAGGGAAGCGCCTGTACCGCGAGGGCATATCCGAGAGCGGGGCCGAGGTGTCGGCACGCATCGGCGTATCGGGCACTCCCGTTCCGGCCTCTGCCGTGCCGTGCGCCGGCTGTCATGGCAGTGACGGGCGCGGGCGACCGGAAGGCGGCGTGCGCCCACCGGACATCACCTGGCGCAGGCTCAGCGCGCCCTATACCCAGCAGGTCAGGGCAGGGCGCAGCCGACCGCCGTACAGCGAAAGCGGATTCTCCCACGCCGTCATCGAAGGCATCGATCCCGGCGGACACGGCCTGGATCCGGCGATGCCGCGCTTCGTCATGTCCAGCCAGGACCAATCCAATCTTCTGGCCTACCTCAAGCGCCTTGAAGACGACGCAGACCCTGGCGTGCAGGCCAGGGCCCTGCGTCTGGGCACCATGCTGCCGTCCGAAGGCCCGCTGGCGCCGCTGGGCGATACGGTGGCAGCGGTATTGATCGGTGCGCTGACCTCGATCAATGACGCGGGGGGCATACACGGGCGCCGGCTGGAGCTGGAAATCGTCGACCCTGGCCCCGATGCAGCCAGCGCCGAACTTGCCCTGCAGCGTTTGAGTGGCGAGAAAGGCGTGTTCGCGCTGATTTCCCCGCTGGCGCCGGCGCTGGACAGTCGCCTGGCCGGGCTGCTGGAACAGGCGCATTTGCCGTTGGTGGGTTCGGTTTCGCTGCTGGGGTTGCAACAGGACAGCCCGATGATCTTCGAACCATTGCCAGGGATGAGCGGGCAATTGCAGGCGCTGGCCGATTACGCCGCCAGCCACCTGGACCTCAAGCGGCAGAAGATCATGGTGGTCTACGAAGACAGCCCGATGGAGCGGACCCAGGCTGAACTGCTCAAGCAGCACCTCAATGAACAGGGCTGGAGCGACGTCAGCCTGCGGGTCTACGTGGCGGGCGGCGGGCTGGCAGGTGACGTGTCGACGGACAATGCCAAGGGCGTGTTCTTTCTCGGCCGCTCCGGTGATCTGCGCGCAATGGCCGAGGCATTGCAGCAAGCCGGGCAAGCGCCTTACCTGTTCGCGACTTCAGCACAAGCGCCAGGGGATGTCTGGGACTTCCCCGCAGCGTTCTCCCGCCGACTGTTCCTGGCCTATCCCTTCGTGCCCAGTGACTGGACCGCCGAAGGCAAGGCCGCCCTGGCCTCCGTGCGTGAGCGCAGCGGCCTGAAAGGGCAGTATGCGGTGTTGCAGGTGGACGCGTGGTGCTCGGTATTGCTGGTGGCCGAGGCATTGCGACAGATCGGTCGTAATCCAGCTCGCGAGCCGCTGGTCAAGGCGCTGGAAGGTTTGCACGATGTGAAGACCGGTTTGACCCCACTGCTGGGGTTCGGGCCGGGACAACGGTTGGGCATGTCGGGTGCCCACGTGGTGACCGTTGATTTGCAGCAGCAGCGATTTGAACTGATTAGCCCCTATGTCAGGGTCAACGCTGCCAATTGAAGTGAGATTTCGCCATGAAGCTCAAGCTGATGTTAATGATGTTGGCGTTGCTGTTACCCGGTCTGCTGCTCACGGTCGCACGTACCGAGGCGGTGGCAGACCCCACTTTTGGGGAAATCGCCGTGGCGCGGGTCAACGGCGTGGAGATCGGACAGATGCAGCTTGAGCATTACTTCGTCGATTATCTGCAGGCCCAAGGGCGCATGGTCGGTTCGATTCGCAACCCCATCGCCTACAACCGGCTGCGCAACGCGGCGCTGGACGACCTGATCGACAAGGAATTGCTCTGGCAGGAGGCCAGCAAGCGCGGCATTCACGTTGACGATCAGAGCGTGCTGGACAACTACACGGCGCTGCGCAGTGAATTCACCTCTGATGAAGTCTTCAATCGGCGCCTGGAAGATGCAGGTTTCAACAGCGTGACATTCAAGCACTACCTGCGCCGCGAGCTGACCAGCCAGCGCATGCTCGCCGATCTCAGTCAGGTGGCAGCGGCGCCTGACGCCGAAGTGCAGGCGTTTTACCGGGAAGCATCGCCGCGCGTTCACGCCCGGCACATCCTGCTGCTGGTCGAACCCAATGCCGATGCTGAAAAAGCCGAGGCCGTGCACCATCAGGCGTTGCAGTTGCGCGCGCGGATTATCAAGGGCGAAGACTTCGCCCAACTGGCCCGGCAATATTCCCAGGACACCCGGGCAGCCGACGACGGCGATCTGGGCTATTTTTCTCGTGAAAGCATGGTGTCGGAATTTGCCGATGCCGCGTTCGGTCTAAAGGCTGGCGTGATCAGCGAACCGGTGCGCACCATTTATGGCTGGCATCTGATTAAAGTTGAGAACACAGTCGAAGACAGCGCGATCAGCGATACTCAGGGCCTGGCGATGGCGCGCCACGCGCTGGAGCAGCAACGACAGGGTCAGGCGACCAGGGCGGCGCTGCAACGTTTGCGCGCGGCGAGCAAGATAGAACGGGTGGCGGAGCGATGACCCGGGTTTTCCCCGAAAGTGGGGGCAAATCCGGTAAGCGCTGGCTGATGCCCCCGGTAGTGGGGTTGCGGTTGGGCCTGTGCCGTTTGTTTTTTGTCGAAGCAAATCAAAGGCATGGGCGAATCCATTTTCGAAAGGAGGGTCTGGCATGAACAGTGCTCTTGTACCAATACAAGGCGGGATTCCCCAGACCGGCCCACAGGACCTGTCCCGAATTCAGGAGTCCACCTTGTTAAACAAAGTGATGGTTGTAGAGGACGAACAGATCCTGGCGCAGAACCTTCAGTCGTATCTGGAGGCCAAGAGCCTGGATGTACGGGTCGCGAACGATGGCGCTGGTGCCATCGACCTTGCAGAAGGTTTCGCGCCGGACGTGGTAGTCCTCGATTATCGCTTACCCGATATGGAAGGGTTTCAGGTACTCGATGCGGTACGCAAACAGAAGGACTGCTTTTTCATTCTGATCACGGGACATCCGACCAGCGAAGTCTGCGGTCGAGCCACCGATCTGGGTGTCAGCCACATTCTGTTCAAGCCGTTTCCGCTGGCGGAACTCGCCCGAGCTGTCTGTGACTTGTTGGGTACTGAGCGACGATCGGCGAACAAGGCGCCTCAGGCGGCCGGGTTCATCGAGCGGCGGCACAGCCCGGCAGAGACTTTCCCGTTGCAGTTGTACGACGGTACCTGGGTTCACTCGGATCGTCGCGGCAACAGACAGACCCCGTCGCCTGACAGCGATACGGCGGCCGTTGACGGGGAGGGCAAACTCTAGCCGGGTCCGGGGGACTTAGATCCTCCGGGAACGGCAAACCGGCCAGGGACGGTCAGGCGCGTCGAATGTGTGGTTCCTTTTGGGGTCCGGGAGTGCATTCGATGGAAAGTCTTACGCTCGTAGTCGAGAGACCGCCGCTGGCCCAGCCAGTCGTGTTACCCACCCGTTTTCCCGGCAGCCTGCTGGCCGCCGCCAGGGAACGCGCCGTCGCTGCAAGCGAACGTCCGATCGAGGCGCTCGAAAGCCTTTCTGAACTTGAACCTGCCGCCTTCACCCGCGCCCTGGGCGCCACCTTGCACTATCCCGTGCTGGATGCCTCCAGCCTGTTCAAGTGCACCCCTGAATTCGAACAGGTCAGCCTGGCCCAGGCCCTGAAGCGCGAATTCGTCATGCTGCGCCACGAGGACGCGCTGATCGGCGTGTTCGCCGACCCCTTCGATGACAGCCGCCTGGCCTGGATCGACGAGTGCCTTCAGGGTGCTGCGCTGTACCTGTGCCACGCCGCCGACCTGGCCGCCTACCTGGCCCGGCAGGAAGAAGGCTTCCACGCGGTGGCCGCGCTAGACAATCATGGCGACGAGCAGCATGAGTTCGCCGCCCTGGAAACCCTGTCCCTGACCAGCATCAGCGAAGACGCCAGTGCCGTGGTCAAGCTGGTCAACTCCACCCTCTACGACGCCCTGAAAATGCACGCCAGTGACATCCACCTGGGCGTGACCGGCAGCGGCCTGGTCATCAAGTACCGCATCGACGGTGTGCTGAACAACATCAGCAAGGTCCAGGGCGCCGAGTTCGCCGATCAAGTGATCTCGCGGATCAAAGTCATGGCCGAGCTGGACATCGGCGAGAAGCGCGTGCCTCAGGACGGTCGCTTCAAGATCGGTATCAATGGCCGGCAGATCGACTTCCGGATTTCGATCATGCCCAGCATCTTCGGCGAAGACGCCGTGCTGCGGGTGCTGGACAAACAGGACCTGGCCGACCGCGTCAGCGGCGTGCGTCTGGAAGCGCTGGGCTTTGAAGACGCCACCCTCATCAGCCTGCGCCGCCTGGCCGCCGAACCCTACGGCATGGTGCTGGTGACCGGGCCCACCGGCTCGGGCAAGACCACCACGCTGTACGCGATGATTACCGAGATCAACCACGGCGTGGACAAGATCATCACTATCGAAGACCCGGTGGAGTATCAGTTGCCCGGCGTGTTGCAGATCCCGGTCAACGAGAAGAAGGGCCTGACCTTCGCCCGCGGCCTGCGCTCGATCCTGCGCCATGACCCGGACAAGATCATGGTCGGCGAGATCCGTGACCCTGACACCGCACAGATCGCCGTGCAATCGGCGCTCACCGGCCACCTGGTGTTCACCACCATCCACGCCAACAACGTGTTCGACGTGATTGGCCGTTTCACCCAGATGGAAGTCGACCCCTACAGCTTCGTTTCCGCACTCAACGCCGTGCTTGCCCAGCGCCTGATTCGCCTGGTGTGCAGCGGCTGCGCGGTGCCGGTCACCCCAGGCGAGGAGGAATTGCGCGCCTCGGGGCTGACCGCCGAGAACAGCGCCCACTACCACTTCGTTCACGGCGCCGGTTGCGGTCGCTGCCGTGGCACCGGGTATCGCGGCCGTACCGCGATTGCCGAACTGCTCCACCTGGACGACGAGATTCGCCAGATGATCGTCGAGCGCAGCCCCATTTCCCAGATCAAGCATTACGCCTGCAGCCGTGGCCTGCGCCTCTTGCGCGGGTCGGCTCTGGAACTGGTGCGAGATGGCCGGACCACGCTGGAGGAGATCAATCGTGTCACTTTCATTTCGTGATCACTACGTGGCCGTGATCGGCGCCAATGGCGTTGGTCTTTCCCGCTGCGACACCCTGGGCCGCAAATGGCTGGGCAGCGCCGGGTTCATCGCCGACCGCCAAGGCACCCTGACACTGGCCCTCGACACCCTGCAACGCTTGCTGGCCGAACACGTCAAGGGCCGCGCCCGCCTGAGTGTCTTGCTGTCCAGCCACTACAGCCGCTTCGGCCTGATTCCCTGGAGCGAACACATCCACACCCCGGACGAGTTGCAGGCCTACGCCAGTGCGGTGTTCGAGGACACCTTCGGCAAATCCGCCGAACCATGGGCCTTGAGCCTGTCGCCTGAGAACGCCGGAATGCCGCGCATCGCCGTGGCCCTGCCACAGGCCTTGCTGACCCAGCTGCGCGAGATGGTCAAGGCCCAGGGCGTGCGTCTGGTGTCGGTGCAGCCTTACCTGATGAGCGCCTTCAACCGCTTCCAGAAGAGTTTCGGCAACCGCGACTTCCTGTTCGTGGTCGCAGAGCCCGGCCGCAGCACCTTGCTGCTGGCAAGGGAAGGGCGCTGGTCGGCGGTGCGCTCGCTGCGCATCGCAGACACCGACGCCGCCCTGGGCTCGATGATTGCCCGGGAGCGCGAACTGCACGGGCTCAATGGCGACAAGCCGGTCGACCTGTTCGTCCACGCCCCGGCCCGTCAGCACGATGCGCCACAGATTCTCGGCGTACAGACCCTGGAATTGCCGATAGGCGAAAGCGACATCCAGGACCCGTTGCACATCATGGCAGCGGCGGTGAACTGACATGCGCGATCTCAATCTGGAATTTCAACCACAACGCAGCGGCAGCCGGCTTGGCTGGAGCGTGCTGGTACTGGGGCTGGTGCTCGGTGTGACGGTCGCGGGGGGCGCCCACATCGTCGGGCAGGACATTCAGGACGAACAGAGCCTGTTGGGCCACGCGCAGCGCAAGTTGCAGGTCCATAACGGGGGCACCGTCAGCAGCCTGACACCGGCCCAGCAGCGTGAGCAGGAACTGCGCCTGCTGGAAATGAAGCAGGTGTCGGCCCAGTTGCGCCGGCCCTGGGAACGTCTGTTTGCCGCGCTGGAAACCCTGCGCGGCAAGGACATCGCCTTGCTCACCCTGACGCCGGATGCACGCAAGGGTCAGGTGCGGATCACCGCCGAGGCGCGGAACCTGGAAGCGATGCTCACCTTCCACCGGCAACTGCAAGACAGCCCCGAGCTGCGCGACGTTTCGCTGGTCAACCACGAGATCGTCGCCAACTCCCCGCAAAAGCCGATCCTGTTCAACCTGCTGGCCACCTGGGAGGTGAGCGATGTCCGTCCCTAGCCTGATTCTGCGCGAACATGTTCAACGGGCCGGCTGGCCTGGGCTTGGAGGCGCAGCGCTGCTGGCGCTGGCGCTGGCCTACGGTGTTTTCGGCCTGCTGCCTGACTGGCAGTCGCTCGATACCCTGCGCCAGAACAGCCACAAGGCCAACGAGTTCCTGGAAAAGGTCGCCAACGGCACCGCCACGTTGCCCGTCGTGCCTTCCCAGCAACTGGATGAATTCCACAAGGCACTGCCAACCCAGTTGGATGCAACCCAGGTCATCGACCGCATCTACGCCATGGCCAGCAAAGAGAAGATCAACCTGGCGCGTGGCGAGTACGCGCTGGGCATCGACCCTAAAACCCAGCTCGCCCGCTACCAGATCCTGCTGCCCGTGCGTGGCAACTACCCGCAGCTGCGGCGCTTCCTGCATGCGCTGTTGACCGAACTGCCGGCCGTGGTGGTCGAGGACGTGGATTTCCAACGCAAGCGGATCGCTGATACGGAGCTTTCCGGGCGCATCCGCATGACCCTTTACCTGTCGAGGTCGTGATGAACAATCGTCGCGTAACAGGCTGGATCGCGTTTTTCGGCGTCTGCGGGCTGATCGCCTGGATGCCGGAGCAATTCTTCGGTGAGTCGAACCAGGACGCTGCCAGCAGTGTGCAACCGGTCGCCGCCAAACAGCAGGCAGCCATCGCCAAGGCCCGGGCCGCAGGGGCCGGCGATGCAGAGAAATCGGCAAAAGTGGTGGTGCCTCAGGTCGACCTGTTCGCCACCCAGAGCTGGTACGTCGCCCCGGTCATTACGGCCGAGCAGCAGGCTGCACTGGACAGTGCGGTTGTAGCCCCATCGGTGCCCACTGCACCACCGCTTCCGTTCCAGTTCATAGGCAAGCTGGAAGACAGCCAGCAACTGCAGGTGTTTCTGCAAAACGGAGAACGGCTCTATGTGGTCAGGGCCGGTGATGTGATCGACGAAACCTACAAGATCGATCGCATCTCGGCCACTGAAATGAGCCTCGTCTATCTGCCCTTGAAGTTTGCTCAGACCTTGTCTGTAGGGAGTGCGCCATGAGTCCGCTGCGGTTGTCGTCGAACGCGTTGTTGCTGGGCTTCATCATTGTGCTGGGAGCGCTGTTGTCTTCCTGTGCGTCAGACATTAACCGGGCAATTGGTCAGGACCTGATCGAGGATGGCAAGTACGAGGAAGGCATCGCCAAACTGCAAGAAGCGGTCAATTCCAGGCCTCGTGACGCCACCCTGCGCATCGCCCTGACCTCGGCCAAGGCCCGTGCGGTCAAGACCCTGCTGACCAAGGCCGATTCGGAGCGCTCGCAACGCGACTTCAACAGCGCCGCCATCGACTACTCGCGGGTGGTGGCCATCGAACCGAACAATGGCCGGGCCCGTGACGCGCTGTACCTGCTCGAGCAGATGCGCAACATCAACAACATGCTGGTGCAGGGCCAGACCAGCCTGCGCCGTGGCGACGTGACCGGCGCCGAACAACAGGCCCGCGCCGTGCTGGCGCTGGACCCTCGGCATGAAGGCGCCATGCAGCTGCAAAAAGACGTCGACATGTTGCGCTCGCGCAGTGCCTTGCCGTACCCGCAGCTCAAGACCCGCCTGGACCGGCCGGTGACCCTGGAGTTTCGCGACGCCAACCTCAAGGTGATCTTCGAGGTGCTATCCCAGGTCGCGGGCCTGAATTTCATCTTCGACAAAGACATGCGCGCCGATCTCAAGGCCACCATCTTTGTTCGCGAAGTGCGCATCGAAGACGCCATCCAGCTGCTGCTGCAACAGAACCAGCTGCACCAGAAAGTGGTGAACGACAACACCCTGCTGATCTACCCGGATTCGCCGCAGAAGCTCAAGGATTACCAGGAGCTGGTGATGCGCACCTTCTACCTGACCAACACCGACGCCAACACCGCGCTGAACATGGTCAAGACCATGCTCAAGACCCGCGATGTGTTCATCGACGAGCGCCTGAACACCCTGACCATGCGCGACACCCCGGACGCGATTCGCATGGCCGAAAAGCTGTTCTTCTCCCAGGACCAGTCCAACCCTGAGGTGGTGCTGGAAGTGGAAGTGATGGAAGTCGCCCGTCAGCGCATCCTCGACCTGGGCCTGCAATGGCCGAGCACCTTCGGCATCATCAACAGCGACGGCACGGCGGTGAACGTGCTGAACCAGCTGCGGGGCATCAATTCCAGCCGGATTTCGATCTCGCCTTCGCCACAACTGAAAATCAACGCCCAGGACAACGACGTCAACACCCTGGCAAGCCCGACCATCCGTGTCAGCAACCGTGAGCAGGCGCGC
>Ga0105251_10000272_pt1 | contig 51783 bp, 45 predicted proteins | sample KBSS64metaG_FD_80424 | JGI IMG/M metagenome (GOLD analysis project Ga0105251, IMG submission 80424) | Switchgrass rhizosphere microbial communities from Kellogg Biological Station, Michigan, USA - KBS S6-4 metaG | ecosystem: Host-associated > Plants > Roots > Rhizosphere > Soil | place...
GCTTGTCGGCCTCGCACACCAGTGCCAGTTGCGCGATGCGTTCGGGCTTGCGGAAGCCGTCGCAGCGCTGCAGCAATTCGTGCACGGTGCGGTCGCGCAGTTCGGCCAGGCGGTGCACGTTCAAGTGCTCGCGGCAGGCGATCTCGGCCAGTTGGCGGTGTTCCTGCGGCAGCTTCAGCCGTTCGCACAGCGCGCGCAGCGGCGCCACGCCACGCTGTTCGTGCATCACGTGCCTGGGCCATTCCGCCTCCGGAGTCAGCGCCTTGCCCAGGTCGTGGGTCAGCGCGGCGAAGCCCACCAGCGCGTCGCCCGGCGCGAGCCGCGCGGCCATGTCGCTGACCAGTTCCTGGTGGCGGCCGGTGTCGATCTCGGGGTGGTATTCGGCGCGCTGCGGAACACCGTACAGCGCCTCCAGCTCGGGCAGCACGCTGCGCAGCGCGCCGGCCTCGTGCAGGGTGCGCAGGAACGCCGAAGGCTGCGCCGAGGCCAGGCTGCGGCGCAGCTCCTGCCACACGCGCTCGGGCACCAGCGTGTCCAGTTCGCCGCTGGCCGCCATCTCGCGCATCAGCGCCATGGTCTCCGGCGCCACGCTGAAGCCGAGCGGGGCCAGCCGTGCCATGAAGCGCGCCGCGCGCAGCACGCGCAGCGGGTCTTCGCCGAACGCCGGGCCGATGTGGCGCAGCACGCGGCGCTCGATGTCGCGCGCGCCGCCATAGGGATCGACCAATGCGCCGCTGGCTTCGTCGCGGGCGATCGCGTTGATGGTGAAATCGCGCCGCTGCAGGTCCTCTTCCAGCGTTACCGATGGATCGGCGTCGACCACGAAACCGTGATAGCCGCGTCCGGACTTGCGCTCGGTCCGCGCCAACGCGTACTCCTCGCCGCTGCGCGGATGCAGGAACACCGGGAAGTCGCGCCCGACCTGCTTGTAGCCCAGCTCCAGCATCTGCTGCGGCGTGGCGCCGACCACGACCCAGTCGCGGTCGCCGGGCGGTTGCCCGAGCAGGCTGTCGCGGACGGCGCCGCCGACGAGAAAGATGTTCATTGGGAGCCGGGAATGGGGAGTCGGGAATCGGGAATGGTAAGAGCAGGTTCGCTCGGCCTGATGCCGCCGTGGTGTGCAGACGTCAGTTTCGGCGCGATCTCGCGCGCTGCGCCGTTGCGATTCCCCATTCCCTATTCCCGATTCCCGGCGGCCGCACCAGCGGCCGCGCACACGAACTTCTTGCGCGGCGCGTCCAGCTTGCCGAGCATGCGCTCGCTGACCGGGAGGGCGTCGCCGTTGAGGCGCCAGTCGTAGATCACGCTGAAGGCCAGGATGCGCGCCACGTACTCGCGGGTTTCCTTGTAGCTGATCGTCTCGATCCAGAAGTCGGCGTCGTGGCCGGGACGCTGGCTCTGCCACCGCTGCGCCGGGCCGGGGCCGGCGTTGTAGGCGGCGATGGTCAGGTACGGCAGGCCATAGGTGTTCAGCAACTGGCGCAGATAGGCGGTGCCGATGGCGATATTGGTGTCCGGGTCGTACAGGCTGGTGGCGCCGCCGTAGCCGGCCAGGCCGAGGTTCTTCGCCACGCTGGCGCCGGTGGCCGGCAGCACCTGCATCAGGCCCATCGCATTGGCCGGCGAGCGCGCGTTCGGGTTGAAGATGCTCTCGGCGCGGATCTCGGCGGCGACCCAGGCCGGGTCGATCGCGTTCTTGCCCGCTTCGCGGCGGATGGTGGCGTCGTGGTGCAGCGGGAAACGCAGCGAATACAGGCGTTGCTCGTCGGGCAGCTTGCCGAGCGAGAACACCGCGCGGTCGAACCAGCCGTTGTCGCGCGCCACTTCCACCGCGAGCCGCCGCTGGGTGTCGTCGAAGCGGGTCAGCGCGTCGTTCCACTCGGCCGTGGCCCAGGCCGTGCGGTCGATCTTGAACAGTTCCATGGCGCGCACCAGCGCCGGATCGCGCGCCACCACGGCCTGCGCCTGCGCGCTGTCGTTGGGCTCCCACGGGCACAGCGCGTAGGGCTGCTTGAGCCGGTCGGCGGCCATGAAGCCGTGGAAGGTCGCCGACTTGGCCGCCTCGCGGTACAGCCGCTGCGCCTCGCCGGCGTTGCCGGTCTTCTCCCCCAGCCGCGCCTCGAAGTACTGCCAGCGCGAGTCGTTGCGCTGGGCCGGCGCCATCTTGCGGATCGCCGCCAGCGCCGCCGGCCAGTCGCCGCGCGCCATCGCCTCGCGTGCGCGCCATTCGTGCAGGCGTTCGTCGTAGGCGGACTCGGGCACGGCATTGAGCCGGCGCGCCGAGTCTGGGCCGTAGGACGCCACCGTCCACAACGCGATCTGGTACAGCACCTCGCCGCGCTGCGCCTCGCTCAACTGCAGCGCCTGGGCGAATTGCGGCAACTGGCGCTCGGCCGCGTCCGGATCGGTCTTGGCCAGCTTCTCCAGGCCATCCACCACCACCTTGCGGCTGCGCTCGGTCTTGGGCCAGGTCAGCGCGCGCGAATGGACCGTGTCCAGGAACGCCGCGTAGTCGTTGGCCAGCGCGAGGTCCGCGGCGGGCAGGCCGCGCGCGGCGCTGCGCATCACCGCCGGCTGCTGCGCGTCGGCCGCCGCTTCCACCCGCGCCCAGCGCAGCGCATCGGTCATGCCGCCACGCGCCTGCAGCACCGCGAACACCGCATCGCAGGCATCGGGCAGGGACTTGCCGTTGCCGCGCCACAGCGCCTGCGCCTCGTCCACCCATTGCGCATCGGCGCGCCCGGTGGCCTGGCGCGCGTTGAGCTGGGCGCAGCGCAGGCCGACGTTCTCGGTCGGCTTCCAGTTGGCCAGCAACGCCGGCCAGTCCTGGCGCCGCGCCAGCGCCGGCAGCCACAGCGTACGGAAGCTTTCGGCCACCGGCTGGCCGGCGTAGCGCTTGAGGAAGTCCTGCGCCTGCGCATCGGTGACGCGGTCGATGTTGCGGCGCAGGTTGGCGTACTCGAGCCAGCCGTACAGCGGATGCTGCTTGAACGCCGCCGCCTGCGCGGGGTCGAACTGGCCGCGCTCGGCGGCGTCGATCGCCGCGCGCAGCGCCGGGCGCTGCGCATCCAGCGACTGGGCGAGGGCAGGGGCGGCGCCGCACAGCGCGGCGGCGAACAACAGGAGGGACGTGCGCAATTTCATGCGCAGGACTATACCGAACGTCGCTGAATCGACGCGGCAAGCGGGCGGCGGAAGGGCCTGCGCGGAGGCTCTCCGCCATGCTGGCGCGTTCGCGAACGCAGGCGTTCCGGCCGTGGCGATCCGGTCCGTACCATCGCATCGCGACAGCGCCCCGCGCTGTCGGCCGCCGCAGCCCTCCAGCGCGGCCAGTCTCTCGCTATGTCCTCTGCGCGCGCGTGCCGACGCGCGGGTCACGGACGTGTCGTTGCCAGTGCGCCCACGATCGCGACGGAGCGTGCGCGTCCGCTGCCGTCGCGTGGCGCACAACGGGCTGGCCGATCGCGGACCCGCGCCATCGTCGGCGCCGCGCCGTGCGCACGCTGATGCCCAGGCTGAGGCATGGGCCCATGCCTGGCTGACCCGCGCGCGGGTCGCGTCTACGGAATCGTCCAGTCGCCGAGCGATGGTCCGAATCTCGCGCCGCCTGCTTGCGCAGCGTTTACGTATTGTTTACAAAGTGGGTGACGCCGCCGCGGTGCAGGGGGTCGCAGCGGCCGACCCACATCCTTCCTGGAGAGAGAGACGGATGAATTGCCTGCACCGCCATCCTTTGGTTTTCGCGGTTTCCTTGTCCTTGCTCGCCGGTTCGCCCGCGCTGGCCATCGCCCAGCAGGCCGCGCCCGCTGCCCCCGAAGCCGCCACCACCCTGGATAGCGTCCAGGTCACCGGCACCCGGATCCGCCGGGCCGAACTCGAGGGCCAGGTGCCGGTGCAGTCCCTCAGCCGGGCCGACATCGAACGCACCGGCCTGAACTCGATCGGCGACGTGCTGCAGGAGCTGACCGCGTCCGGTTCGGCCCTCAACGCCAAGTTCAACTCGTCCGGCAACTTCGGCTTCCCGCCGGACGGCAGCGGCGTCGGCGCCGGCTCGGCGCAGGTCGACCTGCGCCACCTGGGCGCCAAGCGCGTGCTGGTGCTGGTCGACGGCATGCGCTGGGTCAACGAGTCCTCGGCCTCGGGCGTGGGCGCGGCCACCGACCTCAACACCATCCCGCTGGCCATCGTCGAGCGCATCGAAGTGCTGGAGGATGGCGCCTCCTCGCTGTACGGCTCCGACGCCATCGCCGGCGTGGTCAACATCATCACCCGGCGCAAGTTCGATGGCGCCCAGGTCACCCTCAACTACGGCCAGTACGACAAGGGCGACGGCGCCAGCAAGGGCGTGGACCTGGCCTGGGGCCACAACACCGAGCGCACCAGCCTGTTCCTGGGCGCCAGCTACACCAAGCAGGATCCGATCTACGCGCGCGACCGCAAGCAGTCGCTGTATCCGATCCCCGGCACCGGGCTGAGCTTCGGCAGTTCCGCCACCCCGGACGGCCGCTTCATCTTCGTCGATCCGGTCACCGGCGCCGAGCAGGACCTGACCCCCAACAGCGGCACGCGCAATCCCGCCTACGACGGCAGCGCCGGCTGCACGCGCAGCGACGACTACCACTGCTTCGGCACCAGCGACCGCTACAACTTCGCCGCCTCCAACCTGCTGCTGACCCCGTCCGAGCGCAAGGGCGTGTTCGGCCAGTTCCGCTACTTCTTCAACGACGACGTGCAGTGGTACCTGAAGGCGCTCGGCAATCGCCGCGAGTCGACCAACCAGGCCGGCCCGGAACCCATCTTCCTCGGCCCGGACGCCGGCACCGGCAATCCGCTGGCCGACAACATCGTCATTTCCGCGGCCAATCCGTACAACCCGTTCGGCTTCGACCTGGATTCGTCCAGCAACCTGATCATGATCGGGCGGCGCCCGGTGGAAGGCGGCCCGCGCGTGTTCGAGCAGCGCGTGGACACGCAGTACGTCGGCACCGGCTTCATCGGCAGCTTCGAGAGCGCCAACCGCACCTGGTTCTGGGACGTCAACGGCGCCTACAGCAAGAACAAGGCCGAACAGACCAACTACGGCAGCTACAACATCTACAACATCAACCTGGCGCTGGGCGATCCGGCCGCCTGCGCGGCGGTGGCCGGTTGCGTACCGCTGGACATCTTCGGCGGCGCCGGCAGCATCACTCCGGAGATGCTGCGCTGGATCCAGCCGGTGGTGCACGACCGCAGCCAGAACGAGCTGACCCAGTTCACCGCCAACCTCAGCAGCGACCTGTTCACCCTGCCGGCGGGCGCGGTGTCCTTCGCCACCGGCGTGGAGTACCGCAAGTACGAAGGCTGGTACCACCCGGATCCGTTGACCGTGATCGGCCACTACAACGGCGTGCCGTCGTTGCCGACCGAGGGCAGCTACAACGTCAAGGAAGCCTACCTCGAACTGAGCGTGCCGATCTTCGCCGACTCGCCGCTGGGCGACAAACTGGACCTGAGCCTGGCCGGCCGCTACTCGGACTATTCCACCTTCGGCGGCAAGTTCACCCCGAAATACGGCCTGCGCTGGCAGGTGTCGCCGGATTTCGTGCTGCGCACCAGCTACGCCGAAGGCTTCCGCGCCCCGACCATCGGCGAGCTGTACGGCTCGGCCGCGCGCGCCGACCTGACCCTGTCCGATCCGTGCTCGATCGGCCTCGGCGGCACCCCGCCGCGCGGCAGCGCCGCCAACTGCGCCGCGCTCGGCGTGCCGGCCGGTTACCAGCAGGCCAATTCGCAGATCTCGGTGACCACCGGCGGCAACCGTGCGCTGGAGCCGGAAGAGGCGCGCAGCTTCAGCGCCGGCTTCGTGTGGAGCCCGTGGTTCGCCAGCAACGTGCCGTGGTCGGATCGCTTCGACGTGGAAGTGACCTTCTACCGCCACAACATCGAAGGCGCGATCCAGGCGATCAACGCGCAGACCCAGCTCGACCTGTGCGTGGACTCGCTCGACGCGACCTATTGCGACGGCATCACCCGCGCCTCCACCGGCGGCATCAACGGGTTCAACAACCGCCTGACCAACCTCGGCTCGATCAAGACCGACGGCTGGGACGTGGACCTGTTCTGGACCTCGCCGGAGACCGCCGCCGGGCGCTTCAAGCTCGGCTGGCAGAACACCTTCGTCACCCGCTACGTCGCCACCGGCGCCGCCGGCCAGGTGCAGCCGCAGAAGCCGGGCGTGGAAGTGGTGGACAGCGCGATCCCGGAGTGGACCAGCAACCTGACCCTGGACTGGTCGCTGGCGCGCTGGAACGCCTCGTGGACGGTGCGGCACATCTCCGAACTGACCGAGCAATGCGGCGACGCGGTGGCGTTTCCGGTGTGCAGCAACCAGGCCGCCGGCACCAACACGCTGGATGCCACCACCTACCACGACCTGCAGGTCGGCTACCGCTTCGACTGGCTCAAGGGCCTGACCGTCAGCGGCGGCGTCAACAACGTGTTCGACAAGGATCCGCCGATCTGCCTGTCGTGCTCGCTCAACGGCTACGACGCATCCACCTACGACATCCCGGGCGGTCGCTATCTGTATGTGCGCGCGGATCTGAAGTTCTAGACGCTTTCGCGGCGTCTGGGGCGAGTGGGGAACGACGTCAGTGGCGGCGGGGTTGATCGGGGATGCCCTGTCGCGACTGGTGTCGCTCCCGCAGTTCCAGGCCCGCCGTCGCACGCTTTTGTGTAGGAGCGGCTTCAGCCGCGACCGGGCCTTCCCGGTGAAGCGTCGCGGCTGAAGCCGCTCCTACAGAAAGCTGCCTCGACAGAAGCGGAGCAGTACACCAGAGAGCCTCGGCGCGCGCGCAGCGGCCCGCGGAAGTGCAACCGCCCAGGAAACGCGACGCTCAGCGCAGCAAGGCCTGCGGCACTTCGATCTCGGTCGCCACCGCCAGGTGGTCGGAGAACGCGGCGGGCACCGCACGCTGTGCGTTGCAGCGCAGGCCGTCGCTGACCAGGATGTGGTCGATCGCGCGTTGCGGGCGCCAGCTCGGAAAGGTTGGAACCACGCAGCCCGGCGGCTGCAGCCGGGTGCGCTTGTACAGGGCCTGCATCTCGGGACGGTCGGCGACGCAGTTGAAGTCGCCCATCAGCACCACGTTGGGATGGTCGGACAGCAGTTCGGCGATGAACGCCAACTGCGCCGCCCGCGAATTGGCGCCCAGCGACAGATGCGCCACCGCGATCGCCAGCCCTTCGGCACCGTCGCCGAACTTGGCCAGCAGCACCCCGCGCCCGCCGAGACGGCCGGGCAGGGGATGGTCCTGCACCTCGACCGGCTCCAGCCGGCTGAGCAGGCCGTTGGCGCTGGACGCCACTCCGCCCATGCGCCGGTTCGGCTGGTGGCTCCAGTAGTTGAAGCCGGCGCGCTCGGCCAGGTAGTGGGTCTGGTTGGTGAAGCCCGAACGCAGGCTGCCGGGATCGCTTTCCTGCAGGCCGACGATGTCGTGCTCGCGCGCCAGCTGCGCGATCGCGTCCAGGCTGCTGCGCTTGCGGCCCGCGGGCAGCGCGTGCGACCAGCTGCGGGTCACGTAATCGCTGTAGCGGCGCGTGCTCGAACCGGCCTGGATGTTGGCGGTGAGCACGCGCAGCGTGCGGGTGGCGGCGTCGGTCACGGTGCGGAGGAGCTTACTTGGCCAGCGCCGCGCGTTCGCGCGCGATCAGGTGATCGGCGATGCGCAGCTTGTCCGGGTAGCTGTTGCCCTTGATCAGATACTTGCCGTTGACGATCAGCGACGGCGTGCCGCTCACGTTGCTGCGGGTGATGAACTGCTTGGCGCGCGCGGTCTTGGTGCTGACCGCGAAGCTGCCCATGGTGTCGGCGAACAGCTTGGGGTCCACGCCGTACTTGGCGTAGAAGCCGGCGATGTCCTGCACCGAATCGCGGCCGCGCTCGCCCTTCAGGGTCTGGTCGACATGGATCGCCTTGTACAGCGCATCGTGGGTCTTTTCCTGCACGCCCAGCGCCTCGGCGGCGTAAAACGCGCGGGCGTAGTCGTCCCAGGTGCCGCCGAACATCGCCGGCACGTAGACGAAGCGCACGTCCGACGGCAGGCCGGCCTTCCACGAGCCGACCAGCGGCTGGAAGGCGTTGCAGGCCGGGCACACGTAGCCGAACACCTCGGCCACCTCGATCTTGCCGTTGGTCGGCTGGAACGGCTGGCCGTTCTCGATTTCCTCGTAGTCGGTGCCGGCGACCGGCTCGGCGCCGCTCGGCGTGCGCGCGGCGGCCGGTGCGGCCGGCGCCTCGGTGGCCGGCGCTTCGGCGGCAGGCGGCGTGGCGGCGTCGGTGGCCGGGGCGGCGGCGTTGCCGGTCGGCGCGGCCTCGGCGGCGGGTGCGGCCGGTGCGTCGGTCGCCGGCGCGGCGGTGTCGGCGGTGCCGTCCTGGGGCTTGCAGGCCACCAGGATCGGCAGCAGGGCCATCAGCGTCAGGGCGAAACGGGTCTTCATCGGCGGCATCTCCAGCAGGATGGGGGTAAACGCCGGCCGCGCCGAAACGGGCGGCAGGCAACCCCGCCATGATGCCATGGCATGGATGAAGCGCCGTGCTGACCCTACTTGCCGGCGCGCTCGCGCGCGATCAGCGCATCGGCGATGCGCAGCATGTCCGGGAAGTCCTTGCCCTTGACCAGGTACTTGCCGTTGATCACCAGCGCCGGCGTGCCGGGAATCTCGCTGCGCGCGGCGAAGTCGCGCGCGGCCTTGACCTGCGCGGCCACCTGCGGACTCTTGTAGGCGGCGACGAAGTCGCTCGGCTTGACGCCGTAGGCGGCATAGAACGTGGCCAGTTCCTCCGGCGCCACGTTCTGCACCGGCACGCTGCGCTTGTCGTGGATCGCCTCGAACAGGGCGTGGTGGCTGCGCTCCTGCACGCCGAGCTTCTGCGCGGCGTAGAAGGCGCTGGCGAAGCTGTCCCAGAACCCGCCGAACGCGGCCGGGACCAGCGTCACCCGCACGTCCTTGCCCTGCTTCTTCGTCCATTGCTCGAAAATGGGGTCGAAATGCGCGCAGTGCGGGCAGCTGTAGCCGAACACTTCCACCACCTCGATCTTGCCGGCCAGCGGCGCGAACGGCTGTGGCTTGGCGATCAGCGCGTAGTCCTCGCCTTCGACCGCCGTGGTCTTGGGTTGCGCGGCGCAGGCGCCCAGCGGCAACAGGGTGAGCAGGCACAGCAGCAGGCGGGGCAGACGGTTCATGCGATCTCCATGGCAAAACACGAACGCCGGTCGTGGCGACCGGCGCGAGGGGGGAAGCGATCGTACGCCGCCGTGGCGGCGCACGGTCAGGATTGTTGCGCCGGTGCCGCCTGCTGCGGCGCGGCCTGCGCGGGCGTGGCCTGCGCCGCGGCCGCATCGTCGGCGCGGTCGTGCAGGCCTTGCAGGTAGCTGCCCAGCGCCTTCATCTCCTGCTCGGTCAGCGGCTTGGCCACCTGCGCCATGATCTTGAACAGGGTCGGGTCGCGTTCCTGCGTGGTGCCGGCCTGGTACTCCTGCAGGCGCCGCGCCACGTAGTCGGCGTGCTGGCCGCCCAGGTGCGGATACGCCGGGCCGGGGTTGCCGGCGCCGGTGGGGCCGTGGCAGGCCATGCACGCCGGGATGCCGCGCGAGGCGTCGCCGCCGCGGTACAACTGCTGGCCGACTTCGTAGAACTTCATGCCGGCGTACGGGCCCTCGCTGACCACCGCGTCGTCGGCGATGCCGGCACCGGCCTTCTGCGTGGCGAAGTAGGCGCCGATGTCGCGCATGTCCTGCGCGCTCAGCGGCTGCACGAACGGCACCATCGCCGCGACCGCGCCGGAGGTGCGCTCGCCGTGCGCGATCAGCGCCATCTGCCGCGCGCTGTAGCGCTCGCTCTGGCCGGCGATGCGCGGATACATCGCGATCGACGGATTGCCGTCGGCGCCGTGGCAGGCGGCGCAGGCCGCGGCCTTGGCCTGGCCGGCCTTGGCATCGCCCCAGGCGACCTTGCCCACGTCGCTTTCCAGCGGCGCGGTGCGCACCGGCGCGTTATCGGGGATGGGCACCACCGAGGTCTGCGCGAACGCGACCGCGGCGACGACGGAAACCGCTAGACCGGCAAAGGCAAGAACGCGAGCGTGGCGCATCAGCTGAAGCTCCGTATGACCCCAGCGGGAGCCGGGCCGGCAACCGCATGTCGCGCGATTATCCCTTCGCGGTGCCGTGCCGGTCAACGAAGGCGCCGGCGCGGCGCGCGCGCGTCCCGGACGCTGCCCGATTGGCGGCCGGCAGCGGTGCGGAACGTGCGATCCTAGTGGCATGTCGCTCCTCATCGAACGTGCCCAGTACCTGCTTTCCGCCCACAATCCCCGGCAGTTGCCGGAGGATGGGGGCTGGGAGGTGGCCTTCGCCGGCCGCTCCAACGCCGGCAAATCCAGCGCACTGAATGCGCTCACCCGGCAGAACGCCCTGGCCCGCGTGTCCAAGACGCCTGGCCGCACCCAGCAACTGGTGTTCTTCCAGATCCAGCCCGAACGCTATCTGGTGGACCTGCCCGGCTACGGCTACGCCAAGGTGCCGCTGGAGCTGCAGGCGCACTGGCAGTCCTTCATCGACAAGTATTTCCGCACCCGCGAGGCCTTGCGCGGACTGGTGGTGGTGATGGACATCCGCCATCCGCTGAAGGACTACGACCGGCAGATGCTCGGCTACGCCGTGCAGCGCGGGCTGCCGGCGCACGCGCTGCTGACCAAGGCCGACAAGCTCGGCCGCGGCCAGCAGGCGCAGGCGCTGCAGCAGGTGCGCAAGGAGTTGTCCAGTTCCTTCGGCGACACGGTCAGCGTGCAGTTGTTCTCCGGCGAGACCCGCCAGGGTGTGGACGAGGCGCGCGGCATCGTCGGCGGCTGGCTGGGTCTGGACGCGGAATCGCCCGCCGCGGAGTGAGTGCGGCGGCGCTGGACCTCCGGGGTCTTCTGCGCGCAGGACCGGACCTTCACCTCAGCCCGCCTCCCGGTGGGAGAGGGGCTGGCCGCTGTTCCTTCTCCCGTCGGGAGAAGGTGCCCCGCAGGGGCGGATGAGGGTACGGGCGCAGCCTCGTACACCCCAAACTCCGCGAGTCGCTTTCGCGCCGGACCCTCACCCCAACCCCTCTCCCGGTGGGGCTAGCCGCTGTTCCTTCTCCCGTCGGGAGAAGGTGCCCCGCAGGGGCGGATGAGGGTACGGGCGCAGCCTCGTACACCCCAAACTCCGCGAGTCGCTTTCGCGCCGGACCTCACCCCAACCGCTCTCCCGACGAGAGAGGGGCTAGCGGCTGCTACTCTCCCACGAGGAGAAAACGCCTTCACGGCATCGCCGGTAGCGGCGCAAACTCCGTTGGCACCCAGGCGAACGCCTCGCCCTCGCGGCGCACATGCCCCAGCCCCGGGAACGGCAGATGCGCCCCGGCCACCCACCAGCCGCCGTCGGCGGCCTGGGCCATGGTCCGCTTGCGCGCGGCGATCGCCGCGACGCGGTCGCTGTCGGCCTCGTACGACGCCTGCGGTTGCGCGAACTGCACCGCGTGGTAGTGCACCAGATCGCCCCACACCAGCAACTGTTGCCCGCTGCCGCCGTCGAAGCGGTAGGACACGTGGCCCGGCGTATGCCCGTGCGTATCCAGCGCCACCGCGCCGCCGGGCAGCGCGTCGCCGGGGCGGAAGCGGCGCAGCCGGTCCTTGGCCTGGTACGGCGCCGCCGCCGCGCGCGCCAGCGGAAACGCGAACTTCAGCATCTGCGGTGCGCCCGCTTCGCTGGCCGGATCCAGCCAGTACGCGGCGTCGGCCGCGCTCAGCCACACCGTAGCGTTGGGATAGGCGGCCTGCCCCTGCGCGTCGAGCAGGCCGCACATGTGATCGGGGTGGGCGTGGGTCAGCAGCACGGCGTCCACCTGCGCCGGCGCGTAGCCGGCCGCGCGCAGGTTCGCCAGCACCTGGCCCAACCCGGGGCCGAAGCAGGTGGCGGTGCCGGTGTCGACCAGGGTCAGGTGCGTGCCGTCCTGGATGAGGTAGGCATTGACCGCGGTCTGCAGGCCCTTCGCGGTTTCCGGCACGTAGCGGTGGTCGAGCAGGCGCGCGATCGCGTCGCCGTCCAGATTGGACAACTGCGCGCGCGGCAGCGGCACCGTGCCGTCGAACAGCGCGGTGACGCGCAGCCTGCCGATCGCCTGGCGGTACACGCCGGGGACTTGCTGCTGGACGGCCGCGGCCGGCACGGCGGCATGGGCGGCTGGCGGCAGCGGCAAGGCGATCACGGCGGCCAGCGCCAGCAGGGCCAGCGGGCGCGACAGGGAAACAGGCATCGAGAGGCTCCAGCGGAAGCGGCGTTCGCCGCGGTGCCTGCATGCTGCGCGGACGGCGCTGCGCGATTCGCTCATTCGGCTGCGCGCGACGCTCGCCGTGGCGCGAACGGGCGCCAGGGCCTGCCATCGATTCCCGCTTGGGTCGCGTTGGGTCTTCTGTCGGGTCGCCCGCCGGTGTTGCGTAGTGCAGTTCGTTACTGGCTTTCGGGCCACGTGGACGCCGCCGGCTGGCGGCCTGGCTGGTTCAATTCGCAGCGGCGCTCTTGCGCGCCTGCGGCGCAGGTCGTCGCCTGGCCGCGGGCAGGCCGCACACGTCCTCGCGCTTGCTTGCCCCGTGCACGCGCTAGAACGGCGCGATCCGCTAGGGGATCGATGGCACGCCCTGATTGCCGATACGCGCCGGATCCAGGCCGTAGCGCTGCTGGAAGCGCTGGCTGAAACTGCGCGTGGAACGGTAGCCGGCGCGCGCGGCCACCGTCTTCAGCGGCCAGCGGGTGGTGTAGAGCAGTTCCATCGCATGCGCCAGGCGCGCGTCGGTGATCAGTTCGCGCAACGACGTGCGCTCGCCGGCCAGATGCCGGCGCAAGGTCGCGCCGCTCAGGCCGAGGATGTCTTCCAGATCGCGCGATCGCCACGCGCGCTGCGGCTGGGCGGCGATCACGTCGCGCACCTGCGCGGCGATGCTCGGCGCCGGCGGCAACAGCAAGCCACCATGGCCGCGGCGGCAGAACGCGACCACCAGCGACGCCAGCGCCAGTCTGGCTTCGGTGTAGTGGGCGTCCTGCAGCGCCTGCCGCCACTGCAGCAACGCGCCGCCGAACTCGATCGCGCGCAGTCGCGCCAGTTCCGCGCCGGCCGCCGGCAGCGGTTCGTTCCACAGCGTGCGCGCCGCCGTCAGCGCCTCCTCGCACAGTGGGATCACCGCGGTCAGATACAGGCCGCTTTGCGGGTCGGGGACATTGACCACGTCGATGCGGCAGCGCCGCGTCACCAGGAACAGATCGCCCGGCACGAACTCCAGCAGTTGCGTCGCGCTGCGCACCTGCTTGCGGCCCTGCAGCAGGATCGCCAGCTGCGGCCGCGGAATGTCCACCGAACGCGCGCCATGCTCGCTGCGCGCGGCGACGCAGGCGTAGCCTTCGGCGCGGTCGCATTCCACCAGTGTCGCCAGTTGCGCGAGCAGCAGGAATTCGGGGGTGTGGGTGTCGGCCATCGTTGGCGATGCTACCGCAGCGCGCAACGCCACACGCGCAACGCCACGCGCAGAGTCGGCGCGCGCTCGGCGCATTTCCGATCCGAAGCGATCGCGGCCGACGGCGATTCAGGGCGCGATGATCGTGTCGCGGCAGTGCGGCCAGGCCGCTGAACTCGCGCGGCGCCAGAAGCAATCGCCCTGTTGCGGGGTGCGCCGCATCGGGTCAGACCTGGACGCCGAACAGGCGCCCGACCGCGCCGGTGGCGAGCATCGCCGCCGCACCCCAGAACACCACGCGCAGCGCGCCGCGCAGGCCGGGGGCGCCGCCGGCGCGCGCGGCCAGGGCGCCGGTCAGCGACAGCCCGAGCAGCGTCGCCGCCACGGTCACCCACACCTGGCGCCCGGCCGGCGCCAGCAATGCGGCCAGGATCGGCAGTGCCGCGCCGCAGCAGAACGCGGCGGCCGATGCCAGCGCGGCCTGCAGCGGCCGCGCGCGCAGGGTCTCTGTGATGCCGAGTTCGTCGCGCGCATGCGCGCCCAGCGCGTCGTGCGCGGTCAACCGTTCGGCGACCTGGCGCGCCAGCGCCGCGTCCAGCCCGCGCTGGCGATAGATCGCGGTGAGTTCGTCCAGTTCGCTCTGCGGGTCCTCGCGCAGTTCGCGGCGCTCGATCGCCAGGTCGGCGCGCTCGGTGTCCACCTGCGACTGCACCGAGACGTACTCGCCGGCGGCCATCGACATCGCGCCGGCGACCAGGCCGGCCATGCCGGTGGCCAGCACCACCGCTGGCGCCGCGCCGCTGCTGGCCACACCGACCACCAGCCCGGCCACCGACAGGATGCCGTCGTTGGCGCCAAGCACCGCGGCGCGGAGCCAGCCGGCGCGATCGGCGCGGTGCAATTCGGAATGGGCGGGGCGCATCGGCGGCCTGCAGGGTGGGGACAGGCCTGCAGCCTAGCCCAGCGCGGCGCCGCCGGCGTTGCTGCGTCTCACTCTCGCGCCGTCGGGCGGGTGGATCCGTGGAATGCTGCAGCACCGCCGGTAGCGATGTGGGCCTGACGCCGGTCACGCTATAGTGCGGCCCTTGCGATGGCCGCGGGTTGTCCCCACATCGTCTCACCTTCCGTGCGAGCCTGCCCTTGTCGAGCCCCAGCCACGTTGCCGAGACGCCGATCACCGACCGCGACACGCTGGTCGAGGTGTTGGCCTCCGGAGAAAAGCCCGAAGCGCAGTGGCGCATCGGCACCGAACACGAGAAATTCGGCTTCCGCCTGGACGACCTGCGCCCGCCGGCCTTCGACGGCGAGCGCGGTATCGAGGCCCTGCTCAATGGCCTGACCCGCTTCGGCTGGGAGCCGGTCCGCGAGGGCGGGCGCACCATCGCGCTGCTGCGCGACGGCGCCTCGGTGACGCTGGAGCCGGCCGGCCAACTGGAGCTGTCGGGCGCGCCGCTGGAGACCATCCACGACACCTGCGTGGAAGTGGGCAGCCACCTCAACGAGGTCAAGCAGGTCGCCGACGAGTTGCAGCTCGGCTTCCTCGGCATGGGCTTCCAGCCCAAGTGGCGCCGCGACGAGATGCCGTGGATGCCCAAGGGCCGCTACCAGATCATGAAGCGCTACATGCCCAAGGTCGGCAAGCTCGGCCTGGACATGATGACCCGCACCTGCACCGTCCAGGTCAACCTGGATTACGCCAGCGAAGCGGACATGATCAAGAAGTTCCGCGTCTCGCTGGCGTTGCAGCCGATCGCCACCGCGCTGTTCGCCGACTCGCCGTTCGCCGAGGGCAAGCCCAACGGCTATCTGAGCTACCGCTCGCACATCTGGACCGACACCGACGCCGACCGTACCGGCATGCTCGACTTCGTGTTCGAGGACGGCTTCGGCTACGAGCGCTACGTCGACTACCTGCTCGACGTGCCGATGTACTTCTCCTACCGCGACGGCACCTACGTCGACGCCAGCGGGCAGAGCTTCCGCGATTTCATGCAGGGCAAGCTGCCGGCCTTGCCGGGCGCGTTGCCGACGCTGCGCGACTGGTCGGACCACATGACCACCGCGTTCCCGGAAGTGCGGCTGAAGAAGTACCTGGAAATGCGCGGCGCCGACGCCGGCCCGTGGGGCCGGCTGTGCGCGCTGTCGGCATATTGGGTCGGCCTGCTGTACGACGATGCGGCGCTGGACGCGGCCTGGGACCTGGTCAAGGATTTCAGCCTGGCCGAACGCCATGCGCTGCGCGATGGCGTGCCGCAGCGGGCGCTGAAATTGCCGTTCCGTGGCGGTACCGTGCAGGATCTGGCGTCGGAGTCGGTGAAGATCGCACTGGACGGCCTGCGCCGCCGCGCGCGCCTGAACCGCGATGGCCAGGACGAATCGCGCTTCCTGGAGCCGTTGGTGGACATCCTGCACGCCGGCGAGACCGCGGCCGAGCGCAAGCTGGCGCTGTTCCGTGGGGAATGGCAGGGCGACATCGATCGCGTGTTTCGCGAGTTCGCCTACTGAGCGGGGGCGCCGTTCCGATGGTCTTCCCGCGCGCGATCGAATTTTCCAGGCGCCCTGGTTCTTTCGTGATGCGAGGTGAAAGACATGGAATATGACGACAAGAAGATTTCGGAAATGGTGCTGGCCCTTCTGGGCGTCTTCGAGTTCGAACACGGCAGAGTCTGGAAGAGGATCGACTTCGTCGTCATGGACGAATTGTTCTAGAAGGGCTGCATCACCGATCCCAAGCGCAGGTCCGAGTCGCTCTATTTGACCGAGGAGGGGCTGCGTTTGGCCAAGGAACTGGCCGAAAAGCATTTTGGACGTGGCTGACAGCGGTGGCGCCGGCGCTGCGCGAAGACGGCATGGTGTCGAGCCGACGGGGCGCTAGAATCAGAAGCATGTCCAGGGGGCAATGGACATGCATCGCGCCAGATCGACCTTCGTCACCGCGATGGCGTGACGGTGCAAGCGCCGGTGCTGCGTTCAACACGCATTGGATCGCACAATGTCTGCGCCAGGTTGTGTAGCAAGGGTCAGAACTACTTGCCCGCGCTATCCGGCTGGGGCAAGGTCTGTGGCAGGAAAAAGCAAGGAGTGGGGTCGCTGTGGGACAGTCGTGTGAAGGCAAAAAGTCCAAGGATTCCCATCGTGACCACGATCGCCAGGCTGATCTTGCGATTCCCTCTGGCGATTGCTGGCGAGGACGTGTCCTTCCGGGTTGCTTGCCTGGTCAATGCGTCGAGCTCTCGCGCGGCGCTGTCCCAGTCATCCGGATGAACAAGGATTTGATGCACTTCGTCGGCATCGTTTATCTGGATCTTGTAAAGACGCGTGATTGTTTCGTAGCGGATTCGGGAGCCCGTAAGCATCCGCTCGAGCGCCAGGCGGAAGCTCATATCCGTGCCTGAGTAGAGAATTTCCATGAGGGTCAAGTGCTCGAGTGGGCCGCAGGGCGTAGCGGGATGGGTGAGTGGACTATAGAGGCAAGAGTGGTGGGTGAGCAGTTTCTGTGGTCATGCGCTCCGCGCTTCTGGTTGAGTCGAGTTCTGCTACGGTGCATGCGGATCACATGTGTGATGATCCTGCCAGGGTGGTCACATGTCCGTTTGTCAGTCCCACCTGCTTCATTTGAATCACTCTCGTACTGGCGGAACCCGTGTCGAATATTGACCTATCAAGGGAACGGCAACTCGTCGCGGCGCTAGGAAACGCCGCCGGCTACAACGACAAGGGCAGTCAGTGGTGCGGCCATTCGCCCGTCAGGGTCGAGGAGATGCAGCAGGGCTTCCATCGCGATCAACTCGCCCTGGCGCAGGAGATTGGTGTGGAGCGGTTGGGTGCCGAGTTGCGATCGGCCATCGAGAGCGGCGCTGCATGCCGCGATGGGTCGGGGCGCTATGCGTCACTTGCCGCGAAGGTGTTTGGCAGCGATCAGGGAGTCGATGGTCCATGAAGGCAGTGCCCGTGCTTGAAATCCGTCCGTTGCAGGGCGTCGGTCCAGTACGTCTTGGCAGCGCCCGCGCCGATGCGAGGCAGGCGCTCTCGGCGCTCGGCTTCTCACTCGAAAGCTCGCACGGGGAGTCGGACCATTTCTGCGACGCATCGATTCAACTCGAATGCGATACGGATGGGCGGGTCTGGTTCATCGGGATCTCCGACAGCGAGCGCTTCGTCGCCCAGTTCCAGGGACAGGATGTCTTCGCGCTATCGGCGCAGGAGCTGTTCTCGCTGGTGGCGGCGTCCGATCACTCCGGGCCGCACCGCTACGTCGACGCCGAGTACTGCTTTCCGGGTCAGATCGTCACGCTATGGGACGCGGATGCGCAGTACGACCGCCGCGGCAAGGAATCCCGTCCGGTCTGGGCACAGGTGGGCGTCGGCAACGTATCCTACGCGGCCGCGGTCGCGGCGATCCGGAATCGGGAGTAGGGCTTGTCGCCGCGGCGACGTTTGGCCTGACATATTCGAGCCGCAAGGTTTACCCTGACGCTTGCCGAGCGGCCTGGAGAGTCGATGCACCCGTTAGCCTATGTGGCCTTGGCCTTGTTTGCGGCCGTCATGGCGAGTGATTGGTGGCTGGTGCGGAAGGTCCGTAGGGCCGTGGAGATGCAGCGGCTGGACGCATCCGACTTGAATGGCCTGCGCTCCGGTGGCTCGCCCCTCGGCATCGTCGTCAACCTGTTTCGCGTGCGCAAGCTTCCTGCGATCAACCGTTTGCCGGATGCCGAGCGCACCGCGCTCGTGTGGCGGTATCGCGCGCACCTGGTGCTGGTCGGTTTGCTGGCTGTTTGCATCGTCGCGCTCTTCGCGCTTCGCGCCGCAGCCTGAGCTGCATCGCGCCGAGGCCGTGGCGTAGCGTAGGCTGCATCCGTGCATAACCGTGGCGTGGGATGGAGGATGCATGGGAATGAGTAGGTCAGCCGGATCTGGTATATCCCCCTGGATTTTGGGTCGGCTTCGTAATGGGAACGTCCCATGTCAGGCCGACGCCATGACGCGGTCGGATAGCGCGGCGAAGTCGCTCCCGGCGCGATGCGGTGTCGTTGCAGGGGCCGGCCCGGTCCGGGCCTCCGCATTGCGTGACATTCATGTGCATTGCCGAGCGGTGCGTTCCAACCTCAGGAGGCAGGTCGCGTGATGGGGCCATTTCAGCATGGATGGACACGGCAGGACGTCGAGTCGGTAATGGCCCGCGGCGACCCGCACGAACTCCTGCACGTGCCGATCGTGGTGAGCATGGATCCGCCTGACTGCGCGTGGTCCGAGGCCATTTGCCTGGCGCTGGCGCAGCATCCGCACGCTACGGTCCGTGGTAATGCGGTTCTGGGCTTCGGCCACCTCGCGCGGACCTGCGGCTGCCTCGATCTGGCTGTGGCGATCCCGGTGATCGAGGCGGCGCTCGGTGATGCGCACGCCTATGTTCGCGCGCACGCGGAGGATGCCGCCGCCGATCTCCTGCATTTCCTCGGCGTCGAGATCGCGCGCCCCGCTGCGAACACTGCGAACGGATAGGCGGCTCCGCCCGTCCAGCGCGCAGTGGACGCGCCAGGTCGCGAATTCAGTCCGCCGCCTGGCACGGCAACTCCACGCATACCCGCAATCCGCCTTCCGGGCGGTTGGTCAGGGTGATCTCGCCGCCGTGGGCGAGCACGATGCTGTGCGCCACCGACAGACCCAGGCCGATGCCGCCGGTGTCGCGGTTGCGCGAGGTCTCGCCGCGGAAGAACGGCAGGAACAGCTTCTCGTGCTGGGTGGGATCGATGCCGGGGCCATCGTCGTCGATCCACAGCACGCAGTCGCCGCCGTCGCGCTGCAACTGCAGCCGCGCGCGCTTGCCGTACTTGAGCGCGTTCTCGAGCAGGTTCATCACCATGCGCCGCAAGGACAGCGGGTCGCCGTCCAGGGTGATGGCCTGGCCGGCGACGATGCTCACTTCGGCGCCGGTGTCGCTGGCGTCGTCGACCACGCTTTCCACCAGCAAGCGGAAATCCAGCGGCGCGCGGGTGCCCTTGCGGCTGTCGTTGTGGATGAAGTCCAGCGCCGCGGAGATCATCGCCTTCATCTCGTCGATGTCGGCGATGGTCTTGTCGCGCAGCGGCGGCTGCAGGCCTTCCAGGCGGAACGCCAGGCGCGCCAGCGGCGTGCGCAGGTCGTGGGCGATCGCCGCGACCATGTGCGTGCGCTCGTTGATCAGGCGGTTCAGGCGCGCCTGCATGGCATTGAACGAATCGGCGGCCTGCACGAGTTCGCTGGGCCCGCTGCGCTGCAGCGGCTGCGCGTCCGGGTTGCGGCCGAGGCGGTCGGCCGCCTCGGCGAAGCGTTGGATCGGCGCGGCCAGCGCGCGCGAGAACCACCACGCCAGCGGCAGCATCGCCAGCAGGCCGGCGACGAACAGCAGCGCGACCTGGGTCTTGAACGCGGCGGAAAAACGCCGCGGCGGCGAGACCACGCTGCGCCAGCGGCCATCGGCCTGGCGCAGCGCGGCGGTGAAACCGCCCAGCAGCGGCGACGCAGGCGCCAGGCCGCGTTCGCGCCAGCGCGAGGCGATGGCATGCATGGCTGCAGTGGCGGTGGATGCAGGCACGTGCTGTGCGGGCGGCGGCCCGATGGCCTCGTCGAACGGCGCGTGCGGCGAGGCGCCATCCTCCTCCAGTGGCGACGCCGCGTCGTGCGGGCCGGCTTCCAGGCCGGGCGATCCGGCTGGCGGCGGACGCGGCGCGTCTTCCGCGAATTGCGGGCTGCGCAGCTTTTCGTCGCTGCTGCGGTAGAAGCGCACGTGCTCGGGCGCCACGTCCAGCCAGTTGGTCAGCATGCGCTCGGCGAAATGGTCGCGGACCTGTCCGGGCGCCGGCAGCGGCGCGTGCGCCGAGTCGTGCACCTTCAGCGTCTGCGTGCCGGCGGGCATCTTGGTGGTCAGCAGCGCGATCACTTCCGGCGGATGCACCGGCATCTCGTAGATCGGGGTGCGCAGCACCAGCAGCGCGATGCCGATCAGTTGCGCGGTCAGCAACGCCGCCAACAGCAGCAGGAAGGTGCGGGCGAAGATCGACATGCCGCGGCGGCTCCGCCTGGGCGCGCTCACAGCCGGGCGACGCTCGGCAGCAGCATGTAGCCCTCGTTGCGCACGGTGCGGATCAGTTCGGTCTGCACGCGCTCGTTGATCTTGCGCCGCAGGCGGCTGATCTGGCTGTCGATGGCGCGATCGTAGACCTCGGTGTCGCGGCCGCGCGCGTAGTCGAGCAACTGGTCGCGGCTGAGGACGCGCTGCGGATGCTCGACGAAGGTGCGCAGCAGGGCGAATTCGCCGTCGGAGAGATTGATGAAGATGCCGGTGGGGTCGCGCAGGTCGCGGCGGATCACGTCCAGCCGCCAGCCGGCGAACTCGTAGACGTTGCCGCGCGCCTCCGGCGGCAGCGTCGCCGCCTGGCTGCGGCGCAGCAGGGCGCGCACCCGCGCCAGCAGCTCGCGCGGATTGCACGGCTTGGCCAGGTAGTCGTCGGCGCCCACTTCCAGGCCGATGATGCGGTCGGTGTCGCTGCCCAGCGCGCTGAGCATGATCACCGCCGGCGCGCCGCGTTCGCTGGCTAGCTGCCGCGCCGCGCTGAGCCCATCCTCTCCCGGCATCATCACGTCCAGGATCACCAGGTCCGGCTGGCGGATCGCCATCAGCCGGCGCATGTCGGCGACGTTCTCCGCCGCCTCCACCTGGTAGCCGTGCTCCTGCAGGAATTCGCTGATGAGCCGGCGCAGATCGGGGTCGTCGTCGACCACCAGAATGAAGGATTGCATGTCCATGATCTTGAAAGGCGGCCGCTCGGGATTCAGCCAGTCTAGACGCGGCCGCTGCCGCCTGGAACTGGTGCGGGCCGGCCGTCGCCATGGGCGGGCGCGTGATCGCCGGGCCATGGTAGGCGGTGGTGGCGGTGGCCTCATGGCGGGAGTGTGTCGGTGGATGACACGCATTGACACATGCAACCCGCCGGTGGGCCGGACGGCCGCCGCGTCGCCGCGTCGCCGGTGGCGTGCGGGTTCGGCGGCAAGCGTGCCGGCGCGTGGCGGGCCTTGCAGCGGGTCCGCCGGCCCGCCTTGGGCGCTTCCCGCGCGATCCGGGATGGCGCCGGCAGTTTTCTTTTGCGGGCGGAGGAATATACTGTCCCCCAGTATAGTTCCGAGACCCGAGATGCCGCACACGCCCCACGAGAAGAAGCGCGTCCTGGCCCGCATCCGCCGCGTGCGCGGACAGACGGAGGCGTTGGAACGGGCGCTGGAGGGCGGCGCCGACTGCGCCGCGGTCCTGCAGCAGATCGCCGCGATCCGCGGCGCGGTCAATGGCCTGATGTCGGAAGTGATGCAGGCGCATATCCGCGAAGAATTCGGCCACGCCGCCGCCTCCGAGACGCAGCGCGCCGCGCGCGTGCGCGAGATGGGCATGCTGGTCCGCTCATATCTCAAGTGATCCCGATCCCCACGACCCACCCCGTTATTCCAGGAGAAGCCTCATGAAATCCCGTGCCGCCGTCGCGTTCGAAGCCGGCCAGCCGCTGCAGATCGTCGAGATCGATGTCGAGCCGCCGCGCCAGGGCGAGGTGCTGGTCCGCATCACCCATACCGGTGTCTGCCACACCGATGCGTTCACGCTCTCCGGCGACGATCCGGAAGGCATCTTTCCCGCGGTGCTCGGCCATGAGGGCGGCGGCATCGTCGAGGCGGTCGGCGAGGGCGTGACCAGCGTCAAGGTCGGCGACCACGTGATCCCGCTGTACACGGCCGAATGCCGCAAGTGCAAGTTCTGCCTGTCCGGCAAGACCAACCTGTGCCAGGCGGTGCGCGCCACCCAGGGCAAGGGCCTGATGCCCGACGGCACCACGCGCTTCTCCTACAACGGCCAGCCGATCTACCACTACATGGGTTGCAGCACCTTCAGCGAGTACACCGTGGTGCCGGAGATCTCGCTGGCGGTGGTCAATCCCGAGGCGCCGCTGGAGAAGGTGTGCCTGCTCGGCTGCGGCGTCACCACCGGCATCGGCGCGGTGCACAACACGGCCAAGGTCAAGGAAGGCGACAGTGTCGCGGTGTTCGGCCTGGGTGGCATCGGCCTGGCGGTGATCCAGGGCGCGGTCCAGGCCAAGGCCGGGCGCATCCTCGCCATCGACACCAATCCCGGCAAGTTCGAGCTGGCGCGCAGCATGGGCGCCACCGACTGCATCAACCCCAAGGACTACGCCAAGCCGATCCAGGAGGTCATCGTCGAGCTGACCGATGGCGGCGTGGATTTCAGCTTCGAGTGCATCGGCAACGTGCAGGTGATGCGCTCGGCGCTGGAGTGCTGCCACAAGGGCTGGGGCGAGAGCGTCATCATCGGCGTGGCCGGCGCCGGCCAGGAGATCAGCACGCGTCCGTTCCAACTGGTCACCGGCCGCGTGTGGCGCGGCAGCGCCTTCGGCGGCGTCAAGGGCCGCACCCAGTTGCCGGGCATGGTGGAGCAGGCGATGCATGGCGAGATCGATCTGGATCCGTTCATCACCCACACCTTGCCGCTGGAAGAGATCAACGAAGCCTTCCATCTGATGCACGAGGGCAAGTCGATCCGCACCGTGATCCATTTCTGACCTGACGGTCAGTCCGGCGCGCGGCCGCTTCCGCGCATGCAGGTACGCAACGAACCCGGGAGGGGCATGATGAGTACCGTAACGATTCATCCGTCGGTGGACGGCGGGGTGCGCGCAGGCGCGGAGAATTTCCAGGGCGGCACCCTGGAGTGCCACTGCGCCAGCGACAAGGTGACCGTGGACGTGGGCGCGCAGACCGCGCACAACCATGCCTGCGGCTGTACCAAGTGCTGGAAGCCCGAAGGTGCGACCTTCGCGGTGATCGCGGTGGTGGGCCGCGACAAGGTCAAGGTCACCGCGCACGAGGAGAAGCTGAAGGTGGTCGACGAGAGCGCCACCATCCGCCGCCACGCCTGCACCGGCTGCGGCGTGCACATGTACGGCCGCATCGAGAACACCGAGCATCCGTTCTATGGGCTGGACTTCATCCATACCGAGCTGTCGCCACAGCAGGGCTGGTCGGCGCCGGGCTTCGCCGCGTTCGTGTCCTCGATCATCGAGAGCGGTACCCGCCCGGAAGCGATGGACGGCGTGCGCAGCCGGTTGCGCGAGCTGAAGCTGGAACCGTACGACTGCCTGTCGCCCCCGCTGATGGACGCGATCTCCACCCACGTCGCGCGCAAGAGCGGCGTGTTGCAGTAACCCTGCTGCCACGGCGCGCCCGTGGCGGCGTCTCGGATGCGGCCGGCGTCGGTCCGGCCGCATCCCCCAATCCGGAATCCACCGAATGGAACGCATCGAACACCACGCCTGCTGCGGCGGCTGGCAGGACGTCTATCGCCACACGTCGAGCGTGCTCGGCTGCACGATGCACGTGGCCGTGTACCTGCCGCCGCAGGCCGAGCATGCCGCGCTGCCGGTGCTGTACTGGCTCAGCGGACTCACCTGCACCGAGCAGAACTTCATCACCAAGGCCGGTGCGCAGCGCTACGCGGCCGAGCACGGGGTGATCCTGGTCGCGCCGGACACCAGCCCGCGCGGCGACGACGTCGCCGATGCCGAAGGCTACGACCTGGGCAAGGGCGCCGGCTTCTACGTCAACGCCACCCGCGAACCGTGGGCCAGGCACTACCGGATGTACGACTACGTGGTGCAGGAGCTGCCTGGGTTGATCGAGGCCAACTTCCGCACCAACGGCGCGCGTGCGATCAGCGGCCATTCGATGGGCGGCCATGGTGCGCTGGTGATCGCGCTGAGGAATCCAGGCCGCTATCGCAGCGTGTCGGCGTTCGCGCCGATCGTGGCGCCGTCGCAGGTGCCGTGGGGCGAGAAGGCCTTCGCCGCCTATCTCGGCGAGGACCGCGCCAGTTGGAAGGCCTACGACGCCACGGCCTTGATCGGCAGCGCCGCCGAGCGGCTGCCGTTGCTGATCGACCAGGGCGGCGGCGACGAGTTCCTCGACAAGCAGTTGCAGCCGCAATTGCTGCAGGCCGCGGCCGATGCCGCCGGCTACCCGCTGACCTTGCGCGTGCAGCCTGGATACGACCACAGCTACTACTTCATCTCCAGCTTCATCGGCGAACACATCGCCCATCACGCGCGCGCGCTGCAGGCGTGAGCGTGCTGCGGTGGCGCGCCGGGTGCGCGGCGTCGGCGGTTGCATGTCCCCGCGCAGCGCGCTCCGCATTGTGGGCGAGGGCAGGCCGCATGTTCGAGCATCATTGTGGGGGCGACGGAAGGACGCCGCTAGTAGCTTGCTTTCGCCACAATCCGCCGGATGCAGTGCGGCCCTGTAGGAGCGGCTTCAGCCGCGACGAGGCGTTCCCGGTAAAGCCCGTCGCGGCTGAAGCCGCTCCTACAGGGCACTTCCCGAAGGTGTCAGAAGTGCCCTGAAGTCGCTTCCACCACGGTATGTTGCCCATCAGGAGATACAGAGGTCCGCTCTGGCGCTGTCTTGCGGCGTCTCTGGCATTGCGCCTCCCGCCAGTTCTCGCCGCCCCGGGCCGGGGCGCTCGCGACGGCAAGATTGCGTTGACGTGGCAGTTGCATGGCGATTGCGTTCGCGTACCGGCGCTGCCCGTAAACAAAATGCGCGGCGCGTCGTCCAATGCGCGGTTGTGCGATTGCCGTCGCGTTGGGTGAGATGGCGGCTCGCTAGATTCCTCGGCCACGCCATCGTGTCGTCCGGACTGGAGTCGCCCCATGCTCGCTTGCCGCAAATCCGCACCGTTGTTGTCGCGGCAGCGCTGGCGCAGTCCGCTCAGCGCCTTGGCCATGCTCGGCTGCGCGTTGCTCGGCGCCTGCGCGGCGCTGGCGATCGGCGCGGTGACGGCGTAGCTGGCCGGGCCGTATCGCCAGCCCACCCGGGAGTTCTGTCGTGCCCACGCTTCGACGCGCGAGTTGCGTCGTCTCGGTGCGGCTGCGCCCACGCGGCGGCAAGGCGTGGCCAGTAGACCCCGGTGGCCAAGGACTGGAAGCGCTACGACGTCCGCGTCACCGTGCTGGTGTTCCGCGCGGTTCGGCACCGAGCAAGATCACCCTGGCGCGCGCGGTCGGTGTGGCGTTCGTACCGATCGAGCGCAAGAGCCGACGCGTGGCGGTGGGCCTGGTTGCGCCCGAGCAGATGCGTCCGGAACAGCCGCCGCCGGTGACGGTGCGCGTGCCGGAACCGGCTAGCAAGCAGGCGCATGCTCAGTGCGACAGCCGTCCAGCCAGCGCGCCCAGCCGCCGCATCGCCCGTTCCAGGATGTCGCTCCAGGGTTGGCCGCAGGTCAGGCGCAGGTGGTCGGCGTAGTCGCCGCGGCTGGAATACAGGTGCCCCGGCGAGGTGCCGATGCCCTCGGCCAGCGCCGCCTCGAACAGCGCCTGGCCGCTGCCGGCCTCGGGCAACTGCAGCCATAGCGACAGCCCGCCGGCGGGGTCGCCGACCCTGGTACCGGCCGGCCAGTGCCGCACGATCGCCTCGCGCAGGCGTTGGCCATTGTCGGCCAGGGTGCGCCGCAGCTTGCGCAGGTGCCGTTCCAGATCGTGCCGCTGCAGGTAGTCGGCCAGCGCCAGCTGCGGCAGGCTGGCGCCGCCGATGGTGGAAAAATACTTGGCGCGGACCAGTGCGTCGGTCCAGGCGCCGCCGAGCAGCCAGCCCACGCGCAGGCCCGGCGCCAGCACCTTGGAGAACGCGCCGCAGGTGATCACGTTGCCATGGCGGTCGAAGTGACGCAGCGGGAGCGGCCGCTGTCCGGACCAGTCCAGCTCGCCGTAGATGTCGTCCTCGATCACCACGGTCCCGTGGCGCGCGCAACTGTCCAGCAGTGCGCGCTTGGCGCTGTCGGGCGTCAGGCTGCCGAGCGGATTGTTGAAGTTGGGCACCAGCACCGCGGCCCGCGCGCGGGTGCGCTGCAGCAGTGCGTCCAGGCGCGCGGCGTCGATGCCGTGGCCGGCGCGGTTGGGAACCTCCAGCACCTTCAGCCGCAAGGCCGCGACCGCCTGCAGGATGCCGTGGTAGGTGGGCGTCTCCACCACCACCACGTCGCCGGGCGCGGTCAGGGTGCGCAGCGCCAGGCTGATCGCCTCCATCGCGCCGGCGGTCACCACCACTTCGTCCGCGGCCACGGTGGTCGCGCAGTGCGCATAGCGCTGCGCGATCTGCCGGCGCAGCGCGGCATGGCCCTGTGGTGGCGCGTAGTCGAGGGCGACGCCGCGGTTGCGGCGCAGTTGCCGCGACAGCGCGGCCGCCAGTTGCGCGCCCGGCAGCAATGCCGGCGCCGGCGTGGCGGTGTGCAGCGGCACCAGGTCCGAACGCGCGAGCATGTCGAGCACGCCCTGCAGCGCCGGGTTGTCGACCGTGCCCGGGCTGCGCCGGCGCGTCGGCGCGGTGGTGGCCGCCAGTGGCGCGGCGGCGGCGCGCACGAAGTAGCCCGAGCGCGCGCGCGCCTGCACCCGGCCTTCGCGTTCCAGCTGCAGGCAGGCCTGCACCGCGGTGGCGGCGCTGATGCCGTGGCTGGCGGCCAATTGCCGGATCGACGGCAGGCGTTCGCCGGCGCGCAGCGTGCCGCGCTCGATCTGCTGGCGCAACTGCGCGGCGAGCGCTTCGTACAAGAGCATGCGGGCGCCTCATCTGTATCGGTGCATTTACAGCGTATCTGAATCTGTAACGGTCGTGCGCCCGGGCGCACACTGCCGCCTTGCCGACCATCGTGCCGGCGTCCGCCGGCCATCGCGAGGTCAACCGTGTCGCTCTCCCTGTTCGTCGTCGATGCCTTCAGCACGGTTCGCTTCAAGGGCAATCCGGCCGCGGTGGTGCCGCTGCGGGCATGGCTGCCGGATGCGTCGATGCAGGCCATCGCCAGCGAGAACAACCTGTCGGAGACCGCGTTCTTCGTGCGCGGCGCCGATGGCGTGTTCGACATCCGTTGGTTCTCGCCGCTGAAGGAAGTCGGCTTCTGCGGCCACGCCACGCTGGCCAGCGCGTTCGTGATCGACCGCCAGCGGCTGGCGCCGTTCCCGCTGCGGCTGCGCGCGGCGGCGGTCGGCGAACTCGGCGTGGCGCGGCTCGCCGACGGCAGCTTCGAGATGCGCTTTCCGAACCAGGCGCCGGCCTTGTTGGCGGACGTGCCGCAGGCCTTGCTCGAAGCCTTGTCGATCGCGCCGCAGGCGGTCTACGCCAACCGGCAGGCGTACATCGCGGTGTACGCGGACGAGCGCCAGGTACGCGAGGTGGTGCCGGATCTGACGCGCATGCTGGCGTTGGCCCCGCGCGATGTGGCGGTGACCGCGCCCGGCAGCGGCCACGATTTCGTGTCGCGCTATTTCTGGCCGGCCAATGGCGGCGCCGAGGATCCGGTGACCGGCTCCATCCATGCCGCGCTGGCGCCGTTGTGGGCGCAAACCCTGGGCAAGACGCAGCTGACCGCGCTGCAGGCCTCGGCGCGCGGCGGCGAGCTCGGCTGCCGGGTCGAGGCGCAACACGTCTATGTGCGCGGCAGCGCGGTGCAGTACCTGCACGGGACGATCGCATCGTGAGCGCGGCCGCCGCCGTGCCTGCCGGCGCCACGCGGCGCGCGCTGTGGCAGTTGTTGCTGGCCGAAGTGCTGATCGGCTCGGTCGGTGTGTTCGTGCACGAGAGCGGACAGGATCCAGTGACCGCGGTGTTCTACCGCTGCCTGTTCGGCGCGCTGTTCCTCACTGTGTGCGGGTTGCTCGGCGGCCAGTTGCGCGGGCTGTGGCGCGAGCGCAGGCTGCTGCGCGACGCCGCGGTCAGCGGCGTGCTGCTGGTGTTGAACTGGGTGGCGCTGTTCGCCGGCATGGCGCGCTCGTCGATCGGCGTGGCGACGATGGTCTACCACGTGTTCCCGTTCGTAATGCTGCTCCTGGCGGCGTTGCTGCAAGGCGAGCGCACTCGCCGCAGCGACCTGGGCTGGACGTTGCTGGCCTTCGTCGGCGTGGCCTGCTCGGCGGATCCGGCGCGGCTCTGGCAGACCGCCGATCGCGGCTACCTGCTCGGCATCGCGCTGACCTTGCTGGCGGCGCTGCTGTGCGGCGCGTCGCTGTTGATGTCGCGGCGCATCAGCCGCGAGCGGCCGCTGGCGGTGGTGACGGTGCAGTGCTGGGTGGGCACGTTGCTGCTGGCGGGTTTCTCCAGCGGCAGCGCACTGCATCCGGGCATGCACTGGCTGTGGCTGGCCGGGCTGGGCGTGATCCATAGCGGAATCGTCTACGTGCTGTTCTATTCGTCGTACCGGCATCTGCATGTGGCGACGATCGCGATCCTGGCGTTCGTGTATCCGTTGGTCACGTTGCTGCTGGACTACCTGCTGTACGGCCACCGGCTGGTGCCGGTGCAATGGCTGGGCCTGGCGCTGATCGTGCTCGGCACGCTGGCGGTGAACCTGAAATGGCGCTGGCCGCGGCGCGCGTCGGGCCTGGCCACGCGCGGCGTGGCGCGCTAGATGCTCGCCCTGGCATCGCGTTAGGCGAAGCGCTGCGGGAGCGGCAGTCGGTCGGTAAAGCCCGTCGCGACTGAAGTCGCTCCCACAGGTGTCATCGCCTGCACCAAGCAAGGATGCGCTAGCGACCCACGTCGCCGCGAATGCGCGGCGGCGATGGACTCAACGCACGTTGCGCAGCTCCCAGCCGCTGCCCGCCAGCAGGCGCATGCGCTGTTTGAGGATGTCGCCGGGAATGCTGGTGGTGGCGGACAGGTCGATGCGCAGGTCGTCCTGCTTGCCGCTGACGCGGGCGGACGGATCGACCACGCCCAGTGCCGGGTCGACCTCGTCCGGTTCGGGTTGCAGCGCGCGCCAGCGCTCGAACCAGGCCGGGTCGCTCAGCGCCTGCTGCAACTGTTCGGCGAAGGCGTCGGCGCCGTGGGCGCTGAAGCTGAGCGTCGGCTCGCTGCCGCGTGCGCGGGCGGGGTCGGGCAGGCTGATCGAATAGGTCACGGCCATGGCGGATCTCGGTTGGAGCGGTGCGGCGCAGCCTAGCAGGCGGCGCCGTGAGTGGGCCGTCTACGCCTGGGGGTGTGTAGGAGCGGCTTTCGCCGCGACCGGCTATCGGTAACGTCCTGTCGCGGCTGAAGCCGCTCCTACAGGAAACGGGAGCGCGCGTGCGGCGCTAGGCGAAGGTGTGCGGCCCGTCGGCGAAGCCGAGGGTGATCGCGCCCTTGCCGACGTTGACCATGCCGGTCAGGCTCATCACGCTTTCCAGCACGTCCACCCCGTGCGCCTCGCAGGTCTGGCGCAGCGCCGTATAGCCGGGCAGGGCGCGCAGTTCGCTCAGTTCGCCGCCGTAGCTCAGGCACAGCGTCGGCGTCATCAGCCCGGCCGCCACGCGCTTGCCGACGAAGGCGAACAGCTTCTGCACCGCCGCGTCGAAGCCCTTGATCTTGGCCACCGGGGCGGTGTCGCCGCGATAGCCATGCAGCACCGGCTTGATGTCCAGCGCGGTGCCGAGCGCGGCGCTGAGCAGGCCGACGCTGCGGTCGCCCTTGCTGCGCGCGCGGGCGCGCATGTAGTACAGGTCGCGGGCGATCATGTAGCCGTGCACGTTGCCGGCCAGTTCCTCCAGGCGTTCGCGCATCGCCTGCACGCTGGCGCCGGCCTCGCGCAGCCGCACCGCCTCCACCGCGGTCACCGCCTGCGCGGCGAACAGGTTCTGCGTGTCGAGCACCCGCAGCGCGAACGGCGAGGTGTGCCCGGCGGCCTGCCGGATCGGCTTGTAGTCGTTGAGGATGGCGAAGCTGGCCTGCAGCGCATGCTGGTGGATCGGGCTGCGGGTCTTGGTGATGGTCATGCAGAACACATGGTCGTAGTCGATCACCAGCCGGCTCAGGAACAGCTCGCGGATCTGCGCCACGCTGAAGGGAATGGTCTCCGCCTCGGCGCCATGTTCGGCCACGTGCGCGTGCAGGAAGCTCAGGGTGGCCTCCTCGTCGCGATGATCGGCCAGCAGCGCGTCGCCGATGCGCACGCTGATCGGCAACAACACGATGTTGTGGTCTGCGATGTAGTCCTGCGGCAAGTCGCAGGCAGAATCCACCACGATCCCGATACGCATCTGGCCCCCTCCGGCGTCGCGCTTCGTCGATACCGGCTAGGGTAGCGCAGACGGCGGGAGAGAGCGCGGCCGGGTCAGGCGCCGCGTTGCACGCCGACCGGCAGGTCCGCCAGCCGCGCCATCTCGCCGCGCCGCAGCAGCTGCGGGTCGGCCAGGACCGCCTGCATCAGCGGATGCGCGTCGTTGCCCCACAGCAGCGTGTCGTCGATCTGCAGCGTCGGCACGCCGAACACACCGGCGGCGATGGCCTGTTCGGTGTTGCCGCGCAGTCGCGCCTTGACCTGCGGATCGGCGACGGCGGCCGCCGCATCGGCGATGCCCAGCGCCTGCGCGACCGGAGCCAGCGCCGTTGCGTCGTCGCCGGCGCGGCCGTCGCGCCACAGCCAGTCGAACAGCGCGTCGATCGCCTGCGGGGTGCTGCCGGCGGCGATGCACAGCCGCAGCGCGGCCAGCGGGTTGAACGGATGCGCCGGCGGAAAGCGCAGCGGCACGCCTTCCTGTTGCGCCTGCCACTGCACGAACTGGTAGGTGAAGCCGCGCTTGTGCGGGATCTCCGCCGGGCCGCGCGTGTGCAGATGCTGCAACACCGCGCCGAACACGATCGGCACCGGCACGATCTGCGCGAACGCGGGCAGCGCCTTGAGCTTGTGCCAGTGCAGATAGGAAAACGGCGAGACGAAATCGAAATACCAGTGCAGGCGCATCGTGCTTCTCCGGCGGATCACGGCCAGCTTAGCGCGATGCACCCCAGGCCGGCGCATGTTGCACTGCGAAGCGACCCTGTCGCCGCGGCGTGGAGCTGGCGGCTGGCGTAGACAGCGCGGCGGTGCCGGTCTCGCCCGGGCGCGGGAACTGGGAAGCGTCGCACGCGCGGAGGTTGGAGCGGATAGCGCTATTGCGCCAGCGCATGCCGCGCGTGCTTCTTTTCATAGCTCGCCGCCGCTGCGCCTTGCTAGGGTCCGCCGCGACAGCAGTGTCGCTGTCATGCGCCGACCGGCCAGGAGAATCGCCATGCATCACCCGCACGCCGTTCCGATCGCCACGTCAGTCCCATGCGTCCGTACGCCGCGCGCGCCGCTGCGCCGGCGCCTGCTGCGGACACTGTTCGCCGTCGCCTGCCTGGCCGCCGCACCGCTGGCGCTGGCCGGCCCCTACAAGATCTTCGGCAACCACTACGCCTGGGTCAACAATTTCAACGACCCCAACAACGTCATCCAGGGCAGCTTCGGCAACGGCAGCACGCCGGAGCTGACGGTGACCTTCAATTTCTCCAGTTCCAATCTCTATGGCTATCCGGCGATCGTGCGCGGCTGGCACTACGACTGGAACCCGACCAGCGACACCCTGTTCCCGCGGCAGGTGTCCTCGCTGAGCACGATCCCGGTCAAGTTCAACTACAGTGCCGGCGGCAGCAACCTGGGGGGCGATTTCGCCTACGACCTGTTCTTCCGCCACGACACCAGCAAGGGCGTGCCGCAGCTGGAGGTGATGATCTGGGGCGGTCACAACTCCTGGCCGATCGGCACGCTCACCGCCAGTAACGTGATCACTGCCGGTGGCTATACCTTCGACCTGTGGGAAGGCAACAACGGCGCCGCCGGCTACTACGTCTATACGTTCATCCCGCACGGCACCGCCGGACAGCCCAACCTGCCCACCAGCGGCAGCCTCAACGTCGACGTCAAGCCGTTCCTGAACTGGCTGCAGGCCAACCGCAGCCAGGATGGCCGCTACAGCAACGCGCTGTACCTGCACGTGGTCGAGGCCGGGTTCGAGGTGGTGCGCGGCAACGGCTGGGCCAAGGTCAGCGCGACCATCGATGCGCATTGAGCGGGCGGCGTCCGCGGCATGCCGTGGCGCCGCGCAGGTGTGGCCGGACGCGGCGAGGCCGCGTCCCGGCGGATGGATCGCCGCGCTTTGAGCCGCGACCGGCCTGCGGTCGCCAGCCGAAGTGGGTGGGAGACGCCGCGCCTGTTGGCGAAGGAGGGATCCATGCGTTGCAACGGCAGATGGCCAGCGTCGGCTCGACCTGCCCGGCTGTCGGCACGCAGGAGTGCCATGCGCCGCTCGCAGGTCCGGCGGCGCACATCGGCGTCGGTGCCGCGCTACTGCGGATACGCGCGCGGCAGCGCGCCGGCCTGCTTCATGTAGCGATCGCGCAGCTCGGTCTGCCGCGACCGCATCGGGATCGCGCGGCCGCCCAGCCACACCTGCTCGGCGTAGTGGGCCACGTCCAGCGGATCGCCTTCCCACAGCACCAGGTCGGCCAGTTTGCCCGGGGCGATGCTGCCCAGCTTGTCGCCCACGCCCAGCGCCTCGGCCGGCACCCGGGTCAGCCCGGCCAGGCCCTTTTCCCAGGGCAGGCCGTGGGCCACCGCGTTGCCGGCCAGTTGGCGCTGTTTGCGCGCGTTGTGCGCGCCGTCGCCGCCCTGGGTGAAGCTCACCGCGACACCGGCGGCGTTCAAGCGCGCGGCGTTCTCCAGGGTCGCGCCGATCTGGTCGAAGCTGCTGGGCAGGTCGTCCAGCGCGTTGACGAACACCGGCACCTTCACCGCCGCCAGCAGCGGCGCCAGCTTCCACGCCTCGTCGCCGCCGGCGATGGCGATGCGCACCTTCTCGCGCTCGGCCCAGCGCAGCAGCTGGCGGATGTCGGCGGCCCGGTTGACCGCCACCACGATGCGGCCCTGGCCGGCCAGATACCGGGCCAATACGGCGCGCCCGGCCGGGGTCAGCAGCGCGTGCGGCGAGTCGGCCGGCATGCGTCCGCGCGCCTCGGCCACCAACTGGTCGAGCAGCATCCATTGCGCCGCGCGCGACTTGCCGCTCAGTTCCAGCGCGTCGCTGCCCAGGCGCACGTACAGCGCGCGCGGGCCGATCGGGTCGGGGCCGCCGTCCAGGCGCATGACCCCGCCCTGGCCGGCGATGAAGGCACCGCCGCTGTTGGCGCCGAGCGCGGTGAAGCCGATGCCCTCCACGCGCGCGACCGGGATCAGCACCGAGTCCGGGTTGTAGGCCAGGGTCACGTCGAATTCCGGGCGCATCGGCTGGTCGTGCGGCAGGCTCAGCGCGCTGTCCACGGTGGAGGATTCGCCGGACACTTCCTCGATGCCGATCTCGGTGATGCCGCCGAACAGCGTCGGGGTCAGCGGCCGGCCCTTGGCCTCGACCACGGTCACGCCGGCCGGCGCCGCCAGGCCGGGGCCGACCGCGCGGATGGTGCCGCCCTGGACCAGCACGTCGGCGTTCTGCAGGGTGCCGCGGGCGCTGGCGGTGTGCACGGTGGCGCCGCGGATCAGCACGTCCTGGGCGAAGGCGGGCGCGCTGCCCAGCGCCAGGCAGGCGGCGAGCGCCAGCCGCTGCGCCAGGGCGCGGCGCGCATGCGAGTAGGAACCGCTCATCGGACAGCCTCCTGGCCGAGCATGAAATCGGAGGTGGGTTGCAGGTGGCGATCGGCGCGGTCGTAGACCTGCGCGCCGTCGATGTAGACCTTCTCGGCCAGGGCGTAGGAGCTGAAGGGGTTGCCGTTCCACAGCACCACGTCGGCCATCTTGCCCGGCTCCAGCGCGCCGGTCTGCTTGTCGATGCCCAGCGCCTTGGCCGGGTTGCTGGTCAGCCAGCGGATCGCGCGCTCGGGCGGGATGTCGATGCCGGCGCGGCGGCCGGCGGCGATCGCCTTGGCCGCTTCCTGGTTGAGCCGCTGGATGCCTTCCTCCGAATCCGAATGCACGATGGCGCAGCCGTTGGCGGGCCGATCGACCAGGGCGATGTTCTCCTGGATGCCGTCGAAGGCTTCCATCTTGAAGCCCCACCAGTCCGCCCACAGCGCGCCGCAGACGTTCTCCTGGGCCAGGCGGTCGGCGATCTTGTAGGCCTCCACGCCGTGGTGGAAGGCGGCGACCTTGAAGCCGAACTCCTTGGCCAGGTCGAGCATGGTGGTCATCTCGTCGGCGCGGTAGCAGTGGATGTGCACGCGGATGTCGCCGTTGATCGCGCCGGCCAGGGTGTCCAGCTTCAGATCGCGCTTGCCGCCGCTGTCGCCGCTGCTGTCGCTGTCGCCGGCGCCACGGCTCCACCAGTGGCGCTTTTCCGGCGTCTTCTTCTTCGGCGCGTTCTTGCGCAGGTATTCGCTGGCGTCGATGAACGCGGCGCGGTAGCCGGCGACGTTGCCCATGCGCGTGGCCGGGCCGCCCTTTTCGCCGTAGACCCGCTTGGGGTTTTCGCCGCAGGCCATCTTCAGCCCCCATGGCGCGCCGGGGAACTTCATCGCCTGATAGGTGGTGGCGGGCACGTTCTTCAGGGTCACGCCGCGGCCGCCGACCAGGTTGGCCGAGCCCGGCAGCACCTGCAAGGCGGTGACGCCGCCGGCCAACGCGGTGCCGAAGCCGGGATCCTGCGGCCACACCGAATGCTCGGCCCAGACGTTGGGCGTCACCGGTGCGGTCATCTCGTTGCCGTCGCTGTGCGCGCCGACGCCGGGACTGGCGTACACGCCCAGGTGCGAGTGCACGTCGATGATGCCGGGCGTGACCCACTTGCCGTGGCCGTCGATGCGGGTGGCGTTGGCCGGGGCGGCGAGCGCGCGGCCCACCGCCTGCACGCGGCCGTCCTGCAGCAGCACGTCGGCATCGTCCAGGCGCTCGCCGGTGCCGGTGAGCACGGTGGCGTGCTCGATCAGCACCGGCGTGGACGCCAGCGGCCGGTAGGTGCTGGGGTAGGGATCTTCGACGAAGCGCGAGGCCGCCGCGGCAGGGCCGCACAGCGCCACGCCCAGGCAGGCGAGCAGCAGATGACGCATCAGATTGTCCCCGGATGTTGGCTGCCGCGATGCAGCCGCCTGCGCACGCTAGCCCGAGCCGGCGCGCTTGCCAAGTGTCGTGCGCCGGGATTTGGGATTCGGGATTGGGGATTCGCAAAGGCGGGTCGGTGGGCCGATGTCCACGCGCATGCGGCTCGAGATGGCAGCGAACGGCCGCGCTTGGCTGATCCGGAGTCCGGCATGCGTTCGTTGTCGGCGGATGACGGCGCCGCCTCGGCCGATGCGGTCGCGCGACGGGATGCGCGCCGCGATGCGCATGCGCTGGACCGGCGGGGCGATGGTTCGGATGCGTTCGGCATGGCCGATCGCGAGGCGACAGTTCCGCGGACCGCTCGCCGCGCATCGTATGTCGACGCCAGATCGGGTATAGAAGCCGATTGCCGACCGATGGAGCCGCAATGCCACAGATCCTGCCCTGCGACGTCGTGGAGTTCTGGCGCAGCGCCGGTCGCGAGCGCTGGTTCGCCGCCAACGCGTCGTTCGATGCGAACGTGCGCGAGCATTTCCTGGACGCGCACCACGCCGCGGCGCGTGGCGAGTGCGCGGCGTGGCTGGACAGCGCCGAGGGCGCGCTGGCGCTGTTGCTGTTGCTCGACCAGGTGCCGCGCAATGCGTTCCGCGGCAGCGCGCATGCCTACGCCACCGACGGCCTGGCGCGGCACTACGTGCGGCTGGCGCTGGCGGCCGGCCACGACCGGCAGGTGGAGCCGGAGCTGCGCATGTTCTTCTACCTGCCGTACGAGCATGCCGAAGACCCGGCGCTGCAGCGCGAGGCGGTGGAGCTGTTCAGTGCGCTGGGCGATGCCGACTGCCTGCAGTGGGCGGTGCAGCACGAGGAGATCATCCAGCGCTTCGGCCGCTTCCCGCATCGCAATGCGGCGCTGGGGCGGGAGACGACGCACGAGGAGCAGCGCTTCCTGGACGAGGGCGGCTTCGCCGGCTGAGCGGCGGGCGACGCGCCGTGGTAGGAGCGGCTTCAGCCGCGACAGAGGCTACGGTGAGCTTCTGTCGCGGCTGAAGCCGCTCCTACAGGGTGTGGTCAAGATTCCGCGAGACGGCGGGCGGCGCTCAGCAGCCGCCGACCAGGTCCTCGAGCTTCCACGCGCCGTCGACCGCGCGCAGCAGCCAGAAACCGTGGGTTTCGTAACCGGAATGCTGGATCAGGAAGTCCACGGTGCCGTCGGCATCCATGTCGGCGAACTGCAGCACGGCGTAGTCGTCGTGGCGCTCGTCGCAATCGTCGCAGCCGTAGTCGGCGATGCTCTTGCGCAGGCGCCAGCCGTTATCGCCGCGTTCGAGCACCGCCAGCAGCGTGGCCAGCTTGGCCGACGGCGCGTCGTCGGCCGTCGCAGGCGCCGCCGGGCCGTACGCGCTGGCGGTGACCACGGCGATCGCGTGACCGGGACGCGTCGTGTCGGCGATCACCGTCAGCGTCCGCGCCGCATCGGCCGGCGGCGTCGCGATGTTCGCCAGCAGCGCCTTCAGCGCCGGCGCGGGCAGGCGCTTGCGCAGCGACGGATCGTTGCCCAGCGCCTGCAGCAGCGCATGCTGCTGCGCTGCGTCCAGATCGCGGCGAACGAAGCGCTGGCCGGGATTGAGGTCGAACGAGGCGAGCAGGGCGTCATGCGCCAAGGTGGGGCCGTGCGCGGTCTTCGAGCGCACGCGCAGGTCGCCGCCGCACATGGTGTTGTCGTCGATCGAGAAGCCCAGCGGCGTGGCCATGCCGCGCTCGGCGCCATCGACGAACACCCGCATCGGCCGCTTCAGCCCGCGCCAGTTCGCCAGGTCGGCCTCGTCCGAGGGCGTATTGCGCACCGGCACGTAGCTCATCACCGTGGCGTCCCCGCCGAGCGGAGCGACGTAGAGCACCGCCGGCGGCGGCGTGGGCTGCGCCGCGCCGGGCGCGGCGGCAGCGGACGCGGCGGCCACGCCGAGCAGGGTCGCCATGCAGCATCGCAAGGTACGCGTCATCGAATCGCTCTCCGCCGAGGTGCTTCATAAAAAACGGGCGACCCCGTGGCCGCCCGCGGTGTGTCGCCGTCCTGCGTGGCGTCGTTCAGTACTTGGCCACGCCGCTGTCGACCTGGTCGGCCCAGGCGTCGATGCCGCCGACCACGTTGTACACGCGGGTGAAGCCCTGCGCACGGAACTGTTCGGCGGCCTGCGCGCTGCGCCCGCCGTGGTGGCACAGGAACGCCAGCGCGGTGTCCTTCGGCAGCGCTTCCAGTTGCGCGCGCTGATCGCCATCCAGGGTGCGGAACGGCACGTTCACCGAGGCGAGCGCGCGCTCTTCCGGCGGGCGCACGTCCACCAGGATCAGGCCGCCGGCGCGCACCTGGTCGTCGGCGTCGCGCGGGCTGAGGTCCTGCACCGGCCTGGGCGCGTTGGGGTTGTCGATGGCCAGGCCGCGACCGCGCAGGTCGTCGACCCAGTCGATGGTGATGCCGTCGGCGCGGCGCGCGCTGGCCAGGTCGAACTGCACGCGCAGGCCGTTGGACTCGGCGGCGATGGCGTTGGGATCGGTCGGGGCGAGCTGGAAGTTCGGTTGGAACTGCGCGTCGATCGCCAGCGCCAGGGTCGCGCCGGGCGCGTCGGCCAGCGCGCCGCGCAGCATCTCCGCGGCCGCGTCGGTGATGGTGATCGACGGCGGCGTGCGGTCCGGCGCCTCGAGCCCGAGCAATTCGCTCAGTTCGCCGCTGCCGGCCATCTGCAGGATGATGTCGCTGCCGCCGATCAGCTCGCCGTTCACGTACAGCTGCGGAATCGTCGGCCAATCGCCGTAGACCTTGATGCCTTCGCGGATGTCCTGGTCGGCCAGCACGTTGACGTGGGCGAAGTCCACGCCCAGCTCGTTCAGCGCGCCCACCGCCTTGGCGGAGAAGCCGCACTGCGGCATGCTCGGCTGGCCTTTCATGAACAGCACGACGCGGTTGGAGGTGAGCAACGCTTCGATGCGGGAACGCAGGGCGGGATCGAGGGACATGGCAGTGATTTCGGTCGCTGAGTCGGACCGGCCATTCTACGCCCCATGGCATCATGGGGCATGACAGTTCCGGAAACGCTGCATCGCGTCCCCAACCACCCGTACCGCTGGCTGCCCTGGGCGCTGGCCTCGCAGGCGCTGGTCGCCGCGCTCTGGTGGGCGTGGGGCTGGCGCATCGGGCTGCCGGCGTTGCTGGCCTCGCACGCCGCGTTCGTGCTGCCGGTGTTCCTGCCGCGCGCCTGGCTTTACGGCCCGGTCCTCAGCCGCCTGCCGGGCGCCGCGCCGCGGGTGTGGCTGACCATCGACGACGGCCCGTCCGACGACACCGTGCCGATCCTGGACCTGCTCGACCGCCACCAGGCCAAGGCCACGTTCTTCCTGGTCGGCGAACGCGCCGCCGCACGACCCGACCTGGTGCGCGAGATCCTGCGCCGCGGCCACGGCATCGGCAACCACAGCCATACCCATCCGCAGGCCTGGTTCTGGGCGCTGGGTCCGCGGCGCATGGCGCGCGAGATCGACCAGGCGCAGCACGCGCTGTCCGCCATCGCCGGCAGCGCGCCGCGCTGGTACCGCTCGGTGGTGGGCATGACCAATCCGTTCGTCGCCGCGCCGCTGCGCCGCCACGGGCTGACCCGCGTCGCCTGGAGCGCGCGCGGCTTCGATGGCGTGGCCTGCGATCCGCAGGCCACGGTCGCGCGCATCGTGCGCGACCTCGCGCCCGGCGCGATCGTGCTGCTGCACGAGGGCGCGGCGCATGGGCACAACGTGGCGATCGTGGCGGGCGTGCTGCAGGCCGTGCAGGAGCGCGGCTACAGCAGTGTGGTGCCGCAGTAGCGGCGACCGCCGCGCTTGCGGTGCGCGCGCTTCCTGCCGAGCCAGGACATCGAAGGGCCTGCGGACATGAGGCCCACGGCCAGCGCCGGCCTCAGCTTTCCTGCATGAGCCCGAACGCCAGCAGCGCGACGATGACGAGCAGGGTCGCGATCGAGAAGATCAGTCCGAGTACGCCGTACAGCTTGCGCCGGTCGCGCTGGAACAGGCAGCCGATGCCGAGCCCGGCCGCGGCGAGTTCGGCGAAGACGGTGATCATCAGTCCCAGGCCGATCAGGATCGCCGCCAGCGACTCCTCGTCCAGGCCGTCGGGCCGCGCATACGACAGCACGCCGCTGAGGGCGATCAGCGCGAAGCTGAGCACCGCGGCGATCAGGCTGACGGCGAACGAAGCGATGCCGAGGCCGGAATAGGGGGCAGGAGGTGGGGAGGACATGGAAGCTCCGAGGGCGGGAAGAACCGTTATAGCGAGCAGTGCCGGTTCGCGCGGCGCTGCGGATGCGCGATGGCAACGCGCCAAGGCTGGTGCGGGTGCAGCTTGCCCAACGCGATGCGCGCGGCGTCGGGGTGCGCCATTCCAGGCGATGCCGCGACGAACCGGCTCAGCGCGGCTCGGCGACGATCAGCCAGTTGTTGAACGGGGTATTGCCGTACAGCGGCGCGAACGTGGCCTGCAGTCCGGCCGCGTCGAGCTGGGTCTGCAGGCTCTCGCGGGTGGGATAGCACTTGGGCACTTCCTGCATCCAGCCGGCCAGGTGCGCGAGCACGTCGGTGATGCGGCTGGTGCGGCCGCGGCCGCTGCTGTCGCCGAGGCCACTGCGGATCACCAGCCTGGCGCCCGGCGTCAGCATGCGCGCGACGCTGCGGATCAGGTTGGCCTGCATGGCCTGGTCCAGGTACTGCAGCACGTCCAGGATGGCGACGCTGCCGTGGTGCTCGGGCCAGGACTGGCCCAGGTCGACCACCTGGAAGCGCGTGTCCTGCAACCCGTTGCGCGCGGCGATGGCGCCGGCGCGGCGGATCTTGGCCGCATCGATGTCCACCCCGTGGTAGCGCTGCCGCTGGCCGTCGGCGCGCAGCGCATGCGCGAGCAGGCCCAGGCCGCAGCCCAGGTCCAGCACCGGCGCGTCGGTGCCGCGCAGCGCGGCGAGCACACCCGGATACAGCGGATCGGTGCGCAGCTTGGTGCGCGTGTAGTAGTAGTCGTAGCGATTGCCGAGCGGATGCGTCGGCAGGAAGGCGCGGGCGATGGCCTGCGCCTGCGGACGGGTCATGGGCTGGGTGGCGCTGGCGTCGCGCAATGTCGGTCCTTGGCAGCGGGGCGTCGTACGCCGCTAGGCTAACGCATCGCGCGCCGCGGGCAACACCTGTTCGGTCCAGCGCGCATACATCGCCGCCGAGGGATGCAGGCCGTCGGCGGCGAGCATCGCCGCGCTGCCGCCGCCATCGCGGCTGGCCGTGGTGATGTCGACGAAGCGCACCGTGCGCGCCTGGCAGCAGGCCTGCGCGGCCGCATTGAACGCATCGATCTGCGTGCCGATGCGGACCGGATCGTGCGCGGGCGGCTGCGCGAACGCGGTCACGCCCCAGTCCGGGATCGACACCACCAGCACCCGCCGCGCCCGCCCGTCGGCGAACCCGATCGCGCGCTGCAGCAGCGCATCGAATTGCGCGCGGTATTCATCGAGGGGACGCCCGCGGTACTGGTTGTTGACCCCGATCAGCAGCGTCACCAGGTCGAACGGCCCCTGCGGCGCCGCCGCGTCGATGCCGGCCGCGAGCTCGTCGGTGGTCCAGCCGGTGGTGGCGACGATCCGCGGATCGGCGATGGCGATGCCGTCGCGGCGCAGCGCCGCGACCAGTTGCATCGGCCAGCGCCCGTCGGCGTCCACGCCTTCGCCGATCGTGTAGGAATCGCCCAGCGCCAGATAGCGCGGCGGGGCCTGCCGGAGCGTGGCGAAACTGCCCTGGCTCATCTACCCGGCACCCAAGGCCGGCACATCACCGGGATTCACGGTGGCAGGAACGGCAAGCGCTTTGCCCATTCCCGATTCCCCATTCCCGATTCACCGCCCCGCAGCCACACTGCGCGGCTTCAGCGGCACCACCTTGGTCGCCGCCTCGGCGCGCCGCGCCAGCACGCGGTCGATGCGCGCGAACACCTCGCGCATCACCGCCGCCTCCGGCAGCAGGGTCACCCGGAAATGGTGGCGGTAGGGCACGTTGAAGCTGGAACCGGGCACCACCAGCACGCCTTCGTCGTTCATCAGCTCCAGCGCGAAATCGTGGTCGTCGAAGGCGCGCGCGGCCGCGCCGACCACCGCCGGGAACGCGTACAGCGCGCCGGCCGGCTGCACCAGCGCCAGATGCTCGCTGGCCGCGCAGGCCTCGATCACCGCGCGGCGGGTCTCGTACAGGCGGCCGCCCGGCGCGCACAGCGGCGAGATCGTGTCCGGGCCGTTGACCGCCGCATCGATGGCGTACTGGCCCGGCACGTTGGCGCACAGGCGCAGCGCGCCGAGCAGATCCATCGCGTTGCGGAACTCGGTGACGCGCTCGGCGGCGCCGGACAGCAGCGCCCAGCCCACCCGCCAGCCGCAGGCGCGATGCACCTTGCTCAGGCCGCCGAAGCTGATGCACGGATGCTCGCCGGCCAGCGGCGCGACCGGCACGAAGGCGGCGTCGTCGTACAGCACCTGGTCGTAGATCTCGTCGACCATCAGCAGCAGGTTGTGCTTGGCCGCGATCGCCACGATCTTCTCCAGCAGTTCGCGCGAATAGCTGGCGCCGCTGGGATTGTTCGGGTTGATCAGCACGATGGCGCGGGTGCGCGAGGACACCAGCGTCTCGATCTCCACCGGGTCGGGCTGGAAGCCGTTCTCCGGCGCGCAGCGGTAGTACACCGGGCGGCCGTCGTTGAGGATGGTGGCGGCCGACCACAGCGGGTAGTCGGGCGAGGGCACCAGCACCTCGTCGCCCGGGTTGAGCAGGGCGCGCAGCGACAGGTCGATCAGCTCGCTGACGCCGTTGCCGATGAAGATGCGGTCCGGATGCGCGTCCGGGTGCTGGCGCCGCGCGTAGGCGGCGGCGATCGCCTCGCGCGCCTCCGGCAGGCCCTGCTGATGGGTGTAGGGATCGGTGCGCCCCATGTCGTCGGCGATCGCGCGCTGCAGGTGTTCCGGCGCGCGGAACCCGAACGCGCCGGGATTGCCGATGTTGAGCTTGATCAGCTTGCGCCCCTGCGCCTCCAGCTCCCGGGCTCGCCGCGCCAGTTCGCCGCGGATCTCGTAGCGGACTTCGGACAGGCGTTCGCGGATTGCGAGCGGCTTGATCGGGGGCGTGGGCATTGCATTGGCCGGTGGGGGCGTGGAACCGGCATGGTAACGGAAATGCGACATGGCGGCCGGGCCGGGCCGGCACCGTCTAGAATCCGCCCATGACCTCCCCCCCGATCGACTTCGACGCACTGCGCCCCATCGGCTGGCCCTGGCCCGGATTGCCCGAGGAGCCGGCCTGGCGCGCGCTGTTCGACGCGCACCCGCTGGCGCGGCCGGCGCGGGTGGTCGAGCAGCACCGCACCGGCTACGTGGTGGCCGATGCGGTGGACACCGGCTTCAAGGTCGAGTCGCTGCCGGAATGGCAGCGGCCGCGGTTTCCCAGCCACGAGCGCGCGGCGGTTGGCGACTGGGTGCTGCTGGAGGACGGCAAGCGCATCGTCGCGCTGCTGCCGCGGCGCACCGCGATCAAGCGCGGCGCGGCCGGCGAGCACTACCACCAGCAGGTGATCGCGGCCAACATCGATACGGTGTTCATCGTCTGCGGCCTGGATGCGGACTTCAATCCGCGCCGCATCGAGCGCTACCTGCTGCTGGTCGGCGGCGGCGGCGCCGAGCCGGTGGTGATCCTGACCAAGGCCGATCTCACCGACTACGCCGACGATGCGCTGGCGGTGCTGGAAGAGCTGGCGGCGCAGAACATTCCCCTGCTGACCGTCAACGCCAAGGACGCCGACAACGTGGCGGCGCTGCGGCCGTGGCTGGGGGCCGGGCGCACCGCGGTGCTGGTCGGCTCGTCCGGCGCGGGCAAGTCCACGCTCACCAACACCTTGCTCGGGGTGCAGAAGATGCGCACCGCGGCGGTGCGCGAGAACGACTCGCGCGGCCGCCACACCACCACCCACCGGGCGCTGCTGCCGCTGCCGTCCGGTGCCTGCCTGATCGACACGCCGGGCATGCGCGAGCTCAAGCCCACCGGCGAGGAGGACCTGGCCGAGGGCGGTTTCGCCGACATCGAGGCGCTGGCCGCGCAGTGCCGTTTCAACGACTGCGCGCACCACGCCGAGCCGGGCTGCGCGGTGCAGGCGGCGATCGAGCGTGGCGAGATCGACGCGGCGCGCCTGGCCAATTACCTGAAGCTGCGCGAGGAGGTCGCCGGCGCCGCCGGCAAGCTGGCGCAGCGCCAGGCGCAGAACGCGGCCGCCGGCAAGGCCGGCAAGCCGGGGCCGGGCAAGCCCGGCGGCCGGCGTCCGCCACCGCGCACCCTGCGCCGCTGACCCGTCGCCGTACGCGCCCAGGTTCGCGATGACCGCGCTGCCCGCCGACATCCGCCACCACGCCGCGCTCGATGCGCGATTGGTCAAGGCGGTACGCGGCATCCGCCTGCTCGCCCTGGCGAGTTGGCCGGCGGCGTTGCAGGCGCCGTTCCTGGACAGCGTGGCGCGCGGCCAGCCGCGGTTGCCGCAGGTGCAGTACCCGCGGCTGGATTTCGCCGAGACGCGGCGCGAACTGGCCGCGATCGCCCAGGCGGCCGATCCGGCGCATCCGCTCGGCGCCTATCTGCGGGCCTCGGTACGCAGTTGGGACCTGGCCGCGGCGTTGCTGGAGTCGCTGGGCACGCCCGCAGTTGGCGCGTACTCGACGCAGCTGTTCGGCGCCCCCGAGGATCCGATGCCCGGGCATGGCCCGACCACCCGCGATGCCGCGCGCCACTTCATCCACATCGCGCAGGAACTGGATCGCGAGCTGCTGTCGGCCGAGGAGCAGGTGCCGGTGTCGGCCAGCGCGCTGCGCCTGCTGCTGCAGCGCGACCTGGACGAATTCTTCGGCGCGCGGGTGATCGCGGTGGAACTGGATCCGGACCTGCTGGCCAAGGCCGCGGCCGGCGCGCACCGCATCCGCCTGCGCTCCGGCGCCTCGTTCAGCGGCTACGACCGCGCGCAGCTGTTCCACCATGAAGCGCTGGTGCATTCGTTGACCGCGCTCAACGGCCGCGAGCAGGTGCAGCTGCCGAGCCTGGCATTGTCCTCGCCGCGCACGACGGCGACGCAGGAGGGCCTGGCGACCTTCGCCGAGCAGATCACCGGCAGCATCGACATCGAGCGGATGAAGCGGATCAGCCTGCGCATCGAGGCGATCGCGCTGGCCCGCGACGGCGCCGACTTCATCGAGGTGTTCCGCTACTTCGACGCGGCCGGGCAAGCGCCGGCGGAGAGCTTCTCCTCGGCGCAGCGCGTGTTCCGCGGCGTGCCCACCGCCGGCGGCGCCGCGTTCACCAAGGACACGGTGTACCTGCGCGGGCTGGTGTCGGTGCACACCTTCTTCCGCCAGGCGCTGCAGCGCGACCGCCTGCCGCTGTGCCGTTGGCTGTTCGCCGGCAAGATGGCGCTGGAGGACGTGGCCGCGTTCGCGCCGCTGTTCGAGGCCGGCGTGCTGGCGCCGCCGCGCTGGCTGCCGAGCTGGGTCGCCCGCGCCAGCGGCCTGGCCGGGATGCTGGCGTTCTCGCTGTTCGCCAACCGCATCCGCATGGACCAGGTGGATTAGGGGGCGATCCAAAAAATCAAGGAGCTGGCGCCGCAGGAGGTGGGAAGCATGCGTGGCGGTGCTGCCGCGTGGACGATCGAAAGCGTCGAATGCGACTGCATCGTTCTGGGGGGATGGCGATTGCAACCTCGCATTGCGGGCTGCCGGCCGTTCGGCACTTGAAAAATAAAAGAAGTTCGAGGTTTTTCTTCCAGGGCGGGAAGAGGATTTACTCATGGTCGTCTCGCTTGCAAGAGAAAGAATCAAGTGCTTATGCTGGGCCGCACACTTATCGTTAACGGGGAGGCTTGCGTGTCTATAACGGAAGGTAAGGATGGGAATGCGGGAGCGGCTGGCGTCATTGCGCAGTTGCGCAGGCAAAATAGAATTCTGAAGATTTTGTCGGCGGTGGCGCTTGCCTTTCCTTTGACGCTGATGCTGATGGGTGCCCGAAGCCCTGGCAGCAAGCAGGTGTTCTCCGAGATAGATGTCAAGCGCATCAATATCGTCAACGAGGATGGGTCCAGGTCCATGGTGTTGGCGGCCCGCGGATTGCTGCCCGATCCGGTGATGGGCGGAAAGGTCGTGAAAACCGAAAGGAGCAAGATGCCAGGCATGCTGTTCTATAACGGCGTGGGCGACGAGGTCGGTGGGCTCATCTATGACGGCAATATCGGCAAGGATGGAGAGCCCAGTGGCGGCGTGCATCTTTCGATGGATCGGTTTGGCGGAGATCAGCAACTCGCGCTGCATCATTACGAGGAGGGCGGATCCATGGAGACCGGCCTTTCCGTGTTCGACCGCGGACTCTCCAAGCAGTACGAGGGAATCTATGAGAAGTATCTGGCTGCTCCGGAAGGGCCGGAGAAGGATGCGCTGTTGAAGCAGTGGAAGGATGCGGGCGGTCAGCAGACGCAGAGACTGTTTGTCGGGCGCACTCTCGGAAAGTCGTCTGCCGTCATTCTCGCGGACGATTCCGGAAATCCCAGGATCATCATGTCCGTCACTCCCGGCGGGAAGGCATCGTTGGACTTTATTGATGACAAGGGCGACGTTATCCAGAGTCTCCCGGAAACCCCCGTCGTGAAGAAGTAGCCGCGCGCTCGAGCGTCGTCATCGAGCAAGAGGACGCGGTCATGGACCGGCTTTCGTTGCATCGGGATATCTGGTGCGGGTGTACTTCGGCGGCGGAAAGGCACCGCCGAAGAACACCTTCCGGGTTTCGATGCCTTCCAGATCCGGCCTGTAGCACCCTGCCGATCCAGTGACGGGGAGGATTCTGCCGCGGCCGTCGCGACTGCATCGTCACCTGCGGTGCAGGCCGTGGAGGTGCTGGATTGACTGCACCCCCCTCCAGGCCATGCCGAGTTCGATGCGTGGCTGCGCGCGTACGGGACGCACCGTCACCCGCATCGCGCCGATGATGTGCGCCATGCAGCTCATCTAGATGGAAGTTCGGAGCGTAGCGCTGATCCTCGAGGAAGGCGCCAACTCTCGTCGGTATCCGGCATGCCGGCATCGGCAGCCGATGGTCGATTCGTGCTGAGCCAGATCGCGTTTTACGCAGCGATCATCTTGCTCGTGCGCGCTGGACGACTCGCCGTGGCGGGTCGGTGGGTTGGCGTCGTAGCGGGTGGCGTCGGCGGGCTAGCGGTAGCGAGCGGCTGAACTGAACGGCGCTGCGCGACGCTCACTTGCCGCGAATGCGCGGCTGCCGATACTGCCGCGCCTGGCCATGCCCGCGCATGGCCGCCTTCCCACGAAAGGACACCCGCATGAAGATCCTGATGGTGCTGACCTCGCACGACCGCCTCGGCGATACCGGCCACAAGACCGGCTTCTGGCTGGAGGAGTTCGCCGCGCCATACTACGTGTTCAAGGATGCCGGCGCCGAGATCACGCTGGCGTCGCCCAAGGGCGGACAACCGCCGCTGGACCCCAAGAGTGATGCGGCCGACGCGCAGACCGACGCCACGCGCCGCTTCAAGGGCGACCCGCAGGCGCAGCAGCAGTTGGCGAACACGCGGCCGCTGGCCGACGTGCGGATGGCCGATTACGACACCGTGTTCTACCCGGGCGGCCACGGCCCGCTGTGGGACCTGGCCGAAGACCCGACCTCGATCGCGCTGATCGAGGCGTTCGAACGTGCCGGCAAGCCGATCGGCTTCGTCTGCCATGCGCCGGGCGCGCTGCGCCGGGTCACCGCCGCCGACGGTACCCCGCTGGTCAAGGGGCGCCGTGTCACCGGTTTCACCAACGGCGAGGAAGCGGCGGTCGGGTTGACCGAGGTGGTGCCGTTCCTGATCGAGGACGAATTCCAGCGCCTGGGCGGCCGGTACGAGAAGGGCGCCGACTGGGGTGTGCACGTGGTGGTGGATGGCCGCCTGGTCACTGGGCAGAACCCGGCCTCGTCCGAGGATGCGGCGAAAGCGTTGCTGGGTTTGCTGGGCAAGTGACTGGCTTGTGGCGCGTGTTCGTCGGCGGATGGCTGGACGCGCGTCGCAAAGCTGGCTCAAGGGGCTTCCAACAGCGGCTGGCGAGGCGATGTGCCTGCTTGCGAGTGGCAGGGACTTCAGTGCCGGCTGAGTGCGGAGCCGCGCAGGCATCCGGACTTCGCTCGTCGCGGCTGAAGCCGCTCCTACAACTACGCGCGGGCCCCTGTAGGAGCAGCTTCAGCCGCGATTGCATCCGGAGCCGCGCAGAGATCCGGACGGTATTCTTCGCTCAGTCACGCCGCCACCAGCGCAAGCCGTAGGCCGGCAAGATGCCATCCCATGCCTGTAGCGCGGCCGCATCGATTCCGCCATCGGCGATGGCCTGCCAGTGGCCGGTGCCCAATGCGCTGCGATCCACTGCCACCGGCTGCGCGCTGAAATTGTAGGCGGCGACGAAGTCCTCGCCGCGGGCGATGCCGAGCAGGGCGGGATGGCCCAGCGGCACGGCGCGCAACGGCCGGTCGGCGGCCAGCGCCGCGGTGGCGGCGCGTGCGGCGATCAGGTTGCGCAGGCGGGTGTAGGCCTGGCCGGGCAGGCTGTCGGTGTCGTGGCGTTGCGCCGCACGCGCCCAGTCCATCACCGGGCGATGCAGCCAGCGGCCTTCATGGCGGCGCAGCGGATCGTTGCGATAGTCCTCGTCGTTGCCCAGCGCCAGTTCGTCGCCCATGTACAGCAGCGGGATGCCGGGCATCGCCAGCGCCACGGCGTACAGCAGCAGCAGGCGGCGCACGCCCAACTCCAGCGCGTCGGCGTCATCGGCGGCCAGCGCCGCGGCGATGCCGGTCAGTGCCGTGCTCATGCCATTGCTGCCGTGCACGCCATCGCCGCTGCTCTGGAATGCTTCGCCGCGCGCATAGCTGTCCGACGTGTGGCCGGCATAGAACTGGGCGATGCGCGCCAGCGCGAACGGGGCGACGCCATCGTCGCCGGCGGCTTCGCGCTGCAGCACGTTCCAGCCGATGTCGTCGTGGCAGCGCACGTAGCTGAGCCAGCCGCAGGCCGGCGGCAGTGCGGGGGTGTGCGCGATCGCCGCCTGCACGATGTCGCCGCGCTGCTCGGCCAGCGCCACCCAGCCTGCCGCCATCAGGGTGCTGTGGTAGGCCAGATGGCATTCGTGGCCGCGTGCGTCGCCGTCGCCGAAGTAGGGCGGCAACTGCGCCATCGGCACGATCGCCTCGGCCTTCAGCAGCACCGCCGGGGCCAGGATGTCGGTGAGCGCGCGCAGCGCCTGCAGGATGGTGTGCGCTTCCGGCTGGTTCATGCAGTCGGTGCCCGGACGCTTCCACAGGTAGGCGGTGGAATCCAGGCGGAACACTTCCACGCCCAGGTTGGCCAGGCGCAGCAGCGCCAGCGCCATCTCGCCGAACACCGCCGGATTGCTCCAGTCCAGATCCCATTGGTAGGGATAGAACGTGGTCCAAAGCCAGGCGCCGGCGTCTTCGACCCAGGTGAAGTTGCCCGGCGCGGTATGCGGGAACACCTGGCCCAGGCTGCGCTCGTAGGCGTCGGGCGCGCTGCGGTCGGGGAAGTGGTGGTAGTAGTCCAGGCAGCGCGGATCGCCGCGCTTGGCTGCCAGCGCCCATGGATGGTCGTCGGCGGTGTGGTTGAGCACGAAGTCGGCGCACAGGCTGATGCCGGCCTCGCGCAGGCGCGTGGTCAGCGCGACCAGGTCGGCGTTGTCGCCGAGCCGCGGTTCGACCTGGCCGTAGTCGCTGACCGCGAAGCCGCCGTCGTTGTCGCCGGCGCGCGCACGCAGGAACGGCAGCAGGTGCAGGTAGCGCACGCCCAGTTCCTGCAGGTACGGCACGCGTTCGCCGACCCCGGCCAGGGTGCCGGCGAAGCGGTCCACATAGGCGCTGTAGCCGAGCATCGTCTGGCTGGCGAACCAGTCGGGCGCGCGCTCGGCATCGAGCCGGCGCAGCGCCGGCGGGCGCGCGTTGGCGGCGGCGGCCAGCTGCGCCAACCACTGCGGCAGCCACTGCGCGAACGCCGGATGCGCGCCGTACAGCGCGTGCAGCGGCGCCAGCAGGCGTTCGCCATGGCGCTGCAGGCGCGGCAGCAGCGCGGCGGCGGCGTCCGGATCGAGATGCGCCTGCCACAGCGTGCTGGCGAGACGGGAGAGGGCGATGGGGGTGGGGGCGGTCATGGGCAGATCGTCCGCGCCCCGGGTGGGGCGCGGATGTGCGGTCCTCGTCAGAAGTCGTAGCGCAGGCTGAGGCTGGACGTGCGGCCCGGGATCGAGCGCGCGCGGATCACGTCCGAGGATGCATCGGCGATCGACGCTTCCTCGGCTTCGGTCAGGCCGAAGGCGTCGAACAGGTTGTTGACGTTGAGCGAGACGGTCAGCGCGTCGGTGATGCGATAGTCGGCGAACAGGTTGACCTGGGTGTAGCCGGGCATCTTCAGCTGGTTGCTGTCCTGCGTGTAGGCCGAGGTGGTGCCGATCGCGTTGACGCCGACGGTGTAGCGGTCGCCGCGGTAGCTGGGGGTCAGCTGCCAGACGAAGCGCGCCTGGCGCCGCGGGGTGTTGCCGGCGTTGGCCGGGGTGATCTGGTCCTTGTCGATGGTGGCGTCGGTCCAGGTCAGCCCGCCGTTGAGGTTGAAGCCGCCGGCGCGGTACGCGGCTTCCAGCTCCAGGCCGTGCGCCTTGTAGGTGCGGTCGAAGAAGCGCTGGGTGGTGGCTTCGTAGTTCTGCTCCTGGGTGCGCGCGGCGAAGGCGGTGGCGAACAGGCTCAGCCCGCCGCTGCGCCACTTCAGGCCGCCTTCGAGCTGCTTGACCACGTTCACCGCCTCGTCGGAGGACACCGAACCGTCGGCGCGGACCACGCCGAACAGCAGGCGGTCGGCATTGGCGCGGGCGCCGCGGCTGTAGCGCGCGAACGCGGCCAGGTCGTCGTTGATCATGTAGTTGCCGCCGAACGAGTACGACAGGTAGTTCCAGTCGTAATGCACCGGCTTGGGATTGGCGTAGTCGATGGTCGCCACGCTGCGCTCGGGCGCCTCGATCACGCCGTCGCCGTCGACATCGACGTTGCTGGCCAGCAGGCCGCCGGCGGTGTTGCCGCGGGCGCGGCCCATGTCGTAGCGCAGGCTGCCGTCCACGCTCAGCGGGCCCTGGTCCCAGCTCAGCGCCAGGTACGGCGCGTTGATGTCGTAGCGCACGTCGTAGTGGCGGGTATTGTCCAGCCCCCAGTACGGCACGCCGTAGGCGTACAGGCCATCCTGCGACAGCAGGCCGCCGCCGGCGTCGACCACGTTGAGCAGCTGCGGGCGGTGTGCCAGCGACTGCACGTAGGAGTTCCAGGTCCAGTCCACGTCGATGGTCTGGCGCGAGGTGTACCAGCCGGCCTTGACGTTGAGGTTGCCGCCGTCGGCCGCCGCGAAGTCGCGCGCCAGGCTGAAGTCGTTGACCGCGTTGCCCAGGTCGTTGAGGTGCACGTTGAACAGATGCGTGCGCAGCGCCAGCCCACTGTAGGCCTGGCCGGCATTCGGGCCATCGGCGTAGCGCAGGTTGGCGCCGGCGCCGCCGATGCTGGTGGCCAGGGTCGCGGTATCGGTGACCTGCGCGGGGAACGGCGAGACGAAGCGGCCGGACGTGTCGGCGATGCGGAACTTGTCGGTCAGGGTCCAGCCGCCCAGCTCGAACTGCGCCTCGGCGCCGAACGCGCGCGATACCGGATGCATGCCGTCGCCTAGGTCCACTCGCGACGGCTTATTGCCGCCATCCAGCGTGGCGCTGCTGCGGAAATACGGGCTGTACAGCGTATCGGTGCCGGGATCGAAGCCGTCGACGCTGCCGAAGTGCGGCGCGCCATCGCTGCCGCTGATCCGGGTCGGCACCGGCAGGTAGCCGGCGGCGCGGTCGTTGAGGTACTTGGCGTAGACGCGCACGTAGCCGTTATCGAACAGCCGGGTCAGGTTGGCCTTGAGCTGGCCGCCCTTGTCGGTGGTGTAGCCGGCGTCGCGCACGCCGTCGCCGCGGCGGTAGAAGCCGCCGACGTTGAACTGCCAGTGCTCGGCGAACGGCGCGCCGTAATCGAAGTCCAGGCGGGTGTTGTCGTAGCCGCCCAGGCCGCGGGTGAGGCCGACGCTGCCGCCGGCGGTGTCGCCGGTCTTGCTGATGAAGTTGATGATGCCGCCGGGCGAGTTGCTGGCGAAGGTGGAGGCCGAGCCGCCGCGGATCGCCTCGATGCGTTCCAGGCTGTAGTCGGCGCGCAGGAAGATGTCGGCGTTGCCGAAGGCGATGTCGCCGAA
>Ga0105251_10000276_pt1 | contig 51560 bp, 52 predicted proteins | sample KBSS64metaG_FD_80424 | JGI IMG/M metagenome (GOLD analysis project Ga0105251, IMG submission 80424) | Switchgrass rhizosphere microbial communities from Kellogg Biological Station, Michigan, USA - KBS S6-4 metaG | ecosystem: Host-associated > Plants > Roots > Rhizosphere > Soil | place...
CGGGAGAAGGTGGAGTCGCCAAATTACGTGTTCAAGCCGCATGAGCGGCCGCTCGGCGCACGCGATGCCTCCTGCAGCCTCGTTCGTTCAGCTTGTTGCGCTTACCCGAGCCTCGTCGAGGAGAACCGTCAGAGCGCGGCGCGCCAACGGAAGCTTGAAGGCGTTATGCTCGGTCGGCTTGGCGCCCTCGAAAGCAATGTCGACGATGTGATCGGCCGGACTTGCTGCAGAGGAGATCCCGGCTTCTGCCGCCTCTTTCCGCCACGGCCTTGGCGCCATCCCGCCGAAGGCTACCCGCACCGCGTCCAGGTCCTCGCTGTCAAAATGCGCGATCATGGCGATCGAGACGTTCGCAAATGCGTAGGAAGCCCGGTCCCGCAATTTGAGATAGCGCTGGATCCCGCCAAGCGGCTTGGGGAGCACAACCGCTGTGATCAGTTCGCCAGGCTCAAGTACGCTCTCGACGTGCGGCGTGTCGCCCGGCAAGGCGTGAAAGTCTGCCAAGCCGATCCGCCTTGTCGTGCCATTTGGCAGGAGCGTCTCGACCTCGGCGTCCAGAACCCGCAGTGCGACGGCCATGTCGGACGGATATGTCGCGATGCAGGCATTGCTCCCGCCTATAACCGCGAGACCTCGCGAAATACCTTCCTGCGCCGCACAGCCTGACCCGGGCTGCCGCTTGTTGCACGGCAGATCGCCGGAGTAGAAATACAGGCATCGGGTGCGCTGGAGCAGGTTGCCTCCCACCGTGGCCTTGTTGCGCAGCTGCCCGGACGCACCGGAAAGCAGCGCGCGTGCAAGAACAGGATATCCCGACCGAATGCGCGGATCGGTGGCAACATCGGAGTTGCGGACAAGCGCGCCGATCCGAATGCCGCCCTCCGGAGTATCGTCGATTCCATCGAGGCCGATATCATTAACGTCGATCAGATGCCCCGGCGCCTCGATCCCGAGCTTCATGAGGTCGATCAGATTGGTGCCCCCCGCGATGTATCGGGCGCCGGGCGTTTGCACGAACGCCTGGACGGCTTCCGAAGGGCTTGAGACCCGCTCGTAAGTGAATTGCCTCACTGCTGCGCCTCCATCACATCCCGGATCGCGGAAACAATGTTAGGGTAGGCGGCGCAGCGGCAGATATTGCCGCTCATCCGTTCCCTGATCTCCTCGTCCGAGCGATCGAGGCGGTTCAGATCCGGTGAGACATGGCTGGGGACGCCGCGGCGGATCTCGTCGATGGCACCGACCGCAGAGCAGATCTGGCCGGGCGTACAATAGCCGCATTGCAGGCCATCGTGCTCGATAAAGGCGACCTGCATTGGGTGCAGCGCGTCCTGAGAGCCTAGACCCTCGATGGTCGTGATCTCGTCACCCTCATGCATGACCGCGAAGGTCAGGCAGCTGTTGATACGGCGGCCCTCGACGAGCATCGTGCAGGCACCGCATTGCCCTTGATCGCAGCCCTTCTTGCTTCCGGTCAGGCCCAATTCGTCGCGAACCGCATCCAGCAGGGTCGTGCGGGGATCAATCCGAAGCGTGCGCGCGACTCCGTTCACCGAGAACGTCACGTCGCATGTTGCTCCCCCTTGCGTCGGCACGGCGGGAAGGCTGCCCGCCATTATTCGGGCCGCATGATCTTGGAGGCATCGTTGCCGACGACGGTCGCCCACTCGCGGATGCGCCAGCTCCGGACGAGCCCATTGTTGATGTACGGGTCCTCCGCCGCGAACTTCTCGACCGGCTCAGACGTCTCGGCCTTGAAGAGGATCAATCCGGTATCGAGTGGCTCGGTGAGGGCGCCGGCGAGAAGGAGTTCGCCACGCTCGACGGCCGCCCAGGCCTTTGTCAGGTGTTCATTGCGAAATTCGGGCCGCCGAGCCTCATAGTCGTCGCTGAAGTCCATCAAGAGGACGTAGTGCTTCACAGGATCAATCCTTCCTTCATGAGCGTGTCAAAATGAATAGGTAGCGATCGCGGACGGATACCCGTGGCGTCGTACACGGCATTGGCCACCGCGGCTGCGACGCCGACCATCCCGATCTCGCCGGCGCTCTTTGCGCCAAGCACGCCAGTCTGCGGGTCGGGTTCGCCAACGAAGATGGTCTCAATCGCGGGAACGTCGGCGTTGACCGGAACGAGATACTCGCCAAGGTCGGTGTTGATGTAACGGCCGAAGCGCTCGTCGATCTCGGTGCCTTCCCAAAGCGCTTGCCCGAGACCCATCGTGACAGCTCCAATGATCTGGGAACGGGCGGTCACGGGGCTGAGGACTCGGCCGATGTCGATGGCACTGACGAAGCGGCGCACGCGGATCGTGTCGAGGTCGGGATCTACCGCGACTTCGCAGAAATGCGCCGCGTTGCTCTCGACACTAGGGGGCGTGGAACTGTCGGTTTCCCACTTCCCGAAACCCTCGATCGACTCAGCCTCGGTGCGGGAGAGGACGGCGTGGGCCTCTTCATTATTGGTACCGGGCCGAGAGCTGGCCAGTGACGCGAGCTTGGCTTTCACATCGTCGCAGGCGAGGAGGATCGCGCGTCCGACACTCGCAACAATGCGAGACCCGCCGGCTTGCGGCGCGAACGGCAAGTCGGTGTTGCCGAAGACGAGTTCCACGTCCGCGGCACGGACGCCCAAGGCTTCAGCGACGATCTGCGGCATGACGGTCGGATTGCCAGTGCCGATCTCCGCGAGTCCGGTCTCGACGACCACTTTGCCAGAGCGGTGCAATATGACACGCGCTGTCGCCATCGATGCGTAACGCGGATAGCTGCCCGCTGCCATGCCATGCCCGATCAGGAGCCGGCCTTCCCGCCCGCCCCGGCGCGCCCCGCCCGATCGCCAGCCAAAACGGGCGGCGCCGACCTCATAGCAGCGCTTGAGGGCTGTGCTCGACCATGGCCGGCCAGTCTCTGGATCAACATCTGCGAAGTTGCGGAGCCGCAGCTCGATCGGATCGATCGCGAGTTGTGCCGCGAGCTCGTCCATCGCGCTCTCCAGCGCGAACGATCCGGTGCTCTTGCCTGGCGCCCGCATCGAAGTGCCGGCAGGCAGGTTCAGATGCGCCAGCCGCGTTTTTACCGAGACGTTGGGGCACGCATAGCGCGTCCGCGTCCGGCCGACGCAGCCCTCGACATATTCGTCCACGCTTCCGGTCTGAACGATCGCCTCATGCTTGATCGCTAACAGTGTTCCGTCGCGTTCGGCGCCGAGCGAGATATGCTGGATCAGGTTCGGACGATGTCCGACGGCGGTGAACATCTGCGGCCGCGTCACCACCAGCTTGACTGGCCGGCTGACGAGACGTGCTGCAAGGGCGGCGATGTAGCCGTGCGGCCAGAGCTGCAGCTTGCACCCGAACGCCCCACCTACGAATTGCGCGGTGACACGCACATCTGCCTTCTTCAGACCGAATGCGCCTGCCAAGGCGGCGGCGATGATGTGCGGACCCTGGTTGGCATCATGGACGATCAGCTTGCCGTCCGCCCATTGGGCGATCGTTGCGGCTGCCTCGATCGGGTTGTGGTGCGCGGTCGGCGACAGGTAGGTTGCGCGGATCGTGACGGGCGCCGAAGCAAGCGCCTTATCGGGGTCGCCCCGGGTGGACGAGGCCGGCTCGCCACCGGGTATCTGTCCCATCTGCGGCTCCGTCGCTTCGCTTTCATGCGCCGCAAGAAGCGTCTGTGCCTCTTCGCGTGCATATTCGATCGCAAGCGCGTGTGCCCCAGCTGTAGCATTTGTGAGGGTATCGGCAACGACCGCGGCGACCGCCTGGCCGGCATAGCGAACGGTGGTATCGGCCAGCGACAAACTGGCGCCGTGATCGGGGCGGCGTAGGAGCTCTTCCGGCTTATCCGGCCAGGACGGAGCCGGAGCGCCCCGCAATTCCGCCGCGTTGAGATGCGACACCACGCCCAGCACACCGGGCTGACGGAGTGCGCTTTCCACGGCGAGCGAGACTATTCGACCCGACGCTATCGGGCTGCACACGAGAACCGCGTGCGCCAGACCTTCTGGATGATGGTCGGCGGTGTATTTCGCGGCGCCAGTGACTTTGAGAGGTGCATCGACCCGCGTTGGCGCGCCCGCTGCTTGCCCACCGTCAACAATATGAGGTGTCGCGAATGACGTCGTCGTCGAGGCAAGCGCCTTGGAAAGCTGGTACATGTCGGGCCGAAATGGCCTCGAGGTCATTGAAGAGAGATGGTCGCGCATGGCAGACGAAACGCCGACGGAACGATACCGTTCTTCGCTGAAACGTCCGCTCAGTCAGGACAGATCGGCTACCGCCGCCACCGCTTAGATCGTCTCCGTGCGGTTCTCGTTCGATCCTCCCACAAAGCGGGAAGTAGCAGCGCTAGGCGCTCAGTCGCTCACGAACGAACGCTTTGAACGCTTCAAGTGCCGGGGAGCGGTGCGCCTCCGTCGACGTATAGATGTAACCGGGCCACAATAGATTATTCCACTCGGGCAGGACTTCGATCAGGCGGCCGGAGTCCAGATGCTCCTTCGCAACAACATCGAGCAGCCGGACCAGCCCGTAATCGCTGAGTGCAGCGGCCACGAGCGAGGAGGCGTCGTTCAGGGTCATTCCGCAGTCGAGCGTGAGCGTCTCCGTTTTACCTGAGCTGTCAATGAAGTTCCAATTGTGGGGCTTACCTGTAACATCATCGATCATCCGGATGCAGCGATGCTGATCATGCAAGTCTGCCGGACAGTTTGGCGTGCCATGCTCTTCTAGATAGCGGGAGCTCGCACAGGTGATGACACGGCTTTGGATCAGATGTTGTTTGTCGAGGCCGCGGGCGTCCGGGTCACCAAAGCGTAACGCAACGTCAAAACCATCGAGCAGCATGTTATCGAGCTTGTCACGCACAAGCACATTCAGCTTGACGTGGGGATGCTGTGCCAAGAATTCGGGGATGAGCGGGATCAGAATATACGGGCCGAAGGCTCCGTCCGTCGAGACACGTAAGCGGCCTCTGATGTCCGCCGATGCTCCGGGCGTCGCGATCCGGCCCAATGCGTCGAACATTGGCTCCGCCTCATCGAGAAGAATCCGGCCTTGATCCGTGAGTTTCAAAGCGCGCGTATTACGATCGAAAACGCGCATTCCGGTTCGCTCTTCGAGGCGAGCAATCGCCTTTCCTACCCCCGAACGCGAGAGACCGAGCTGCTCGGCGGCGCGCGCATAGTTACCAGTCCGCGCCACGGCCACAAACACCGTGATTCCAGCGATGATCCTACCGTCGAACAATCATATCCCCTGTCATTGCGGCTACGTTAACATAATGAACGGTCGGGCCAAGCGTGGTGTAGGCCGATCGTTTAAAGGACGTCCCGGATCTATGCACGCCTTCATGTATGCAGCTCATGTGCTGCGACCGTATATTGTGTCGCGCAGCAAGCTGGTTTCTGCACGACTTGCAGCACAGATTTGCTCGATGTCCGCGCAGATCTGAACCCCGCCGGATGATTCTGAAAGGCCGCCTTAAATCGGCCTGACAGGCTTATCCGACATGATGCGATCTGCCGATCAGTCATGCGACCACATGTTCACGTCCGCACTGTACAGACAAAATGGCGCGGAACGAAACTCTCCTCGCGGCGGTATCGCAGGCGCAGTCTTAAGGGGAGGCGTGGCCAGTATATCGCCAAGAGCGCACCTGCATCAGCAAGAATGCGGGCTCAGACGCCGCACGAGGGGAAATTGTTGGCCGCCCTCTCCCAAGGCCTGACCTGTCCGAACTTAACGATCCCGGGCACCAGATAAGAGCCTGAGGTTGGAACGCGAACTCACAGCGAAGGATATCCCATGAAGAAGAGTGGCAATACCATCCTGATAACCGGGGGAGGTTCGGGTATCGGGCAAGCATTGGCGCAGCGCTTTCACGACGCCGGAAACACCGTCGTGATCGCAGGCCGGCGCCGCGACGCTCTTGAGGAGACGATCGGTGGTCGAGCCAATATGCACGGAATCGAGCTCGATGTGACGAGCGCGGCCGGGATCGAGGACTTTGCACGGCGGCTTCTGGCCGAGCATCCCGAAGTGAACGTCATCATCAACAATGCCGGCATCATGCGCACTGAGGCGCTCGACCGTTCGCGTGATCTCGCCGATGCGGAGGCAACCATCACGACCAACCTGCTCGGCCCTATCCGTCTGATCAATGCGCTGATCGATCACCTTACCGCGCGACCCGATACGGCGATCGTCAATGTGAGCTCGGGCTTGGCTTTCGTCCCGCTGGTCGCGGCGCCGACCTACAACGCGACCAAAGCGGCGATCCACTCCTACACCGTTTCGCTGCGCCAGGCATTGGCAGGCCGGGTCGAGGTGATCGAACTCGTGCCGCCCGCGGTGCAGACCGGGCTCACGCCGGGCCAGGAGACCCGGGAGGGATACCTGCCGCTCGACGCCTTCATCGACGAGGTCATGACGCTTCTCGGACAGGAGCCGACGCCGCGGGAGATCCTTGTCCAGCGCGTAGGCTTCCTGCGCAATGCCGAGCGCGAGGGCCGGTTCGACCAGACGCTCGCTACCCTCAACACGCCGCACACCTAGACCGGTAACAGCTAGCGCAACCAACAGTCCCGTCGACGGGACGACCGTCCGGGAAAGGGGACAATCATGGCGAAAATTACTCTGGTGACTGGCGCATCCAGCGGGTTTGGGCGAATGGTCGCCACGGACCTGGCGAGAGCCGGTCACACCGTTTACGCATCGATGCGAGAAACGACGGGCAAGAATGCGAGTACCGTGGCGGAGATCGCCGCGGAGGCCGAGAAAGAGGCCATCGGCCTCCAAGCCATCGAGCTCGACGTCCAAAATGAGGAGTCGATCGCCGAAGCGGTAGACGCGATTATTGGCGAACACGGCCGGATCGATGTCCTCGTCCAGAATGCCGGCCACATGGTGTATGGCCCGACAGAAGCCTTTTCGGTCGAGCAGCTTGCCCAGCAATATGATGTCAACGTGCTCGGGACGCACCGCGTCAACCGGGCGGTCTTGCCGCATATGCGCAAGGCGCGCGACGGGCTGATCGTATGGACGTCGAGCAGCAGTGTTGCCGGCGGCGTCCCGCCGCTGCTCGGCCCGTATTTCGCCGCAAAGGCTGGCATGGACGCCCTGGCGGTTTGCTATGCCAAGGAGCTCGCGCCGTTCGGTATCGAAACCTCGATCGTTGTTCCGGGCGCGTTCACCAAGGGGACCAACCACTTCGCGCATGCCGGCACGCCGTCCGACACAGCAGTGGATGAGGCGTACAAGGCCGCGTTGCCCGATGGCTTCTTCGAACGGATGAGCGCAGCGCTTTCAGCCACCATCCCTGAAGACGCCGAGCCAGAAGCTGTGGGTCGGGCCGTTGTCGAGATCGTAAACACCCCGAAGGGCAAGCGGCCGCTTCGAGTGATGGTCGACCCGGCCAGCGACGGATCGGCGGTCAGCTTCGCTGTGATCGATCGGATGCGCGAGCAATTCCTCGACCGGATCGGCTTTCCCGAACTCCTGCATCCCCCGCTTTAGGCGCTTCTCCCGCTCAGCCTCGGCACTCTCGAGGCGCCAGGCTTGGCGGCCCCCAAAACCTCATGCAATCAAAGGACGTATGATGAAGCGGAACGCTTTTGCCATTCTGATGACCGCTATGACGGCACTCGGCTTGCTTGGGTCGACTGCCGCAGCCGGTCAGACAACCGGTAGCTCAAAGGAGAAGCCGACGATCGTGCTGGTGCATGGAGCATTCGCAGAATCGTCCAGCTGGAACGGGGTCATCGATACGCTCACGCGCGACGGTTACCCGGTCGTGGCGGCGGCGAATCCCTTGCGTGGTGTCGCCAGCGATGCGGCCTATGTAGCGACGGTCATCAGCTCGATCCGCGGGCCTGTGGTTCTCGTCGGCCATTCCTATGGAGGTGCCGTCATCTCCGCCACGGCGCCGAGTGCAACCAACGTCAAAGCTCTCGTCTATGTCACGGCGTTTGCCCCCGACACGGGCGAGACGTCTCTCGAACTCACGGGCAAGTTCCCGGAAAGCACGCTTTCAGGTACTTTGGCCCCGCCGGTCGCCCTGCCGGGCGGAACGCACGACCTCTATATCGATCAGGCGAAGTTTCCCCATCAGTTCGCCGCCGACGTGCCCCTGCCTCAGGCGAAGCAGATGGCCGCGACGCAGAGGCCGATCGTCGACGCTGCCCTGGCGGAGAAGTCGACCGCTCCGGCTTGGAAGTCGCTCCCTTCCTGGTCGATCTACGGCACGGCCGATCTCAACATCCCTCCTGCCGCGCTCGCGTTTATGGCGCAACGCGCGCATTCGACGACCACCGTCGTCCAGGGCGCTTCGCACGTCGTCATGGTCTCGCATCCGAAGCAAGTCGCGGCTGTAATCGAAGCCGCTGCTCAAGGCGTACGGTAAGAGGGCGGGTCCGTTAGCATCAGTAGCCATGATCGATACACTAGCGTGCCGGCAGGCAGTGCCGGACGACGTCTCTGCGATCGAAGCACTCGCGGCCCGATCAATCCGTGCGCTTCACGCGGGCCTATGATGACGCCGTCATCCAGGAAGCGATCGATCATGCCTATGGGGTGGATTGGCAGCTCGTCCGCGACGGGACCTACTTCGTCGTGACGGCTGCCGGGACGATCGTCGGCGCGGGCGGATGGAGCTATCGCCGAACGATCGCCGGCGCGCACGGCCCGGATGATCCAGCCGCACCACGATTGTCCCCCACCAATGATGCCGTGCGAATATGGGCTTTCTACGTTGATCCTGGCTATGCGCGCCGCGGCATCGGCGGGCTTCTGCTTGGGGCGAGCGAGCGGTGGGCGCTCGACGCCGGCTTCACGCGCGCGGAACTCACCGCCACTATCCCGGCAGTGCCGTTCCATGCAGCCCATGGCTATGAACCCGCTGGTGGATATGACTTACCCCTACCGAGCGGCGGGATCCTCGAGCTCCCCCTAATGACCAACCGCCTGATCTCGAGCCGGTAGCTGAACCAGTCTGCCGAGAGGAGCGATCATGAATGACGAGAGATCGGGAAACGGCTCCGACAACGACAAGTCCAACATCGACAAGCTGACGATTGGCATCGTGCTATTCGATGGGTTCGAAACCCTCGACGTTTTCGGCCCGGTCCAGATGCTCGGGCGTCTGCCAAAGCACAAGCTCGTCGCAATTTCCCAGACCGGCGCTCCGGTAACCTCAGCTCAGGGTCTGACCACGGTGGTGCATCATGACTTTGCCAGCGCACCGCCGTTGCACGTATTGCTTGTCCCGGGCGGCATGGGGACGCGGACCGAGATCGGCAACTCTGCCTTGCTCGAGTTCCTGCAGCGTAAGGCAGGCGAGGCTGCGTGGATCGCTTCGGTTTGTACCGGCGCCGCCCTCTTGGCTGCGGCGGGCGTTCTCGATGGCCGTCGCGCGACCACGAACAAGGCTGCTTTCAAATGGGTCGCCAGCCAATCGGACAAGGTGGAGTGGCAACCGCGGGCTCGCTGGGTGGTCGACGACAATGTCCTGACCTCGTCGGGCGTCTCCGCCGGCATCGATATGGCGCTTGCGCTGGTGGAGCAGCTCTACGATCGTGGCCAAGCAGAAGAGGCGGCGCGCGTTGCGGAGTATGTCTGGAATGGCGACCCGAACGACGATCCATTCGCTGTAAGTCTGTGACTCGTCCAGGGGCAGCGCCTACCTCGTTCTCGCACCTCCGCGATTAGCCTTCGACGGCACTTCACCCCCGGTTGAGTGCCGTCGTCGGTCAACGGCAAGATTGATAGATCCGAGGGATCACAGCGCGCCTCGCTGAAAGTCGCCGCCACCGCCATAATCGGATTTGCCCCGCAACGGCCGGGCATTAGAAGTGGTGCGTCGGAAAAGGCAGACTTGGTTTGGTAAGCCCAAGTCCTCCCGGTAACGGGAGCTCTGGTCTTTGGCTTCGTGCACGAGATCCCCGCGACGAGCGAAAGGACGCTTGGTGCGTCCCCCGTTCGTCCGTGTGGGTCTCAGGTTCGAGAAACGCTCCGGTCGAACGTCGACAGCGGAGCCGAACCATGAACGTGTCTACCCCCCATTATTACGATGTCCTGATTGCTGGCGGTGGCCCGGTGGGTCTCTTCCTGGCTTGCGAGCTGCGGTTGGCCGGCTGCTCGGTGCTGGTGATTGAACAGACGAGTGACCTGTCCACACCGCTGAAGCGCGCGCCCTTCGGGCTGCGCGGCCTGTCCGTGCCGACCGTCGACAGTTTCGACAGGCGAGGCCTGTTGGCGCCCCTGGAAGCGCGAATCCCCGACCGGGAAATCGCGGCCGCAGCGCCCCGGATGAAGGAGGGTCGCAGGCCTGGCGGGCATTTCGCCGGCATCGACTTCTACCTCGACCAGATCGACCAGACGCAATGGCCCTTTCGGCTATCACATTCGGCCAATCCCATGCCTGCCGACCTCGAGAGTATCGGCGCCGTTCTGACGGACCGCGCGGAGGAGCTGGGGGTTGCGATCCGATATGACATGCGTGTCTCGGGCGTAAGCGCGACGGATCGCGATGTGACCGTCCGCGCCGGTGAGGAGACATTCCAGGGAGGCTGGCTCGTCGGGTGCGATGGCGGTCGCAGTGTCGTGCGCAGGACGGCGGGCTTCGGCTTCATCGGCACCGCCCCCGAATTCACCGGCTACTTTGCCCAGGTCGAACTTACCGACCCGTCCATGCTCGCCCCCGGTCACCACGATACACCGGGTGGCACCTACATCTTCGACCTGCCCCACATGATCCGAATGGTCGAGTTCGACGGCGGCGCGCACCACCGCGGCGAGCCAATCACGCGCGATCATCTCCAGGCGGTACTGCGTCGCATCTCAGGCGCGAACATCGAGTTGACGGCGATCGCCCACGTCACGACCTGGACGGACCGAGCCTATCTGGCGACCGAATATCGGCGGGGACGCGTGCTGCTGGCCGGTGACGCCGCGCACATCCACTCGCCGCTCGGCGGCCAAGGCCTGAACCTCGGTCTTGGCGATGCGATGAACCTCGGCTGGAAGCTCGCCGCGACGATCCACGGCAACGCCGCCCCTGGACTTGTCGACACCTATCAGCGCGAGCGGCGGCCGCTGGCCGATCAGATCCTCGACTGGTCGCGCGCGCAGGTAGCGCTGATGCGGCCGAGCCGAAGCGCGCAGGCACTCCGCGCCATCGTCCGTGATCTGATCACGACAACGGATGGCGCGACCTATTTTGCCGAGCGCGTCTGGGGGGTGTCGGTGCGCTATGATCTGGGCAGCGACCATCCTCTCGTGGGGCGCAGCGCCCCCGATTTTGAGCTGGCCGACGGCACCCGCCTGAACGAACATTTCCGACACGCGCGTGCGCTCCTGCTCGATTTTGGCGGAGGCGATCATTTGCGGGCGCTTGCCGACCGCTATCGCGACCAGGTCACCTATCTGCCGTGCAATGCGAAGGACCTGTCAGGCCTGCACGCCCTCTTCGTTCGCGCCGATGGCGTTGTTGCCTGGGCAAGCGATCAGCCTGTGGAGGAAATCAACGTCGCCCGGATTCTATCGCAATGGTTCGACACCGTAGGATAAGCTCCAAGCCGCTTGGCGGCGTTGATGCGGGCGCCATCTCGCGATGTAAGCACGATGGTCTTCTTTGGCGCATGGGAACTGCGAGCGCGGCAGGGAAGGAACCGCGACGACGGTAGGCACGTCCGTACAACTGGGACGTTTTGGCGACGAACCTCAAAGCAGGTTGCCTATGGCCGTGAGGAGCCGGTTACCGAACTGATCCCCGCAATGCTGACGTCGTTCCTCGAAAGCGACCGCACCTTTGCAAGGGCTCGCGAGGACGCGCGAAAGGGGCCGCCATGATCGAGCGACCCTGGGAGCAGAAAATCGAGCCCCTCACGGTGCGTATCGCGACGGCCGTTCGCATCACCGGGCTCAGCCGCTCGCGAATTTATGAGCTGACCCAGTCCGGCGACCTCGACACGGTCAAGGTCGGACGGGCGACCTTGGTTCAATATCAAAGCCTCAAGCGGATGACCCGTAATGACGGCGAACTGCCGATCACGTGACCGGGATGGTGCCGCCGTCGATCACATACTCGGTCCCGGTGATACTACCGGCCCGATCGGACGCGAGGAAGGCGACCAGGTTCGCGATCTCAGCGGGGTCAGCAGGCCGGCCTAGCGGAATGCCTCCGAGCGCAACCATGATCCGCTGGTTGCTCTCTTCGATGCTCTCGCCGGATTGCGTACTCATGCGCTCGGCCAGACCGATCGATCCTTCAGTCCTGATCCAGCCTGGCGACACGCGCACGACCCGGACACCCTTCGGCGAGACCTCCTTCGACAGGCTCTTGCTGTAGGTCGACAGCGCAGCCTTTGCGGCGGCGTATGCGGTAGTCGCTTCGGGTAGCGGGAGCCGGTTCTGAATCGAGGTCACGTGAACGATGACGCCGCTGCCGCGCGCCACCATGGCGGGCACCAGCGCGCGATCGAGCCGGATGGCCGGCCTCAGGTTGAGGTTGAGTTCCTTGTCCCACTCCTCGTCACTCAGCGCCGCGAAGCCGCCCGCAGGGGCCGAGGAACCGCCCAGCATGTGAACGATGATGTCGATCGAGCCAAGCCGCTCGCCGGCAGCAGCCGCCAGCGCGGCGCACCCTGCGGCAGTGCTCAGGTCCGCCGCGACAAACACGTCATCAGGAAGATCATCCGGCTTCGAGCGCGCGGTCGTCAGCACGATTGCGCCCTCCTCGCGGAACAGGCGGACGGTCGCCGCGCCCGCCCCGCGCGTGCCGGATGTGATCAGCGCGCGCTTGCCCTCGAGATTGAGGAAATTCGTCATGTCGAAGGCCTTTCCGGGCTTGGCGTGGGATGAGACGCGGTCACGGCGTGATCTTCAGCCGGGCGATTTGCTCTCCGCGCAGCGCGAAGAAGTATCGCAGGTCGATGGGACTGCCGGGGAAGTCACCGGTCACATGACTGGTCACGATGATCTGATCGCCATCCTCAGCGACGGCGAATGGCTCGGCGGTGGAAGTAAAGGCCTTGGTGTATTCGACCTTCCAAGCGACGATGGCATCGCGGCCGACATGGGTCTTGCCGTCGTCCTCGACGGCCGCGTCTTCCGCAAACCAGGGCGCTATCGCATCCGCGCGCTCCTCCTTGTCCGCTTCGAAATAGCCGGCAACGGGTGGTGGAAGCTCGATGGACACGTCGTGATCCTTTCAGGTGGTGGCGAGATTTGCTGGTCGGTACGCGGCGTGTCTGCCGGCGCGCGTCCCTCTCTCTGCTCAGATAGAGGTGGACGCTCATCGCGATAAGCAGGATAGATCGGCACGTAACATCCCATTCTACGGGACAATGATGCGTCACAGCCTCATCGAACTCGATGCCGTTCTCGCGGTCGCCCGCCATCGATCCTTCCGCGCGGCTGCGGTGGACCTTGGCTTGTCGACGACGGCGCTCAGCAACAGCATCGGCAAGCTCGAGCGGCAGCTTGGCGTGCGGCTATTTAACCGCACGACCCGCAGCGTTTCGCTGACCGACGCGGGCCGCCGGTTCGTCGATCAGATCGGGCCGGCGCTCAGTGACATTCACGGGGCAATGGATGTCGCACGCTCGCAGCAGGCGACGCCCTCCGGGGTGCTACGGATCAACGCGTTCGCGACCGCCGCGCGGGAGATACTGGCGTCGCTGCTGCTGGAATTCCTGCGGCGCTATCCTCAAGTCTCGATCGATCTGGTCACCGAGGGCCGGCTGGTCGACGTGGTGGCGGATGGGTTCGATTTCGGCATTCGCAGCCGGGATCTCGTGCCGACCGACATGATCGCGATCCCTCTCGGTGCGCCGCGGCGCAATGTGGTCGTGGCATCGCCGGCCTATCTGGAGGCGTATGGCGAACCGCAGACGCCGGGCGACCTTGCCCGGCATGCATGTATCGCGATCCGCCTGCCCAATGGCGCGCCCTATCGCTGGCACTTCGAAAAGGACGGTCGACCGCTGCAGATCGATGTCGCCGGCCCCATCACGCTCGACGAGCCAAGCCTCACCCGGATCACGGTGCTCGAGGGTGCGGCGATCGGCTATATGATGGAGGCGGATGCGCGCGAGGATATCGCAGCAGGCCGCCTGGTTCCTGTCCTTGCTGACTGGATGCCGCTGCTGGCGCCGCTTTGCCTTTACTATGCGGGACGGAAAAACCCTTCAGCCGCATTCCGCGCGCTGGTCGAACTCGCGCGGGAGCGGGCGAGCACTGGGTGACATCGGGGTGGCGGTCAGCTTGCGCCTTACGCCGCAAAAGCGGCCTGATGATCGGACTAGCAGGCACGGCCGGCGACTCGACCGAATAGCTCTGACGTGGCTTTACCTCAGCGCAGTTGGCTGTCCTTGCTGCCGCGACGGTTGATCGCGCTGAAGGCCACATACGCGCGATCGCGGTCGCTCTGGCAGGCGACGCAGGTGCGCACACCGGGCAGTGCCGCGCGGCGCTTTTCGGGAATCTCTTCGCCGCACGCTTCGCAGTCCTCGAGGCTTTCGCCGCTCGGCATGCGACTGCGCGCGGCATCAAGAGCATCCTTGATGCTGTCCTCGATCTGCTCCTGAACGGCGCCATCGGGCGCCCAGCCATTGGCCATGCGTCATCTCGTTCGTCACTGGGAATTTGCCTCCCCGATATGGCGATCGGCGCGCGAAATTCCATATGCGGGAGAGCGGCGCCGGGGCGGTGGAGGTTCTGGCAAAGGTGGAGGAATAAGGGCTGATCAGATCGGCCAGACAATTTCGCCGATACATACCGATGCTAGCCCAAGCCAGGCGGCCATCCGGTCCAGTTCGATCGTCAGCCGCTCGACCGTCTCGGCTGGCGCAGCAGCTTCGAGCGTGACGCGGTGCGCGCGCAGCACGCCGGCCTGGCGGTCGGCCTTGAGATCGACGCGCCCGACCAGTGCCTCGTCGAGCAGGAACGGCAGCACATAATAGCCATGGGTGCGCTTGTCCTGCGGCACATAGATCTCGATCCGATAGTGGAATCCGAACAGCCGCTCAGCGCGGCCGCGTTCCCAGATCAGCGGATCGAACGGCGCGAGCAGCGCAGCGCCTTGGCTGCGGCGCGGGAGCTTTGCGTCGCGGTGCATCCAGGCCCTCTGACTCCAGCCCTGGACTAAGACAGGCACAAGGCTGCCCTGTTCGGCGAGCGCGGCAATGGCGTGATCGCCTTCGTCGGGCTTGAGCCGAAAATAGTCGCGCAGGTCGGCGGCAGTCGCGACGCCCATCGCGCGGGCGCTGCGCTCGATCAGATGACGCTGCGCCGTGGCGGCGTCGGGCGTCGGAAGGTCGCGGACTGCCTGCGGGATGACCCGCTCAGGCAGGTCATAGACGCGCGCGAAGCTGCCCCGCCGCGTCGCGGTGGTGATGAGTCCGGCCCAGAACAGCCATTCGAGGGCATGTTTGGTGTGGCTCCATTCCCACCAGCCGCTCCTGCTCTTGCCTTCCTCGAAGTCGGCCGCGGTGAGCGGGCCATCGATCCTGATGCGATCCAAGATCGCATCGGCTTCGGCGCGGCGTTCGGTCGCGAAGCGACGCAAGCCGACATAGCCCGCTTCGCCACGTTCGGCCTTGGCCATGCGCCAGCGAAGATGGGGGTGCAGCTCCAACGGAAGCAGCGAGGCTTCGTGCGCCCAATATTCGAACATGCGGCGCTGGCGCCTAGGTCCCCAGGCATCGCGTTCGAGCAAGGCGGGATCATAGTTCCCAAGCCGCGAGAAGGCGGGAAGATAATGCGCGCGGGTGAGGACATTGACGCTGTCGATCTGGAACAGGCCGAGTCGGTCATGGGTGCGTCGAAGCTGCGCAGCGCTGACTTGCGGCAGCTGCCGCTGGCCAAACCCCTGCGCCCCTAGCGCGATGCGGCGGGCCTGCTTCAACGAGAGGGTGAGCGTCACGGGCTAGGCTGCCGGATCGTAGGACGTTCTAGAGGCCCGAGCATCGCGAGACGAGCGCGGCGGCGCTCAGTATCTCGATGCCGCTGCCCTGATCCTGCAACTCACGCGCCCTGCGGAACTGCGCGTCGTAGCGGACATAGCCGAACGGCTCTTCGGCGCAGACCGCGAGCATTGTGGTCGTCTTGCCGACCGCAGCCACGACGCGACCGCCCTGCGCGGCGATACGGTGCGCAAGCTCGCCATGGCGCGGCTTGCCGAGAATAAAGATGCGCTGGCCGGCGAGCGGACCATCCGGCGCGGGCTTGGGTGCCGGTGGAGCCGAGGTGCGCCTAGGCACGGTTAGCCAGCCCTGCAGTGGAATGCCGGTCGCCTCGCTCGCCTTGACGACGATGCGGCCAGCGGCTCGGGCGTCGCTCAGCGCATCATGATGCTTCAGGCGGATGCCGAGATGCTTCGAGACGACATTGAGCCGATGGCTCGGCAGTTCGGGCCAGACGCGCTTGGCGACACGCACGCTGTCGAGCCAGGTTGTCTCGATCGCCGCGCGGTCATGCACGCGGCATGCGGCGCTGAGCGCGCCCTTGTCGAAATAGCTGTGCGCGACCGTTACCCGTCTCGCGAGGTGGCCATCGATGATCTGGTGGAGATCGCCGAAGCATGGCTTGCCCGCGACTTGGTCTGCAGTGATGCCGTGAATGCGCGTGTTGAAGCTGCAAAAATAATCTCTCGGATCGATCAGCGTCTCATACTCAAACGCGATCTCGCCCCGGCGAAAACCGACGATTCCGATCTGGCAGATGCTGCTCACGCGCCCGCAGGCCGTCTCGACGTCAACCGCGACGAAATCGACCGCATCGGGATCGACTGCGGGCGCGAGAGAGGCTGTCGGCGCGGTAATGACAGGGCAGGAGGATGAAAGGAACATAACGCGATCATAGCTTGCCGAGATGCCAAGTCCAAGCTTGAATGGCGGGTCCTGGCCTGCTGGTCAGGGCACGACTGGATGTGGCGAAGCGAGACTTCGCCACATCCCGATGTCGTTGCGATGAGCGGTCCATCAACCGGTCGCGCGTACCGCTTTGAAGTCCGGGCGCAGCACCTTTCCACCATCACGCAGCCGGTCGAGATAGTCCGACCAGTGCTGCATCATTTCAACGCGCTCGTCCCAATATTCGCCGCGCGCATAAGCCCGTCTGACCTGATTGGTATCCACGTGAGCAAGCTGGCGCTCGATCGCGTCGGGATTCCACTGCAGCGTTGCGGCCACCGCCCGGAAGCCGTGCGCGGTCATCTCGTCGGTCGTGTAGCCGAGCTTGCGCAGGCCTTGGTTTACGGCATTCTCGGACATCGCCTTGCGTGGCTTGCCGAGGCACGGAAACAGGTATTTCCACCAGTGCGTGTGCTCGTGCAGCTCCTTGAGCATTGCGATCACCTGCCGCGACAGCGGCACGCAGTGCGGTCGTCGCATCTTCATCCGCTCCGCTGGGATGAACCAGATCGCCTCGTCCAAATCGATGTCGGCCCACTTTGCCTGCCTCAGTTCGCCTGGGCGCAGCAGGCACATGCGGCGACAGGCGCATGAGGGTATCGTCCTGGTCAGTGGACGCTTTTCGATACCCTCGGATATACCCGCATTGTTCCCGATTGGTGCCGAATTCGCCCGGATTTGTCCGGACGGTCATAGCACAAAAAGTGGCGGATTTCACCCCTTCTGCGGACGTTCGTGGACGCCGGCAGGAGAACAAATGGTGCCCAGAAGAGGACTCGAACCTCCACGCCGTTTCCAGCGCCGCCACCTGAAGACGGTGCGTCTACCAATTCCGCCATCTGGGCACGGGCGCGATGTTTGGCACCGCGCGGTAGGAGGGCGCCGATACGGGGTGGTCGCGGGCTTGTCAACGGCGATGCGACGGGTCTTTTCGCAATCGCTTTGGGAACGGACGGCAGAACCGTGGTCGGGCAGCACCAATGGTAAAGCGGCGCCGGGCGTCGGTCCCGGTTGCTCCGCACGGGGGCTTGTGCCAAGGGCAGGCGACGGTCGCACGCCTGATCTTGATGGAACCGGCGACCTGGCGAAGGACGTGTCGAGGCATGAGCGTAAGCGCAAAGGTTTCCCTCAGCGGCAAAGTGATCACGGTGCTGGGCGGCACCGGCTATTTCGGCCTGCACCTGGCGCAGGAACTGCTGGCGCGCGGCGCCCGGCTGCGGCTGGCCAGCCGCTCCCCGCGCAAGGCCTGGCGCGTAAAGCCGCTGGCCAACCTGGGTCAAGTCCAGTTCGTCTCGGTCGATGTCACTCGGCCGGCCATGCTCGACGCGGTGTTCGCTGGCACGGACGCGGTGGTGAACTTGGTCGGTTCGTTCTCGGGCGATCTCGACGCGCTCCAGGGCCGGGGCGCGGGGGCGATCGCGGCGGCGGCGAAGGCAGCGGGCGTGGGCACCTTCATCCACGTCTCGGCGATCGGCGCGGACGCGAACTCGCCCACCGAGTACGGCCGCACCAAGGGCGAAGGCGAGGCGGCGGTCCTGGGGGCATTTCCCGAGGCCACGATCCTGCGGCCCTCGATCCTGTTCGGCGACGACGACAACTTCGTGATGATGTTCGGCCGCCTGATCAGCATGTTCCCCTTCCTGCCGGTGTTCGGGCCGAACGCCCGGCTGCAGCCGCTGTTCGTCGACGATGCGGCGCAAGCGATCGGCAACGCGCTCGGCATACCCGAGGCGCGGGGACGGACTTACGAACTGGCCGGTCCCGAGGTCCTGACGATGCTCGACCTCAACGAGCGTATCGCCGCGGCGCAATGCCGCAAGCGGCACTTCATCCCGCTTCCCGACGCGGTCTCGGGCGTGATCGCCTCGCTGCCGGGCGGCCCGATCTCGCGCGACCAGCTGGCGCTGCTGCTAGCGGGAAACCTGGCGAACCCGGCGCTACCTGGGATCCGCGACCTGGGCGTCTCGCCGCGCCCGCTGGCGCTGTTCCTCGATCGCTGGATGGTGCGCTTCCGCAAGGCCGGTCGCTTCAACGAGACCGATCCGCGCAAGAGCATGCCCGCGCCCGGCCCCAAGTTCTAAGACTCGACCGCCCTCCCCTGCCCTCTCGTGGGGGGGAGGGCGAGGCGTCAGGCGTCCACTTCGGCGTAGTGGCTGGGTGGCTGGATCACTTCCATGCGCTCGGTCAGAAGCGGGCGAAAGGAAGGCCGGCTCTTGATCACGAGGTACCAGCCGCGTGCCGGCTCGTGAGACGACCAATCGATCCCGCCGAGATAATCGGCCACCGAGATCTGCGCCGCGGCCGTAAGGTCGGCCAGCGTCATCGTCGCGCCGGCGAGCCAGGGGCGGTTGTCGATCAGGTAGTCGATGTAGTCGAGCCAGTCGTGCGCCAGCTTCATCGCCTCGCGCAGCATCTTGGCGTCGGGCGACTGGCGCAGGACGAGCCGCTTCTTCATCCGCTCATGGAGCAGCGGCCCGGAAACGTCGTTGAAGAAATTCTCGTCGAACATGGCAACCAGGCGGCGCACTTCGGCGCGCTGCTGCGCCGTGCCGCTGATCAGCGGGTTCCGGTCGACCGTCTCCTCGAAGAACTCGCAGATCGCGCGGCTGTCCGCCAGCGTGATGCCCCGCTCCTCGTCGTGGAGCACGGGAACGCGCCCGGCGGGGTTCATCGCGAAGAAGCCGTCGCGCCCCTCCCAGGGCTTCTCGGTCTGAAGTTCGTAGGCTATGCCCTTCTCGCTCATCAGCAGGCGGACTTTCCGGCTGAACGGGCAAAGCGGAAAATGATAGAGGTGCCACATCGTCGCGGGCTTGCCAAAGCAGGTGGCATGCGTCCAGCAGCACGCGGCGGGGCGGCCCTGGCGACTGGTGGATAAGTCCGCCTTTGTGAGGGGCGAACGCGCGGGGTCGCACGGCGAAGGCGCGATCAAGCAGCCCGATCAAGCAGCCCGATCAAGCAGACGGTGGTATACGGCACGTGACAAGCACGATTGAGCGCAAGCCTGACACCGTCGCCGAGGTAAGGCCGGACGGTCGCCGCCTGGAGGTTTCTCGCACGTGGGTGCCCGAGGTGCCCGTCGCGCTGGAATTCAACGGCGTGGCGTACGCGGTGATGATGGCCACTCCGGCTGACCTGGAGGATTTCGCGACCGGCTTCGCGGTTGCCGAAGGGCTGGCCGCCGAAGCGGCTCAGGTCGTCGACATCGGCGTGGCCGAAGCCGAGGCGGGCTGGATCGTGCGCACACAGATCGATGGGCTCGGCGCCGAGAGGCTGGCCGAGCGCGTGCGGACCCGCGTCGCCGAGTCGAGTTGCGGCCTGTGCGGCATCGAGAACCTCGAGGCTTTCACCCGGCCCCTGCCCTTCGTGGTGCCGCATTCCACGATCGACAGCGCTGCGATCTTCCGCGCTCTTGGCGCGCTGCGTGGCGAGCAGCCGCTCGGCCAAGCGACCGGCGCCGCTCATGCCGCAGCGCACGCGGCGCCGGACGGATCGCTGCTGTGCGTGCGCGAAGACGTCGGCCGGCACAACGCGCTGGACAAGCTGGTCGGCGCGCGGCTGCGGGCCGGAGAGTCGCTCGCGTCGGGCTTCGTGTTGTCGACGGCGCGCTGCAGCTACGAGATCGTGGAGAAGGCGGTGAAGGCCGGGGCGACGACGCTCGTCACCGTTTCGCTGCCCACCGGCATGGCGGTCGACCGGGCGCGGGCGGCGGGGCTGAGCCTGTGGGCCCTCGCCCGGCAGGACAGCGTTCTCCAGGTCATTTGAACGGCGCAGGAAAAGCCTCCGAAGCGGCGGCTACTTTCCGCTTTCCTACTCGCCAAGTTCCACTTATGTTCCGATTCGCTCTTTGACATCGTGAATCGATTTGCAAACAACCGGGGCGAGCCTTTGCCTGAGCCGGGCGAGCCCCCGCGCGCTCAGCGCGTTAGCAGAGAGGCCGCGCGCTCAGCGCGACAGGAGGAAGACGGCGTGTTCGGCGCGGAAGTTCGCGGCGGCAGGGCTGCACCGACGATCGCCGCGCAGGTACCAGGCCTGCTCCACCTTGATGCCCCGGCTGGCGACCATCTCGCGAAAGTCGTTGACGGTGACGTGGTGAATGTTGGGCGTTTCGTACCAGGCGACCGGCAGCAGGCGCGTGACCGGCATCTTGCCGCTCCACAGCAGCGTGGTGCGCACTTTCCAATGGGCGAAGTTGGGAAAGCTGACGAAGGCGCGCCGGCCGATCCGCAGCAGCTGCTCCAGCACCATGTCCGGGCGCATCGTCGTCTGCAGCGTCTGGCTGAGGATCGCGTAGTCGACCGAGGCATCCGGGTAGAAGGCGAGATCCTTGTCGGCGTCTCCCTGGATCACCGACAGGCCTCGGGCGACGCATTCGGCGACATTCGCGGTGTCGATCTCCATGCCGCGCGTGGCGCAATGCTTCTCGTCGCGCAAGGCGGCGAGGAGCGCACCGTCGCCGCAGCCTATGTCGAGCACGCTGGCGCCCGCGGCGACGTTTTGGGCGATGACCGCGAGATCGGGGCGCAGGCTCATGGCTGGGCAATGCCTGCGAGGTGGTCGGCGAACTCGGCCGAGAGCCGCTCCATGTAGCGCTCCGGTCGCAGCGGCGCGTGGAAACCGAGTTCGGCGTAGACCCCGTGCGCATCGGCGGTGACGAGCGCGAAGCGGCGGACGGTGGCGTAGTCGGGGTGGTCGAGGAACCAGCGCACCAAGGCACGGCCGATCCCCGCGCCCCGCGCGGCCTCGTCCACCCACACGTCCGCCACCCAGGCGAAGCTCGCCTTGTCTGAGATGACGCGAGCGAAGCCGATCTGACCCCGCGCGTCGGCATAGGCGCCGAGGCAATGCGAGCCGGCGATCTGCCGCGCCACGCGATCACGCGCAATTCCCGGCGTCCAGTAGCTGGAGGCGAGCCAGCGATGGACCCGGTCGAGGTCGATCCGGGCGGGGTCGTCCGAAAGCGTGAAGGCAGGCGCGGTCACTGGTTCAGGAACCCGGCGACGACGCGGTCGAGCGCGGGCACGTCGAGCAGGAAGGAATCGTGTCCGAACGGCGCGGAGAGCTCGACGAAGCTGACCGGCGCGCCGGCGGCGTTGAGCGCGTGGACGACACTGCGCGACTCGCTGGTGGGATAGAGCCAATCGGTGTCGAAACTGACGAGGCAGAAGCGCGCCGGCGTGCCGGTGAAGGCGTTGGCGAGCAGCCCGCCATGCTCCTCGGCCAGGTCGAAGTAGTCCATCGCCCGGGTGATGTAGAGGTAGGCGTTGGCATCGAACCGGTCGGTGAACGACAGCCCCTGGTACCGAAGGTAGCTCTCGACCTGGAAATCGGCATCGAAGCCGAAGGTCTTCTCTGCGCGGTTCTGCAGGCGGCGGCCGAACTTCTCGGTGAGGCCCGCCTCGGACAAGTAGGTGATGTGCGCGGCCATGCGCGCGACCGAGAGGCCCTTCTCGGGTCCTTTCCTGCCATGCGCGTAGTAGTCGCCATCGCGCCATGCGGGGTCGGCCATGATCGCCTGGCGCCCGACTTCGTGGAACGCGATGTTCTGGGCCGAGTGGCGCGCGGTCGAGGCGATGACCAGCGCCGCGCGCGTGCGGGTCGGGAAGTTGGCGGCAAGGCTGAGCGCCTGCATGCCGCCCATCGATCCGCCGACGACGGCGTGCAGCTGCTCGATCCCGAGCGCGTCGAGCAGGGCGATATGGGCGCGCACCATGTCGCGGATGGTGATCACCGGAAAGCGCATGCCCCACGGCTTGCCGTCCGGCGCGATCGAGGCGGGTCCGGTCGTGCCCATGCAGCTGCCGAGCACGTTGGCACACACGACGAAGAAGCGATCGGTGTCGATCGGACGGCCGGGCCCTACCGTCCGCACCCACCAGCCAGGCTTTCCGGTCTTGGGATGAGGGCTGGCGACGTGGTGATCCAGGGTCAGGGGATGGCAAATGAAGATCGCGTTGTCGCGCTTCGCGTTTAGTATGCCATAACTCTCGTAGGCGATGCGCACGCCCTCCAGGCTGCGACCGCCATCGAGCGGCAGCGGCTCGGGCAGCACGAGCACCTTGCTGATATCGATGTTCGGAACAGTCGCCATGGTGACAGCGGCACTTGGGGAAGGCGCCTGCCGCTGTCAATCGGCGGGACCGGCAACTGGGCCGACAAGGGGCCAATCACGGGGTGTTCCTAGGCGGCGCCCTTCGCTAAAGGCCGCGGGTCATGAGCGATACCGAAACCCGCGCCCGCGCACTTGCCCCCCAGCCCAAGCCGTGGATCGAGGCGATCCATGCCTACGTGCCCGGCAAGTCGTCGCTGGGCGACGGGCGCGTGCTGACCAAGCTCTCGGCCAACGAGAATCCGCTCGGCACCAGCGAACAGGCGCTGGCGGCGCGCGGGCAGGCGCCGGCGCTCTACCCCGATCCCGACAGCAGGGCGTTGCGAGCCAAGCTGGGCGACGTGCACGGCCTCGATCCGGCGCGCATCGTCATGGGCACCGGCTCGGACGAACTGCTCAACCTCGCCGCGCAAGGCTACGCCGGGCCGGGCGACGAAGTCATCTACGTGCGCTACGGCTTCTCGGTCTACGACATCGCCGCAAGGCGCTGCGGGGCGACGCCGGTGGTCGCGCCGGATCGCGATTACGGCACCGACGTCGATGCGCTGCTGGCGCTGGTGAGCGCGCGCACCCGCTTGGTGTTCGTCGCCAACCCCAACAACCCGACCGGCTCCTACCTGCCCAAAGGCGAGATCGCGCGGCTGCATGCGGCCCTGCCCGCCGACGTGCTGCTGGTGATCGACCAGGCCTACGGCGAATACGTCGCGCCCGAGGACGAGGACGGCGCCATGGCGCTCGCCCTGGCGCATGAGAACGTGCTCGTGACGCGCACGTTCTCGAAGATCTACGGTCTGGCCGGCGAGCGGATCGGCTGGGGCACCGGCGCCCCCGGCATCGTCGCCACGCTCAACCGCATCCGCGGGCCGTTCAACGTCTCCGGCACGGGCCAGGCGATGGCGCTGGCCGCGCTCGACGATGCCGCCTTCGTCGAGCGCAGCCGCGTGCACAACCGCGACGAGCGGGCGCGCTTCGTCTCCAAGCTCAAGGCGCTGGGCAACCACGGCCTGCGCCCGCTGCCGAGCGAGGCCAACTTCGTGCTCGTGCTGTTCGAAGGCGCGCTCACCGCCGAGGCGGCGTTCGACGGCCTGGCCGAGCGCGGCTACATCGTACGCTGGCTTCCGGGCCAGGGCTTGCCCCAGGCGCTGCGCATCACGATCGGCCAATCCAAGGACATGGACGCGATCGTCTCCGGCCTGGCCGAAATGGCGGATGCCGCGCGATGAGCGGCTTTGGTCACGTCGCCATCATCGGCCTGGGCCTGCAAGGCGGCTCGATCGGTCTGGCGGTGCAGGCCTACCTGCCCGGCGTCCGCACGAGCGGCTACGACCAGGACCCCGCCGCCCGCGCCCGCGCCGCCGAGCGCGGCCTCGTTGCCCACGTCTGCGAGACCGGAGCGCAGGCGGTAGCAGGAGCCGATCTCGTGATCTTCTGCGTGCCGCTGGGCGCCATGAGCACGGCGGCTGCCGAGGTCCGTGTAGGGCTCTCCCCCGATGCCCTCGTCAGCGATGTCGGCTCGAGCAAGCAAGTGGTCGCCCGTGCGCTGGCAGAGGCGCTGCCCGATCACCTCATCATCCCGGCCCATCCGGTCGCGGGCACCGAGAACTCGGGGCCCGACGCGGGCTTTGCCGAGCTTTTCCGCAATCGCTGGTGCATCGTCACGCCGCCGGCGCCGACCAACCTCGTCAAGCTGTCCGAACTCGTCGCGTTCTGGGAAGCGCTCGGCGCCAACGTCGAGATCATGGACGCCGAGCATCATGACCTGGTTCTGGCGGTGACGAGCCACCTGCCCCACCTGATCGCCTACACGATCGTCGGCACCGCGTCGGACCTGGAGGAAGTGACCCGCTCCGAGGTCATCAAATACTCGGCCGGCGGCTTTCGCGACTTCACCCGCATCGCCGCCTCGGACCCGACGATGTGGCGCGACGTGTTCCTGTCGAACAAGGAGGCGGTGCTCACCATGCTGCAGCGCTTCACCGAGGATCTGACCGTGCTGCAGCGCGCGATCCGCGTCGGCGACGGCGACAGCCTGTTCGCCCACTTCGCCCGCACCCGCGCCATCCGGCGCTCGATCATCGAGGAAGGACAGGACGACGCCCGGCCCGACTTCGGGCGTGCCGACCACATCGACGCCGAGGCCGCGAGACCAGGCAAATAAGCTTTCCGCGCCCGGGAGCTTGTCAGCTGTTCGGGCATTCTGGGGCAAACAAGGCTCGCCCGGGACCCACCCCGTGCCTGCCGCAAGGGCCAAGATGAAACTCCAGATCACCGCCACGCTCGACTACGACATCCCGCAGCCCGCCGATCTCCTGTTGCAGGTCGAGGCGGCGATCATCCCCGAGCAGTTCATCGTCGAGGCGCACATCGCGCTGCCACCGACCGAGCACTTCGCGCGCCTCGCCGGCCACGACACGATCGGCGATCGCCTGTGGCTGCGCATGCAGGGCGAGCTCAAGGTCCGCTACACCGCGACGGTCGAGGTCAACCGCCTCACCGCCGATATCGCGCAGCTCCATGCCGTGCCGCCGCACCTGCTGCCGACCGAGACGGTGGACTACATGCTCCCCTCGCGGTTCTGCCCGTCGGACAAGTTCCAGGAGATCGTGGGCGGCTTGTTCGGGAACACCGAAGGCGGCGCGCGCGTGACCGCCATCCGCGACTGGATCCAGCAGAACCTGACGTACGAGCCGGGCGTCTCCGATGCCTCGACCGACGCCATGGGCACGTACGAGGCGCGCAAAGGCGTGTGCCGCGACTTCGCGCACCTGATGGTCAGCATGACCCGCGCCAGCGCCATCCCGGCGCGCTTCGTCGCCGTCTATGGTCTCGGCGTCGAGCCGCAGGATTTCCATGCGGTCGCCGAAGTGTTCCTCGACAACACCTGGTACATGGTCGACGCGACCGGCATGTCGACGCCGGATGCCATGGCCAAGATCGGCGTGGGCCGCGACGCCGCGGATGTGTCGTTCCTGACCAGCTACGGCAAGGCGATCATGAAGAGCCAGTCAGTCGAGGTGACACAGCTCCAGGATTGAGCGCGTTGATCGCGGCGAGCACGCGTGTCTCGATTTCCTCACGCGGCAGGCCCGGCGGGATCGGCTCGCCGGCCGCGATGGTGATGGTTCCCGGACGCTTCCAGGCGCGGTGATACAGCGGCCCGCTGTCCACCGCCACCGGGACCACGGGCAAGCCAAGGAGCTTGTACAGACCGGCGAAGCCCGATCCGAGCGGGGCGCTCTCACCATGGGGAACGCGCGTACCTTCGGGAAAGATCACCAGCACGCGACCTTGCCGCACGAGCGCCTTCGCGCCGGCCAGCATCGCGCGCAAGGCCTTGGCACCCTGGCCCCGCTCGACTGAGACGACGCCGTAGACGCTCGCCGCCTTGCCCCACAGCGGGATGCGGATCAGCTCGGCCTTGGCGAAGATCCCGGGCAGCGACAGGAGATTGGGCAAGTCGATGGCTTCGAAAAAGCTCTCGTGCTTGAACGCCAGCAGCGCGCCCGATGTCGGCAGCTGGCCTTCCACGACGACCCGGATGCGCAGCACTCGCTCGACGCAGGCGCGATGAAAACGCGACCAACCGTGCACGATGGCCACGAACCGCGCGCGCGACAGGCTAAGCGAGGCCATCGCGAGCAACACGAAGACGATCGTGCCGCCGTAGAACGCAAGATAGAACAACAGGCTGCGCAGGATATCACCCGGACGGGTCATTTCAGGCGGTACCATACCTCGATGAGCCAGCGCGCGAGCAGCTTGTGATACTCGAGGACCAGCACTTGCAGCGACGGATGGCTGCGCACGGCATCCTGAAGCACGACTGTCCCTTCGGGCAATTCACGGCTGAGCTCGAAGACGGCGCGGCGCATGTGCGAATCGGAAGTGACCAGCCGAACCGTGTGCGCGCGATGCTCGCGCAGCCAGTTGCCCGCCTCGACCGCGTTCGAACGGGTATCGAACGCGCGATAGCCAAGGGTAACGCAGCAGCGCATCAGCGAGCCCGGCACCTTGTATTCGCTGGCGAACTCGCGGGGCAGCACCTCCGGATCGACGCCGGAGACCAGCAGCCGCGGCGCAAGGCCGCGCCGCAGCACGGCGATCGCGCGAGGAATTCGCTTCGGGCCACCGGTGAGGACGATGACGGCATCGGTCCGCTGCAAGCCGGCGGGCTGCGGCATGCTGACGGCGAACCAGAGGAATCCAAACAGCCAGACCAGCAGGAAGGAAGCGGCAATGCGGCGAAACATAGGCGCGCTATAGCATCTTGCGCAGCGCATGCATCACGGTGAACCGCGCCGTCACCATCGCCAGTACGGTGGCGAGCAGCGGGACGAGCGCCAGCAGCAGCCAGTCGGTCCACACAAGCGCGCCGTTGTCGACCATGCCGGCGCCCAGCCCCGCGAAGCGACGGCCCAGCCCCAGGATCACGAGCATCGCCAAAGCGAGGCCCACGGTGCCGCCGCCTGCCGCGTCGAAGCCGATCGAGCGCTGGAACACGCGCGCGATCTGGGTGTCGGTGCCGCCGAGCAGATGCACGATCTCGATGGTGTCGCGATTGACCCCGAGTGCCGAGCGAACGGCGAGCAGCACCGCGGCCGTCAGCGCCACCGTCAGAAGCGCCATCAGCGCGATTGCCAGCCATTGCAGCGAAACGATCGCGTCGAAGACTGGGCGCAGCCAGTTCGCCTGCGCATCGACTCGCGCGGATGGCGCCACGGCAGCCAGCGCGCGCTCGATCCGAGTGACCTGTTCACGGTCGGCGGCGCCGCGCAAGCGCACGTCGATCAGCGCGGGTATCGGGATCGCCGATCCGGTGGCAGTCTCGATCCCGCTGCCAAGCCATGGCTCGATCAACCCGTCCACCTCGTCCTGCGGTACAAGCCGCGTGCTGAGGACGCCCGGCAGACGGGTGAGCGTGTCGGCGGCGCGCCGCGCCTGCGCATCGCGCACTTCGAGGCGCGGCTCGACCAATTGCACGGTTACGCCGCCTTCGATCTCGGCCGTCGCCGCGGTCACCGTGTTGCCCAGCGCGAGGCCGGCCGCCAACGCAATGGCAGTGAGCGCCACCATGATCGCGATCACCCACGGCATCGGCCCGGACAGCCGCGCCTGCGGCACCAGCTGCGCCTCGGCACCGGCGAACAGGCGCAGGCCCCGGGTTATGCCGCGCGTGCTCGGCGCGCTCACGCCCCCTCCCCCGGCACCATGCGCCGCGGCGGATAGCGCAGCGCGCCAGTGGGGTCGGACAGCCGCCCGCGATCGAGGCGCATGATCAGCGACTCGGGAACCTTGCGCAGCAAGTGCACGTCGTGCGTGGCGACGACGACGGTGGTGCCTTGCCGGTTCAGCAGCTCGAACAGGCGCAGAAGCTTGACCGCCATGTCCGGATCGACGTTTCCGGTCGGTTCGTCAGCCACGAGCATGTCGGGCCGGCCGATCACGGCCCTGGCGATGGCGACCCGCTGCTGCTCTCCCCCCGAAAGCGAAGCCGGCCGGGATTCGCGCTTGTCGGCCAGTCCCACCCACTCCAGGATGTCCGAGACGGGGCCGGCGATCTCGCGTTCGGCGAAGCCGGCGACGCGCAGCGGCAAGGCCACGTTGTCGAAGGCGGAGAGGTGCTGCACCAGGCGGAAGTCCTGGAAGACCACGCCGATGCGACGGCGCAGCGTCGGCAGCGCGCTGCGCGGCATCGTGATCGCGTCCTTGCCGAACATGCGGATGATCCCGCGCGAAGGCCGCTGCGCCAGGTAAAGCAGCTTCAGCAGCGATGTCTTGCCCGCCCCGCTCGCGCCGGTCAGAAAGTAGAACTTCCCGCCGAACAGCGTGAACGACAAGTCGCTGAGCACTTCGCGGTCGGTGCCGTAGCGCAGGCCGACGTTGTCGAAGTGAATGATTTCGCCGCCCGCCGTCCTGCTCATCAAGCTGCCTGAAAACGCTGGTCCCCCCGCAGGACGTCGCGGCGGCTATAGCCATGGATGGATGTGGAAAAAAGGGGATAGGACGATGAAGTGACAAGCGCCCGACTTGTCGCTGCGCGCCGTCTCGTGCTTAGTGGTGGAACCATGATCATCGCCTGCCCTGCTTGCGCGACACGCTACGCCGTTCCGGATAGCGCGATCGGCGCCGAGGGCCGGACGGTCCGCTGCGCCAAGTGCCGGCATAGCTGGTTCCAGGATGGCCCGGAACTGGAAGTGGCGCTCGCCACTGCCACGCCCGCAGCCGCCGAGCATCCCGTCGCCGCCGCGCCGATCGCTTCGGTGAGGCCCGAGCGGGCGGATGTTGCGCCCCCCGCGCCAAGAGCGGAGCAAGCGTCAGCGACGGCGAGGCCAGCGGCGCCACATCCCCCCCAGGCGGCTGCGCCGGCGGTGAACGAGCGCGCCCGGCCTTCGCACTACGACGACCTCGCGCCCGAGGCGGAGGCGCCGTCGCAGTTCGACTATGCGCCGCCGTTCCAGCCGCGGCGTAACTGGGCGAAGCTGGGCATGGCCGCGGCGATCGTGTTCGCGGTGATCACTCTAGGCGCCGCGGGCGCGGTGGCCTGGGTTGGCCTGCCGGACTGGGTCCCTGTCGCGCGGCCTACGTTCGCCCAGGCGCAGAAGGACCTGGTGCTCGATTTCCCGCCCAAGCGTCAGGACCGGCGCACCCTACCCAACGGCACGGAGTACTTCGGTGCGAGCGGCACCGTCAGCAATATCGGGAGCGAGACCCGCTCCGTTCCCACGATCCTCATCGTGCTCCGCGATGCGCGCGACCGCATCGTCTACAGCTGGGAAGTGACGCCGCCCAAGCGCGAGCTCGCTCCGGGCGAGGCGATCACCATCAACGAGGCGGTGACCGACATCCCCAAGGCGGCGAAGTCGGCTGAAATCGGCTGGAAGCCGGCCTGAGCGACCCGCGCGCCGGCGCGGCGAAAACAATCCGCCGATGCCGCTTGCAGCCCACCCAACCCTTTGCTAATGGCCCGCTCCTGCCCCGGGGCGGCCCAGCCGGGCCCGGTGATTTAGCGGTCGTGGCGGAATTGGTAGACGCGCAACGTTGAGGTCGTTGTGGGCGAAAGCCCGTGGAAGTTCGAGTCTTCTCGACCGCACCAGCAGCCTTCTTGAGGCTGCTCAGGAAGTCCAGGAAATGGCTGAATTTAGCCATTTCCTGCCTTACCAGAGCCCATCGTGTATCTCCAAGCTCACCCCAAACGGGGGACCGGCTCGAAGGTTTCTTCCGTGATCGGAAGGATCAGTGAAGCAGCATATCCTCTCGCACATCGCCGCTCGCAAGGCGCCGCCCGGTCGCTACGCCGACGGCGCGGGCCTGTGGCTGCACAAGCGCGAAGGGGCGGTAAAAGCAAGGCAGTGCGCCACACAGTCGCCGACGAGCCGGTGTGGTCGGTTGTGAACGTAGGGCAGATCCCGATCCGCTGACCCGGCCCCTCGCGCAATCCGAACGGCGGTGGGTTTGGCCCTTCCCCAGCGTTTCTCGGTAAAGGCGCATACCAAATCCGATTGGCGAATGGCGCCAGAAATCAGTTCGATCCTAGCACGGCCCCGGCGCGGTCACCCCGGCAGGCGGCAGATCGCTTCGGTCGTATGCTCCAGATTGCGCGGATCAGGCTTCGGCATCTGCTGAATCCGCCGCACCGACAGTCCATGGCCCTTCGCCTCGACGCAGAGCTTGCGGTCTCGCATCACGAACCGCCCACGGACTAGCGTGTGGATCGGCACGCCCTTGACGGCGACCTTGTCGAACGGCGTGCTCGGCCCTTTGCTCTGGAGCACGCCCGAATCCACGATCTCCTCGCGGTTGAGGTCGATGACCACGAGATCGGCGTCGGCGCCCGGAATGAGCGTGCCCTTGCGCGGAAACAGGCCGAACGCCTTTGCCGGCGCGGTCGAGGTCATGCGCACATAGTCGTTCAGGCTCATACGGCCGGCCTGCACTTGCGTGAGCATCAGTGGCATCTGCGTTTCGACGCCGGTGAACCCGCAATCGGCGGTCCAGATATCCTCCCGGTGCTTTTCCTCGGCGCTGTGCGGCGCGTGATCGGTGGCGATCATGTCGATCGTGCCATCCGCGACGCCTTGCCAGAGCTGGTCCTGATGCACCTTTTCACGGACGGGCGGATTGACGCGGACCAGCGAGCCCTTGTCGGTATAGGCATGCTCGTCCAGCAGCAGATAGTGCGGACAGGTTTCAGCGGTGATGTCCACCCCGCGCGCCTTGGCTTCCCGCAACGGGCGCAGCTCGTCGCCGGACGAGACGTGGAGGATATGGATGCGTGCGCCGGTCCATTCGGCCAGGATCGCCGCGCGCGAAACCGCTTCGATTGCGACGACGGGCGGGCGGGCGGCGAGATGCGCCAAGGGATCGCAGCGTCCGACGGACTGCAGCTTTTTCTGCCGCCGCGCCATGATCGACGCCGTCTCGGCATGGAGCGAGATCCGATAGCCGTGGCGCGCGACGATCTCGAAGCCTTCCAGGATCGCGCCGGTCGGCGGCGACGGCAGGTTGGCAAACGTATTGCCCATGAAGCATTTAAAGGCCGCGACCCCGCCCTCGATCAGCGCCTCGAGCTGGTCGAGATTCTCCTCGCCCAGCAGGCCGTAGATACCGTAATCGACATAGGCGGACTTTGCCGCTTCAAGCTTGATGTTCAGCGCCTCGACCGTCCCGGTCGGAGGCTTGGTATTGGGCATTTCGAACACGGTCGTAACGCCGCCCATGGCCGCGCTGGCAGTGCCCGTCTCCCACGTTTCCTTATGGACATAGCCCGGCTCGCGGAAGTGAACATGCGCGTCGATCGCGCCGGGCAGCACATGCTTGCCGGTGGCATCGAGGACTTCGGCCGCCATCGGCATCGCCTCGCGCGCGCCGATGGCGAGAATGGCGCCGTCCTTGATGGCAATCGATCCGATGAACTCGGTGGTATCCGTGACGATCGTGGCGTCCGAAATGACGAGATCGGCGATCATTCCTTCGTACCCTTCCAACTTGAGAAAAAATTCACAGCGCCGCCCAGCCGCCATCGACAGGCAGGTCGATGCCCGTGATCTGGCGGGAGACGTCGGAAGCGAGAAACAGGCAGGCGGCGGCGATATCCTCGTCGGTGCTGATCCGCTGCAGCGCATATTCGGAGGCGTGCTGGGCCGCCGCTTCCTCGACCGTGATGCCCCGCGCCTTGGCATAGGCGGGCATCACCGTGGATCGAAAGCGCGGCCCATCCACCATCCCGGGAGCGACGAGGTTTACGTTGATGTTATACTGGCCAGCCTCGATCGCGGTCGACTTGGTGATGCCGCGCAGCCCCCATTTGGATGCGGAATAGGCCATTCGCCCTGCCCTGCCCCGCATGCCGAACGTCCCCCCGACATTGACAATCTTGCCATAGCGCCGCGCGATCATGCCGGGCAGCACGGCGCGCATCGAATTGGCGCAGCCGGTCATGTTGAGGCGAATGATCTCGTCGAATTCCTCCGCGGTCGTCTCCCACGAGGTCTTGCCCACCGGGCCGGTTCCGCCTGCGACGTTGACGAGAATATCGACCTGTCCGAACTGCGCTTCGGCTTCAGCGACAAGTGCCTCGGTGGCGCCTGGGGCAAGCACATCGCATTGGACCGCGATCGCCGAGACACCCGTATCGCGGGCCGTGACGGCGACTGAATCGAGTGCCGCCATATCGCGGCCAGCAAGAACGACATGGGCTCCTTCACGCGCAAAGCCCGCAACGATGGCCGGCCCCATGCCCTTTCCACCGCCAGTTAAAATCGCCACTTTACCGGCCAACTGGAGATCCATCCACAAGCTCCATTAAGTTATTCAGATAAACTATCGTAGTTCAACGATCAAAAACAGAAATCAACAAGAGATCTTTCATGACGCATGCTTTGTCTTGATTAAAACCTGTTGCTGGAAATGATTTCCATGTTCGACGTTGATCCGATAAAATTAAGATAAATATTTTAGTTCAAAAAACGAACGCAAACCACTACTGCGCTGAACTGAAGGCGAAATAGGGTATTTCGCGTTGCCTCTGCGATGCTAAAAATGCTCGCCCATGTTGCCGTTTAGACTACGGAGTTCATATGGCTCTCAGGTACATGCGCATATGGCGCTACATCGACGAAGTGGTACGCGCTGGTTCTGTCCGCCAGGCTGCCGAGCGGATGAACGTCACCCCATCGGCGCTGCTTCGGCGTATCCAGGACGTCGAGCACGACCTCAATGCCGCTATCTTCGAACGGCATGCGACCGGCGTTAAGCTGACCGCGGCAGGCGAAATCCTGATCCACTGGGTCCGCAGCCAGAACGCCGACCTTCGCCGGGTCTATTCGGAGATCGAGGGGCTTTCGGGCCTCAAGCGCGGCGAAGTCAGCATCGCGTGCAGCCAAGCCGTGGCACGCAGCTTCCTGCTCGACCAAATCCTTGAGTTCAATGCCGAACATTCGGCCGTGAAGTTCAAGGTGATGGTCGCGGATCACCAGGCCGCGCTGCAGACGCTCGCCAGCTACGAAGCCGATCTGGTCTTGATCTTTCGACCGTCGAAATCAGCCGATCTTCAGACGATCCTGTCGATCGGCCAGGGCATGTGCGCGGTCATGGCGGCAGATCATCCGCTTGCCGCCAATCGATCCCTGCGTCTGCGCGAATGCGCGGGCTATGATCTGGCGCTGCCGGAAGGTCACTTCGGCGGCCGGGAGCTGTTGAACGACTGGCTCGCTTCCAGCTCGCTCAAGTTCGACGAGAAGCTGGAGGCGAACTCGTTCGACATGCTGGCCGACTTCGTCGCCCGGACGCAGGCGCTCACCTTTCAGATCGATGTCGGCACCTTGATGTGGCGCAACGATCCGAAATTCGCAGTCCGGCCGATTTCCGACGCCGACCAGCTCTACGGACCGCTGGTGCTGGGCCAGTATAAGGGCCGGACCCTGCCGCTCGCCCCCGCCAAGTTCGCCGAACAGCTTGCAAGAAACCTCGACGCGCTGCGCACGCTCCCCATGCCGGATTGAGGACACCGCAGCGCGCCGTAGCCGATCCGACATCACCCTACGCTAAAATTGGCATCCCATCGGCGCATCTTTATCAGGCACTCTTCCAGGATGATGCTCAAACTGGCACCGCCGCCTTGCGCCTCCGCCCACCCAGAAACGGGGCTGAATCAACTGTCGGTCGAGGGCGTGACGAAAAGTTTCGACATCGATGGTCGAACCGTCGAGGTCATGGGTCCGCTTGACCTATCCCTGAAGAAAGGCGAGTTCGGGGCGCTGATCGGCCCATCGGGCTGTGGCAAGTCGACCTTGCTTCGGATGATCGCCGACATCTTTCCGCCCACCAGTGGCCGGATCACTGTCGGCGGCGTCACCCCCAGCGTCGCCCGGCTCGACCACGATATCGGCTTCGTCTTTCAGGACCCGACCCTGCTGCCCTGGCGCTCGGTGATAGACAACATCCGCCTGCCGCTCGAGATCGTGGGCAAATCGGGCCGCCTGTCGGGCGCGACGCCGCAGGAATTGATCGATCTGGTCGGCCTGAGCGGTTTTGAGCAGGCGCGCCCGGCGCAGCTGTCCGGCGGCATGCAACAACGCGCGGCAATCGCCCGAGCACTGGTTCTGTCGCCCCGGCTGCTCCTGCTCGACGAGCCGTTCGGCGCGCTCGACGAGATCGTGCGGTATCGCATGAACCTGGAGCTGCTGCGGATTCGCGCTGAAATCAATACGACGTCGCTGATGGTCACTCACTCGATCCAGGAAGCGGTGTTCATGTCCGATCGCGTGTTCGTCCTGGCTGCCCGGCCCGGTCGGATCGTCGATATCGTCGAGGTCGAACTGGAACGCCCGCGGAAGCTCTCGCAGATGAATTCGGCGGCATTCACCGACGCGGTCAACCGCGTCCGCACCAGCCTGTTCGGCGAAGCCTTGGGCATGTTCGGCGATGATTGACGGGCGCCGCGCATTGCTCCCCGCCGGGGCCATGCTTGCCTTTCTCGCGGCGTTTCAACTCGCCGCCGCTGTGAACATGCTGCCCGCGACCCTCGCCTCGCCGCTGCAGATCGCAAAGGGCGTGGCGGACTCCGCCGACCTTTTATGGTTCCACCTTGAGCCAACCCTGCTGGTCGCCGCAACCGGCTACCTTCTGGCGGTTGCGATCGCCATCGCAGTCGGCGCGCTCGTCTATGTCGTCAAGCCGCTGGAGCCGATGGTCATGACCGTCGGGACCGTGCTCGACAGCATCCCGATGATCGCGATTGCTCCAATCCTCGTGATCTGGATGGGCCTGACGCTGCAGATGCGGCTGACCATCACGACGATCATCTGCCTGTTTCCCATCTTCATTTCCGTGCTGCAGGGGTTGAAGTCTCCGCCGCCAACGGCTGAGGAACTGTTCGTCAGTCTCGCGGCGTCGCCGATGCAGCGGTTCCGGCTCTTGGGGATGCCCTATGCGCTGCCCTATCTCTTCGTCGGTCTGAAGATTTCCGCGCCGCTCGCGATCCTCGGCGCGCTCATCGCGGAATGGACCGGCGCGGAGCGCGGCCTGGGAGTTTATCTCCTCAGCGCGATGTTCGGCATGCGCGTGGTGGCGTTGTGGAGCGGGGTCTTCGTCGCCTGCGCGATTTCGGTCAGCGCCTATTTGCTCGTCTGCCTGTTCGAACGCCTGGCGGTCGCCGACGCCGGCCACCGCGAGGTCGGTTCGTGAGCGCTATCGTGGCGCGCCGACGCCCCTACGCGGGCGCGGTCCAGCTGACCGCGCAGCGGATGCTTAATTTTCTGGCGTTCCTTCTGGTGCTCGGCACGATTTGGTTCGCGGCTGCGACGTTCTTCCAGATTCCCGCCTATCTCCTGCCGACGCCGGTTACGGTCCTGCGCACGCTCGACGAGAATTTCGCGGAAGTGGTCCGCGCCGCCACCTTCACGGTGGCCTGTACGATGGCCGGCATGGCGATCAGCATGGTCATCGCGATCGCCCTTGCGGTCGCGTTCATTGCCTCGGATCGAGCCAGCCGCGCCTTCATGCCGATCATCATCCTGATCCGCACGGTGCCGATGATCGCCGTCGCGCCATTGATCATCCTCATCTTCGGCCGCGGTCCCGCCAACAGCATCGGCGTCGTCGCGCTGCTCACATTTTTCCAGATCATGCTCGCGGCGAAGCGCGGATTTCTTTCGCCGTCAGCCAACGTGCTCGAACTGATGCACAGCTGCGGCGCAACTTTCTGGCAAACCCAGCTCAAGATCCGGGTGCCGTTCGCGATCCCCTATCTGTTTACCGGACTCCGCATCGCCGCCGGCTCTTCGATCCTGTGCGCCATGTTTGCCGAGTGGCTATCGGGCGCGCCCGGGCTCGGCATGCTGATCCTCGAATCCTACTCGGTGCAGAACTTTCCGCTGATGTGGGCGACCGTGCTGACCAGCACGACCGCGGCCTTCATGTTCTTCACCCTGACACTCGCGATGGAGCAGCTGGTGACCGACTGGAGCCGATAGCGCCCCGATCGCCGATTTCCTCAGCAAGACCCCCAACGATTTGCAAGGCGCCCCCAACTCCATGAGCGATTCTCTCGGCCACTATCGTCAGGACACGCGAATTCTGCATGCTGGGCGCGATCCCGATGCCAATCACGGCGTCGTGAATCCCCCGGTCTACCACTGCTCGACTGTCATCTTCAAAGACCTGGCCGAATTACTGGAGACGCGGCGCGACCGCGCCAGCGGAGCTTATGTCGGCTTCACTTATGGCCGCGAGGGCACCGCGACCACGCGCGCGTTCGAGGACGCCGTCACCATGCTCGAGGGCGGCTATAGGGCCGTGGTCACTTCGTGCGGTCTGGGAGCGATCAGCGCGGCGTTGTCGGCCTTCCTGTCGGCCGGCGATCATCTGCTGATCGTGGACAGTCTCTACGGTCCGGCTCGAGCGTTTTGCGAAGAGTTCCTTCGCCGGTTCGGGGTCGATGTCGAATACTATCCGCCCTCGATCGGCGCCGACATCGTCACCCTGTTCCGCCCCAATACGCGGGTCGTCTATCTCGAATCGCCCGGCTCGCTGACGTTCGAGATCACCGATGTCCCGGCGGTCACGCAGGCGTGCCGCGCCCGCAACATCGTAACGATCATGGACAATACCTGGGCATCGCCGGTCTGCTTCAAGCCGCTGCGACATGGCATCGATGTCTCGATCAACGCCGCGACCAAATACATCTCCGGACACAGCGACCTGATGCTCGGAATCGCCGTGTGTACCGAAGCGGCGTTCCTGCCCGTCAAGCGCACGGCGTCGGGATCCGGCTATTGCGGAGGTCCCGACGATGTCTACATGGCGCTGCGGGGCTTGCGGACCCTGCCCATACGGATGCGCCAGCATCAGCAAAGCGCTACCGCCATCGCGACTTGGCTACAGCAGCGGCCCGAGGTTGCGCGGGTCATGTACCCGGCTCTGCCCGATGATCCCGGGCACGCGATCTGGAAGCGCGATTTCGAAGGCGCTTCGGGCCTGTTCGGCATTGTCCTCAATCCCTGCTCCGAGCGCCAATTCGCCGCGATGCTCGATGGCATGAAGCTGTTCCGGCTCGGCTATAGCTGGGGCGGCTACGAAAGCCTGTGCGTGCCGACCTATCCCGCAGACCTGCGATCGGCTCAGAAATGGGATGCGCCGGGCCCGTCGTTGCGCCTGCATGTCGGCCTGGAAGACGTGGCCGACCTGATCGACGATCTCTCGGCCGGGTTCGACCGGCTCAAGGCCGGAGTATGACTTTGACCACCCGCATCGATATCACCGCCGGACCATATCAGCTGGTCGCGAGGCTCGAGCAAGAACTGGCTCCACGAACCTGCGACGCGTTTCTGCGGCTGCTGCCGTGGCACGAGCGGCTGATCCACGTCCGCTGGAGCGGCGAAGGGATGTGGATCCCGATGGGCAACGAGCATTTCGACCTGCCATGGGAAAACCACAGCTGCTATCCGCGACCCGGCGAGTTCATCTTTTATCCGGGCGGGGTCAGCGAGACCGAGATCTTGCTGGCCTATGGCGAAGTCCGCTTCTCCAGCAAGTTCGGACAACTTCCGGGCAACCGCTTCCTGACTGTCGTCGAAGGCGCAGAACACCTCGCCGAACTGGGCAAGATGGTGTTGTGGGAAGGTGCGCAACCGATCCAGTTCCGCCTTGGCGCATGATCCGCGATCACCAACAACCGCGGCTGACGATCAAAGCCATTTGGGTACAGTGATCGGCGGTTGGAGCGCCAACCCGTCGATCAGCGCGCCGGCATCGGCCTCGACGACCACGCTGGCGCGATGCGCTGCGGGCAGGAAGGCATGGGCGATCATGCTGTCGACAAAGGCCATCAATGGCTCATAATAGCTCAGGACGTTGAACAGCCCCACCGGCTTGTCGATGTCGCCAAGCTGGTTAAGCGTCCAGGCTTCCATGAACTCTTCGACCGTGCCCAGTCCGCCGGGCAAGGCGATACAGGCATCCGCCAGGGACAACATGCGCTCCTTGCGCGCGCGCATTCCCTCGACAATCTCGTGCATCGTCAGGCCATCGTGAAGATGGCCGCGCCCGTGCAGCCGGGCGGTGATGACACCGTGCGCGGTCCCGCCGGCAGCAAGCACGGCATCGGCCAGGATGCCCATCAAGCCCTTGTGCGTCCCGCCATAGATAAGCGTAATTCCCCGTGTGGCCAAGGCGGTCCCCAAGTCCGCCGCGGCGGCTGCGAAGGCGGGGTCGCCACCTTGGTTGGAACCGCAGAACACGGCGATGGCGCGCAGCGGCGGGCGAGCGAAGACTTCCTGTGAAATGTCGCAACTCCTTTGATGCGGCTCGGTCGTGTGGTGCTCGACCCTAGCATCATCGCCACCGCTGGAGCACGCCATTCGTGACAACAGGGGACTACCGTTCGAGCAACAGCCAGCGTCTCCGCGATACGCCATTCTAGGCGGCGAAGATGGTCGCCTCTGCCCCGCGGAGCGCAAATGAGGGAGTTTCGCTGGGAGATGATGACGAACGATCAGAACAGGTTGATGACGCAAGCCGGAGCCGGAACGCCTGCCGGAAATCTGCTTCGCCGCTATTGGCAGCCTGCGGCACTCAGCGAAGAACTCGCCGGAAAGCGTCCGGTCCGGCCGGTGCGACTGCTCGGTCAAGACCTTGTCCTGTTCAAGGACGAGAACGGCCGGCTCGGCCTGATCGATCGCGACTGTCCCCATCGCGGAGCCGACCTGGCCTATGGCCGGCTCGAGGGCGGCGGAATACGCTGCCTCTTCCATGGCTGGGTCTTCGACGTGGACGGCAAATGCCTGGAGACACCCGCCGAGCCCGTCGGCAGCCGCCTTTGCGACCGCGTGTCCACGACATCCTACCCCGTCGTGGAACGGAGCGGCATCATCTTCGCCTATCTCGGCGATGGCGAGCCGCCCGCCTTTCCCGCGCTCGACTGCTTCGTCGCGCCCGACAGCCATGTCTTTGCCTTCAAGGGGCTGATCGAGTGTAACTGGCTACAGGCGCTCGAAGTGGGCATCGACCCCGCCCATGCCAGCTTTCTCCATCGCTTCTTCGAGGATGACGATCCCGGCGACAGCTATGGGCGGCAGTTCCGGTCCGAATCCGCCGACAGCGAGATTCCGATGACGGCGGTGTTGCGGGACTTCGCCTGTCCCGCGATCGGCGTCGAGAAGTCCGATACCGGGCTGCGCATCACCGCCAGCCGCCGCCTCGATGACGCACGAACGCATATCCGCGTGACCAACCTGCTGTTTCCGCAGGCCTTCGTGATCCCAATGTCGGCCGAGATGACGATCACGCAATGGCACGTGCCGGTCGACGACACCAACTGCTACTGGTTCGCGATCTTCACCAGCTTCTCCGCCGAGATGCAAAAGGATGAGATGCGCCGGCAACGGCTGGAGCTGTACACCCTGCCCGATTACCGCCCACGCGTCGGGCGCCATAACGACTATGGCTATGATACGGCCGAGCAGGAACGGCAGACCTATACGGGGATGGGTTTCGACATCAACGTCCACGATCAATGGGCCGTGGAATCGCAAGGGCCGATCCAGGACCGCACGCGCGAGCATCTCGGCACCACTGACAAGGCCATCGTCGCCTATCGCAAAATGCTGCTTGCAGAAATTCGCAAGGCGGCCGCCGGGGAACGGGTGTTTCTCGAACTGACCGACGGACAGGCCGCGGCGATCACCGGCCCCGCCACGATCGACGGGATCGGACTGACCGAGACGATCGACGACTATTGGCGGGTCGCCGACCAGCGACGGCGGGACGCGGCCCCATGGGTGGATCCGCAAGCGGCGGCCCTCGCCGAATGAGCTTTATCGCCCGCCACAGCCTGTGGAGCGACGATCAGCAGCGCGCCGCCGCCGAACTACCGAAGCGCCTTGTGGCCGATCGCATCGAACTCGTCAGGCTGTCCTTCCCCGACGTCCATGGCATCCTGCGCGGCAAGGCGATAACCCCGGAATCGTTCCCCAGCGCCCTGCGTGACGGCCTGTCGCTGACTTCAACGCTGCTGATGAAGGACAGCTCGCATCGCACGGTCGTGCCGGTCTTCACGGCCGGTGCGGGGATCGGCATGCCCGAGCTTCAAGGCGCGGCCGACATCATCATGGTGCCGGACCCCAGCTCGTTCCGTCGGCTGCCATGGGCGCCGAACACCGGCTGGCTGCTCTGCGATCTCTACTTCACCGATGGGCGGCCTGTTCCCTTTGCAACGCGCGAAGTGCTGCGCAAGCAGCTGAGCCGGCTGGACGAGGCTGGACTGGGCTTCATGGCGGGGCTTGAGGTCGAGTTCCACGTCATGCGTCTGGTCGATGCCGGGCTGACGCTGGCGGACGCGGGACAACCGGGACGACCGCCGGATGTCACCTTGCTCCACCAGGGTTATAATTATCTGACCGAAATTCGGCTGGATCAGATGGAGCCGATCCTCGACATCCTGCGCCGCGATATCGTCGCGCTCGGATTGCCACTCGCGTCAATCGAGATCGAGTTCGGACCGAGCCAGTGCGAATTCGTGTTCCGTCCCACGCCCGGCATCCAGTCGGCGGACGACATGACGCTGTTTCGCAGCGCGGTGAAGCAGATTTGCCAACGTCATGGATATCACGCCACATTCATGTGCCGGCCAGCCCTGCCTGAAGTCATGTCGAGCGGATGGCATCTCCACCAGTCGCTAACGAACGCCGACGGGGACAATGTCTTTGCCGATCGCGGAGAGGCCACGGCGCTGTCCCCGCTCGCGCGGCATTACCTCGCCGGGTTGCTGGCCGGCGCGGGTGAGGCGCTCGCCTTCACCACTCCCACGATCAACGGCTACAAGCGGTTTCGTCCCAACTCGCTCGCACCTGACCGGATCGCGTGGGGCCGGGAAAATCGTGGCGCGATGCTGCGGGTCATCACCGGAACTTCGCACGCTGCCGTGCGCATCGAAAACCGCGTCGGAGAACCCGCGGCGAACCCCTATCTCTATATCGCATCGCAGATCGCCTGCGGCCTCGCGGGCATGGATCGCGCGCAAGAACCGCCCGCGGCGGTCGACACACCCTATCAGGCCGACACCGGGCGCCTGGCTCGCACCTTGGAAGCGGCCCTTGGCGAGCTCGACCAGGGCACGATCATGCGTGAGGCATTCGGCGATGCCTTCATCGACTATTTCCTGATGATCAAACGCTTTGAGATCGACCGCTACAACCTGCATGTGTCCGACTGGGAACAACGCGAATATTTCGGGCTGTTCTGACCGGGCGAGCGTCGCGGCGTCGGGCGGCGGCGCGGCCACCGATCCTGTTTAGACGACCACGCCGCCGTCGATCACAATTTCCTGCCCGGTGACGTTGCGGCTGGCCGGGCTCGCCAGGAACAGTACGGTCGCGACGATGTCGCTCGGCTCGTTGGTCCGCTGCAGGGCGATCCCCATGTCGGCGATATAGCTGTCGACGACAGCTCCGGTCTCCGCGCCCTCGGCCTGCGCACGCGCCGCCCAGCCGTCCTTCATACGCTGCACCGCGATTGGCCCCGGCGCGATATAGTTGATCCGAACGCCATCGCGGCCGGCCTCCAGCGCCGCGCTGCGGCTAAGACCACGCAAGCCCCATTTCGACGCCGAATAGCTCGATCGCCCTGCCCGCCCCCGCATGCCGTGATTGCCGCCGATATTGATGACGCTGCCAGATTTTTGCGCCCGCATTACTGGCAGGAGGCGTGAGAGGATCGCGAAGGGCGCGCGAAGATTTGTCGCGATCACCGCATCGAAGGCCGCAAGATCGAAGTCGCCCACGTCCGGCGACAACGGACCGGGAATGCCGGCCGCATTGACGACGACGTCGCAGCGACCGCCGCTCCAAGCGAGGAAACGATCGATACCGCCCGTTATCGCATCGGCTTCGAGGAGGTCGATGGTCAGCACCAGCACGCGCCGGCCGAGCTGACCGATCTCACGCGACAGCTCCTCGAGCGCCTCGGTCCGGCGCCCGACTACGGCGACGTCATATCCGGCGCCAGCCAAGGCAAGCGCAATCTCACGCCCGGTTCCCGCGCTGGCGCCGGTGACGAAAGCAAAAGACCTCATATCAGCCCGCTTTGGCAAAATGGCGCTGAGTCAGCTTGGCCTGGATCTTGTAGATCGAGCTGCCTTCCGGAGATGGCACCGGTAGCTTCACGGGAAGCGCATCGATGCGAATGGTTGGGCTGCTGTCGCCGGCGACCATACGGCCTTGATACTCGTCCCAGTCAACCGCGTAGAACAGCGGGTAGGCGTCCGCTGCGGCATATTCGAGAAACAGGATACGGCGCGGTTCGCCCGACATGTTGGTCCCCGACCCGTGGATCGTCATCGGATGATGGAAGGCGACCGTGCCGGGCGGTCCGATCAGCGACCGGGCGGTGGACAGGTCAACGCCCGGATCGCCTTCGGCGACGGCTCCGCGGAAGACGCCGTCGGGGCCATGATGGTCGAGCAGCCCCTTCTCGTGGCTCTTGCCCAGGAACTGCAGCGCCCCGTTTTCGGGACTCGATTCATCGATCATCACCGACGCTACACAGGTGCCCATATGCGTGTGCGGGGCGAACGCCCAGTCCTGGTGCCACTCGAGGGCGGCGCCGCCCATCGGGCTTTTCATGTTGATCTTGCTATGACTGAGCCGGATGTCCGGACCGATCAGCGCGGCCATCACCTTGAGGATGCTGGGATGTTTGGCCATTTGCCAATAGAAATCGTCGACACGGTGCGGCTTCTTGATCCGCTCGATCATCAAACGCCCATCGGGAGCTTCGGCGAAATCATAGATCGGCGTTTCCTCGCTCAAGCCCTCGGCCGCATCCTCGATCCGCGCCGTGACCGCGCGAAGTTCCTCGACCTCGCTCGGCGAGAGCAGGCCGGGCACGATGACATAGCCGTCTTCGCGATACGAGCGGACGTAGCCTTCAAGGTTGAGAATGTCGGTCATCTTCGCTTGGACTGCCGTATTATGGAAGGGTCTCGGGTCGGTTCAGAATAGCAGCCGAAGCCTGCCTGCCGCGATGCCGTTTCTGCTCGACCGCGTTGCTGTCACCGCAACTGGAAATCGTGCGGTCCATCACAGATGAACGACCGCCGCGCCGGACAGTAACCTGTCGAAACGACGCGGCGGTCATACGATCAGTAACGGACCTGAACGGTCGCCCCGATCGTCCGGGGACGATAGGATTCGACGTAGAACAGCGTCGACGGGATAGTATCATGACCGCGCGAAAGCGGGTCGCTCGAATTCGTGACATTGTTCACGAACAGCGAGAAATCAACGACCCCTTTGCGAAGGCCCGCGCGCAACGAAAGATAGTCGGTTCCCGGCAACGCCGCCAGGTTCGGGTCATAGGTGACCGACGCCGGATTCTGCATCGGGCTCACGCTGGAGAAGCTGTAGTCAGCGCGGAAATAGCCGGTCGAGTCGGACGCGACCTCCTGTTCGTACTGGCCGAACACCGAACCGGTCCACTTCGGCCCGCCGAACCGATCACCTTCCTTGTGGATCAGCGCGCCGTTGATGTTGAGATCGCTGTCATAGGTAATGTCGTTGAAGCCGACATTGGCACCGACCTGCAAACCGGCAACCGGCTTGACGGCAATCGAGATATCGACACCCTTCCCAGTGGCGCTGCCCAGATTGCCGATGAAGTCGTACTGACAGGTCGGCAAGCGAACCGCCTGCTGGATGTTCTTCCATTTGACGAGGTAGGCATTCGCGTCGACGCGCAGCTTGCCGCCAAAGAGGCTGTTCTTGCTGCCGACTTCATAGCTCCACAGCGAATCCGACTGATAGGTCGTCGGGCTCGAATTCAGCCCCAATGCCTGCAGGTCCTTGGCACAGAAGGCCGGATCAACCGGCGACTGCGCGCCGCCCTGACGAAAGCCCTTCGACGCCGACGCATAGAGCATGCTATTTTGATCGAACTGATAGGATGCCGCGACGCGTGGGGTGAACGACGTTGCTTTTTGGCCCGCGCCGCTCGTAGTCCGGGCGCCGCTGTTGACCGGCCCGTCACGAACTTCGACGAATGAGAATTCATTCTGCGTGACGCGCGCGCCAAACGACAGCTTAAGTCCTTCGAGTGGCTTCAGATCGACCGACGCGAACCCCGCGATCTGTTTGTCAACGGCGTGGATGTCGCTGAACAGATTGTACCGCCCCAAATATTGCGGGAAGCCGCTGGAAATCACACCGGGTCTGCGCCCCGATTGCGACAGGTTGGTCGAATCCTGCTGGGCCTTGGAATAATAGGCACCGATCGCCCAAGCGAAAAATGCGTTTGCGTCGGTCGACTGCAGCCGGACTTCCTGGGTGAAATTGACTTGCTTGAGAGTTTGCGCGGCCGCGGCGTTGGACGTGTCCTTGTTGGCATAGAAGCCGAAAGCATTGCCTGTGCGATTCGCGCTCAGGAACGTAGCGTAGTCGAGCACCTGGTCGACTTTGCGGTCGAGGCGCGATGTATTCGAGATCAGGACGACGCCGCCGAAGTCATATTCCACCTTCAGTGCAGGTAGACTGAAGCTGTCCGTGACCGGCTCGCGGTTGTAAATCCCCGTCTTGTAGTCGGCGTCCTTCAGGTCGCTGAATTGCTCCCAATATTGATTGCGTCCATCGGCCTCGACGCGCTGATAGAATATCGAGGGCGTGATCGTCAGTTGCTCGATCGGACGCCAGCTCAGCGCGACGCGGGTCACGATGGTGTCTTGCGAGTTGATGTCTCGCTTGATCACGCTGCGGGTCGCCGGATCGACCCGGTCGATATAGCCACCATCCCGGCGATACCAGGCGCTCGCCCGAACCGCGAGCGTGTCGCTCACCCCGCCGCCGACGGCAAAGCCACCTTCGTAGCTGGCCGCGCCGTTTTTGGTGGTCGCGACTTCTGTCCGGCCGTAAGCGGTCAGGGCACCGAACTGCGGCTGCGGCGTGATGAAGCGCACCGCGCCGCCTTCGGCACCAGCGCCGAACTGAGTGCCCTGCGGACCACGCAGAACCTCGACGCGGTCGAGATCGAACACGCGCGGATAGGGATTGCCGCCCCAGTACCCGATATTCCGCACTTGGATCGGCGTATCGTCGAGATAGATCGCCGTGGTGGCCGATCCCACGCTGGACGAAATGCCGCGGATCGCGATGTTTGCGCCAGTCTGACCGCTCACGCCGGGATTGCGATTGAAGCGGAGGTTCGGCGTGAGCCTGGCGATGTCGTCGATCTGGCGGATTCCCTGCCGGTCCATCAGCTCGGGCGACAGGCTCGTGATCGAAATCGGCACCTGAAGGATGTTCTCCTCACGACGCTGCGCCGTCACGATGATATCATCGCCGACCTCCGATCCGGCCTGGACGGCGCTGTCCGCGCCCGCCTCCACCTTGGCTTCCGCAGTGGAATCCGCCGCCCACACCGGCGCAGCGTCGGCCAGCGAAAGCGCGATTGCGCTGGTGGACATCAGCGCTCTGCAAATTCTACCCGTCCCACGACGTACAATCCGCGATTGCGAACGTGATTGATTAGCTTGGTCCATAGTCGTTTCCCCCTTTGGCGTCATGACAAGATGCCACCGGACATACCCACCCCTGATACCTTATCTATACTCAGCCTCTTTCCGAAGCTTAGTCATTATACAGCTCTAAAGTAGTGCTAGCTTATTTGGTGTCTATCCAAAGCGACTTGACGTTCAGATGCTCTTCGATGTGATTACGGCCATATTCACGGCCCCAACCACTGCCTTTGTAGCCGCCGGAAGGCACGGCCGGATCCAGCGTGTTATAGCAGTTGACCCAGACCGAGCCGGACTTGAGCGCGCGGCCCATGCGATGGGCTTTCCCGACATTCTGGGTCCAGACGCCCGCGCCCAGGCCGAACGGCGTGTCGTTCGCGCGAGCGATGACCTCTTCGATGCTGTCGAATGCGAGCACTGACAGCACCGGGCCGAAGATTTCCTCGCGCGCGATCGTCATGTCGTCCGCCACGCCGGTGAAGATCGTTGGGGGTACGAAATAGCCGGCATCGAACGCGTCGCCGGAAAGCCGCCCGCCGCCGCTATAGACCTCGGCGCCCTCGGACTGGCCGCTCGCGATGTACTTGCTGACACGCTCATACTGCCGGGCGGAGACGATCGGCCCCAGATCGGTTTCATCGAAACGGCCATGACCCAGCTTCATGCCGCCGGCGATGCGCGCGACTTCAGCGACGAAGTCGTCATGGATCGACCGCTCGACGAACAGCCGCGTGCCTGCACTGCAAATCTGGCCGGAATTGGCGAAGGCGGCCACCGCGGCAGCCGGTGCCGCCGCGGCGAGATCGGCATCGGCGAAGATGATGTGCGGCGATTTGCCGCCCAGTTCCAGCGAGATGCGCTTGAGGTTGCCGGTCGCGGCGTTGACGATCTTGCGGCCCGTCGCATCCGACCCGGTGAACGAAATCTTGTCCACGCCCGGGTGCGCTGCAAGCGCCGCCCCCGCGGTCGGGCCGAAGCCCGGGACGACATTGATCACGCCCGGCGGCACGCCTGCTTCCATGCACAATTCGGCGAACAGCAACGGCGAAAGCGATGCGTCTTCGGCCGGCTTGATGATGAGCGTGCAACCCGTCGCCAGCACCGGCCCCGCCTTCAGCCCGGTGGCCCAGAGCGGTCCGTTCCACGGGATGATCGCGCCGCAGACGCCGACCGGCTCCTTGACGGTCGCGGCAAACATGCCTGGGATCGACGGCTGCAGCGTGTCGCCACAAATCGCGCGCGCCAGGCCCGCATAATAACGCAGCAGGCTGACCAGCAGCCCGACATTGCCGCGCCGGCGTTTGATCGCCGCGCCCATGTCAAGCGTGTCCAGCAGCGCAAGGATTTCAGTCCGCTCTTCGAGCAGGTCGGCCAGGCGGAGCAGGATTTTCTGCCGCTCCTCCGGCATCATTTGACCCCATGGACCGTCCAGCGCCGCGCGCGCCGCGGCGACCGCCCGGTCGATATCGGCCGCATCACCCTCAGCGATCGTCGCAAGCAGTTCGCCGGTCGCCGGATTGCGCGACTCGAAGACCTTACCCGAAAGCGCCGGGACGTATTCGCCTCCGATAAACAGGCCCTTGGCTGCCTGAGAAAGGAAGGGATGTTCACTCGACGACATTCGCGGCCTCCAACTGGGAAAGGAAAATACGGGTTAGCGTTGACATCCGAACCGCGTCGTCCGCGCGCAGGTAGCGCAACTCGGCGATATCGGCGGACGGAACTGGGAGGCGCGAGGCCGGCGCGAAGAATCCGACGAGCTCGATCCTGACCTGTTCGTCCTCGTCCGATGGCGCCGAAACGCTTCCTGCGGGTGATAGCGTCGTCACATCCAGCGCGTCGCCGAGCTGAGCGTTGACATGTCTGCAAAGCGCGTCGCGATCGTCAGTCCCTTCGACGATGCCGCCGGGGAGATAGAATTGCGAGCTGCGGTGCGGCCGCAAGCATAATGCCTCACCATCAACGACGTGCAGCCACACGACCTTGCGGACCAGGCCAGGCGTCGCGCGTTCGACCATTCCGGTCATACGATCGTCCCTGCATCGACGATGAGGTCCTGCCCGGTGATGTTTCGGCCCGCCGGTCCCACGACATGCAGCAGCATGGTGGCGACATCCTCCGCTGTGCCAAGCCGGTTGAGCGCGGTGCCCGCAGTGAACCGGGCCAACACGTCTTCTTCCCGCTCGCCATTGGTGACAGCGGTGTCACGGAACAGCTTTCGAAGCCGTTCGCCATCGACGCCGCCCGGCGCGATCACATTGGCGTTCACACCGAACGGCCCGAGCTCGAGCGCGGTCGATTTGATCAAGCCGCGCAGCGCCCATTTCGACGAGGCATAAACGGCGTTGCCCGCCACTCCCTTGTGCCCGTAGGTGCCGCCGATCGCGACGATCCGGCCGCTACGGCGCGCGGTCATGTGCGGGGCGACCGCCTTGATCGCCATCATCACGCCAAGGACATTGACCTCGAAACAGTGCCGCCAATCGGCGGCGGTCGTTTCCCAGATCGGGCGACGCGGCGTACCGACCCCGGCGTTGCACACCAGAATGTCGATTTGCCCGAATTGGGCCAGCACCGTGGCGACCGCGGCATCGATCGCGTCGCCATCGGTGACATCCGCCGCGACGGCCAAGCCACGTCGCCCCTGGGCGCTGATTGCTGCGGCAACGGCATCCCCGCCGGCAAGATCGCGACCAAGCACGGCGACATCCGCGCCATCGGCGGCCAGCGCCATGGCCAATTCGCGCCCAAGACCGCGCGTGCCACCGGTAACCAATACGGATTTGCCTGCGAGTTGGATCGGCCTGCTCCCTGGATGACTGATCGTGCCGACGCTGGTAAGCGCCGCCTGCACAGGCTGGCACGGGGGAGCCATTTAGCGATTATGCTAAAATCGCGTGGGGGTTGTGCTGGTTTTGAGACAGGCGCGCGGCGCGGTCTGATCCATGATGCTCAAAGACCATCGCAATGGAGATGTGGACGATGAGCAGGGCCGAGCAGAGTGCCGACGATGTCGCCGCGGCGGTAGCGGTGGAAGCGCAGAGCCTGCCGATCATCGACTTCGCGCCGTTCCTTGGCGGCAACCCGGATGATCGGTCCGCAACGGCACATGCAATCGCGCGAGCCTGCCGCGACACCGGCTTCTTCTATCTCACGGGGCATGGCGTGCCCTCCGACCTGATCGACGCCATGTTCGCGCAAAGCCGCGCATTCTATGGCTTGCCGATTGAAGAGCGGCGCTCGGTACGGACCGATCTGGACAATGTTCTAGGCTGGGCCCCCCCGCGCGACAGCGATAGCCTCTCGCGCAACACACGGCTGTTTCATCAATACATCGTCCAGCTCGGCGCGGACGCACCGAACCGCTGGCCGCCGACCTTGCCGGACTTCGCGCCGACGTCGGAGCGGTATCTTGCGGCGATGCACGACCTGTCGCTCGAGTTGCTAAAGGCTTTCGCGATCGGCTTGGGCCTCCCCGAAGCGACCTTCGCGGACGCCTTCCGCGCGCCGCCTTCGAGGCTCAACCTGCTGTACCAACCGCCCTTGCCCAGCGCCGCCGCAGGCGATGTCTCGAACATGGTTTCACACACCGACGAAGGGCCGATCACTATCCTCGCACAGGGCGCGACCGGTGGTCTCGAAGTCAAGCGGCGCGATGGCAGCTGGATCAAGGCATCGCCAATTCCCCACCTTTTCATCATCAACGTCGGCGACGTGATGATGTGGTGGACCAATGGCCGCTATCTGTCGAATTTCCACCGCGTGCGGAACCGGTCGGGCGTTGAGCGATACTCGATCCCCTATTTCTGCTACCCCGATCCCACGGTGACCGTCGCTCCTCTGACCGAACTGCTGACGGATGGCGAAACGCCGAAATACCCCGCAATCCGGATCGCTGACCTGCTGGACAACTTTCGCGAACGCCAGATACGGCACGCTGCCGGATAGCGCCTGTTACAGAGTCGCCGTTGCCTTGCGCACCACGTCCTGCGTCACCAGCTGCGACAGGTCCAGCCGGGCGTTTTTCGGGATCGAACCTGCCGCGCGCATCAGCCTGGCATTGGCCTCGAATACATGCGGATCGATCCATAACAGACCGTGCCGGGTGCCGTCATTGGCGGTGATATAGGGCACCATCGTCTTGGCCTGCAGCAACTGGTCGTCCAGCGAGGTTCCCGGTGGCGCCCATCGCTGGACGATCTCGCGGGCGATGCCTTGGGGGTCGGCGACCATGATCCGCCACCCGCGAATGAGCGCACGGGTGTAGCGCACGAACTTGTCGAAATCGCGCTCAAGCTCTTCGCGACGCGTGAACAGCACGCCGCCATAGCTGGGTGCCCCGATGTCCATCAGATTCAGCACATGCGTCTTGAACCCGCGCAACAGCAACGACGGCAGCGTCGTCGTCGCCCAGGCGTACATGGCGTCGACCTCGCCCTCGGCCAGCATGTTGGCATCGGTCCCGACCGGCACGAAGCGGACGCTGCGCGCATCGAGCCCCGCCGTCCGCATCAGCTCGGCGATCTGCGCGCTCACGTTGCTCGGCGCGCCGACGGTCTTGCCCACAAGATCGCGCAGCGATCTGACCGGTCGATCGGCGGGGCTGAGCAAGGACGCCGGGTCGCGTTGCAGCACGGCGGCAAAGGCGACAAGGGGCTGGCCGTTGATCGCGCCTTCGATCAGTCCGGTCGGCACGCTTTCGCTGACCAAGGCCTGACCACTCGCCACCAGCGACCGAAAACTCGTATTGGGGCCGCCCGCGATGCAACGCACATCGAGCCGTTCTTCCTTGAAGAAGCCACGGCTTTCGGCAACATATTGGCCTGCGAACTGGACGCCCTTGGTCCAGCCCAGCTGGTGCCGAATCTCGGTGAAACCGGCATGGGTCGCGCCGTCCGAGAAACTGTGCTGCGTCAGCGCACGTTCCCACAGCACGCCGAGCCCGGCCAATCCCGTGCCGGCAAGCCCCGCAAGTCCGACGCGACGCAGCGCCGCTCTGCGATCAACTCTTCCGTTCACGCGGACGGTTCCGTGGTGTTCTGGACGCTACCTGTCCACTCTTCGCCCAGGCAGTGGCATCCATCGGCGAAGAAGCTGGAAATGCCGGCCTGCAAACGTGCGATCCGATCGCCCGGAATATCAACCGCCGCAACCGCTCGCCGCGCTTCGGCAGCCAGCGAATTCTCCAGCGCCGGCAAATCGACGCTACAGCAGCGGCCTTCGCGGACGATCCTGCGCCCCGCCACATACAGGTCGCGCACGTGCCGCCGGGTGGCGCGCGCCACGACAATGCTCGTCACGTCGAAGTCGTCGCGCACATAATCGCGGCTCATCGCCGCGAAATCGAGCACCAGCATGTCGGCCGGGGCCCCTGCCGCGATCCGGCCACCGCCATCGTCTCCGACGATCGTGGAACGCCCGGTGACGCAACAGGCGTGCAATACCTCTGCCGGCGTCATTGGCCGCTCGCCGGTCACGCCATCGAGCAGTCGTAGCAGCCGCAGCTCGCGCAGCATGTCTTCGTCGTCGTCGATGCTC
>Ga0105251_10000279_pt1 | contig 51425 bp, 36 predicted proteins | sample KBSS64metaG_FD_80424 | JGI IMG/M metagenome (GOLD analysis project Ga0105251, IMG submission 80424) | Switchgrass rhizosphere microbial communities from Kellogg Biological Station, Michigan, USA - KBS S6-4 metaG | ecosystem: Host-associated > Plants > Roots > Rhizosphere > Soil | place...
CTTAAATGAAGATCTGGACGACAGCGGCGAACTGCATGAAATCAACGTGACGCCGTTTATCGACGTCATGCTGGTGCTGTTGATCATCTTTATGGTGGCCGCGCCGCTGGCAACGGTAGATATTCGCGTCGATCTACCGGCTTCTTCCGCCAAACCGCAGCCGCGGCCGGAGAAACCGGTATTCCTGTCGGTGAAAGCCGACAAGCAGCTGTATGTCGGCGATCGGCCGGTTAATGCCGATCAGCTGACGTCGGTGCTGGATCAACGCACTCAGGCGAATAAAGAGACCACCATCTTCTTCCAGGCCGACAAGAGCGTGGACTATGAAACGCTGATGAGCGTGATGGACACCTTGCGCAAAGCCGGCTACCTGAAAGTGGGGCTGGTGGGTATGGAAGGCGCCGCCAAGTAGCGGGCTGGTTGCATTGAAAAGGGCGCTCCGGCGCCCTTTTTTATGGCCTGGAATCAGCGGCTGATCAGCTGCGCCTTCGAACCGGCATGGCGCCAGTGAATGCTGCCGGGCAGATAGAGCGCGTTCTGCTCCAGCGGCCGTTCGTCGATCAGGGCGCTGACCATGTCGAAGCTGTGCTGAGCCAGCGCACGGCAGTCCTGCGCCACCGTGTCGATCTTGAGCGTCATGCAGTCGAACAGGTAGTGATCGTCGAAACTGCACAGGTGAATGTCGCTGTCCATCAGCTGATGCTGGTTAAGGTAGCGCAGCACCCCTTCCAGCAGGCCGCAGGCGGCGGTGAACAGCGCCTTTGGCGGCCGCCCCAGCTGCGTGCACAGCTGGGCGAACATCTCGTAACCCGAGCTGGGATGGTAGTTGCCGTTGATGATCCATTCCGGCCGGCAACTTACTCCCGCACGCTCCAGGCCAAGCTGAAAACCGGCCAGGCGATCGCGGGTGGGAGAAATGCGCGGCTGGCCGCCAAGGAAATAGAACTCATCCGGGTGCTGACGCGCCACGTTCTCCACCAGCGCGGCGGTGGAGCTCAGCGAGTCGGTGATCACCAGCGGCAGCTGCGAACCGGCGATCAGGCGGTCCATCTGCACCACCGGCAGCCCGGCGTTGATCTTTTGATATTCCGTATCGTTGAGCTGGCTGGAAGCGACGATCAGGCCGTCGACCTGGCGCTGCACCAGGCTGTTCACCGCCATCATCTCCTGCGCCGGATTCTCGTCGGTGCAGGCGATCAGCAGCTGCAGCCCGGCCTCGCGGCACAGGGTTTCCAGCTCGCGTGAAATCACCGCAAACCCGTAGTTGGTGACTTCCGGCACCACCAGCCCCAGGGTGTGGCTGCGGTTGGAGCGCAACGAACGGGCGTGGAAGCTGGGCTGATAATGGTGCTCATTGGCCAGCGCCAGAATGCGATCGCGGGTGTCGTCAGACACCCGGTACTCCTTGCTGCGGCCGTTGAGCACCAGGCTGGCGGTCGATTTCGATACCCCAGCCAGCGCGGCGATATCACTGATGGTTATGCGTTTATTTTTTTTCACTGACGGCATCTGAGTTCATCGAAGGATGCGTCATTCTAGCATGCATGGCGTCAGCGGCCAGTGTTCCAGCGCCAGAGCGCCGTCACCGCTCATGCGCAGCAGCGGCTCTGGCCCTGGGAAATAGCGCGCGCTCATGACCGCCTCACCGCGATTGATGAAAATCTCTACGCTGGAGCGATCGAACAACAGCTGCAGATGCGTGACTTCGCCGCGCCAGTAGCGGTGTTCCGGCTGCCCGCTGCGCAGATTGCGGCGCGTCAGGCGCAGCAGCTCGCCGTCCCAATGCAGCGTCATCGCTTCACCAAAGGCCGCGCTGAAGGCGCCCTGTGGCGTCAGCTGCAGCTCTGCGCAGCCCAGCGGCCGCTCTGGCGCGTTGCCGGCCGCGCCCAGCCACAGGCTGTGCTCGCCGCGCAGCTGCTGCAGTTCACGCGCCGGCAGCTGGCAGAGTTTGCCGTCGCGCAGCGACAACTCACGCGGGCAGGTCATGCAGTGGAGCCAGCCATATTGCCGCGTTGGGTGCGCATCCTCATCTTGCTCCGGCACCCCCATCCAGCCGAACAGCAAGCGGCGGCCGTCTTCCGCCAGCGTGGTTTGCGGCGCATAGAATTCGAACCCGGCGTCCAGCTCCCGGAACGCGCCGTGGCTGAAGGCGGCCTGACGGTAATCCAGTTCGCCGATCAGATAGCCGGCCTGATAGACATTGAGGTAACGTTCGGCCTGTTTCGCCAGCCCCTGCGGGCAGCAGATCAGGACCTCCGCATCGTCCAGCGCGAACAGGTCCGGGCATTCCCACATGTAGCCAAATTCACCGATGCCGTTCAGCCCGGAGCCGGCGATCTCGCCCAGCAACCGCCAGCTGCGCAGGTCGGCGGAACTCAGAAGCAATACTTTGCCGCGATCCTGCAAATCGCGGGCGCCGAGCACCATGTACCAGCTATCCCGGTGGCGCCAGACTTTCGGATCGCGCACGTGCCCGCTGTAACCGGGCGGCAGCGGCAGCACCGGGCCGAGCTTGGCGAACTCGCCCTGGCCGCTGTCCTGCGCCAGGCACTGATAAGCGGTGCGCGAACCGTCGGGATATTTCACGTTGCCGGTATACACCAGCGTTAGCTTGCCGTCCGCCACCACCGCCGAACCGGAGTAGCAGCCATGGCTGTCGTAGCAGGCGCCGGGCGCCAGCGCGATAGGCTGATGCTCCCAGTGCACCAGATCGGTCGACCGCCAGTGGCCCCAGCATTTGTTTCGGTTATCGCAACCCAGCGGGTTCCACTGATAGAACAGGTGATAGACGCCGTCATGGTGACTAAACCCGTTGGGGTCGTTCAACAGACCGACGCTCGGCGCCAGGTGCCAGGCCGGGCGGTGCGGATCGCGCAGCGCCAGCGGCATGCCGCTCATCAACGCCCTGACGCTTTGTTTGACCAAGCTCAGTTCTTCCATCATGCCGCCTCGGTTTTGTATTTCAGCAGCAGAGAGAGAACAAAGGCGCTGCCGAAGGCGATAACCAATCCAATGATATAGCTTAACAGCGAGCCGGCCTGCACGATCGCCATGCCGGGGATCGCCGTTAATCCGACGGCGTTCATGCCGACGTGATTGGCGACCACCCAGGCGCCGCCGAGGGCACCGCCCGCCAGCGCCGCCAGGAAGGGTTTGACGAAGCGCAGGTTGATGCCGAACAGCGCCGCTTCGGTAATGCCGAGCATGGCCGAGAAAGCAGAAGGCACGGCGATGGCCTTGATTTTGGCGTCGCGGGTTTTGAAGTACACCGCCAGGCAGGCGCCGCCCTGAGCGATGTTGGCCATCGACCAGATCGGCAACAGGAAGTTGACGCCGATGTTCGGATTGCCGAGCAGACCGGCTTCAACGGCGTGGAAGCTGTGGTGGACGCCGGTAATGACGATGGCGGAGTACAGGCCGCCGAACAGCAGCCCGGCGAACCAGCCTGCGTGGGCGATCAGGGTGCTGAGCACCAATGAGATGCCATCGCCCAGCGCGCGGCCGGCAGGGCCGATAAACAGCATGGCGACAAAGCCGGAGATCACGACCGTCAGGAACGGCGTCAGGATCAGGTCCAGCGCATTGGGGATCAGCGTGCGCAGCCGTTTCTCCAGCAGGCTCATAAACCACACCGTCAGCAGCACCGGGAACACCGTGCCCTGGTAGCCGATCATGGCGATTTCCAGGCCAAAGAAATCCATGGTGTGGAAGCCGCCGGCGACGCCCCAGGCGTTGGTCAGCGCGGGATGGGTCAGGATGCCGCCGAGCGTGGCGCCGAGATAAGGATTGCCGCCGAACTCACGCGCGGCGGTGAAGCCTATCAGGATAGGCAGGATAATGAACGCCGCCGAGCTGAACATATCCAGCATCACGAACAGCGCGCTGTTGGCGTCCGCCCAGCCGTAGGTCTTCACCATGCCGAGCAGGCCCATCAACAGGCCGGAGGCGACGATGGCCGGGATGATTGGCACAAAGATATTCGACAACAGGCGGGCGATGCGCTGCAGCGGGTTAAGCTTTTTCGCCGCGATGTCGGCGGCTTCGGACTTGCTGGATTCGCTGATGCCCGCCGCCTTGATGAATTCCGCATGCACCTTGTTGACCAGCCCGGTGCCGAAGATCACCTGGATCTGGCCGGCATTGCTGAAGCAGCCCTTGACCCCCTCCAGTTTGTCGATCGCCGCCTTGTCCATTTTGCCGTCATCCATCAGCACCAGACGCAGGCGCGTGGCGCAGTGGGCGGCGCTGGCGATGTTCTCTTTGCCGCCGAGCAGCGACAGCAACGCGTTGGCGGTTGCGGTTATGTCCATCTTGTCCCCTCATAAATAAAAATGCCGCCGCGCCGTTGTGCGGCGGAAATGCGTAAACGGGCGTCAGAAGAAATATTTGAATCTGGCGCGCACGCCGTAGCGCTGGTCGTTGTCGCCGTTGGCGATTTTGTTCCCCGCGTTGGCTTCCAGCATCGAGACGTAGGCGCCCAGATACAGGTTGAAGTTCTTCATATTCATAATGTTAGGTATCTGATACGACGTATGAACGGTATGGATGTCGTATTTGCCCGGCTCGCTGAGCGGATTGTTGATGTCGGCGGCGATCCCGGCGGTATTGAACTCTTTGATGTTGTTGTGGGCATAGATATAGCCCAGTTCGAAGCGCCGCCACAGCAGGTTGATGCCGGCGGTGAAATCCTGCTCGCCGGCGGCGTCCAGATAGGCGGTGCTCAGGTTGGCGGCCACGCCATTATCCGGGTTGGCGGCGGTGTTGTTCCAGCTCAGCGTCATGCCATAGCCGTTGCGCTTGGACTGATCGACAAACTGCCCCTGGCTGTCCCGGTAGCCGTAAGCGTTGTTGACCAGGTTGCTCTCCATCGCCACGGCGGCGCCGAGCTGGTTTTTCTTCCAGGCGATCACCGGGCGCAGATAGGCGACATTTTTCTTATTGTCCAGGCTGTTGCCGTGGTAGCTGTTGTCCTGGAACAGCGAGGTGCCGTCCTCCACCAGCGTATTCAATTCGAAGTAGAAATCGCCGGCGTATTTGCTCAGCATCAGGTTGCCGCCGCTGCTGCTGCGGCCGCGTCCCTCTTTCATCATGTAGATGTAGCCGAAGCCGTCGGCGTACAAATCGTTGGCGGTATTGCCGGAGTATTGAATGAAGGTGTCCTGATTGAGCGGGAACATGTCATAGGCTTCAAAGCGGCCGATCTTGGTCTGCCAGTTTTTTTCGTTGCCGAAGAAGAAGGCGGCGTCATCGAGATTCATTTTGCCGGTCATGTCCGCCAGCGGCTGCACGCTGAAGCCGGAGAAATTGCCGTCCTGATTGCGGCGGTAGCCGTCTACGCCCACCAGAATGCGGCCGTTGATGTCCCAGCGCTCTTTGTTGCCGGGTTTCCAGTCCTTGTGGTCGCTGCCTTTCAGCGACGTCAGCTGGCCGCTGCGGCTGGCGCCATCCAGGTTGAATTCGACGTCGCCGTACAGCTTAAGATCGTTGAAGCCGCTGAGTTTCAGGCTGCCGGCCGGCGCGGCCTGGGTTTCCAGCGTCGCGGCGCGCTGCGCCACCTGCGCGGTTTGGCGTTCAGTATTCGCCGTGCGCTGTTCCAGCTGTTGCGCCCGGCGCTCCGCGGCGGTGGCGCGCGTCTCTGCCTGCGCCGCCCGCCGTTCAGCCTGCGCCAGGCGCTGCTCCAGCGCGTTGAGGCGCGCTTCGATGCCGCTGCCGCCGGCGCTCGCCGAGGCGGAGGCGGAGATGAGAAGCCCTGTTGTTACAGCCAAATAGCTCAGTTTTTTCATGATTATCTATCATCCGGGAAGGGTTGTTATTATTGTTTGCTAAATTGCTAAACCGGTTTTTCATGGCGAAAGATAATAGAGTTGATCGGTGGCTGGCAATCAAGTTTGCTAACCCGATTAAGCGATTGTGATCGGGCGCGCAAATTGGTGGCGGTGAACCTGCAGCCCACCGCGAGGAGATTACGGTATGAATGCGGCCAATTCCGCCGCATGGGGCAGGGCGGTCATGGCGCCTTTTGCGGTGGTGGCCAGCGCGCCGCAGGCCTGCGCCTGGGCGATCACCGCCGGCCACTGCGCCTCCTGCGGCAGGCCGCCGAGGCGAGAAAGCGCCGCCAGCAGCCCGGCGACAAAGGCGTCGCCGGCGCCGGTGGTGTCTACCGGCACGATCGCCGGCGCGCTGAAATGGCGAAGCTGTCGGCCATCGTGTACGCAAACGCCGTCGCCGCCCAGGGTGACCAGCAGCAGGCGCAGCGGGTAGTTCCGCATCATCCAGCGGATGCCGCTCTCCAGCTGTTCGCTATTGCTGATAAAGCTCAATTCTTCGCGCGAGATTTTCACTACGTCTGCCAGCAGCAGCGCTTTTTGCAGGCAGGGGCGCAGCGCGTCCGGCTGGCGCCATACGTCTTCGCGAATGTTCGGATCGAAGCTGACCCAGCCGCCGGCCGCCCTGATATTCTCCATTGCCGCGAAGGCGGCGCTGCGGCTGGGCTCTTGTGACAGGGCGATGGAGCAAAGGTGCAGCCACTCGCCGCTTTGGAAGGCCGGTAAATCCTTCGGCTGCAGGAACAGATCGGCGCTGGGCGTGACCATGAAGGTGAACGAGCGCTCGCCCTGCCGATCGAGATCCACCACCACGGTGGAGGTGTGGTGATCGGGGTCCTGAGTCATATGGCGGATGTCGACCCGTTCTTCGCTCAGCACCTGCTGCAGAAAGGCGCCGAAGCTGTCCCGGCCCACCCGGCCGATAAAGGCGCTGTCGCCGCCCAGCCGGGCGACGCCGACCGCCACGTTAGCCGGCGCGCCGCCGGGGCATTTAAGGTAACTGTTTGAATTTTCTGGAACCAGGTCGACCACTGCGTCGCCCAGTACCCATACGCGATTAACCATGCTTAATCCCTTTTTTCACCGATGTCTGATGGGTGGCTAAAATAGAAGAACCGGTTTAGCAAAGCAATGAAATAATGCGTTGAGGCGTTTGGGGAGTGAGGAAGGTCAATCTTTCTGCCGGGCACGGCGGGGAAGGGAGCCCGCCCCGCGATCGGCGCGGGGCGAGATAGCGGGGACTCAGCCCAGCTTCGGGTACACGCCCGGGCCGATCGGCAGGCCAAGCGCATACCACGCCAACAGCAGTAAAATCCACACGCTGAAGAACACCAGCGGGTAGGGCAGGATCAGCACGTAGTAGGTACCGAGCTGCGCATCTTTACGGTAGCGCTGCAGGAAGCCGAGGAACAGCGGCAGAAACGGCGACATCGGCGCCAGCGGCAGCACCGCGGAGTCGGCGATGCGGAAGATCATCTGGGCGAACGCCGGGTGGAAACCGAGCAGCATAAACATCGGCACGAAGATCGGCGCCAGAATCGACCAGATCGCCGAGCCGCTGGCGATGAACATGCACAGGAAGGCGGAGAGGAACATCAGGCCGAGAAACGCCGGCGCGCCGCTCATGCCGGCGGCTTCCAGCATGTCGGTCAGGCCGACGGCCATAAACTTGCCCATGTTGCTCCAGTTGAAAAACGCCACGAACTGCGACAGCGGAAACACCATCACGATAAAGCCCGCCATGTTTTTCATCGGATCGATCAGGTGGCGGGGAATATCGTCCGGCCGACGGATCTGTTTGGTGACCACGCCATAGGTAATGGCGACGGTGAAGAAGAACAGGATGATGATCGGCACAATGCCCTTGATGAACGGCGAAGGGATCACCGAGCCGGTTTTCGGATCGCGCAGCGGCGCGGCCTCCGGCACCACCAGGGCGGCGATAATGGCGATAAACGCCAGCGCGGCGATGCCGCTCATCATCAGCCCGCGGTTCTGCAGCGGGGTCAGCGCTTCGATCTTATCCTCGGCGCCGCCTTGCCATTTCGGCAGCCGCGGTTCGATGAACTTGTCGGTCAGCAGCGCGCCGGCGATGGTCAGCACGATCACTGAGGTGGCCATAAAGTACCAGTTGTCGATCACGCTGACGTGGATCGCGCCGTCCACCGCCTTGGTGGCTTCGGTGCTGATGCCGGAAAGCAATACGTCGGTGGTGACGATCAGCAGGTTGGCGGTAAAGCCGGAGGCGACGCCGGCGATGGCCGCCAGCAGCCCGGCGATCGGGTGGCGACCCACCGCCACAAACATCAGCGCGCCGAGCGGCGGCATCACCACCAGCGCGGCGTCCGACGAGATATGGCTGAAGAAGGCGATAAACAGCACCATATAGCTGGCGTAGCGGGCGCTGACGCGTGAGGCCATTTTGTACATCAGCGCCTGCAGCAGCCCGACCTTTTCCGCCAAACCGGCGCCGATCACCAGCGCCAGGATGGCGCCCAGCGGGGCAAAGCTGCTGAAGTTATGGATGATATTGGGGAATATCCACTGGATGCCCGCTACGCTCATCAGGTTGTTCACCTTGATCAGTTCGCCGGTGGCCGGGTTTTTCACCGCCACGCCGAGCCAGGAAAACAGCGCGGTGGCCAGCATGAGCACCAGAATTAAATAGACGAACAGCAAAAACGGGTTGGGAATTTTATTGCCGATGCGTTCGACCCAGTAAAAAAGGCGTCCGGGGCTTTTATTGATTGGCGTTGTGGCCTCACTCATGATTTTACCCTCTGTGTTTGTTCTGTCGTGTGATTATTATTATTGGATTTATTTATCGTTATATTTAGCGGCCCGGTTGCCCGGGCCTGATCTTCATTTCAACGGAGAGGGTTTCACCCCCTGCGGGATCGGGCAACTGTAGGGGTGTTCGGCGCGCCGGCGTTCGAATTCGCTGCGGCAGCGCGCCAACAGAGCGCTGTCGCTCAGCAGATCGATGGCGGTCGCCGCCATCACCTTGCCCGCCAGGCACATGCCCTTGTGGGCGATGCCGGTGCGGCCCTGCGCCACCAGCTGCCAGGTGTGCAATGGGGTGCCGAGGGCGAAACAGGGGCTGAAGCATTGGGCGGTCGGCGCCACCCAGCTGACGTCGCCGACGTCGGTGGAGCCGTACAGCAGATCCTCGGATTCTACGTAGGGCGCGACCTCGTCCATCAGCACCTTATCCCCCAACTGCTGCACCCATTCACGCCCGGCCGCGCCGCCGGTGCGGGCGATATTCAGCTTGGCGTTGCGCAGATCGTCGCGGCTCAGCGTCTGGCGGATTTCCCCGGCGAAGCGGCGCTCGGCGTCGCTGTACTCAGGCAGACCGAAATCGCACAGGTTTTGATACATCGCCCGTTCCAGGCTGCGGTTCGGCACATAGTTGGAGCAGGCTTTGTCGAAGCGCACCTCCATCTGGGTGTCGGTCATCAGCGCTGCGCCTTTGGCGATGTTGATCACCCGTTGGTAAATGTCCTGCGCCTGGTCGAGCTGCGGCGCGCGGATCAGGTACAGCACCTCGGCGTCGGCCTGCACCACGTTGGGGGAGCTGCCGCCGGTGTTGGTGACCGCGTAGTGCAGCCGCGCTTCCTGCACGATATGCTCGCGCAGGAAGTTGGCGCCGGTATTCATCAGCGTCACCGCGTCCAGCGCGCTGCGCCCGAGGTGCGGCGAATTGGCGGCGTGGGCGGCGACGCCCTTGAAGTGAAACGCCGCCTGAATGTTGGCCAGCGTGCTGGTATTGAACATGCCGCTGAAGCCTTCCGGGTGCCAGGTGAGGGCGGCGTCGACGTCGTCGAACAGGCCTTCGCGCACCATAAAGGTCTTGCCGGAGCCGCCTTCTTCGCCCGGGCAGCCGTAGAAGCGCAGGGTGCCGCTCAGCCGGTTCCGCTGCATCCAGGCCTTGGCGGCGAAGGCGGCCGCCAGCGCGGCGGTGCCCAGCAGGTTGTGGCCGCAGCCATGGCCGTTGCCGTTTTCCATCAGCGGCTGCGGCGTGGCGCAGCCCGCCTGCTGGCTCAGCCCGGCCAGCGCGTCGTACTCGCCCAGCAGCGCGATCACCGGGTGGCCGCTGCCGTAGCTGGCGATAAACGCCGTGTCGATGTCGCCCACGCCGCGTTCAACCGCGAAGCCTTCCTGTTCCAGCGCATCGGCCAGCAAGGTGGCGGAATAGGTCTCGTTGAAGCGCGTCTCCGGGTGGTCCCAAATGGCGTCGCTCAGCGCGCTGAAGCGGGGTTGGCGTTGATCAATGTAGCCACCGATAAACGCCTGCAGTTCTGGGTTGTTCATGCTTCGCTCCCGAATGTCGGCAGGTTCAGCGCCAGCGACGCCAGCGTTTTCACCGCCACCGCCATCACCTGCTCGTTAAAGTCGAACTTCTCGTTATGGTGCCCGGCGCTCAGCTCGGTGCCGAAAATGACGTATGAAGCCTGGCCGCCGCGGGATTTCACCCGTTCCATCATGTAGGTGGCGTCTTCCGAACCGGCAGCCTGTTCGCGGCGATCGACCACCGAGGTCAGTTCGGCAATGCCCCGCGCCTGACGGCGGATGTAATCCACCCACGGCTGGGTCGGTTTGCTGCTCTGCGCCGCGCCCATCAGCGCGATGTCGCAGGCGACGCCGTGCATCTTGGCCGCGCCCTCGATGGCGTTCAGCGCCTGCTGATAAACGAACGCGTTGATCTCATTGGTGGCGCCGCGCGTTTCCACTTTCATAAACGCCCGATCGGCGATCACGTTGCGGCCGGTGCCGGCCTGCAGCACCCCGACGTTGATGCGCGAGCTGCCCTCGCTGTGGCGCGGGATGGCGTACAGCCCCAGCGTGGCCTGCGCCGCCGCCAGCAGGGCGTTACGGCCGTCTTCCGGTTTGGCGCCGGCATGGGAGGCGACGCCGCGCAAGGTGACGTCCAGCTTGCTGGTGGCCATAAAGCTGTCGCTGCCGCAGACCAGCTCACCGGCCGGCACGCCGGTGCCGATATGCACCGCGGTAAAGAAATCGACGTCGTCCACCACGCCGGCCTCCACCATCGATTTCGCGCCGCGGGTGCCTTCTTCCGCCGGCTGGAAGATCAGTTTGACGGTGCCGCTAAGCCGGGACTCCAGACTTTTGAATACGTGCGCCAGCCCCAGGCCGATGGTGGTATGGCCGTCATGACCGCATGCATGCATCATGCCGCTGTTGCAAGAGGCGAAGCCTTCGCGAAACGGCAGGTGTTCGGGTTCCAGCAACTCGTTGAGATCGAGCGCGTCCATATCCACGCGGTAAGCGATCGTGGGGCCGGGGCGGCCGGTATCCAGCGTGGCGACGATACCGGCGAAGCCGCCGGAAAAGTGCGGCAGCCATTTTTCCAACGCCCCCTGTTCGCGAGCGCGCTGCTCCTGCGCTGCGAGCGCTGCGGCGGAGGGCAACCCCATGCGCGCCTCGGCCTTGATCACCTCGCGGCCCAGCTGCAGGCGATAGCCCAGCCGGTCCAGCTCTTCCGCCACCAGGGTGGCGGTACGGAACTCAAACCAGCCGGACTCGGCATGGCGGTGGAAGTCGCGGCGCCAGGCCTGCAGCTGCGGGTACAAGTCGGTCACCAACATTGAAAGCGTCGTTGTCATCGTGATATCTCATCGGTTATCGCGCGCTGGATCGCTCCAGGCAGCAGTTATGCTCTGAACTGAAATCAGACGGTGAAGCCATTGCCAAGAAAAAGACGTATTTGGTTACTAACTGCCGTGAATGGCGCTTATTGGCGCAGAAAATGCGCTTAATTAAGCGAAATAAGAATTTGGTTATTTATTATGTTTTTTTCGAATGTACACAATGGAATCTGGCTAAATAAGATGCCAATATCTTGCTATTGATAAATAACGGTTATCGCCTTTCGCCTATGCCAGCCTCGATAAAATTGCACCAATTGCGTGCGTTTGTGGACGTTAGCCGCCAGGGCAGCATCCGCGCCGCCAGCCGTACCTCTCGCCTTTCCCAGCCTGCGCTGACCAAGGCCATTCAGGAGCTGGAGGAGGTGCTGGGTGCCAAGCTGTTTATTCGCCGCAGCCAGGGCGTGGTGCTGACCGACTGCGGTGATAACTTTTTCCAGCATGCCAGCCTGATCCTCGAAGAGCTGCGGGTGGCGCAGGAAGACATCCAGCAGCGGCTGGGGTTGGCGGGCGGCACGGTGAATATCGGCGTTGGCGGCAGCATCGCGCGCACCGTGATGCCGCAGGTGATCACCCAGTTTCACCGCGAATATCCCAACGTGAAGGTGCGCATCGTCGAAGGGCAACTGGTGTCGATGATCCCCGAGCTGCGCCAGGGCGAGCTGGATTTTACCGTCAATACTTACTACCCCAGCAGCCTCGACAACGAGCTGCAGTACGAACGGCTGATGGAAAAAGAGTACCGGGTGGTGGTGCGCAAAGGGCATCCGATGGAGGGGGCGACATCGCTGAAACAGCTGCAGCACTGCGACTGGACCATGCCGACGCCCAAGGGCAGCTATTACCGGCTATTGCATGACCTGTTCGGGGACTTGGGCATGGCGCCGTCGATCAGCGTGACCTGCGAAACCTTCATGGCCTGCACCAGCCTGGTGGCGCAGAGCGATTTTGTCAGCATTCTGTCGGTGGACGTGATCTCCGATCCGATTCTGGGCAAGCATCTGGTGCCGCTCGAGCTGGAAGAGCGCCTGCCGCAGGCGACGTTTTATCTGATCCAGCGCAAGGACACCAGGCTGACGCCGATGGGCGCGCACCTGGCGCGCCTGTTCCGCCTTTACTGTCGGTAAAACCAATGCCCCCTGCGGGGGCATTGGCGTCAGAACGCCACGGAGGCCTGCACAAAGAAGGTGCGCGGTTCGCCGACGTATTTGCCGAAGTTGTTGTCGTTGGAACGGGTGAAGTAGCGCTGATCGAACAGGTTTTTCACCCCGGCGCCCAGCGCAAGGTTAGACAGCTGCGGCCCGAAGTTATACTCCCCGCGCATATTCCACACCATATAGCCGGCGATGTCGCCGAACTGGCCGTCGGCGCTTTCCTGGGTGACGTATTCCGGCCCGGTGCCCGGCGAATGCTGCCTGGACTGCGCATAACCGTCCAGATTCCACACCCAGCTGCCGGTGGCGTAGCGGGTGCCGACGGTGTACACCTGGCGCGAGTAGAACGGCAGGTCTTTACCGGAGAAGTCGCCCTTGTCGGTGCTGGCCTTGGTGTAGGTGTAGCTGGTGTAGACGCTGGCGCCGTCCAGCGCGCGGTTCAGTTCGCTGAGATCGTAACTGAGCGCCAGCTCGATGCCCTTGTGCCTGGTGGCGCCCATGTTGGTCCAGCCCACGTCGTTGCTGATGTACTGCAGTTGGTTATCGAAGTCGATATAGAACAACGTGGCTTCGGCTTTGACGACGGTGTCGTCGTAACGGGTGCCGAACTCATAGGTATGGGCTTTTTCCGCCGTCAGGCCCGGCGCCGGCTGGTTGCCGTTGCCGCCCTTGGTCAGCTGGAAGTACTGCATGCTGCCGAACGAGGTGTTGGCGTTGGCGAACAGCTTCCAGGCGTCGGACAGGTGGTACATGACGTTCAGTGACGGCAGCGGCTCGCTGTAGCTCTTTTCGCGGCTGATGTTGTTGAACGAATCGTCGACGTGGGTGCGGATGCTTTCATAGCGCAGGCCAGGGGTCACCGTCCAGTTGCCGACGTTAATGGCGTCGTCGATATAGAAGGCGTTGGCCGCGGTGCCGCCCGAGGTGTGCTGGTAATAATCCGGCGTGTCCGGTGTGGAACCTATGTCCGCCGGGTTGTACCAGGCGGAGCGCGAAGCCTTCTCATCCATGGTTTCGTTCAGGTAGCGATAGCCGAGGGTAACCTCGTGCGCCATATCCCAAAAGCGGAACAGCTGCGAATAGCTCGGCTCGATCGCCCAGGTGGAGTAGTGGCGCGGGTAGGAAACCATGCGTTTCATGCCGGCGGTTTTACCGCTGCCTTCCGACTCGATGTTGCTGCCGCGGTAGCTGTCGGTGAAGTAGGTCAGCACTTCAAACTGTTTGTCGTCTTCCTGATGCTTGTACTTGAACGACATGTCTTTGCGGCGCCCTTCGAACTGATCCCAGGGGCGGGTGGACTGGAACGGGTTTTGCGCGTACTGCGCGCTGCTCAGCCCGCCCGGCATGCCGGATTTGGCGTCGTAATAGTGGAAGTTGGCCTGCAGCTCATCGCGATCGGTAAACGCGTAGCGCGTTTTCAGCATGAAGTCGTCGATGTCGGTGTTGTCGTTATTGTCGCGGTAGCCCTGGCCGTGCAGGCCGGAGTAAAGCAGCTCGGCGCCGAAGCCGTTGTCTGCGGTGCCGCCCAGCGAGGTGCTGGTGAGGGTCTTCAGGCCGCCGTGGCTGGCGCCCTGGGTCTGAACGCTGGCGGTGCCGCCGAATTCTTGCGGAATGTCGCGGGTGACGAAGTTGATCACGCCGCCGACGTTTTGCGGCCCGTAGCGCACCGCGCCGCCGCCGCGCACCACGTCAACCGACTGCAGGTTGCCTATCGACAGCGGCGCCATCGACAGCTGCGGCTGGCCGTAAGGCGCTACCGCCAAGGGCACGCCGTCCATCAGGATGGTGGAGCGCGGCGACAGGCGCGAAGTCAGGCCGCGCACGCCGACGTTGAGCGAAATGTCGCTGCCGCCGGTGCCGTTGCTGTCGCGCACCTGAACGCCGGGCACGCCGCGCAGGCTGTCGGCGATGGTCTGGTCGCCCTGTTCGTGCATCTGTTGTTGGGTGACGATGGAACGCGCGCCGGGGTGGTTGAGCAGCACTGAACCGGTATCCGGGTTGTCCAGCCAGTTGCCGACCACGGTGAGGGTATCGGCGGGCGCATCGTTTTGAGATTTATTATCAGCAGCAAGGACGGGCAGCGCTACGGCAACGGAAACCGCCAGCAGCGAAAGCCGAAAAAGAATTGACATAATAATGCCTTAAAAGTTTCAGACCCAGGTGTGTTTTTTTAGAAACGACAATCTTAATGATAATTATTGGCAAGTAAATAGATTTGTTGCGGGATAATTCGCCGGATTACTAAATGGGGTTGGCGCGGCACAGGGCCCGGCTGGCGGGCCCTGAGAGGTTTACTGCGGGCTGACCCAAAATACGCCGCTGTAATCCAGGGCGGTGAATTTCTGGTGCACCATTTCAATATCCGCTTGCGGATCAACGTCTTTAAATAAGTCCGGGTGCAGGAATTTGGCGATCGCCTCTACCGCAATAAAATTCAGCGGCGTGTCATAAAACTGATGATAAATCGCCATCACGCGCTTCTCTTTTACCGCTTTCAATACGTTAAGGCCGGTACGGTTCATCAGCACCGCCAGTTTTTTGTGGCTGGTGGCCAGATCGGTGGAGTAGCCCAGCGGCACCGCCAAGGTACCGCGATGGCCGCGGCTCCAGTCGGCGCCGGTCATCAGGTAGAAGTCCGGGTTGCTGCTGATCATCTGCTCGACGTTCACTTCGCCGCCCATGTCCGGGAACAGCGTGCTGCCGATATTGTTGCCGCCGGCGGTATCGATAAATTGCCCGAAGCTGCCCTTGCCGAAGGTGTTGCAGCACTGCTCGCCTTTAATGCCCGCACTGCGCTCGATAAACACGCTGGGGCGTTGTTCCGGCTTCAGCGTGGCCACCCGCTGGCGCACCAGTGCGAGGCGTTGCTGATAGAGTTGGGTAAAGGCGTCGGCATTTTGACGCTCGTCAAATACCTGGCCCAGCAGCTGCATGCTGGCGACGGTGTTGGTCAGCGGCTGCTGGCGGAAGTCGATAATCAGCACCGGGATGCCGATTTTTTCCAACTGGCGCAAGACGCCGCTGTCCTTCAGCTTGGTCAGCAAGCCGATGTCAAAAATGATCAGATCCGGCTTGCGCACCACGGCGCTTTCTACGCTGAAATCGCTGGTGTAGGGGTTGTCGAAGGTCGGGATCTGCATGACCTGCGGCACCTTCTTCGCGTAGGCCTCCACCAGGTCCGGTGCTTTCACCTTCAGCGAGTTATCCCAGGCGATGATGTTTTTCAGCGGCTCCTGCGGATGCAGAATGTTAAGCGCCAGCAGCGCGCGGGCGTCGGCCAGGATCACCCGTTTGGCCGGTTGCGGCAGAGTGACCTGGCGGCCGGCGACGTCGGTGACGACGATCGGCGCGGCCTGAGCGGCGCAGGCCATCAGCAGGGCGCAGGCGGCCAGCCAGCGGCGGGCTTGGGCAATGAGAACGGTGGGCATGGAGATCCTTGGATACGGGGCGTTGAATAAAGAGGCTAATGATAATCCATATCCTTTCGCTTTTTGAACACCCCGATGCCGATATCTTATTCCTGGCCCATCAGCGGATCGCTGACGCCGTGCTCGCCGTTCTCCAGCCGGCCCGCCAGCCGGCGCAGCCAACCGTCCGGCCCATGCAGCGAAAGATCGTACCAGCCGCCGCTGGGCCGGGCGTCAAAGCTTTGGCTATGGCTGCCGCCCGCCGCCAGCTCGATATGCCATGGGCCCTGGTGGCTGTACGGGCAGCGCTCGATGGTCAGGGCGACCGCCGCATCACCGGGGTTGTTCAGCAGCAGTTGCAGGCGATGGCCGGCCGGGATCAGGCGCACCTCCGGCTGCGTCTGGCGCAGCGTACCGCGCAGCTCGCGATGAAAGCCGTTCGGCCCCAGCAGCCACAGATGGTATGCCTCCGCCGCCTGCCAGCTGTCGCTGAGCGCCTTGCCGGCCTCAACGGTGTAGCGACGCGGGATCTGTTGCAGGTTCAGCCGGTCGTAAACCTGGAACACCGCGCCCTGTTCGCCGCTATTGAGCAGGTTGAGGGTCAGACATCGCTGTTCGGGATAGGCGGTGGCCTCAACGTGCAGCCGGTAGGGCAGCGCGCGCGAAGGCCGCGCCAGCCGGCTTTGATGCGGCAGCCGTTGGCGGCCCGGCAGCGGCAGCGGCACCTGAGGCAGCAGTTCCTGGCGCCGTCGCAGGCCGTCGGCTTTGCTGCGGCTGGTGAGCGGCAGGCTGGGCAAGGGTTCGCTGTTGGGGGTGACAAAGTTGAACGCCGAGGTGAGGTCGCCGCACACCGCGCGTCGCCAGGCGCTGATATTGGGTTCGCGTACCTGAAAGCGCTGTTCGAGGAATTGCAGCACCGAGGTGTGATCGAACACCTGGGAATTGACCCAGCCGCCGCGGCTCCAGGGTGACAGCACCAGCATCGGCACGCGCGGTCCGGGGCCGTAGATGCGCCCGTCCGGCGGCGGCTGATCTTCCGAACCCGGCGGCGCCGGGTGCTGAAAGATTTCGGTTTCGAACGGCAGGGTAGATTTGCCGGCGAAGCTGCCGTCTTCACGCAGCGAGGGGGCGGAGGGTGAAGGCATATGGTCGAAGAAGCCGTCGTTTTCATCGTAGTTCACCAGCAGCACGGTTTTGCTCCAGACCTCGGGGTGGTCGGTCAGCGCGTTGAGAATTTCCTGGGTGAACCAGCCGCCCTGCACCGGGCTGGAGGGGCCGGGATGTTCGGAGTAGGCCGCCGGCGCGACGATCCAGCTGACCTGCGGCAGTTTGCCCTGCCGCACGTCGGCGCGGAACCCGGCCAGCATTGCGCTCAGATCCTTGCCGTTGGCCGCCGGCAGGGTATTGCCGTTACCTTTGTACAGCGGCGCCGTTGCGTTGAGCGCCTCGCTATAGGGCACGAAGGCGTTGAAGTCTTTCGGCGGCCTGGCGGGGTTGCCGACCTTGATGCTGGCGGCGCGGTACTGGCGAAAGCCCGCCAGCGGGTTATCGGTAAAGTTGTCCGGCAGGAACTGATAAACCTTCCAGCTGACGCCGCTTTCCTCCAGCCGTTCGGGATAGGTTTTCCACTGATAGCCGATGTCCGCCGGGCCGGCGCTGTCCCATTCGTTGACCACCGCGGCGACGCCGGCGGCGGACGGGCCGTTGGTGCCGGTCCAGTGGAACAGGCGGTTGGTGTTGGTGCCGGCGTGGATAGAGCAGTGATAGGCGTCGCACAGGGTGAAGGCATTGGCCAGCGCGAACTGGAACGGCAGCTCGTGCTGGCGGTAATAGCCCATTGAGGTCGGCGTTTTATAGGTGGGCCAGGCGCTCATGCGGCCGTGATCCCAGGCGGCCTGTTCATCTACCCACGAGTGCGGGGTGCCGCTGACGCGCTGCGCGTTGCCGCGTTTGCTGTCCAGATGGTAGGGCAATACTAGCCGCTTGGCCCCCTGCTGTTGCCAGACCTGGCGATCGCCGGGCAGCGGAATGGTGAAGCGATCGCCGAAGCCGCGCACCCCCGGAAGGGTGCCGAAGTAGTGATCGAAGGAGCGGTTTTCCTGCATCAGGATCACTACGTGCTCGACGTCTTTGATGCTGCCGGTGCGGTTATTGGCGGGTATGGCCAGCGCTTTGCGAATCGAGGCGGGTAACAGTGAAAACGCCGATCCAATGGCGGCTGCCCGCAGTATTTCTCTGCGTGAGTAATCAGGCATGCGTCGTTAAATCCCTTAAGGTTTATTTTGAAGATAGTGCTTAACGATGGTAATAGTGAAATATAACAAAGAGATGAACGCGCAAAAAAATGCTCCCTGGCGGGAGCATTCGCGGGATGGTTACTGCCGAATCAGGCGGCCGAGGGTCGGCGCAGCTTCGAAGTCGCTACGGAAGGGGTTGATGTCCAGGCCGCCGCGGCGGGTGTAACGCGCGAAGACGCTGAGCTTTTCCGGCCGGCAGCTTTGCTTGATGTCGTTGAAAATGCGCTCGACGCACTGCTCGTGGAACTCGTTATGCTGGCGGAAAGAGATCAGGTAGCGCAGCAGGCGCTCGCGATCGATTTTTCGGCCTTCATAGTGAATCACTACGCTACCCCAGTCCGGCTGGTTGGTGACCAGGCAGTTGGATTTCAACAGGTTGGAAGAGAGCGTTTCAGACACGAATTCCGCCTGTTCGCCGGCTGCGCCGTGCAGATACTCCGGCTTGAAGTCAAAATCATCCACGGCGATATCCAGATTGTCGATATTGACGCCCGGCAGGCGGTCGATCTGCGCTGGGTAGCCGTCTAGCCCTGGGTAGATCTTAACCCCGACCTGGCCGTTGGCCGCTTGTGACAAGTCTTTTTGCATCGCGGCGCTGACCTGCTCCACGCTGTCGAAGCGCGTCTGGTTAAAGCTGTTGAGGTACAGCTTAAATGACTTGGATTCGATCAGGTTGGTGGAGGAGTGGGGCAGGGTGAATTCGCCAATGCCTACCACCGGTTTGCCTTTGGCATTGAGCCAGGAAAGTTCGAAGGCAGTCCACAGATCGAAGCCGCTAAACGGCAGGTTATTTTCATCCACGCCGATCAGATCCCGGCCGCGGGCGCGCGGCAAGGCTTCGAGCAACTCGGGAGCATATTGGTCCGGATAATCGGAGTTCGCGCCAAGATGGGTGATTTTATCTTGTTTTTTGATATGCATATTCATTGCTCCTGGCAAGATCGGTATTGATATAGCGGTTAAACAGGCTGCGGGCGGCGTAAATCGGCCCCACGCCCACCAGGGCGTAGACGACTTTGATCATGAACTGCGACAGGATCATGGTTTTGATGATGTCCCAGCTCAGAACGTTGTAAAACGCCAGGGTGCAGAACACCACGCTGTCGATGGCCGAAGCCACCACGGTGCTGGTGATGACGCGCACGAACAGGTAGCGGGAGTTGGTCAGCTCTTTGATCTTGCACAGCAGGTAGGAATTGACGTTCTCGGAGATCAGATAGGCGGCGGATGACGCCACCAGCACCGCCATGATGCTGTGCACGATGCCGTTATAGGTTTCGCTGTATTCCCACTGCGGAATGGCCGGCACCAGCGTGGTGACCCAGACGCCCAGCACGAAGATCAGGTTGGCCATAAACGAGATGATGATGGTTCGCCTGGCCAGCCGCAGCCCGTAAAACTCGTTCAGGATATCCACCAGGATAAAGGTGAGGGGGTAAATAAAAATAGCCGGGGGCGTAATAAGGTTCAGAACGGGGATTTGAATCGGTTTAACGCCGCACAGCGTTGAGAAGATATAGATCACGCTGAGCGCCACGGTAATGATCAGGTAGGCATACCAGGAGCGTTCGTGGCGGTCGCTGAGCTCGTAGGCGGTTTGCTGCTGATTGTTGCCGTAGAGTTTGCGATACAGCGCCTGCAGTTCATGCCGGCTCAGATCTTCCGATATTTCACTGTCGGCCAGTTCGTTCAGCCCCATGGTGATGGTCTTGCCGGTGGCCAATACCATGACATTGGCAGCGATGGTGCCATGCCGGGTAAAGCCCAACAGTTTGAACTTTTGATTCGGTTCCATTTATAGCCTTTCTCCAACGATATAACCCAGGAATTGCACGGAGTCCTGAGGGAATTTATCCATGCCGCTGTATTCTTTGTCGTTAACCACAAAGAAGCCGTTTTTTCCCGAGTGATACAATAATGGAGAATCGCAAACCAGTACCGGCGGCCGTTTGATAATGAGGATCTCGCCAGGGATAAATGAACCTTTAATTTCGGTTTCTATTTTCATTGCCAACATATTTGACTCATCACCAAAGAAATAAGTCAAAGGGAACTCCGTGACCAGCTGGCCTATCTTGCGCTGGGAAACGGCTAAAAACTGCGATTGCGGAATAACCGGGATCGCGGAGGGGTTCTTGTTGCCTTCCGTCGACAGCGTTTCGTTGAGCTGCTCCAGCTTTTCCAGATCGTAGTCTTCGATCTCTTCACAGGAAACGCCGAAGAAATCGGAAATTCGGTTTACGGTGGCCTGTTGAACGTTATTGACCCGGCCATCGAGGATTTTATAAATGGTGGTGCGCGTCAGCCCGCTGCGGTTAGAAAAGGAAGCCTTGGTCTCACCCCGGGTGCGCATCAGATATTCAATATTTTTAATGATGTTGATTTTGCGCTGTGCGTTGGTGGTCTTCATTAGCATTCCTTACAATAATTACGCAGCTGCCACTATATCTTACGGGGGGGTATTGTCCAGACCAAAACGCACACCATTACGTGTAACTAACTGATTAGTGGTTTAAATTACCTTCTCTTGCCATCGGGTTTTCACGATGATGGTCGAGTGACTCGCAGGGTATGCAAAATCATAATGATAAAACCGTGTAAATCAATTGATTAGCCATCACCCATTTAAAAGTGAACATAAAAGTAAGATTTGTGTTCACTTTTATGTTGACCGGGGCGGATTTTGTGAGCTAATGTTCCCTTCATACTGAAGTTTTTCTTGATGATCAAAACACTAACAAGCGAGCGCAGGCTGGCTTCCATAATAAAGCCCAGAGAGGGGGTTGCCCATACTCTGAGCATCAAGGTTATTCTGCACTGACACCAGGGAATCCCATCTTTAAAGGCCATTCGCTTATGCGAACGGCCTTTTTTGTTGCGGCCTGGCGAAGGGGCGGCTGAACGATTACAGGGTATCTGAGGTGGCGGCCGGTTTTTGCGTGCGGCTGAATGCCAGCTTGAGCGCCCAGTAGAGCAGGCTGGCCGCCAGCAGTGAGTTGATGGTCGGCACGCCCCACTCGGTGGCCAACCCGACGATGCCGCCCACGATGCTGGCACCGATCGCCGCCCAGCCGATAGTGGGGGTTTCATCCGGCAGTTTGCCGGCGCGGCGGCTGTCATCCAGGATCTTGCGGCTGCTGCGCAGCAGATAATAATCCACCAGCATAATGCCGATAATCGGTGGGAACACCACGCCGAGCACGGTCAGGAAGTCCACGAAGCGGTCCAAAATGCCCAGCACCGACAGCGTGGTGCCCAAAATGCCGATAACCAGCGTGGTATAGGTGTATTTCAGCTTCTTGCCGGTAATGCCTTCGACCGCGTTGACGATGCCGAGCGAGGAAGAGTACAGGTTGAGATCGTTGACGCGCAGGGTGGAGAACACCACCACCAGTAAGCCTGCGCCGCCCGCCGCCTGGGACATAATGGTCACCACGTCCGCCGTGCCCAGCGTTTTGGCTATCAGGATAGCCAGGCCGTTGACCACAAACTCGCCGGCGACGATGGTGAAAATCGTCACGCCCAGTACGTGTTTGCCATTTTTGGAGTAACGGGTCAGGTCGGGCGTCATCAGGCTGGCGACAATGGCGCCGCCGACGACGATGGTGATGCCGGCGCTGATGGTCAGAGGTTCGCCCGGCGGCGCCAGCTGAATGATTTCCTGTAGATTATGCCCGGACAGGGCGGTGACGGAGATAAAGGCCACCAGCATGATGAACATCGGCACCGCAATGCGCGCGGCAATGCGCAGCGCCTTGAAACCGAAGGCGACCAAAATAGTCAGCAGGCTGCCGGACAACCCGGCGGCCAGGCCAAACCCCAGCTTGTTGCCCAGGGCGAAATCGAGCGATTTGGCGAAGATGGCGTTCTGGATGCCGAACCAACCCAGCAGGCTAACGGCCACCACCACGCCGATCAGCACCGAGCCCAGGCGGCCGAACCCGCACCAGCGCGCCAACAGGCTGCCGGAAATGCCTTCGCGCATGCCGGCCAGGCCCAGGCCGTAAGTCACTACGCCGAAGATCAGGCTGCCGATGAAAATGGCGCTGAAGGCGTCGGCCAGGGTCATGGCGTTGCCAAGCACTGCGCCGAGCATAAATTGATCGAGGGCGGTCAGCATGCCCATATGCACGATGGCCACGCTTAAAAACGAGACTCTTTTATCCTGCGGCACTCGGCTGAGCGGATAATCTTCAATCTTAATCACGGTGGGGATCCTTGCGGCTCAAATGAACTGAATGCCTTTGGCTATCAGGCGATCGGGAATATAGTTATCCAGGCTGGCGTATTTGCAAAACTCTTCAAATTGTTGCTGCGTATGGACGTTGGCCTTTTGATAAATGTTATATATTCGATTTTCTATCGTTTTATTACTGACGTTGTATATTTTTGCGATCTCTTTAACGGTGAACCGCTGAAGCATCAAAAATATTACGTCGAGTTCGGCACGGGTGAACAGGTCATTATTCACCTCGGTCGTCAGCACGCTGGGTTTTTGCTGATTAATGTATTTTAACGGTGACAGGCTGTTCATCGGCTTGGCGTTCCACATCACGCCGATCACCTGCTTATCATCGTTGTATACCGGCAGTTTCTCACTGATAAACGGCGTCAGGCTGTCTTTCCCGTACCAATAGTGGGTTTCTATCACCGAGACGCGATCGCGCGACGTCTCGGTCATTTTGTCGTGCTCGATGAAATCGGCAGCGCATTCGGCCCAGACGGCGGGGAACTCGTGATCATATTTGCCGGCAACGTCAAAATTCAGCGGCGTGTTGGTATAGAGGTAGGCCGCCTTGTTCATGTAGAGGTGGCGAGACTGCTGGTCTTTGATGCCCCAGGGGTCGCTCAGGTGCTCCATCATGGTAATGAGGCCCTTAAAATAATATTCATTATTTTTATGGGAGGAATCCATGCCTACCTCAGATCTGTTCAGGCTGATTTAAAGGTCTTTAGCCAGGTAGTGGCGGGTATGCCGATGCGCATAGCCGGACAAATCGCCATAGACCCGGTAACCCAGCTTCTCGTAAAAACCCCGGGCCTGGAAATCGAAGGTGTCCACATAGGCCATGTGGCAGCCGCGTTTACGGGCTTCTTCTTCGGCCTGCAGCATTAACTGGCGGCCATAGCCGCTGTTGCGGTATTGATCGCCGACCCAGAGGTATTGCACCTCAAGACCGCCCCACCAGGTGCGGGCGACCAGGCCGGCGACAATCTGGCCATCGTCGTCGGTAACGGTCAGGAATAGCGGGTGAATGTCGACAGGCTGGGTTTTATCGTTGTGGGTCCACAGGCTGTCGATAACGAACTCTTCGTCTTGCGGGTTTGGTTGGTCGGTCACGTTGATATTCATTTTTAATATAATACCCTGATTAAACAATTAAAATTCGAACCAAATCGTTATCTCTCTATGGGGTTTACTATCATTTTTCTTAATGTATTACAAGGGTGGTTTTCACCCTTTCCGCCGGTGCGGGCAAGCGTTTATAGTCTCTGCAACAGGACGAAAAATAGCGTAATACGCGGTAATAACAGTAGCGGTCCTGTTCAAAGAATCTTTTCCTACTTGCGCCTCACCAGGGCATTATCAGGAAGATGGCTGCCAGTTGCGGCTCCCTCATAAGAGCAAGATACCTTGCCGAGAGGGAGCCGTTATTTATTATTTAGCGACTCCCTCATTATTCTCCCCCACGGGCTTCAGGCATTGTCGCCTGCGCCGTAATTGGCCAGCGGTGTTTTTTGTTGGTTTTCCTCTCTGCGAACCTTGATTAATGTCTCCGCCCGCCAGTCAGCCTGGTTATCTTGTTTTATACATCCCCAGATATATCTTAATTAATAATTGGCGTGTCATCAGTAATACATATGTTTTATCAATGATGAAAATAGCCTTCAGTGGCAAAAAACCGGTATGCGCAAGCCGTCTTTTCCAGGGCAAGGTCGTTTAGACGAATAAGCGGCGGCCCGGGCTAAGGCCACGCATGCTATCCGTGCGGCGGGGAAACCATGGCCGTCGCGGTAATCTGTCGATGTCTCGTAGTTTCAATTTCTCGCCGGGAATCAAAAACGCCATTGCCTTGGAGGCGCCGCCGAGCGCTAATGCTCCTCTGTCGTCAGATGTTAAGCTCGGATTAACAACGCATTGCCGTAAATAAGGGGGTTCTGCCGTTACGGAATGAGTTACCAGAGCTGAGTGGCGATAGATCCTGCCAATAAAATCCTATCGGAATAAAATAGCGTGCTCACCGACTGTGTTTGCCCTTGACTTGAATGTGAATGCCTTTATTTGTCAAGACATGTAACTAAACATTAATCCGGGGCTTTTTGCAGGCTGCGCCGCAAACTCGATTTTCATTCTCATTCAACTATGACTACTTTCATTGAAAAATACTTTTAAAACAGTTGGTTGAATTGACCTTACGGTTGTCTCTATCAAATGCAACTTATATGAAGGTAATGGCAATCAATGCTATATTTAACATCCTCCTCCAACACTCCGATTGGCTGTTTGGGTTTTTTCCGTTGGTAAGATTCCTAATCGGTAAGAATGTTCTTATCAAATTTCCGCGATGTAATCGCTCTCATATATATTTCGAAATATAAGCTTTCAGTTCTTCATTGAGATAAATCTTAATTCTGGCGCCCTTTGGCGCCAAAAAGCATTGGTTTTAACTTGATCAATTAATAGGAATAATAAAATTATTGGGTTGTTTTTATTTGTTGTACAAATTATATCAATGGTTATAAAGGATTTTTTGTTATTTGCGGTGATTGCCTTGGGTGAGAATGATCAAACTCATTCGCGATTGTCGAATGAAGCTGTCCTTGTCTTAATTAGCTAAAATTCAAACAATTACTCTAATTTTATTTTGTTTTTTGGTTGATAATTTTTGTTTTATTGTAATTGTTGGATTTTAATTCTTTTAAGTTGTTTTTTATTGGTCATTTGTTCTTATGGGGTGGTCATTTTGATCGGATTTTTCTTTTCGGATATATTGGCTGCCATGAAAGTGAGTACCTGCGCGCTAATATAAAATTTATTTTTATTATTTGGCGTAGGGATTTATTTGCCTCTCTTTCATTGGGTTATCATGGAGTGGTAGGTATATTTCTTAGTTTTTCCCAACTCGCTTGAATCGCGGATTCAACGACACCATGGCCCCAGAGTTTTTGTTAATTACGAACTTGAGTTGCCACTTACAAGCTTAGCGGCGATTGGCACCTGTCATAAACTGTATAAAGGAAAGAAAACGTATGGCATCTTTAAATTATCAGAAAGAGGCTGCGGCACTTTTATTCTCCGTTCTTGGTGTGAAAGCTGATGCTGCTACTTTTGACTCCGTTGGTAACAGCATTGAAAAGGGCCAACTTTCAGCAGAAAGCTATGTTGATTCTTTGCTGAGTTCTGCGGCTGGCGTCAGCTTGTATGGCGGCAAAAGCGACCTGGAAGTGTTAAACAGCATCTACACGTCTACCTATGGCAAAACTGCGCCTGACGGTTACTTGGCCGATCTGCTGGCGCACGGGTCTTTAGAAAGCTCCATCACTACCGTGGTTAACGATCTGCTGAACTATAACGGTTTTGATGCAGACACTCTGGCTTCTCAAAGCAACTACGATAGCCAGCTGAATACCATCATGTATCCGTCTTATGATGTTGCCGGCGGCGCGCAAGGCGTGTCTGACGTTCTGGCGCTGTATTATCTGGTCGGCATCGATCCGGTTTCAGGCACCGTGAATTCACTGGGCAGCCAAATCAACGCCGGTTCACTGACGTTTGAGCAGGCCGCGTCCAAATTCGTTAACGATCGTCCGGCGCTGAAATCGCTGACCAACGACGCTTTCGTTAAACTGGTGTTCACCGAAGCTTACGGCCGCGCGCCAACCAGCACCGAACTGAACAGCTACACTTCATTCCTGGCTAATGGCGGCGACCGCGGCCAGATGCTGGTGAATGTGACCAACGATCTGCGCGGCACCGTCGGCGCCAACGATCAGGCGGCTCAGCAGCAATTCCAGCATGACACCACCCCACACGCACCGGGTGTGATTGCCGATCTGGCGTCACAAGAGCAGGTTGCCTCGATCTTCCTGGCGATCCCTGAGCGTAACGTTGACGCGCAGGGCCTGGATGACTGGAGCAGCTACCTGAACAAGGATGGCCACTCGCTGAACTCGCTGACGGCCAAGCTGATCACTTCTGCAGAATTCCAGAAGAAAGGCGCAGCGCTGAGCGGCAACGACTATATCCAGCACGTGTTCACTGCGGTACACGGCGTGCCGGCAACCGCCGCACAGCTGGCGCAGTACGCCAAGCTGGGTTCTGACAAGTCGCTGATTACCACTGCGATCATCAACGATCTGCGCACTTCCACGGCTACTGATGCCGCAACCGTGACGCAGCAGCATGCTTTCGAGTATGACATCGGCACCAGCCTGACCTACAAAACCGCGGCTACCCTGTCTGCTTCCGCAGCGGGCGGCAATGCGACCGGCACCGTCAACACCGGCAGCAGCCACGTGCTGACCAATGCGGAAACCGCCGTACTGGTTAATGCCGTGCTGGACGCCAACGCGGCCACTACCGTTAACCTGAAGTTCGCCGATCACCTGGCCAATCTGACCATCAACGGCGGCAGCGCGACCACCGTTAACCTGTCTGACAACGGCGTAAACACCGGTGTTGACGTAACCGTGAACAACGGCAACGTGATCCTCAACGCCAGCTCCGGCAACGATGACGTGCAGGTGACTTCCGCCGCCAACATCGCCGCAGGCACCGCGCAGTTCAATCTGGGCAACGGCAACGACAACCTGCAATGGGCCGGCAACGCGACCAACGGCGTTAACGTGGTCAGCACCAACGTGCGTGCCAACGGCGGCAACGGTGTAGACACCATTTCCGCTAACTTCATCACCAAACAGTTGACCACCACGTCCACCTCCGGCTGGTTGGGTACGTCTTACAAAACGACTGTCGGCACCAACGCCAGCCAGTTCAGCAGCTTCGAGAAGATCGATCTGGGCGGCTACATTGGCGGCACCGGCGCGACCCTGAACGGCAGCGGCGTGAACGTGTCTAGCGGCCACCAGTTCGATTTCGGCGTGATCAACGGTAAAGCGACCACTGACGAAATCGCCAACGCCGGTTCGGTAACCAACGTTTCCGCCTCTTCGACGCTGGGCACCCAGGGCTTCGTCCTGTCCAGCTTCGCGGACAAGGTACACGTGATTAACGTTTCCGGCGGCAACGTCGCGCAGCTGGAAGTGACCGGCGACGCAACGGCCAACAGCAGCATCGACTTCACCTTCCTGAAGGATGCGACCAATAAATTCAACATCAACTTCGATGCAGTCAGCGACAGCGATGTGAATGCCGGGTCCATCTCGTTGAACAGCAGCAGCAGCGCGATCTTCGGTACTGCGCTGTCTAACGTGAACATCAACTCCAGCGGTACCGGCGATTTCAGCAACGTGCTTAATCTGGCGGGCAGCAACAGCCAGGTGAGCAATGTGAACATTTCTGGCGACCACTACCTGGATCTGAACATCGGTTCCGGTTACTCCAGCGTGCGCAATATCGATGCATCCTCCAACACTGCCGGCGTTGACATCACTTCCAACGTGGCGGGCAGCGGCCAGGGCATCATTCTGAACTTCCTGGATCTGTTCCCGTTCAACAGCATCACCAAAGCGATTGCAGCCCTGTTCGGCTTCAAGAGCGATGACGTGCACATCACCGGCACCGCTCAGGACGACGTGATCAGCGCGATGGGCAACAGCATCGTTACCGGCGGCGCCGGCGCGGATACCTTCAAGCTGCAAAGCAGCACCCCGGATGCCGGCGTGACCATCAAGGACTTCAACACGCACCAGGATACCCTGGTGGATGTGAAATCCGGGCTGGCGCTGTCTGACAACGGCGCGATCAACGGTAACAACGGCACCCAGGTGGCGGATTACGGTTATAGCTCCAACGACGCTCTCCAGAGCATTCTGGGCGGCATCCTGACCGGCGGTATTACCGGCACCATCAATTTCATCAACGCGATTCTGGGCATTAAAGACCAACCGCTGTCGCACGTCGGCGTCGTCGGTTCAAGCGCGGGCAGCTATGTGATTGTTGATAACAACGGTGACGGCAAGCTGGATAACCAGGATACCCTGGCGTTCCTGCAGGGCGTGAGCCACCAGGATGCGGCCAATATGTACTACAACGGCAGCATCACCACTAACGGCGTTCAGTCTCACGTGACTGATATCGCACACGCGTAATCGACGTTAGCGGTTAAGTAAAAGGTGGGGGGGATACCTCCCACCTGTTTTTGGTTCATACACAGGCAAATTTCTTCGATAAGTTTTCCTTTTCTGTTGTAGATATTGAGAAAGGTAGTAATGAATTTGCATCAATATATTGGCAGCAACGAAATTGCGGACGTCATACGGACACGCAGTAAAGTCTTCTGGACCGTCGGTATCTTTACCGCATTTATCAACTTATTAATGCTGGTCCCTTCTGTCTATATGCTGCAAGTCTACGACCGGGTGTTACCTTCCCGGAACGAGATAACGCTCCTGATGCTGACCCTCATCATGTTGGGAATGTACGCCATGATGGCGCTGCTGGAATACGTGCGCAGCATGGTGGTCATTCGCATCGGCAGCCAACTGGATATGCGCCTGAACACTCGCGTATATACCGCAGCCTTTGAGGCCAATTTAAAAAACGGCTCGTCAGACGCCGGGCAAATGCTGGGCGATCTCACTACGGTGCGCCAGTTCCTGACCGGCAATGCGCTGTTCGCGTTTTTTGACGCGCCCTGGTTCCCGATTTATCTGCTGGTGATCTTTTTGTTCAACCCCTGGCTTGGGTTGTTCGCCCTGGTGGGTTCTTTGATCTTGATAGCCCTGGCTGTCGCCAATGAGATGGTTTCCAAAAAACCACTGGGCGAAGCCAGCAAGCTGTCGATCATGTCCGGCGGGCTGGCCAGCGCCAACCTGCGCAATGCCGAAGTGATCGAAGCGTTGGGCATGCTGCCGAACCTGAAACGCCGCTGGTTTTCACTGCACAGCCGTTTCCTGAACAGCCAGCGGGTCGCCAGCGAGCGCGCCGCGACCGTCACCTCGATCACCAAGTTCGTGCGCCTTTCCCTGCAGTCTCTGGTGCTGGGGCTGGGCGGCTGGTTGGCCATCGACGGCCACATCACCCCCGGCATGATGATCGCCGGTTCGATCCTGATGGGGCGCACCCTGGCGCCGATCGAACAGGTGATCAACGTCTGGAAAAGCTGGAGCGCGGCCAAGCTGTCGTACAACCGGCTGGTCAAGCTGCTGGAACAGCACCCTGAACGCGGCACCGGCATGTCTCTGCCGCGTCCGGCCGGCGCGCTGTCGGTTGAAGGCATTACCGCCACGCCGCCGGGCTCGAAGGGGGAGGCGGTGTTGCATAACGTCAGCTTTGCCGTACAGCCGGGCGACGTGCTGGGCATCATCGGGCCGAGCGCCTCGGGGAAATCCACGCTGGCGCGCCTGCTGGTCGGCATCTGGCCGGTATCGGAAGGCATCGTGCGCCTGGATACGGCGGACATTTACCAGTGGAACAAGGATGAGCTGGGGCCGCACATCGGCTACCTGCCGCAGGACATTGAGCTGTTTGCCGGCAGCATCGCCGAGAACATTGCGCGTTTCAACGACATCGACGCGGAAAAAGTGATCGAGGCGGCCAAGCTGGCCGGGGTGCATGAGCTGATCCTGCGTTTTCCGCAGGGCTATGACTCGCTGATCGGCAACGGCGGCGCCGGGTTGTCCGGCGGGCAGAAACAGCGCATTGGCCTGGCGCGGGCGCTGTACGGCGATCCTGCTCTGGTGGTGTTGGATGAACCCAACTCCAACCTCGACGATGCCGGCGAGAGGGCGCTCAACCAGGCGATCCAGTTCCTGCAGCAGCGCAACAAAACGGTGATCCTGATCACCCACCGCACCAACCTGCTGTCGATGACCAACAAGCTGTTGCTGCTGACCAACGGCGTGGTGAATGCGTTTGGTCCGACTCAGCAGGTGCTGACGGCGCTGGCTAACGCGCAAAAACAGCAGCAAGCCGCAGCGGCGGTCAGCGCACCGGTGAAAAACGAAGGCGACTTCGTAAAAACTCAAACTCATTAATTGCAGGCTGATCAGGCGGCCAGACCGCCTGATGCCAGAGGTACCCGTATGTCTACGCCACTTAGCGTGCCAACAACGTCTTTGGAGGAAACGCTTCCCCAGGATGAGCGGAAATACACCCGTTTGGGTTGGCTGGTTCTGGCCATTGGCCTGCTTGGCTCTTTCATTTGGGCGGCTTTTGCGCCGCTGGACAAAGGCGTGGTTTCCGCCGGTTCGGTGATTGTTTCCGGCAACCGTAAAACGGTGCAGGCCCCGGCCGGCGGCATTATCAAAAGCATCAAGGTTAAAGAAGGCGACAAGGTCAAGGCCGGTGAAGTGCTGGTTCAGCTCAGCCAGATCCAGGCGCAGGCGCAGGTGGATTCGTTGAGCGATCAGTATTACACCACGCTGGCCAGCGAGGCGCGCCTGATCGCCGAACGGGACGGCCTGAACGCCATCACATTCTCTCCGGTGCTGGAAAAACTGAGCAACCAGCCGCGGGTCGCCGAAATATTGACGCTGCAGCAGCAGCTGTTCACCTCCCGCCGCCAGGGGCTGAAAAGCGAAATTGACGGCTACCGGCAGTCGATCGAAGGCATGCGTTATCAGTTAAAAGGGCTGCAGGACTCGCGGGCGAACAAAGCTATCCAGCAGGCCAGCCTGCGCGAGCAGATGAATAGCATGAAGCAGCTGGCCAGCGATGGTTATTTGCCGCGCAACCGCTATTTGGAAATTCAGCGGCAGTTTGCCGAAGTGAACAGCAGCATCGATGAAACCCTGGGGCAAATCGGTCAGTTGCAAAAACAGCTGCAGGAATCGCAGCAGCGCATCGATCAGCGCAACGCCGACTACCAGCGCGAGGTACGCACCCAGCTGGCGCAAACCCAGATGGACGCCAGCGAATACCGCAACCGTCTGGACACCGCCACCTTCGATCTGGGCAATACCTCGATCACGTCTCCGGTGGACGGCACCGTGGTGGGGCTGAACATCTTTACCCTGGGCGGCGTGGTCGGCGCCGGCGACCACCTGATGGATGTGGTGCCGAGCGAGGCTTCGCTGGTGGTTGACGCCCGGCTGAAGGTGGAGCTGGTCGACAAGGTTGGGCAAGGGTTGCCGGTGGATCTGATGTTCACGGCGTTCAACCAAAACAAAACGCCGAAAATTCCGGGTGAGGTCACGCTGATTTCGGCCGACCGCCTGGTGGATAAGGCGACCGGCGAACCCTATTACCAGATGCAGGCGACGGTGACGCCGCAGGGAATGAAAATGTTGTCCGGGCTGGATATCAAACCCGGCATGCCGGTTGAGGTGTTCGTTAAAACGGGTTCGCGTTCGATGCTGAGCTATCTGTTCAAGCCGATTATGGACCGCGCCCGCACGTCGTTGTCTGAGGAGTGATTGTGAGCCGATTCAAAGGAAAAATAGCCGGTATAGCCCTGGGTGGGGTGGCGTTGTCGGTGCTGTTCGCACCGGCTTCGGCGCTGGCGATCGGCGTACTGGACGCTTACTCGCTGGCATTGCAAAAGGATCCGACTTTCCTGGCGGCCTTAAAGGAAAAAGAGGCCGGGGATGAAAACAAAAATATCGGCCTGGCGGGGCTGCTGCCGAAGGTGTCGCTGAGTTACCAAAACTCGCCGAAAAACTGGCAAAAAGTAACCAGCCCGCAGGCGGTGAATATTTTCAGCAATGAGACCATCGACGTCACCACCCGGCAGCAATATCGCAGCTATTCCGGCTCGGTCACGCTGACCCAGCCATTAATTGACTACGCGGCCTATGCGCGCTACCGCTCCGGCGTGGCGCAGACGCTGATGTCCGATGAGCGTTTTCGCGGCAAGTTTATGGATCTGGCGGTACGGGTAGTGAGTGCTTACGTGGACGTCGCCTACGCCAGGGATCAGATTGCCCTGGCCGAAGCGCAAAAAACGGCCTACCAGGAGCAGCTGGCGCTGAACGATCGTTTGCTGAACGCAGGGGAAGGCACGGTGACCGATGTGTCTGAAACCCAGGCGCGTTTCAGCCTGGCGGAGGCGCAGGCGATAGAGGCGCGGGACGCGCTGGACGCCGCCCAGCGCGAGCTGGAGGTGATGATCGGCCTGCCGTTGGAGCAGCTGGAAACACTGCGGGTATTGCGCCCGGGCAAGTTTGAAGTGGCGCCGCTGCTGCCCGCCAGCTTTGAAGAGTGGCGGAAAATGGCCATTGCGAGCAACCCGACGCTGGCGGCGGCCCGCCAGGGCGTGGACGTGGCGAAGTATGAGGTGGAGCGCAACCGGGGCGGTTTTTTCCCGCAGGTGCAGCTTTATGCGTCTCACTCTGAAAACGATTCCAGCAGCGATAACACGGTCAACCAGAAGTACCGGACCAACAGTATCGGTATTCAGGTCAGCGTGCCGATTTATGCCGGCGGCGGCGTTGCCGCCTCGACCCGGCAGGCCGCGGCCAGCTATGGCCAGGCAATGTATGAAATGGACGCGCAGGTCGGTACTACGCTGAATGATTTGCGCAAGCAGTTCAATCTTTGCCTCAGCAGCCGCGCCAAGCTTGCCGCTTACGAACTGGCGGTGAAGTCGGCGACGACGCAGGTGGAAGCGACGCGCAAAAGCGTGCTCGCCGGGCAGCGCGTTAACGTCGACGTGCTGAATGCGGAGCAGCAGCTCTACAGCGCGAAGCGCGATCTCGCGTCGGCAAAATATACCTACATCAAGGCGTGGGTCAGTTTGTTAAACGATGCGGGCACATTGGATCGGGAACATATCCAACAAATAGCAAAATATTTCTAAAGCTATCGTGGGAATTTATTCCTGTTCAGTATGCAGGGATGAGTAAAGGGCAAGAAATCCCAAGGGAAATACTACAAAGGGATCGGTATATGAATAGAGTCTATCGTAGTCTTGTTTTAAAAAACAAAACTGTAGAGAGCATAGCCGTGCTGGAACCTTTTCCCTACGTATCTAACGTATTGGTTGATATGTTTTTAGGGATCCCTGAGGTAACGGCTATTTTCGATACGCAAAAAATAGAAACATTACAAGAGGTGGTGGATAGAAAGGCCATAAATATGGTTTTTATGGATCTTGTCGATATCGATAACGATCCTATCGCCGGGCTGTCTTTCATTACCAAAAATGCGTTGCTGTGGCAAAGTGTTGATTTGGTGGTGTTTACATCAATCACTAATGCTTACATTCTGGAGTTTGCCAGAAAGGTTGGCGCCGTTGCCATTTTGTCTAAGCGAGATGGTATGGAAAGGATCGTCGATAAGGTAAAAACGATATTTTCCAGACGTTCATTCTATTACCCAAAAGAATGGGCTTTCTATGGCGACGTCAATAACATGAACTTTACCCGCAGTGAGTCGGCGATAATTTATTTTTTGTGCCACGGGAAAAGCATGAGTGAAATATCAGAAATTATGGGGATATCCTATAAAACGGCACACACTCATAAGAGTAATATTATGAACAAGTTAGGCGTGAAAGGGCTGTTTAACCTGCATAAGGTCATTCGCGCCATCAGGTTCTCTGAGGGGCAATAGAAAGGTTTTAACATTTTATAAAAATAGAGAAGAGTCATTTTTCGCATAAATTTTTAAGTTGTTTCCGGTGCTGCCCGTAAGGGCGGAGCCGGTAAAATGTAATGAGAGGAAGTAATGGAAAAAATTTTATTGATCGCAGCCTGCGGTCTGATTGTTGTCTCTGTTTTCGCGCTTTTTCGACACTTCAAAGGGAGAGGGGCGTTAGAAAGAAGACGCCGATAATTTCACGCTTTGTCTGACAAGCAATTGCCCCGTTATTACGGGGCTTTTTCGTTGTGCGGCCTGCCATCTGGGCGCCGTGCCCAGGGCAGGCCATTCGCGGTAGCTGACCTGCAGGGCGGGGAGCGTTGCCGACTGATGGCCAATTGTTGCGTATCCACCGCGGCCTGTGCGGCAACTGCCGGTTTAGTCTGCTGCTCTATCAACGGCAAAAATGCGTCCGCGCCTCCGCTTTTAGGCTGTTTCTCCTCAGCCTGAACCGCCGGCGAGCACGACAGCGGCGGTGATAAAAGGGCGGTAAGACAATGGCATGCGAATTCAGTCACCTGAAAAGAGAAGATGTTAGCCTCTCATGAACGGCCCTGCGCAAGGGAAAATTTCTGTGCCGAAGGGCATTCCGCGTTGTCTGAAACATGGCACGGTCAAAATGACAATGACGGCGGTGGTTTTCGGGGTAGTTTGGTTGCCTGTCTGCAACCGGAAAGGAGAGTCGCAATGGATGTTAAACATAAGCTCAGCACCATGACGTTAGAAGAGAAGATCGGCCAGAAGATCATGCTGGATTTTCGCTACTGGGATCCTGCAGGGCAGAGCAATCAGGACATGGTGAAGCCCGACGACGAGATCGGCAAAATTATCGGTGATAACCACATCGGCGGCGTGATCCTGTTCGCCAATAACCTGAAAGATAAGGCGCAGATCAAGGCGCTGACCGCCTGGTATGCTTCGATGGAAACCTGCGGAAATATCCGCTTATTTATTGGCACGGACAATGAAGGCGGAAACGTTTTCCGCCTGCCGCGTGAAGATTACGCCTCTTTCCCGGGCAATATGGCCCTGGCGGCGGCCGTTGAAGGCGGCGCCGATCTGCAGCTCGCCGCTGAGCAGGGGCGCCAAATGGCGCATGACCTGCTTGCGTTGCACATCAACACCAACTTTGCACCGGTGGTCGATGTCAACAGCAACCCGTTCAACCCGGTGATCAACGTGCGCGGGTTCAGCGACGACGCAGGAACGGTGGCCAGGCTGGCGGAGCAGGTCACCGCCGGCATGCACCATCAGGGGGTCATTACCGCCTATAAACACTTCCCGGGCCACGGCAGCACCGCGACGGATTCGCACAGCGCCTTGCCGCGCGTCGATCGCTCCCGGGAAGAGGCGTTCGCCATCGATATCGCCCCTTACAAGCACGCCATAGACAGCCACCGCGCGCCGGATATGATCATGACGGCGCACATTCAATATCCTGCACTCGATGACAGTCAGGTTGGTACCCTCAGCGGTGAAGAGATTACGGTGCCTGCGACCATGTCCCGGCAGATCCAGACCACGCTCTTGCGGGAACAGTTGAATTTCTCCGGCGTGACTATTTCCGACGCATTGGATATGGGCGCCATCGCCGAGCATTTCAGCCAGGGTGAAGCGCTTGAGCGGGTGTTCGGCGCCGGGGTGGATATCGCGCTGATGCCCATTAGCCTTTCCGCCCCCGCGCAACAGGGGCGCCTGGCTGAGTTGATCTCCGCCATTGCGGGTAAAGTGAGAGCCGGGGCGATTCGTGAAGCGGATATCGACAGCTCCGTGGAGCGGATTTTGCGGCTGAAGCAGCGTTATCACCTGTTGGGCGATGGCAAGATGAGGCCGCCGGTTCCGGCGTCCGGCTGCCTGCAGCCGGAAAAACAGATTGCGGACCGTTCGATTACGCTGGTCGCCAATCAGCAGGCCACGCTGCCGTTGAGGGACAAAACGCAGCGCTATTTCATCCTGACGCCGTGGGGCGAGCAAGCCAAAGGCATCGCCGCCGCGATGGCGCAGGCGGGCTACCGTCACCTGGTAGCGGCGAAGGAAACGGATCTGAGCGAGGCTGAAATCAGGGCCAATATCGCCAACTGCGACGTGTTCCTGTTCGGCACGCTGTCCACCAGCTTTACCCCGGCGGAAACGGATGGCGTCGCCGGCGGCGCGGCGAGCGAGAGCGCCGGCGACAACCCGTATCTCGGCCGATTGGATTATGCCGCCGGCCTGGGGAAAAAACGGGTGCATCTGTCGCTGCGCGCGCCTTATGACATCGTCAGCTATCTTGGCAAGGTTGACGCCGCCGTTGCCGTCTATGCCTACTACGGTTATGACAACGGCGTCTGGCGTGGGCACTCGATGATTTCTTTGGCTGAAGTGCTGATGGGCCAACGGGCGCCGCACGGCAAGCTGCCGGTCAATATTTGGCATGACTACGATGTGAATACCAACAGCGGCACCGTCGCTTTTCCTCGCGGATTTGGGCTGAGCTGGTAAGGTGAGGCGGGGAGGGGGATAAAAGACTCCCCGCGGTTACCCTATGAGCCGACAGGATTGCCTGGGCTAAGGAGAAAGGGATGTCGGGATACCGGCGGATTTTGCTGTTGATATGCGCGGCGTGGCTGCTGGCGGGCTGTGAGCATGAACGCCTCGCCGAGAAAACGCCGGCGCCGGAAATCACGGAAGCGCCGATGCGCGGCGTGTGGCTGACCACGGTGCTGGGGCTGGATTGGCCTCCGCGCACCGCTTTGGCGGCAGAGACCGATGAGGAAAGGGTCCGTCTGCAAAAAAAGGCGTTGACGGACAAGCTGGACAACCTGGTGAAAATTGGCGCCAATACGGTGTTTTTTCAGGTTAAACCTGACGGCACCGCCTTTTATCGTTCCGCCATTCTGCCATGGTCGGCGCTGTTGTCCGGCAAAATCGGCAAGGATCCGGGGTACGACCCGCTGGCGTTTGCCATTGCCGAGGCGCATAAAAGGGGGCTTAAGCTGCATGCGTGGCTGAATCCATATCGCGTCTCCATGGATACCCGGCCAACGACGGTAGAGCAGCTCAACGCCACTATCGAGGCTGCGCCGGCCAGCGTGTATGTGGTGCACCATGACTGGATACGCACCGCCAGCGATCGCTTCGTGCTCGATCCGGGCGTGCCGGAAGCGCGCAATTGGATTGCCGGCGTGGTGAGCGAGCTGGTGCGCAACTATTCCCTTGATGGCGTGCAGTTTGATGACTACTTCTATTATGAGACGGCGGCCTCGCGGCTTGACGATGAAGCGACCTATCGCCGATACGGGCAGGGCTTCCCGAACAAAGGCGACTGGCGCAGAAACAATACCCTGCAGTTGATACAACAGGTTTCGGCCGCCGTCAGGGTGCTGAAGCCGGGGGTTGCGTTTGGCGTCAGCCCGGCCGGGGTGTGGCGCAATGTGGCGGACGATCCGCAAGGGTCCGACACCCGGGCCGGCGCGCCTTCTTATGATACGGCGTATGCCGATACCCGGCAGTGGGTGCAGTTGGGCCTGCTGGATTACATCGCGCCCCAGCTGTACTGGCCGTTTGCCCGTGAGGCCGCTCGCTACGATGTACTGGCGAAATGGTGGGCGGAAACGGTACGGGAAACCCCTACCCATCTGTACATTGGCGTGGCCTGGTACAAAGTGGGCGTGGCTGTGGCGGCGGAGCCGGACTGGGCGCGGGAAGGCGGGGTGCCCGAAATCAAAAGGCAGCTGGATCTGAACGACGCGCTGCCGGAAATCGGCGGAACCATTCTGTTCCGCGAGGCGTTTCTCGATCAGCCGCAGACGCAACAGGCGGTGCAATATTTGAAAAGCCGCTGGCGCGAGTAGCCGTCTCAAACAGATGTCTGCCGACCGGAGCCTTGAAAACCGGGCACTGAAAGACGTCATCGAAAAAAGCGTTAAAACCAGCGATAAAACGGAGGCTCCTCAGCTATCTAACGGCACAGTTTGCCATGAGCCTCCGCCAGGTTTGCGGGACGTTATCGTTGAGCAGGGGGGGGGATTTTTATCGCCCGGATTTCAGGTGACCCATCTCTGACTGAACTGGCAGAACGCTATCCGCTTTCGATACTGCCAGTGCACCTTCCGGTTAAATCGAAGCCGCATCACATCAACTTATGTCGGTGCAAAATTGATGTGTATGTTTTTTTCCCTGGTAAAGGCCAAAAGCTCACCTAAACATTCTTCTCGGCCAATTCCAGACTGCTTCACGCCACCAAACGGCGCACCAAGAAAATGCTTGGCCACATCATTTACCCACACAAATCCTGCTTCAACATCCTGAGCCAATTGATTGGCGTCTTGCAGGCTGTCAGTCCATATTGAGCAAGTTAGCCCAAGATCCAACTGGTTCACTTGTTGAATAAGTTTGCTCTTATCATCCCATTTTATGATGGACAACACGGGGCCAAAAATTTCTTCCCGAGCAATCTCCATATCCATAGTTACATCAGCAAATACAGTCGCCTCAAAAAAATAGCCGTTCTTTAACGATTCATTTGCGGGCCTTAAGCCTCCCGCAATAAGCCGCGCTCCAGCGAGCTTTGCCTGCGCAACATAAGATTCTACGCGGCTTAGTTGGGCCTGAGAAATCAATGCCCCCATAGTGGTTTCAGGATCTGTGGGTATACCGGGTTTAAATCGAGCAATACGCGATGCAACCTTCTCAATAACATCCTCATATATATCACTATGAATGTATGCCCGGCTTGTTGAACCACATGATTGCCCGCACCACTCGAAATTCATGCCACGTATCACGGCATCGGCAACGTGATCCGGATTAGTGTCAGGTAAGGCTATGAGGGCATTTTTCCCGCCTAACTCAAGGAGCACCGGTTTTATCGTTTCCGCGGCGGCGCGCATTACCGTCCGCCCCGTCGGTATGCTTCCGACTAAGGTGATCATTGAGACGCCTGGATGTTGTGAGAGTGCGGCACCAACGGCTTTCCCTCCCGTCACCACATTGAAGACCCCAGGTGGCAGCAGCTCGTTGAAGAGCTCAGCCAGTCTCAGCGCCGAGAGCGGGCTTTGTTCAGATGGTTTAATGATAACGGCATTTCCCGCCGCCAACGGTGCAGCTATTTTTCCCGCACAAGTCAGGAGTGGGTGGTTGAAGGGAATGATTCGCGCGACAACCCCATAGGGTTCCCGTGTCGAAAAATTAACGGCCCCTGGCCCCATTGGGATTGAACTTCCCTTCATCTCGGTTACCAGGCCCGCGAAAAAGTCCAGCAGTTCTGCCGCTGCGGCCACATCCCCATATAGCATCCGCACCGGATTCCCACAGTCAATAGCATCAAGCAACGCCAACTCGTGTAAATTGCTGCGGATGACAGAAGCCATTTTTCGAAGTACTTTTGCTCTTTCGAGCGGCTTGACTTGACGCCACTGCTGGAATCCATTTCTGGCGACGTCAACAACCAAGGGGACATCGCGTTCGTCAGCTTCTGCAACCTTGCACAACTCGGTTCCAGTGCCTGGACTATTCACTGCTCTGAATTCACCGCCGATGGGAGCATGCCAATTTCCGCCATAATATAGATTACGGAAACGGGGCAACACGTCCTGCCAAGCGGTCGCTGCCGATTGCATATTATATTCATCTGTCATAATAAATTACTCCTATGTAACCGTTATGCGGCAACAATAAGACCGTACCGTTACATTGGATGCTTATTGCATGCCAGCATAGGTTGTTTTACGTGGGTTTTATTTTTTCATGTGCGCTGAAAATATTTTCTGTTTTTACAAAATCAATAGGATAACAAACACAAGAAATGAAATATCTACGATTGCAAATATTGCTATAAATTGCCCCATTTTCATCATGCCTCCTTTCCATTGCGTTCAACCACATGTTTGCTGACCGCTAAGGTATGATATTCAACCGCTTCCGTTATAGCGTCGTGTAAAATGCTTGGCTCACTAAGTGATCTATTGGCCGGCTCGAATAAAATCTCATCTGGCAATAAGGGAGTAATTCAGTTTCACCATGGTACATTGAGCAGAATTATTTCAACATATCGACCAGCTCTTCCGCACCTTTGTCAATTCCCACTTCAGCCGCATTGAGTGAGCCGATACTTGCACCGATATTCATGGCATTCGGATACTGTTTGGCCACGTAGGCGTTAAGCAGGCTGTGGTTAGAAGCGTCATAGAGTTCCACAACGTAATCGACGGAGCCGTTGAATAGTCCTTCCTCACCACGGATGGATTGCACAATATTGTAAGGCCCCCCAACCAGAGGATCTAACTTAGTGACAGTACCGATAAAAGACGTCGTCGTATCAGCGCCTGTCAGCGTCAGTTTTAACCGGATAGTGCCGGCTATCGGTGTACTGACCTCTCGGAAGTGCGGGCGCAAACTTTCGCTGAACTTGTTATACATATAAGCCGCCAGTAACTTGCGCTCTTCCGGTGAGAGATCGCCAAACTGGTGATCGAATCCTTGATAGATAACAACGGGTTCGATAATGATATTGGTGTATTTGCTCCAGTCTACTGGCGGGGCATAGCGGTAGGGAATGCGATTGGATTTATCATCAGTGTTGGGAGTGAGCCGCGATGATGAATCAATGTTAGCATACCGTACCGGTGGCGTTTCAGCACAACCGGCCAGAATAATGGCAGGTACCACTACAACCAAGAGAAGAGCGTTGGCGTAATTAGACATGTAAGACTCCCGAGAAATTCAAATTAATTATTTGTTTTAATTGAAATAAAAGTAGTCTTGATGATCGGCTTAACAAGGTTTTGCTTTAGTTGGATGATGGCGCACACATTACGATGCGGTCATAAATTATCCAAAACAGTACCGAGTGGTACCATTATTCGCTGCAATTTTACCGCATGTCAAGAGAAAGCGTCTTTTCATGCAATGATTGCTTTAACGGTAAGGTAAGTTGATGAAAGTACGCACTAAAGCACGCCGCGACGCTATCGTCGAAGAGGCTGCATTGCTTTTTCAAGAAATGGGTTATGAACGAGCGTCAATGAATGAACTCGTCAAACGGGTTGGAGGATCGAAAGCGACGCTTTATCGTTATTTTCCTTCTAAGGAAGCGCTATTTGTTGCTGTTGTTCGTGAACATGCGACTCGGCACCTCACTGAGGCCGCTGAAGGACTAATGATTGATGGACAAACCTTCACGCTGGAGCAGACTTTGATGCGTTTTGCCGAGCGAAAGCTGCAGGTTGTTGCCAATGATAACAGTGCAATCGCTGTTTATCGGATGGTGGTTGCTGAGGCTGGTAATTCTGATATCGGTACTCTGTTTTATGATGCGGGAATACGAGAAAGCGTAGAAAAATTATCGGAGCTGATGGCGGCAGCGATGGAGCGTAAGGAACTGCACTTGGCCGATCCGCGCCTTAGAGCCTTGCAGTTTTTGTCGCTATTAACCGCAGAGATCGATATGCGCGTGTTCCAACGTCAATTAAATCCGATAAGTTTGCCGCGAGTCCAGGAAATGGTTTGCCATGCGGTTCAAATGTTTTTGGATGGTGCTGCATTCAGAAACAAGGGTTGAAAAACGGGATTGGACTGACGCCACAGTTATCTCTGCGGCGTCAGTCCGGAGGCATTTTGACAGGCCAGGTCGTGAGGGCAGGAAATGCCTACGGGGGTGGGGGCAGTCCAATTTATATTCTGCGCGCATCTTCCTGAGCAAGCAGAGCATTATGATATGGTTGGCGAGAGAGTCTCCGATACTAAAGAAGGAAATGAAGTATGTTGGGAAGTAGTAAAGACGTTGAGGGCGCTTGGTTTGCCGATCCGGCGAAAGGGAAAATACCGGTTCAACTTTCTGATATAATAAACGACGTATTATTGCCTGCTGGAATTCGCATATCGGAACCCCGACGAGAAGCTGAGAGCAGCGAATATGGCGCCTGTCAGTTTGAGGTGGAAGGCAAGCGAGCATTATTCCGCGTCGCCAATACGACCCCAACTAAACTCGGGCAATTTGTTACTATGTGGAAAAGACCGCATGTGCAAGACGAGATTATGCCCATCGATTTTGACGATGGCATTGAGTTCGTATTGGTGAGCGTTTTTGATCATACCCATAGAGGGCTTTTTATATTCAACAGACATGCACTGGCGAAAAAAGGAGTCATGTCGGTTAAGGGAAAGGAGGGGAAAAGAGCTATCCGTGTTTATGCTCCTTGGGTTAAACCCATTGTGAAACAGGCTATTACAACTCAAAAATGGCAATTGCAGCACTTTGTTTCTGCAACTGATGGCGAGGTGAATATCAACAAAATCAAGGCGCTGCTCCCGAATTTGTCCTGGTGATTTGACGACACTTGCCCGCCATCGCCGAGGGACAAGGCTGCATTGTTGTTAACCGCCACGTCAACGCCCGCTTTCAACAGGGCGCCATCGCGGGAAACAGTATAGGGATTTAAATAATCAAGAAACTAAAATACGCAAAAAATAATTGATGTCATTTCTTTTGATTGTTTGTATCGCTTACCTCCATTATCTTGAGTTTTTTCTCTGAGGGGCTACTTTCTTCCGGTGTTATCGGATTAAATTGTCGCCATGAAAACTGTAACGATTCAGTAATTTCATGTTTGGCATCAGAAGTTTGAAGCCATTTAATGAGTTCCGCGTTATTTTTTACATCTATTTTCTTCATGGCGGATAGTTTGGTATTACTTATTGTTTTGTAACTCCTGCTGACTAAATTTGCTATTTCTTTCTCGCTCAGCCCCATAGCCAGGTAACATAAAATTTGTTTTTCACAATCTGAAAGTTCTTTCACTTTTACCACTCCCGTTAATAATGTTGTTGATGGTTTTTTTCAGTAAATCATCTTCTTTTTGCCGAAGATTGGTTGATAACCTTTATCAAAATAAAAAATAGCGTTACCTATCACAGTAAAAGTGCCGTTATGAGAGGTCATAGTCCACACCATAATAACCTTAGTAAAAGTGGTGTTATCTTTCAGGTAGGGGATGAGATCTTCGCGTTTTTTGGAGTGAGATCAGCCCCGCGCCCAGCCTTTAAATTCCAATAGATGTCTATCCGTCTTAAAAAAGTAGTCACAAAAAGCGAGTGACAGTATTCAGCTTCTGGTTACAACAGTATTTTTACTTTGTGTATTTTTTGTTAATTCATGGTCATTAAATAATCACACGCAAAAAAATTATCCATATCGGTCTGATGAAATGCAGGGAAAATAATCATGGTCATTTCATCAAGTCAAAAAAGCTTCACATCTCTATCTGGAATCCACACTTTGTGGGAGAATTCTTATGTTTTGCATGGTGACTATTACCGATCAAAAAAGTATTCTCACAAATAGTTTCCTTCCGGTATTTAATATTTCCATTTTATTCAATGAGTTGTATTTAATCACTAAATGCCATGAAAATATGTTGACTAAAATCAATTAACGCCTAATATCAATGTTATGTTATAAAGTAACAAAAGACAAGCAAAATTCGGGATGGTGAGTTTTCCTATTGATAGAAAATAAAATTAGGCCGTAACGGTAACTATGGTACCAGTAAAGTAATTTATCTGGAGATATCTGGAGATTGATATGAGACAAATTATCGGTATTTTTGTTCTCTGGCCTATAACATCAGCACTTTCGCTGTGCCATGGGCTGATGCCTTCCGACTGTTTCTTGCCTTTTAATTTCCCCCAGCACTCAAGGAATGATATTCAATCAACCAGAGAATAGATAAGGAGGCCACAACTGACAGATCAACATAATATTAAATATGTATAGGAACCATAATGGACGTTGGATAAATCTATCCGTTCATAAACAGGGCCATTTATGGTTATATATTACCAGATAAAATACACAGGTGATAAAATGAGCAACAGCAACGCGGTAAACGAAATAAGCCAACTGGTACATTATCATGAACGTGGTAATGGTATTACTTATAATGACAAACCATCGTATACAATTGAGCAGGCTGCAAATGTATTAACCAGAACAGGATATACTTTGAATGGTAAGGGGGTGACAGATACTGCTGCAGAAGTTACTTATTCTTTCAGAGATGATGGCATCGGCTATCCTATTACAGATGGTCAGAAAGCGGCATTGAAAGCAGCAATGCAATCTTGGGAAGATGTTGCTAATGTTACCTTTAAGGAGGTGCCTGATTCACCAAACCAAGCAAAGCTTGGATTTGTCATTGTCAACTCCGACCAACTCCATGCTTCAGGGGCTGAAGCATCATTACCAAGGGAAAACATCAGTAAATATTTAAAGATAAATGTTAAAGGTGTTGGTGATTTAAATGCTGTAAATCCCGCTGAAAATATTAAGGGTCTCTATACGCATGAGCTTGGGCATATAATTGGCCTTTCACACCCCAGCACTTATAATTCAACTGACGTTAAGCCTCTTAACTATTTGTCCCGGGCTGATTACACCGAAGATAGTAATATGTTTACCCTTATGACTTATTGGGGGGCAAGTAATATTGGCGGCGATTTTGGTTTGAATCATAACCCCTATGCGCCACAAGTTGATGATATAGCAGCAGCGCAAAAATTATATGGCGCTAATATGACTACACGAACTGGTGATGACGTCTATGGTTTTCATGGCACGACAGGGAAGGATTATTATACCGCTATTGAAGGCAAGCCAGCCCCCATATTTTCCTTATGGGACGCAGGTGGAAATGACACTCTTGATTTCTCCGGTTATTCGCAGAATCAACGCATCAATCTGAACGAAGGTTCCCTTTCTGATGTTGGAGGGTTAAAGGCTAATGTCTCCATCGCAGTCGGCGTAACCATTGAAAATGCCATCGGTGGAGCGGGCAATGATGTTATTGTGGGTAATAGTGCTGACAACACTATTAAAGGCGGCGGTGGTAACGATATTATTTACGGTTCTGATGGGCAAGATACGCTATGGGGAGGGAGCGGGAACGATACTTTTGTATTCTCTGAGTTGAGTGACTCTCCCGTGTTATCACCTGATAAAATAATGGATTTCGAATCAGGTAAAGACAAGATTGATCTGTCATTATTTAATCAGACGGATGAAAGTCATGACTTTATTCATTTTGTCGAGCATTTCACAGGGCAGGCAGGTGAAGCCCTGTTGTCTTATGATGTTCAACATAACCTGAGCGAGCTGGCATTAAATATTAATGGCAATGCCACCCCGGATTTTCTGGTTCAACTCGTGGGTAAGGCTGATGCGGCCACAGACTTTATCGTGTAAATCAAAACGGTTAGCTATGCAATAATGTTAATACCAAAGCGTCGTCAGATATCATGTCGTCATACTCCAGGCGTCGTCTGACGACGTTATTTTTTCATGATTTCTATATTTTTTTTGTCTTTTTTATTTTATATGCAGAAAATAAATATAGATTTTTCAGCGGCAATTTTTTTGCGCTCCTTTAAATACGAGGCGTTTAACGCCAGACTCATCCGTGAATTTCCCACTTGTTCATCAACCCCCGAATAGGTTTCCAACTACGGCGTCATCATCCGCTAAGACATGCCGGCGTTATGTGGTGGAATAGAAAACAAGCAAAAAACGGCTCCGAAGAGCCGCTTATACGAGCAAACGCATGTTATCAGAAGCGCCAGGTCAGAGCGGCATTGACGCTGTTGTCCTGGTGGTTTGACGACAGTTGCCCGCCATAGCCGAGGGACAAGACGGCATTGTTGTTAACCGCCACGTCAACGCCCGCTTTCAACACGGCGCCATTGCGGGAAACGGGCACGCTGTTCACGTCGAACGCCGCATCGGTGCGTTTGAACATCAACTGCGTTTTGCGCTCCAGCTTGCCGTACTGATGCTGCCAGCCCAGCTCCCCGCGCAACGCAATCACCACGCTATTGGCCTGCCACTGGGTATCGGCGCGCAAGCCCAGCGTCGACGCGGTTGCGGACTGGCTTTGCTTGTCGCCCCGCAGCGCCGCCGCCCCGCCTTGCTCGTTGATCCCCTCGTTGCGGTAGTGGGTGTATGCCAAATTGGCGAACGGTTCGAGATTGACCGTGTCGTTCTCCCAGTCGTAACCGCTTTCGATAAACAGCTGACCGGTGCGCGCGTTATAGCTGGCTTTTTCGCGATCCGACTGCACGCCGTAGTTCACCGAACGCGAGGTGTCGATGCGGTGCCAGGTATAGGCCCCTCCCGCCCGCAGCGCCAGCGCGCCGAAGCGTTTGCTGCCGTATAGCCCCAGATGGTAGTTGTCGCTGTGAGCGTCTGACTGATAACCGCCATCCAGCGAGGTGCGGGTATATCCGGTCATCACCCCGAGCCGAGCGTCGTCAAACAGTTCACCGTCCAGCCCCATGAGTACGCCATAGGTGGACGTCTGGTAACCGGTGGCGTTGTCGTTGCCGGAAGCATGCCCCCAACTGCCCAGCAGTTTCGCCCAGGCGCCGTTATCGTCCGCTTTGATGTCGGAAGCGATGCGCTGTCCTTCCGCCTGGCGCAAACGCTCGGTGGCGGTTTCGCGCAGATAGCGGCTTTCGTTGAGCTGGGCGGCAGCCATATCCGCGTGTATCTGGCCGGACAGCTGACGGGTCGCCTGTTGCAGCTCACTGGCTGAGGTGAAACCGAGGAAGCTTTCATACACCGGATGGCCGGCGACGAGGCTCGTCTCTTCGTTAACAGTTTGCGCCTCGTCTTCACCGCTGAGCGGCGTGTTCGCCGCCTCAGCGGTTGGGGCGACCACCGGGCTGCGCTTGGCCGTCGCCGTGACCGGCTCCGTGGCGTTGAGCGTTTCCACCGCGCGCGCTACCGCTTTCTCGTTTTCGGTGCTCGCCAGGCTGTCAAAACGGGCCGCGGTGCGGGTGATCCCAAGGCCGACATCCTTGCCCTGATAATCCAGCGTCACATTGACAAACGGATACGCAGGATTGGCGTTGTCGAACCGGCCGTTGACGCCGTCCGTCGTCGTCAGGATGGTGTACTTGTTGCCCAGCAGACTTTGCGCCTCATTCTGCGACAGCAGGTTTTTGCTGTGCTCCAGGCTGACGTTCACGCTGCCGCCGTTCAGAAGGGCGCGCTGCGCTTCGATTTTATCGCTGCGGCCATTGCCCGCCACTTCGACGTTATACTGCGAGCCGCGGTCAAAGATGGCGTCATGCAACACGTGCAGCGTGCCGATGCCGTTCCCCGGCGCAATGCTGCCGCCCCGGAGGGCCCTGAAGGCGTTCACGGTACCGCCGCCGGCCAGCGTGCCGCTATTCTCGATATAGACGTTGGACGCCACCGAGCCGTTGATCGCCAGCGCGCCCTGTTTCACCCAGGTATCGCCGCTGTAGGTGTTGTTGCCCAACAGTTCCAGCGTGCCGGCGCCCGTTTTGGTCAACCCGCCGTGGCCGGCGATGTCATTGCTCCACGAATCGAAGTCGCATTCGCGCGATGTGCAGCGCCGCTCAACCGTGGTGCCGGGTTCGACGACATTCCCCAGGCCGGGAATATTCGCCACGAACTGTTTTTCGCTGTAAGAGCCGGGCACATAATATTCCTGCGGAATATCCTCTTTGGTGATAAACATTTTCGGTCCGTTTATCGCCTCCCGTAAATTAACGCGCCCCCAGCCGAACACATTATCAATACCGGGCACGCCCAAATCGGTGGCGGTGGTTTTGATCACCGCAGATATTTGATCGGCGCTCATATAGGGGAAACGTTGCATCAATACGGCGGCGACGCCGGAGACGAGTGGCGCCGACATTGAGGTGCCGGTTTTATTGCCGTAGCCGGGACTCACCGACAGCTCACCCTTATTATAGGCGTCACGGTTAACCGGCCCGCCGGTATTTGAAACTAACGTTCCCACGGTGCTGTAAATCGTGGTTCCCGGCGCGGAAACGCAGTAACTGGCCGTTGGTCCGCAGCTGGTTGAGGTAGTGAACAGCTTATCGTCGTTGCGCAGGTTGGTCACGATCAGGAGGTTATTCAAGACGTCCGGGAAGGCGTAAGGCAGTAATTTTGACGCTTCGGGGATATTGTAGTTGTTGGTATTGCCTGCCGAGAAGACGATCAACTTACCCTGTCTGGCCGCCCGGAGCGTTACAGCCGTGGAGTTCTTTCTGCCGGTCGGGATTGGTTGTTCGCTGTCCCGTTCCAGGTTGGCCTTATCTTTTATAATCTTGTTAATTTCGTCGCCTGGTATCAGCGCCACGTATTCCAGACCTCCGTTCGGTACCCAGATATTGTTGCCTTTGGCATCCTTCTTGACAGCCGGAGTTTCGCCCCAACTGTTGTTGATCACCCGGGCTGCGCTCTGTATCAGTTCTTCGCGGCCGTTGCGGTCGCCGTGGTCACCCAATTTGGCGCTGATAATCTCCGCATCGAAAGCCACGCCGTGCATACCGGCGCCGTCTCTTTTCGCTGCGGCAATACCGGCCACGTGCGTGCCATGATCGCCTAAAGACATATTGTCTTGTTTATCATACGAGAAAGTATAGGTGTCATCACCCAGTCGCGTGAGTTTACCGGTGAGTTCGGGATGGGGAAGAATGGTTTGGTCGATAATGCCAATCGCCACGTCTTTGCCGGTATAACCTCGGGCATAGGCGAACTCGGCGGAAATAGCGCCCAGCGCCCATTGCCGATTAAATTCGGCGGTTTTCCAACTGCCGGGCGAACCGAGCATGCCGGGCTCATGATAAGCGGCAAGAACTGGGTTAATGGATAAGCCATAACAACCAATAAAAACACAGTATGCTAATTTCAATCTTTTGTTAAGAATCATTACACACTTCCATTTTAGTTGATTCAATCAAGGAGATAGGGTCGCTCACATATCACACAGCTAAAAGCGTCACATGCGAGTGTTATGGTATAACATAACATTTGCTTGTGTGACACCTAAACCCTGTAGCTGTGTTATGTGAAAAAGGAAAAATGCAATGAGTCAAAGAAATGCTGTAAACGAAGGTGACCTGATTATCGTCAATGCCAAAGTTACGACTGTAGATCCAAAAAATCCGGAGGCCGAGGCCATAGCTATTCGTGATGGCCGTTTTCTGTTGGTTGGCACGGAAGCCGAAGTGCGCGCCGCGGCTCCTGAGGCTGCCGTCATCGACGCCAAAGGCCACAGAGTTATCCCTGGACTGATTGACAGCCATACCCACGCGATCCGCCAAGGCAATAATTTTGCGATGGAGGTCCGTTGGGAAGGGATCACCAGCCTGTCCGATGCGCTGAGGATGCTCAAGCGTCAGGCCGAAATAACCCCTCCCGGACAATGGATACGCGTGGTCGGTGGCTGGTCCGCTTCACAATTTGCCGAAAAACGCTTGCCCACCCTGGCGGAAATCAATGCCGTAGCGCCAGAGGTGCCGGTGTATGTCCTGCATTTGTACGACCGGGCGTGGTTGAATCAGGCCGCACTACGTGCACTGAATATTGACGAACATTTCTATGAAACCTGGATGTCTGGGCACCTGGAACGCGATGACCATGGCGTGCCCACGGGGTTGGCATTGGCACGTCCCAATGCGTTTCCGCTCTACGCTTTGCTGGACCAAGGACCAAAACTGTCCCGCGACGAACAGTTGGCTTCCACTCAGCAATATATGTCGGCACTGAACGGACTGGGGCTAACTACGGTGCTGGACTGCGCGGGGGGATTTCTCAACTACCCGGACGATTACACTGTCCTGCAACAATTGCACAAGGAAGAAAAGTTGACGGTGCGCTTTGGGTATCAGCTTTTCGCCCAAAGACCCGGGCGAGAACTGGAAGACTTCATGCGCTGGAACGAAATCGCTAAAAGCGGTCAGGGTGACGATTATATGAAATGCATCGGTGCTGGCGAAATGCTGGTCGCTTCCGCCTACGATTTCGAGGATTTTTCTTTCCCGCGCCCGACACTTTCGCCTGCAATGGAAGGCGATCTGGAGCCCGTGGTCGATTTTCTTTTGAAGAACAACTGGTCGATACGTTTCCATTGCACCTATGAAGAAAGCGCCCAGCGAATCTTAAAAGTGATTGAGCGATGTGGCGAAAAGTATGGGCTACAAGGACGCAACTGGATCTTTGACCATGGCGAGACTATCACTCCCGCCACCATGGAGCGCATCGCCAAGCTGGGCGGCGGCATTTCTTACCAAAATCGCATCGCCTTCCAAACCCAGCAGTACCGCGCCCGCTACGGAGAGCAAGCACTGCGTGAAGTCATGCCAGTACGCAAGATGATGGAATCCGGCGTGCCACTGGCTTCCGGCACTGATGCAACCCGGGTGTCAAGCTATAACCCCTGGTATTGCATCTACTGGCTGGTTAGCGGCAATGGGATGGGAAGCGAAAAAATCTGGCATAAAGAGGATTGCCTGAGCCGAGAAGAGGCTCTTCAACACTGGACAGCGAATGGTGCCTGGTTCGCCAAAGACGAAGGAAATAGGGGACAAATCAAGGCGGGCCAATTGGCTGATTTGGCAATATTGAGTGCCGATTATTTCTCGATTCCAGAGGAGGAAATCAACAATCTGTTTAGCGTCTTGACACTGGTAGGCGGTAAGGTGGTTTCGACTGCCAAAAGAGGCCCCTTTGCATCGCTAACCTCCCCGGTACTACCGAACATTGTAAGCTGGTCGCCTATTAACCAATTTGGAGCCCCTGGCCTCGGCCACTAAAATATCAAGATGACCGTAGGAAAGGCGTTGAAGCATCCTGCCTGACGACCAGGTAACTAGGTGGGGTGCTTCATATTTGTAAACATCATGTACAGACCGTATTGACGCTTATGCAGAAGTGATATTGGTTTTCCATGGCAACAGGTCGCTTTCCGTTTCGCTAACCTGCAATTGCTACCACCGCTTCCCGATTTTGGTTTGTCGTCAGTACTTTCGCCCCAGAACGACATGAAGCGCCTCCTTATTCAGAATACTGACGATCTATTCGTCGGAAAAACGCTTCTTCATGGTGTGTCCTCATGTTGTTTATGAAGACCCGACTAACATCGGAGTGTGTTAATCAACGGGGAGCGGCAGGGGGGATATACAGATATCGCTGTTACGAGAGGCTCGCAGCCTGATGCCGCCATGATTTGCCGTGAGTATGACCTGTTATCGAGAAAAAGGGCGTGCGCCGGGTTGAACAACGCTTCGGCGTTGGCCCGCAGGGTGAGGCCTTTGGGCCGAATAATCGAACGGAGTTCGATGGAGAGTCCATACCTCAGAAAGCAAAAAACCCGCCATAGGCGGGTTCTTCTAAATAGGGCGACCGGACTCGGACAACCGGCGCGTGCGCCGGGTTGAACAACGCTTTGGCGTTGGCCCGCAGGGTGAGGCCTTTGGGCCGAATAATCGAACGGAGTTCGATGGAGAGTCCGTACCTCAGAAAGCAAAAACCCAGCCATAGGCTGGGTTCTCTAAATATGGTGCCCGGACTCGGAA
>Ga0105251_10000280_pt1 | contig 51407 bp, 53 predicted proteins | sample KBSS64metaG_FD_80424 | JGI IMG/M metagenome (GOLD analysis project Ga0105251, IMG submission 80424) | Switchgrass rhizosphere microbial communities from Kellogg Biological Station, Michigan, USA - KBS S6-4 metaG | ecosystem: Host-associated > Plants > Roots > Rhizosphere > Soil | place...
GACGCTGAACGATCGCGACAGCACCATGATCATCATTTCGCACGACCGTCACTTCCTGAACATGGTCTGTACGCACATGGCGGATCTGGACTACGGCGAGCTGCGCGTTTACCCGGGCAACTACGACGAATACATGACCGCGGCAACCCAGGCCCGTGAGCGCCTGCTGGCCGATAACGCCAAGAAAAAAGCCCAGATAGCGGATCTGCAGTCCTTCGTCAGCCGCTTCAGCGCTAACGCTTCTAAATCGCGTCAGGCTACCTCTCGCGCTCGTCAGATTGATAAGATCAAGCTCGACGAAGTGAAAGCCTCCAGCCGTCAAAACCCGTTCATCCGCTTCGAGCAGGACAAGAAGCTGTTCCGTAACGCGCTGGAAGTGGAAGCACTCTCTAAAGGCTTCGAAAACGGCCCGCTGTTTAAAAACTTCAACCTGCTGCTGGAAGTGGGCGAAAAGATTGCCATTCTGGGTGCGAACGGCGTGGGTAAATCCACCATGCTGAAAACCCTGGTCGGTGAACTGCAGCCGGATAACGGCACGGTGAAGTGGTCTGAAAACGCGCAGATTGGCTACTACGCGCAGGATCACGAATACGAGTTCGAAAACGATTTGACCGTCTTCGACTGGATGAGCCAGTGGAAGCAGGAAGGCGACGACGAGCAGGCGGTGCGCAGCATCCTGGGTCGGTTGCTGTTTAGCCAGGACGACATCAAGAAGCCAGCCAAAGTGCTTTCCGGTGGTGAAAAAGGCCGCATGCTGTTCGGCAAGCTGATGATGGAAAAACCAAACATCCTGGTCATGGACGAACCCACCAACCACCTGGATATGGAATCTATCGAGTCGCTGAACATGGCGCTGGAAATGTATCAGGGCACGCTGATTTTCGTGTCTCACGACCGTGAGTTCGTTAGCTCACTGGCAACCCGCGTGATCGAAATTACGCCAGAGCGCGTGGTGGACTTCACCGGTAACTACGAAGATTATCTGCGTAGCAAAGGTATCGATAACTAAAATAATTCCCTCTCACCCTACCCCTCTCCCCATAGGAGAGAGGGGACTGCTCAATGCGGTTTTCACCCTCGCCCCTGTGGGGAGAGGGCCTGGGTGAGGGGTTATTACATCACCCATTCACCCCCTTCAACACCATTCACCAGCAGCTTACGTTTGTCCTCCGCGGGTAACGACACCTTCAGCGTTTTCCACGCCGGACGATAATCTCCGCGCGCGTTGACCTTCAGGTTGACGGTTGTCCCATCGCACACCATCTCCCACTCGACCCACAGCGCATTGCCATTCTGGTAGCCCCAGCTTTCGCCATCGTCTTCAAACAGCAGGCTGCTTGTCGTGCCCACGCCTTTCACCGGGAACAGCTTCAGTTCACGGGTATCGTCTTTTTCAGCGCTCACATGCCGAATGCGTTCGCTGAGCGGCAAACCTGCCCCCGCGCGTACCAGCAGCGGCAGTTTTTCCAGCGGCGCATCGCGGGTAATCCACTGGCCGCCGGAGAACCATTCGTGCGTGTAAAAATCGTACCAGCCGGTTTCGTTATCCGGCAGCCAGACGGCGCGTTCACGCTGCCCGGCTTCGACGACGCTTGCGACCAGCACATCGCGGCCCAGCAGGAAGTCGTCGCACTCTTCAAAGGTTTGAGCATCGTGCTCGTGGTCGAGGAAGGTTGGGCGCAGCATTGGTTCATCATCGGCATGCGCCTGCCAGAGCAGGGTGTAGAGGTAGGGCAGCAGGCGGTAGCGCAGCTCAATGGCGCTACGGATAGCCGGGGTAACGCCCGGATACATCCACGGCTCATTTACCGTGTGGTCATCATTCCACGAGTGGATGGTAAAGCGCGGGTGCATCACGCCGTTTTGTACCCAGCGGACGAACAGCTCGGCGTCCGGCTTATCGCCGGAGAAACCGCCGACGTCATGTCCGACGTTGAACAGCCCGGAGAAACTCATTCCCAGCCCCATGCGGGTGTTAAAGCGCAGGGTATCCCAGCTGGTGCGGTTATCGCCGCTCCAGGTCTGCACGTAACGCTGCATCCCGGCGCAGCCGGAACGAGAGATCAGATACGGGCGTTTCTCCGGCGCAAAACGCTGCTGCGCTTCCAGCGAGGCGCGCATCATCAGGAGCGGCATCACCGGGCGGATATGCTTGATGGCGATCTCCTGGCCAAAACCGTGGCAGCGCGCTTCGCCGTCCCACACTTCAAACTCGTTGTTGTCGTTCCAGGTGGAGTCGATACCCATTTCCAGCAGCTGCGTGGTGACGCCGTCCTGCCACCACTGGACGGTCTGCGGGTTGGTAAAGTCGAGATTAGAGCCTTCGTCATCCCAGAAGCTGGAGCGTTCCGGTGCATTCGTTTCTGAATCACGGATGAACAGGCCTCTTTCCGCCACTTCGTTGTAGCGCGGGTGATCCTGCAACAGGCACGGCTTGATGTTGGCGGCAAGCCGCAGGCCCGCGTCGTGGAATGCCTGGCTCATCACCTTCGGCTGCGGCACTTTGTCGTCGTTCCAGTTAAAGACGTAGCGCTTGCCGTTGATTGAGGTATAGCCAGACGAGAGCTGAAACGAGTCGCACGGAATAGCGTGCTCTTCACACAGGCGGATAAAGTTGATCAGCTGGTTCTGCGCGTCCGGTGCGTCGGTGTAGTGCATGGTTGACCCGCTGTAGCCCAGGCTCCATTTAGGCCCGAACAGCGTTTTGCCGGTCAGACGGACAAAGGCTTTGGTGACGTCCAGCGCGCGCTTGCCGGTAAACATGTAGTAGTCAATATCACCCGCTTCGGCCTGCCAGCGGCGATAGGCGGTGTGATAGTTGTCGATTTCGTTACCCAGATCCAGCCAGCAGCTGCTCAGGTTGTCGTAGAACAGGCCGTAGCTCACGTCATCGCGACGGGTGAGGGTAAAGGGAATGTGCTTATACAGCGGGTCCGTGCTGACCGCGTTATAGCCCATCGCATCCAGGTTGCGCATCTCGTAGCGGTTGCCGTTTCGCTGCAGGTTGCCCGCTTTTTCACCCAGACCATAGAACCGCTCGTCCTTGCGGCGGCTCAGATAGTGCGCCACGCCGTCGCCGTGAGCGTTCAGCAGATACGCGCTGGTTGGACGATCATTGACCAACGGCTGCCATGCTCCGGCGTCGTTGCGGTAGCTCCATTCCAGCCACAGCGGCTGGTGTACGGTCACGCGCAGGTTTTCCGTTTCCACCATTAGCACACCATCACGCTGCGTCAGCGTCCAGGCCGGGCAGGTGAAACCGCTGAGATCGTCGCGAGGGCGACCTTCCCACGGCACGTCTTTCTCGGGGGCAGTGCTCCAGGTACGGTCCAGCGCCAGCTCACCTTTACGCTTAATCAGCACGCGGAACAGATTCTCTTCCAGCACATACAGACACAGACGGTGCTGATTATCGACCAACAGTTCAAGATGGTTCGCCGACTGCTTATCTACGGTCCAGTTTTTCAGGGTTTTCATATGCAATACATCCACTATCAGGCGCGCTTGGCGCGACGTTCAGCAATAAATGCCACCAGGAAAATAGCGCCAATCAGGTCAAAGAAACCCATGGCAATGAAGAGCGGGTTAAAGCCAATTTTGTCGGCGGTAACACCAATTAAAAGGGAGAACAGGAAGCTGGCGATCCACGCCGCCGAGCCGCGCATACCGTTGACGGTGGCCATCTGGCCTTTATCGAACGACTCAACCACTAGGGCGCTGAGCATGCAGGAGATAATCTGGTGTCCGAATCCGCCGATGGAGATCAGCACGATGGTAATGTACGGATCGCGGGTGATGGCGACGATACCCAATGAGATCATCAGGAACGCGCCGGTGACGGAGCTGGCGACGACCGAGTTCACGCGGGAACAGCCAAACCAGCGGGTATACAGCCGAGTGAGGTAGCCGCTCGCCACGCTGCCGAGGTCAGCGGCGAGGAACGGCAGCCAGGCAAACATTGCAATTTGCTTCAAATCCATGCCGTGCTCCTTGGCGAGATACAGCGGCACCCAGAAGCTCAGCACGGCCCAGGCCGGTTCCGCCATAAAGGCTGGGATGGCGATACCGTAGAAGCGTTTATTCTTCGAGACCGTTTTCAGCGCAGCCAGGAACGGCAGCTTGACCGCAGGCGGCTCGTTATCCTGCTTGATAAACGCCAGTTCATCTTTACCCAGGTTCGGGTGCTGCTCGGGGTTGTGGTAGAACGCCCACCACAAAACCACCCAAACCAGCGCCAGCACGCCGGTAAACATAAAGGCACCCTGCCAGCCGAACGACGCGTGCGCGAAGTAGATGATCGGCGGAGCCAACATTGCGCCAATCGAGAAGCCCACGCCTGCCCAACCGGCCGCGACGGGACGTTCTGATTTCGGGAACCACTCGCCAATGGTTTTGGCGTTTGCTGGCGTGGCAGCCGCTTCTGAAGCCCCCATAAAGAAGCGCAGGATGGCAAGGTGCAGCCAGCTTCCGGCGCCCGCGTGGAAAATACACATCATTGCCCAGAGGATGGCGCAGACCATAAAGCCAATCTTCAGCCCAATGACGTCAATCAGCCAGCCGCACAGGGGCTGGAAAAGGGTGTAGGCGATCTGGAATGCACCGACGATCCAGGAGTATTGCTCGGTGGTGATCCCAAGACTCTCTTTCAGCTCCGGCGCGAGGATACCTAATGAGTTACGGGTGATGTAGTTAACGGTCACGCCAAGTAAAAACAGTACCAGTACGTACCAGCGCAGGTTTTTAACGACGCGACGGGTTTTGCTTGTCGCAACGGTGTTATTGATGTCCTGACTCATTTTACTCTCCACAAGACGGACGGTAGGGGACGTAGGTTCAGGTGTCACACAGATTTTTATGGCTTTGATTGTTATCTGTTTTAATGCTTGAAGTTGCTATACAACTAGTATGGAAGCTGTGTGACAAGTTCACCTTAAGGGAGAATGTGGAAGGGCAATAGTGGATTTTGTGCAAAGTTTCTCATAACTGATGTTAATCATTTGGCATTATGTCTGATGCACCAGTTATCACTTGATTCAAGCGCTATGAAAACTTTGTCATTTTGCAAGTGGAGCCAGATCACAAAATGGATAAAAGGCTAAAAATCACGGAAATTGCTGTCCGTACCCAGCTTTCTATCAGTACCGTTTCACGCGTGCTGGCAGGGAAGGCGAACACCAGTGAAAAAGCGCGTGCAAAGGTACTGGCGTGCGCGCGGGAACTGGGCGTGATGGACGGCATGGCAGCAGGGCGTTTGCTGCTAAACAGCCTGATGGGATTTGCGCCGCAAAGGGCGTTTGACGAGCGGTCCGACATCTTTTACTACCGCGTGATCCAGAGCGTGAGTAAGGGGCTGGCATCGCACGAGGTTCGGCTACGCTACTGCGCGCTGGAAGAGAATGACAGCGACGCCCAGCTGTTTCTGGCGAGGATGAACGAGGCAGATACCCAGGCGGCAATTCTGCTGGGTATCGACGATCCCCACATACACGATCTGGCTGTCGATGTGGGTAAACCCTGCATGTTGATCAACTGCCGTGACCGCCGCATGCGCCTGCCTGCGGTCGCGCCCGATCACCGCGCCATTGGGGAACGGGCGGCGGAATATCTGTTTGAAATGGGGCATCGTGAGGTGATGAACGTGCTCTGCCTGCGACGCTATACCATGGAGCTGCGCCTGTCGGGGATCCGTGATGCGTGGCGCTCGCACAACCTGACGTGCAACGATCGGCGCGATGTGCTGGTGGTGCCAAGCTTTAGCGCCCGCGAAACGGAGCACCTGGTCAGCGCCTGGCTAAGCCAGCAGCAGGGGAAAGACTTACCCACTGCATTTCTGGTTGGCGGCGATTTTATGGCGGCGGGAACGATCGCCGCATTACACAAGCACGGGCTGCGCGTTCCGCAGGATGTATCGGTGATGAGTATCGATGGATTTAATCTGGCGGCGATTCAGGATGTGCCGTTAACGGCGGTGCATGTTCCGCGCGATGAGCTGGGTACCGAAGCGGTACATATGCTCCAGCAGCGGCTGATGCGTCCGGATGCACCGGTGGGGACGCTGTTGCTGAACGGCACCTTGACCGTGCGAGAGGCTGTACGGCGGATACGTCAGGGGAAACGACGCACCGCCGTGGAGAAGGAGGGGCTATATGACAGTTAAACCATGCCCAGCGCGCGTTTACCGTGGATGTTCAAATCGTCCAGGGTAAAGCGATCCTCCCAGGTCTTTTCATAATCTTCACGCGGGAAATCGCCCGGTGATGCACCTGTTTCCAGCGCCGTTTTGACTTTTTTTGCATAGGCGAGGTTCTTCTCGCACATCGGTGCTGCAGGAATGTACATCACGTTGCCCCAGCCCTGCTGATCTTCAACGGGGGCGACGGAGTGGATCACATCGCAGTGCCACCACACGGAATCGCCCGCCTCCAGCGCAGGAATGCTGGTTAACGCTTCAATTAATAGCGGGTGCCATTTTTCGGAAATAGGCAGTACGCGGCCTGGCGCTACGCCGCAGAGTTCGTCTTCCGGCACATCATCCAGCAGCGGGCGCAGTAGGATGTAGGCCATTGCTTCAGGAATCGGCACCACGTGCAGCAGCCCCTGGCCTGGGATCATATCCGACAGCGCCGTCCAGCCCTGGAAAGTGCGGAACACGGAGCATTTTGTGGTGTTATCCACGGTGTACTCTTCCACTTCGGTGCGGTGTGCGGCGTTCCAGGGATCGTATTTGTCCACATTGCCGTCAAAAACGCGTGCGAAGACCTGCTGGTAGGCCGGCAGCAACCAACGTTCCAGCGCGCCGGAGTCAGTATGGGCGCCTAATCCTTTCGATGTGGTGCCTGGCGGACGGCGGCGAATACGATCCGGATAAATGACGCTGACGTCCGGATCAAACCACTGTTTGCCGTTGCTTTCGAACGTCCACAAACGGTTGAGGAACGATTGTACCTGGGCCATTTCTTCGCTCTGACGCGCCTGCATTTGCGCCTGTGACCAGTAGATCGGGTAAATCTCCGGGCGAGAGGCTGTCAGGGTTCCGAAGAAGTTATCGCCCGGGCCTTTATAGACCTCATCGAACCGGTTGAGATCGAGGTAGTCGAGCATTGAGTTATCCCACGCCAGCGCCTGCTCGCGGGGGAAGTGGCCTTTAATTACCGCGCAGCCACGGCGTTTAACGGCTTCACGTTGCTCAGCGGTGAGGGTCGCATTTTTGACATCGGCAAACGGGATCGTGGGCCAGACGTCAGCACCCTTATTTTTCAGCGCGTTAATTTCTGCCACGCGGGTAGCGATTTTATCGCTGAGCTTATTAAACACCGCCTGAACGTCACCGATCTGGGCACGTAACTCACGCTTCATCTGACGGATTGCCGCTTTGTGGTCCGCTGGCAACATTTCACTGGTAAACGTCATAACTGCCTCGCATCTTTCATTCGAAAGTAAAAGTGTCTACAAGTGATACTTTAAGTTAAAAATAAGTTAATGCAAGTTTAAAAGCTTGACGGGCAGCACAGGATGGAAAAAGAGTGACGTGCCGGAGCGCAAGTGCCGGCACGGAAGGGATTAGGCGTCGAACGGCGAGTGGGCGTCGAGCACGGCCTGAATGACATTCAGGGCGCCCTGATGGTTATTATCATCGGTGCTATAGCGGGAGATCGTTTTGATCGGTTCTGCCGCATTGCCCATGGCAAAAGAATATTTTACCAGCTTCAGCATTTCGGCATCGTTGCCGCTGTCACCAATGGCGACGCACTCCTGCGGGGAAATCTTCCAGCGTTTTAGCAGTCGGCTAATACCGTTGGCCTTGTGCAGGCCGGGGATAATCAAATCGACAAAGCCAAAACCGCTGGTGACCGGCTTCATAATGCCGTCGAGAGAGACGTGCAGCTTATCAATCAGGTTCGGGATGTCGCTGTCCGGCAGGTTCAGGGAGAACTTGAACAGAACGTCGTCAATGTCACGGTAGTCGCTGATGCGCTTTAAGCGGTGATAGTGCTTCGACATCAGCTTCACGAACGCTTCCGGGGCAGTATCGCTGACGTAAGCACTTTCCAGCCCGCAGGCGACAAAATTCAGACCTTTGTCTTTCAGCAGTTCGCCAATGACGATTTGGGACTCATGACGGGTCAATTCGCCGTGGAAAATCTGTTCGCCGTGATCGAAGACCAGCGCGCCGTTTTCTGCGACGAAGGAGATTTGCTCTTTCAGCTCCGGGAAGAAGGAGATGAGCTGGTAATACTGGTTGCCGCTGGCGACAACGAATTCAATATTACGGGCGTTAAGCTGTTCAAACTGCGCCTGAAAGCGATCTCTGTCGTACTGCTTGGCATCATCAAGGAAAGTTCCGTCCATATCGGTGACGATAACTTTAACGGTCATACATTGCGCTCCTGAATATTACTGCGACCAGCAACATTCTAATAACAAGGTGACGGGGAGCACAAATTTAATTTCATTCGAAAGTAAAAACAACACGGCAACCGAGGTTGCCGTGTTGAGTGTCTGTGCCCTCTCCCTGTAGGAGAGGGGATAGGGCGCTAAAGAGTATGCTCCGTACGCGCAATAATATCGTCCTGCGCATCCGGCGACAGGGCGGTAAAGAACGCCGAGTAGCCCGCTACGCGCACGACCAGGTCACGATACTGGTCAGGGTGTTTCTTCGCTTCCAGCAGCGTTTCACGTGACACAATGTTGTACTGAATGTGCCAGCCCTTATGCACTTCAAAGAAGGTCCGCAGCAGCACCATCAGCTTCTGGCGATCGATGTCGTTTTCCAGCGTCGACGGGTTCAGCTTTTGGTCCAACAGCACGCCGCCGAGAATCGCTTCCGTCGGCAGTTTCCCTACGGAGCCGATAACGGCGGTAGGGCCGAGGTGATCGGTACCGGAGGCCGGACTTGCGCCTTCCGCCAGCGGGGTGTGCGCTTTACGTCCGTCCGGCGTTGCCATCGTTGCCGCACCGAACGGCACGTTAGCAGAGATAGATGACGTCCCGGCGTAATAGTTGCCGCCGATCGGACCACGACCGTAGCGCGGGTTGTGGTACTGCTTCAGTTCGGCAATGTAGGTTTCGTAGGCACGGGCCAGCAGCAAATCCACGCTGTCGTCGTCGTTACCGTACTTCGGCGCACCGTTGATCAGACGCTGGCGCAGCTGCTCGTGGGTCAGTCCTTCGTAGTCGTCCGCCAGCGCGGCCGCCAGCTGCTGCTGACCAATCGTACCCTGGTCAAATACCAGCTTCTTCACGGCGGCCAGGCTGTTGCCGAGGTTGGCGATGCCTACCTGCAGGCCAGACACCCAGTCATACTTCGCGCCACCCTGCTTAATGCTTTTCGCGCGTTCGATGCAGTCATCCACCAGCGCGGAGCAGAGAATATCGTGCACGTTCTCTTCCAGCATGGTGTCTACGACGTACTCAATTTCGATGGATTTGCGGGTGTAGTAACGGATCTGGGTATCCCAGGCCGCCATCATTTCCTCAAAGTTATCGAAGTTACCGGCAGACAGGGCTTTCTCCTGCGGCAGGAACACCTTGCCACTGGTGGCATCACGACCGCCTTCCATTGCCCCCAGCATCACGCGGGCGAAGTTAATAAAGCTCATGCCGGTACAGCGATAACCCCATTTACCGCCGACGGCGGTTTCGATGCAGCCGATCGCCGCGTAGTCGTAGGCATCGTCTTTCTCGACGCCAAGCTTGATGAATTCCGGGATCACGATTTCATCATTGTTGAAGGCGGGCATACCGAAGCCGCAGCGGATCACCTGGACGCAGGCGTCGAGGAAGTCGTTGCTCATGCCCGCGTGGTAACGCACGCTCAGGTTCGGCTGGGTTGAGCGCAAGCGACCGCAGGACTCCAGAATCGCATAAGAGAGCGGGTTGACTGCATCCATCGGCTCACCGTTAACCAGCGTCTGACCGCCGATGGTGACGTTCTGATACAGCGGGCTGCCGGCAGAGGCTTTTGAGTGCGAGCCGGAGCGAAGTTTGTTCACTTCCAGCAGCTTCAGCCAGCAGCTGTGCAGCAGCTCAATGGCGTGTTCGCGGTCGAGGCTCTGGTTCAGCTCTACGTCGCGGCGGTAATACGGATAGAGGTACTGGTCCATACGGGCGAAGGAGACGGAGTGGCCGTTGGACTCAATCTGCAGGATCAGCTGGATGAAGTAGCACAGCTGCAACGCTTGCCAGAAGGTTTTCGGCGGCTCGTGGGCGATAACGTCACAGTTTTCCGCCATTGCGAGCAGCTCGTCGCGGCGGATTTCGCGAGTTTCGGTAGAGGCCATTTCACGCGCCAGCGCGGCGAACCGCTCAATGTGCAGACTGACGGCTTCCAGCACGATGTCAATCGCTTTCAGGAACTGATCGCCGTGCAGATCGTCAAGGCAGGTCAGGTTGATGCGGGAGCGGCGCTCATCCACTTTGTGACGCATGCCATCGAGGCCTTTTTCCAGCACCAGCGGGAAGTTAACCGCCAGGTGTGCATCCCCAGAGGTCATGTTGCCTTCGGCTTTGATAATGCCGGTTTCAAGCAGGCCTTTCTGCTCGTCGGTAAACATGCCGTAGCAGCGATCCTGCACCGTCTGGCCGCGCCACCATGGGCAAATGTCATGCAGAACACGTTTGTTTTCTTCGCTTACCGCAAAGCCTGCGCCCGGGCGGTCAGCCAGATCGTCGATCTCTTTCTCAATCCAGGAGACGGTATATTCCGGGAAGATTGGCGCGGCGCGTACTTCACTCGCCTGGTTACCGATGATTAGCTCATCGTGTTTAATCCAGATGGTACGCTGCGCCAGGTGGTGCGCCAGCGCCAGGGCACGACGCACCGGGATCGGTTTGTCCATGTGCTGCTGGTACATTTCGGTGTAGTGTTGTGCGCGTTCGGTACAAACCGGTGGCTTAACGATATGCACCAGCGCCATTTTGTGCGCTTTAATGCGCTCGCTCAGGGTGTTGAGATTCAGTGTCGTCATGATGTTATCCTCGTAAGGTCGCGGTTAACCCTTTCTGGCAGGCATACTGCTGGGCAAAATCCAGCAGCGCCGGGTTATCCAGCGGTTTATCAGGGGCAGAGTAAGGTTGACCGAGCAGGGTATATTTGTTCATGCCCAGCGTGTGATACGGCAGAAAATGAATATCGTGGACGTTGAGCTCATCGGCCGCGAAATTGGTGATGGCGGTGACGGAGGCTTCATCAGCGTTAAAACCCTGGATTAGCGGTACGCGAATGGTGATCGTCTTTCCAGCGGCAGCAAGACGTTTCAGATTTTCCAGGATGCGTTTTGTCGAGCCGTCCGTCCACTGTTTGAAAACGTCGCCATCGATGTGCTTCAGGTCGGCCAGGAACAGATCGACATAGGGCAATGATGGCTCTATGTAGTGCCACGGCACGTGAAGACAGGTTTCGACGGCGGTGTGAATACCGTGCTCATGGCTGGTTTTAAACAACGCATGCGCAAGCTCTGGGTTCATAAACGGCTCGCCGCCTGACAGCGTGATTCCACCGCCGCTGCGGTCATAAAAGGGTTTATCACGCAGTACGGTCGCCATGATCTCCGTGACCTGTTGTGCTTCACCGCACACGGTCAGTGCCTGGGTCGGGCAGCATTCGGTAAGGGCGTCGAGGATATCTTCATTCAGTTTTTCGCGGTGAATAATCAGCCCATTCAGCGCACGATCAATGCACCCCGGCGCGGCGTGCTGGCACAGATCGCAGCCTTCCAGACACAAACGTGCATCAAACAGTACATCTCGTGTACGGGAGCGGCTTTCCGGGTTCTGGCACCAGCGGCAGCCTAACGAGCATCCTTTCAGGAAAACAACGGTACGGATACCGGGGCCATCATGAGTAGAGTAACGCTGAATATTGAAGATCATTTTTTCACCTCCACCTTGCATATGAAGATTAAATTACTTTCGAATGAAAGTTATCTTGATGCAGGTCAACTCTTGAGCAGGTTTTGCCGTGATAGGGTAAGTGCAGGCTAATTTTGAGGGTTACATCATGGAACTTTATCTCGACACATCCGACGTTGCGGCAGTCAAAAAACTGGCGCGCATCTTCCCACTGGCGGGGGTGACAACTAACCCAAGCATCGTGGCGGCAGGGAAAACGCCGCTGGACGTCCTGCTGCCTGAGCTGCATGACGCGCTGGGCGGTAAAGGCCGTCTGTTTGCTCAGGTGATGGCCACTACCGCTGAAGGGATGGTGGAAGACGCGCGTAAATTGCGCAGCATTATTAATGACCTGGTCGTGAAGGTGCCGGTGACTGCAGAAGGGCTGGCCGCTATCAAGATGTTGAAAGCGGAAGGGATCCCAACGCTCGGGACGGCGGTCTATGGCGCGGCTCAGGGGATGCTGTCCGCGCTGGCGGGGGCCGAGTATGTTGCACCTTATGTTAACCGCCTGGACGCCCAGGGCGGAGACGGGATCCAGACGGTGGTCGAACTGCAGCAGCTGCTGACGCTGCATGCACCGCAGTCAAAAGTGCTGGCCGCTAGCTTTAAAACGCCGCGTCAGGCACTGGATTGCCTGCTGGCTGGCTGTGAGTCTATCACGCTGCCGCTGGATGTGGCGCAGCAGTTTATTGCGTCGCCTGCGGTAGATGCGGCGATCGTGAAGTTTGAACAGGACTGGCAGGGCGCGTTTGGACGAACGTCTATCTGACGGGTGCGGCTACGATTTTCGCCCTCTCCCTGTGGGAGAGGGCCGGGGTGAGGGCATCAGGCCGCAACAGGCTTTAACCTCCGCACACCTCGCACGTCGGGTTGCGCATCAGCTTCATCTCGCGGAACTGGCAGGTCATCGCGTCATACATCACGATTTTCCCTGCCGCAGGCGTGCCGTATTGGGTCAGCACCTTGATCGCTTCCATCGCCTGTAGCGAGCCAATCACGCCCACTAAAGGTGCCATCACACCCGCCTCTACGCAGGTCAACGCGTTTTCGCCAAAAAGACGGCTCAGGCAGCGGTAGCAGGGTTCGCCCTCAGCGTAGGTAAAGACGCTAATTTGCCCCTCCATGCGGATCGCCGCGCCGGACACCAGCGGGGTGGTATGGGCAAAACAGCCTGCATTCAGCTGGTTGCGAATGGCGACGTTATCGGTGCAGTCCAGCACCAGATCATGTTGGGCAACCTGCGCAAACAGCGCGTCGTCATCCAGCATGGCGTCAATCAGGGTGAACTGAACGTTGGGATTAATGCGCGCGAGCGCCGCGCGGGCAGACTCTACTTTCGGCTGGCCGATTGCGGCGTCGCTGTGCAGCGTTTGTCGTTGCAGGTTTGACACCGACACGGTGTCAAAATCAAGCAACGTCATGCTGCCCACACCCGCAGCCGCCAGGTATTGTGCATCAGCACAGCCCAGACCGCCGAGACCCACGACCAACACGCGCGCGGCTTTTAGCGCTTCCTGACCGTCGAAGTCGAAACCGCGCAGCACAATCTGGCGGTTATAGCGCATCATCTCCTGGTCGCTCAGCTCCACCGCCATCTTAGCCTCCGAACAGGTGATTAAAGCTTTCCACTTCAACCCATTCGCCCGCTTCTACATTGCCGCGCTCACGCTCCAGCACGATAAAGCAGTTGCCCTGGCTGAAGGAGCTGAAAATGTGCGAGCCCTGGTGGCCGGTGGTGCTCACTTCAAGGCTGCCGTCGGCCTTGCGCGCCAGAATGCCGCGCTGGAAATCAAGACGACCCGGGGATTTTTTCAGACGCGTTGCTGCGCGAACGCGCTGGCGCATCGGCAGCGGGCTGGCGCTGTTGCCTGATAGCTTCGCCAGCAGCGGCAGTACCAACTGGTAGAAGGTGAGCGCAGCGGAAACCGGGTTACCCGGCAGGCCACAGAACCAGCTGTGTTCCAGCTTGCCAAAGGCGAACGGCTTGCCCGGCTTGATGGCCAGCTTCCAGAAACCGATTTCACCCAGCTCGTCCAGCATAGTTTTGGTGTAATCCGCTTCGCCAACGGACACGCCGCCTGAGCTGATGACGACATCGGCGGATTTATCCGCGTCGATAAACGCGGCGCGCAGTTTTTCCGGGTCATCCGGGATAATGCCCAGGTTAATGACCTCACAGCCCAGCTGCTCCAGCATCAGGTGGACAGCCAGGCGGTTGGTATCGTAAATCTGTCCTTCGCCCAGCGGCTGGCCTGGAAGCTGCAGCTCGTCACCGGTGGAAAAAACGGCAACGCGCACTTTGCGGATGACGTCGATTTCAGCGATGCCAAGCGAGGCCAGAACCGGCAGTTCCGCTACCGTCAGCTTCTGCCCGGCGGCAAAGACTGTCGCACCCAGCGTGATATCTTCGCCGGCACGGCGGATGTTTTGACCCGCTTTGACGCTGGCGGTAAAACGCACGCCGGTGTCAGTTTGCTCAGTCTCTTCCTGCATCACCACGGCATCGCAGCCCGCTGGCACGGGCGCACCGGTCATGATGCGCACGCAGGTCCCAGCAGGCCATACGCCGTTAAACGGCTGACCCGCAAAGGCTTTTCCCGCCACCGGCAGCGCCTGGCCTGTCTGGATATCCGCCAGGCGTACTGCATAACCGTCCATTGCGGAATTATCGAACCCGGGCACGTTAAGCGGGGAGACGATATTGCGCGCGACAATACGCCCAAAACAGCGCGCTAACGGCAGCGTTTCGACGTCCTGCAGTGGGGTAATGCGATCCAGCATCTGCGTGAGCGCAGTCTCAAGCGGCATCAGTCCGGCGGTAAAATCCATGGGTGGCTCCTGCACAGTAACAACGAAAGCGTCCATTATGGCAGAAAAGTGCCACTAACTGTATGACCCGATAGGCGTACTCTTTACATCGCAGTTGCGTCTTTCTATATTCAAAAATCATCTGAAGTTTCATCGACGATAATGATATTTATAGAAAAAGCGGCCAGTCCGGTTAACAGGTGATGTGAAATGGTCAATGCGGTTATCGCAATTCATGGGGGCGCCGGGGCAATCACCCGCGCAAAACTCAGTCCCGAGCAGGAAAAACGCTATATCGACGCGCTTTATGCGATTGTCGAAACCGGCCAACGGATGCTGGAAGCGGGTGAAAGCGCGCTGGATGTGGTCACCGAGGCGGTGCGCCTGCTGGAAGAGTGTCCGCTGTTTAATGCCGGGATCGGCTCCGTATTTACGCGCGATGAAACGCACGAGCTGGACGCCTGCGTAATGGATGGCATCTCCCTGAAAGCGGGGGCGGTCGCGGGCGTGAGCCATCTGCGTAATCCTGTTTTGGCCGCGCGTCTGGTGATGGACGAGAGTCCCCATGTGTTGATGACGGGAGCCGGGGCGGAGCGATTCGCCTTTGAACACGGCATGGAGGCGGTTTCGCCGGATCTGTTCTCGACGCCTGAGCGTTTTCAGCAACTGCTCGACGCCCGTTCGACGGGGGTGACGCAGCTCGATCACGCGGCACCGTTGGATGAAAGTACCAAAATGGGCACGGTCGGAGCGGTTGCGCTCGATAAAGCCGGTAATCTGGCGGCCGCGACCTCGACAGGCGGCATGACCAACAAGCTGCCGGGACGCGTGGGCGATAGCCCTCTCCCGGGGGCGGGATGCTACGCCAATAACGCCACGGCGGCGGTCTCTTGTACCGGAACCGGCGAAGTTTTTATTCGTACCCTCGCGGCATACGACATTACCGCGCTGATGGATTACGGCGGATTAAGCCTGAGCGAGGCCTGCGAGCGCGTGGTGATGGAAAAACTGCCTGCGCTCGGCGGCGTTGGCGGGCTAATCGCGGTGGATCATGAGGGGAACGTGGCCTTGCCGTTCAACAGTGAAGGCATGTACCGTGCCTGGGGTTATGCGGGTGATGAGCCCAGTACGGGGATTTACCGTGAATAAGGGGGCAACACGTGCCGCACAGTGACGATCTGGACAACCGCGAGGTGCTGGCTGTCCATCAACTGACTATTGCGTTTCAGGACGAGCGGCAGTTCATCCCCGCAGGACAGAATTTATCGTTTTCACTCCATCGCGGCGAAACGCTGGCGATTGTTGGCGAGTCTGGCTCCGGGAAGTCGGTGACCGCGCTGGCGTTAATGCGTTTGCTTGAGCAGACGGGGGGGCAGGTCACCAGCGACAAACTGCTGCTGCGCCGCCGTAACCATCAGGTGATCGATTTAACCGAACTTAGCGCCTCGCAGATGCAGGGCGTGCGCGGGGCGGATATCGCCATGATCTTCCAGGAGCCGATGACCTCGCTGAACCCGGTCTTTCCGGTGGGGGAGCAGATTGCAGAGTCCATCCGCTTGCACCAGGGGCTGAGCGGTGAAAATGCGCTTCTGGAAGCAAAAAGGATGCTGGAGCTGGTGCGTATTCCGGAGGCGCAGACCATTCTGGCGCGCTATCCGCACCAGCTTTCCGGCGGCATGCGACAGCGCGTGATGATTGCAATGGCGCTGTCGTGTCGCCCGGCAGTGCTGATTGCCGATGAACCGACAACCGCGCTGGATGTGACGATTCAGGCGCAGATCCTACAGCTGATCAAAGTGCTGCAGCAGGAAATGGAGATGGGGGTGATTTTTATCACCCACGATATGGGCGTAGTGGCGGATATTGCCGATCGCGTGCTGGTGATGCATCAGGGCAATGCCGTGGAAACCGGCAGCGTGGAGCAAATTTTTCATGCGCCTGTTCACCCCTATACCAAAGCCTTGCTGGCGGCCGTGCCGCGTCTTGGTGCGATGAATGGCTGCGATTTACCGCGCCGTTTTCCGCTGTTCTCGCCCGGAGAGCCGGGTCGTCAGGAGGCGGAAACCGAGCAAGATACGGTGGTACCGGGCAAGCCGATTCTGGAAGTTCGAAATCTGGTGACCCGCTTCCCCCTGCGCAGCGGGTTGTTTAACCGCGTGAAGCGCGAGGTGTATGCGGTGGAGAACGTCAGCTTTGATTTATGGCCCGGCGAAACGCTGGCGCTGGTGGGGGAGTCCGGTTGCGGAAAATCCACCACCGGGCGGGCGTTGCTGCGGCTGGTGGAGCATTCGGAAGGCAGCATTACCTTTAACGGCGAGCGCATCGATACGCTGTCTGACCGCCAGCTGCAGGCGGTGCGGCGGGATATTCAGTTTATTTTTCAGGACCCTTATGCCTCTCTCGATCCGCGGCATACGGTGGGGTATTCGATCATGGAGCCGCTGCGCGTGCATAACCTGCTCGACGGTGATGCGGCGCAGCGTCGCGTCGCCTGGCTGCTGGAACGCGTAGGTCTGAAGCCGGAGCATGCGTGGCGATATCCGCACGAGTTTTCAGGCGGTCAGCGGCAGCGGATTTGCATTGCCCGCGCGCTGGCGCTGAACCCGAAAGTGGTGATTGCGGATGAATCCGTCTCGGCGCTGGACGTTTCTATCCGCGCGCAAATCATCAATTTATTGCTCGATTTACAGCGGGACATGGGGCTTGCGTTTCTGTTTATCTCACACGATATGGCCGTGGTTGAGCGCATCAGCCACCGCGTCGCGGTGATGTATATGGGGCAAATTGTTGAGATTGGCCCACGGCGAGCGGTGTTTGAAAACCCGCAGCACCCGTATACCCGCAAGCTGATGTCCGCGGTACCGGTCGCCGATCCTGCGCATCGCCACGGCCAGCGCGTGCTGCTGCAGGATGAAATGCCGAGCAATATTCGTAAACGGGGCGAGCTTATGGAGCGTGTGACGCTGCGTGAAGTTGGTCCAGGACATTTTGTGGCACCCCCGCGTCAGGACAATGCATTCTCGCGGTTATAACTTACGACAGGCAGGAGAACACAATGGTTAAATTTGTTGCTCGTACATGGCTGTTAGCCACGAGCGTGACGGCAGCCCTGGCCGCAGCACCCGCGTTCGCCGCCAAAGATGTGGTTGTCGCCGTCGTTTCCAATTTCACGACTCTGGATCCGTATGACGCCAACGACACCCTTTCGCAAGCGATCGCGAAATCTTTCTACCAGGGGTTGTTTGGCCTGGACAAAGAGATGAAGCTGAAAAACGTGCTGGCGAAGAGCTATACCGTGTCGGACGACGGGCTGGTGTATACCATCACGCTTCGAACCGGCGTGAAGTTCCAGGACGGTACGGATTTCAACGCTGAAGCGGTAAAAGTGAACCTCGATCGCGCCAGCAACCCGGAAAATAGCCTGAAGCGCTATAACCTGTATAAAAACATCGCCAGTACTGAGGTGGTTGACCCGGCGACGGTGAAAATTACCCTGAAAGAGCCGTTCTCAGCGTTTATCAACATTCTCGCGCACCCGGCGACCGCGATGATCTCTCCGGCCGCGCTGAAAAAATACGGTAAAGAGATTGGTTTCCACCCGGTGGGGACAGGGCCGTACGAGCTGCTCACCTGGAATCAGACCGATTTTGTGAAGGTGAAGAAATTTGCGGGCTACTGGCAGCAAGGGCTGCCGAAGCTGGACAGCATCACCTGGCGTCCGGTGGTGGATAACAATACCCGTGCGGCGATGCTGCAAACCGGCGAAGCGCAGTTTGCTTTCCCGATCCCCTACGAGCAGGCGGCCATTCTGGCGAAGAACAGCAAGCTTGAGCTGGTGGCGAGCCCTTCCATCATGCAGCGCTACATCAGCATGAACGTCACGCAGAAGCCGTTCGATAACCCGAAGGTGCGTGAAGCCATCAACTACGCGATCAACCGTCAGGCGCTGGTGAAAGTGGCCTTCGCGGGCTATGCCACCCCGGCAACGGGCGTGCTGCCGCCTTCGATTGAATATTCACAAACCTATCAGCCGTGGCCGTACGACCCGGCTAAAGCGCGCGAACTGCTAAAAGAGGCGGGTTTCCCGAACGGCTTTAGCACCACGCTGTGGTCCTCGCATAATCACAGTACCGCCCAGAAGGTGCTGCAGTTTACCCAGCAGCAGCTGGCACAGGTGGGCATTAAGGCTCAGGTGACCGCCATGGATGCCGGACAGCGTGCGGCAGAAGTGGAAGGCAAAGGGCAGAAAGAGAGCGGTGTACCGATGTTCTACACCGGCTGGACGGCGTCAACCGGTGAGGCAGACTGGGCGCTGTCGCCGCTGTTTACCTCGCATAACTGGCCGCCAACACAGTTTAATACCGCGTTTTACAGCAATCCGCAGGTGGACAAAGACCTGGCTGACGCCCTGAAAACGACCAAACCGGAAGAAAAAGCGCGTCTGTACAAAGAGGCGCAGGATATCATCTGGAAAGAGTCACCGTGGGTGCCGCTGGTGGTCGAGAAGCTGGTTTCCGCGCACAACAAAGCGCTGACCGGGTTCTATATCATGCCGGATACGGGCTTTAGCTTCGATGACGCAGATTTAAAATAAAACTCATGCCCGCAGGCGACTACCTGCGGGATGAGAGGGAAAGGCATGCTGAATTATGTTTGTAAACGCCTGCTGGGGTTGATCCCGACGCTGCTGATTGTGGCGGTACCGGTGTTTTTGTTTGTTCATATGCTGCCGGGCGATCCGGCGCGATTGATTGCAGGGCCCGAAGCGGATGCGACCGTTATCGAACTGGTGCGTAAGCAGCTGGGGCTCGATCAGCCGCTGTATAGGCAATTCCTGCACTACATCGGCAATGTCCTTCAGGGCGATTTTGGCACCTCAATGGTGTCGCGTCGCCCGGTGTCGGAAGAGATTGCCAGCCGCTTTATGCCAACCTTCTGGTTAACCATTGCCAGTATGACCTGGGCGGTGCTGTTTGGCCTTGGTGCAGGCATCGTCGCCGCCGTCTGGCGTAACCGCTGGCCGGATAAGCTGGGCATGGCGCTGGCCGTCACGGGCATCTCCTTCCCGGCGTTTGCGCTCGGGATGCTGCTGATGCAGATCTTCTCCGTGGAGTTGGGCTGGCTGCCCACCGTCGGGGCCGATACCTGGAAGCACTATATTCTCCCGTCCTTGACGCTGGGTGCTGCCGTTGCGGCCGTGATGGCGCGCTTTACCCGCGCGTCATTTGTTGATGTGCTCAGCGAGGATTACATCCGCACCGCGCGGGCGAAAGGGGGGAGTGAAAAGTGGGTGATCCTTAAGCACGGTTTTCGCAACGCGATGATACCGGTCGTGACGATGATGGGCTTGCAGTTTGGCTTCCTGCTGGGCGGTTCAATCGTCGTAGAGAAGGTCTTCAACTGGCCCGGGCTTGGGCGTCTGCTGGTCGATTCGGTCGACATGCGCGATTACCCGGTGATTCAGGCGGAAGTGCTGCTGTTCTCACTGGAGTTCATTCTTATTAACTTAGTGGTGGATGTGCTCTATGCCGCCATTAACCCGGCCATCAGGTATAAGTAAGATGCGATTGTTAAACTGGCGTCGTCAGGCCGTTTTAAACGCTATGCCGGGGCTTAAACCGGACCATATCCGCACGCCGTGGTTTGAGTGCTGGCGGCGTTTTCGTCGTCAACCCGTCGCCATGACGGCGGGGCTGTTTGTGCTATTGCTGATCGTGGTAGCGGTTATTGCGCCCTGGATAGCCCCGTTTGATGCGGAAAACTACTTTGCCTACGACCGTCTGAATGACGGCCCGTCGATGATGCACTGGTTTGGCGTGGACTCTCTCGGCCGCGATATTTTCAGCCGCGTGCTGGTAGGCGCGCAGATATCACTGGCTGCTGGGGTCTTTGCCGTATTGATCGGCGCGGCGATAGGCACCGTGCTGGGCCTGGTCGCCGGGTATTATGAAGGCTGGTGGGATCGCATTATCATGCGCATTTGCGACGTGCTGTTTGCCTTCCCCGGGATTTTACTGGCCGTGGCCGTCGTTGCCATTATGGGAAGCGGTATGGCAAACGTCATTATCGCGGTAGCGGTTTTCTCGATTCCGGCGTTTGCCCGCCTGGTGCGCGGCAACACGCTAGTACTTAAGCAGCAGACGTTTATTGAATCGGCGCGCAGCATGGGAGCCAGCGACGCCACCATTCTGTTCAGCCATATTCCGCCGGGCACGGTATCGTCCATCGTGGTCTATTTTACGATGCGTATTGGCGTGTCGATTATCTCGGCGGCCAGCCTGTCGTTTCTGGGGTTAGGTGCACAGCCGCCGACGCCGGAGTGGGGAGCGATGCTGAACGAAGCGAGAGCGGATATGGTGATTGCGCCGCACGTGGCCATTTTCCCAAGCCTGGCGATTTTCCTGACGGTGCTGGCGTTTAACCTGCTGGGCGATGGGCTGCGCGATGCGCTCGATCCGAGGATTAAGGGGTAGTGTTTTTGCCCCTCTCCCCTATGGGGAGAGGGGCAGGGTAAGGGGCAAGGGAAAACTAAACCCGGCTACCCCACAGATCATACTCGTCAGCGTTTTCAACCTTCACGCGAATAATATCACCCGGTTTGACGTTGGATTCACCGTTCAGGTAAACCGCGCCGTCGATTTCAGGGGCATCCGCCATGCTGCGGCCGATGGCGCCTTCTTCGTCGACTTCATCAATAATCACCAGGATCTCGCGGCCCACTTTTTCCTGCAAACGCTCAGCGGAAATCTGCTGCTGCAGCTGCATGAAACGGTTCCAGCGCTCTTCTTTGACCTCTTCAGGCACCTGGTCTGCCAGCTCGTTAGCGGTTGCGCCTTCAACCGGGCTGTACTTGAAGCAGCCGACGCGGTCCAGACGCGCTTCTTTGAGGAAGTCGAGCAGCATCTGGAAATCTTCTTCGGTTTCACCCGGGAAGCCCACGATGAAGGTTGAACGCAGGGTCAGATCCGGGCAAATTTCACGCCACTGCTTGATGCGCGCCAGCTGACGATCGACGGAACCAGGGCGTTTCATCAGTTTCAGAATGCGCGGGCTGGCGTGCTGCAGCGGGATATCCAGATACGGCAGGATCTTGCCTTCTGCCATCAGCGGGATCACGTCGTCAACGTGCGGGTAAGGGTAGACGTAGTGCAGACGCGTCCAAATGCCGAGCTTAGAAAGCTGCTCGCACAGGCCAACCATGCTGGTTTTTACCGGCTCGCCGTTGTGGAAACCGGAACGGTGCTTCACGTCTACGCCATACGCAGAGGTATCCTGGGAGATCACCAGCAGCTATTTCACGCCCGCGTCGGCCAGACGTTTGGCTTCCGCAAGCACCTCGCCGATTGGACGGCTCACCAGATCGCCACGCATAGATGGGATGATGCAGAAGGTGCAGCGATGGTTACAGCCTTCGGAAATTTTCAGGTACGCATAGTGACGCGGCGTCAGTTTTACGCCCTGTTCCGGCACCAGGCTCAGGAAAGGGTTGTGCTTTGGTTTTGGCACATAGTGATGCACATGCTCCAGCACCTGCTCGTAGCTGTGAGGCCCGGTGATTTCCAGAACCTTTGGGTGCACTTCGCGGATTTGGTCCACTTTCGCGCCCAGACAGCCGGTCACAATGACTTTGCCGTTTTCAGTCAGGGCTTCACCGATGGCTTCCAGAGACTCCTGAACCGCGCTATCGATAAACCCGCAGGTGTTTACAATCACCATGTCGGCGTTATCGTAGCTTGGCACCACGTCATAGCCTTCGGTACGAAGTTCGGTCAGAATGCGTTCGGAATCCACCAGGTTTTTCGGGCAGCCCAGGGAGACAAAGCCGATTTTCGGCTGGTGCGTAACATTGCTCATAGGTTAAAAATTCATCAATTATAGAGTTATCAGGGCGGGATTTTACAGCGTATCGCGGGGGATTTATACACTCTTTGCGGGGCAGATAGCGCAGGCGAACGTTGTAACATTGTAAATGATGTTAATCAGTTATGTTTTATTGATCTGAAGCAGTGATTTGTACAAAAAACGTACATACTCTGAAGGTGCACAATGGCTGACAGAGGAGGAAAGAGAATGTCCGTTGACAGACTGAAGTGCGATCTGCTGAACAAGCTGATCAACGCCCGAATCGACCTGGCCGCTTATCTGCAGCTCAGGAAGGCGAAAGGCTATATGTCAGTCAGCGAAAGCGAACATCTGCGTGATAATGTTTTTGAACTGTGTAATCTTCTGCGTGAAAAATCCCTCATCCTGAAAGCGGAAGGCGCTGAAAGCGAGCTGATTGCTCTGCACCGCGCCGCAGAGGTCCTTTCCATTGCAGGGGTATGTTTAATGAACGGACGCCACGACTGCCCAACGTTTATCGCCGTCGACGCAGAAAAGCTTGAACACCGCCTGACTACGCTCTCTCTATGCATCATGTGTTTGAACGAGCACGTGAAGCTTGAACAGCACTAAGCCCGGGGGAGGCGACTCCCCCTTCTGATTAATCTTTTGTAAAAGTGATAACGCGCCCAGGCGGAATGGCTAATCTTTAAGCCATAAGCCAATAAAGGAGCGCGTTATGTATCGATCCTCGCTGATTTTCCTGCCTGCGTTGTTATTTCCCGTTTCTCTCCTTGCTGCGCCTGAAGCTGTCAAGGTTGAGGTATTGCAAACCAAGCTGGATCACCCTTGGTCGCTGGCCTTTCTGCCGGACAATAAAGGGCTGCTCGTAACGTTACGGGGCGGGCAGCTACTGCACTGGCAGGCGGGAAAAGGGCTCTCCGATCCCATTGTTGGGGTACCGAAAGTCTGGGCGAACGGTCAAGGGGGGCTGCTGGACGTGGTGCTGGCCCCGGATTTCGAGAAATCACGCCGTGTATGGTTAAGCTATGCTGAATCAGGGGATGACGGAAAAGCAGGAACGGCGGTGGGGTACGGCCGGTTAAGTGACGATCTCTCGCGCATTGAAGCCTTTCAGGTGGTATTCCGCCAGATGCCAAAGCTCTCCACCGGGAATCACTTTGGTGGGCGACTGGTGTTCGACGGGAAAGGCTATCTGTTTATAGGCCTGGGCGAGAATAATCAGCGCTCGCCGGCACAGGATCTGGATAAATTGCAGGGTAAAGTGGTGCGGCTGACCGAGGATGGGAAAGTCCCGCCGGATAACCCGTTTGTCAGCACCCCTGGCGCGCGGCCGGAAATCTGGTCTTATGGCATTCGCAACCCGCAGGGGATGGTGATGAACCCCTGGAGCAACACGCTGTGGCTGAATGAACATGGCCCGCGCGGTGGAGATGAGATCAATATCCCAAGGAAAGGTAAAAACTACGGCTGGCCGCTGGCAACGCACGGTATTGATTACAGCGGTCTGAAATTTTCTGAAGCCAAAGGCCAATACGTTAAAGGCACTGAGCCACCGCTGTTTGTCTGGAAAGTCTCACCCGCGGTGAGCGGCATGGCGTTCTACAATAGCGACGTTTTCCCACAGTGGGAAAACAGACTGTTTATCGGCGCGCTGAAGGAGAAAGACGTTATCGTTCTGAGCCTGAAGGGCAACGCGGTGAGCGAAGAGGGGCGTATTCTGGGGGATAAAAACCAGCGCGTGCGCGATGTGCGGATAGGGCCGGATGGCTACCTGTATGTTCTGACCGATGAGACGGATGGGCAACTGCTGAAAGTCAGCCCATCCGGCGGGTAATCAGGTGACCGGGATCATCACCACGTTGCGGTAGGCCGGGCGCTCGCTCAGCTGCTGGATCCAGCGCGTCAGGTGAGGGCGCGGCGTCCAGGTCAGACCCATGTTGGTTAGGTTCCAGACGAAAGGTGCAACGGCGATATCGCCAACGCCGAAGGCGTTGCCGGAGAACCACGCGTGTTTTGCCAGCTCATCGTCCATCATCGCAAACAGCGCTTCGCAGGCATCCTGTGCGGCATGGATAGCGGGATAATCACGCTCGGCTTCTGGGGTTCTGATAAGTCCCATCAGGATCACGCGGTGAGTCGGGGAAAGCGTCTGGTTTGCCCAGTCCATCCACTGTTCACCCTGGGCGCGTTGGGCCGGCGCCTCTACCCACAGACGGCTCTGGCCGTATTGTGCCGTGAGGTAACGCACGATGGTGTTGGACTCCCACAGCGTTGCGTCGGTTTCTTCATCGCGCAGCAAAGGCACCAGACCGTTCGGGTTCATGGCCAGATAATCGGACTCTTTGTTGACCACAAACTGCAAACCTGCCATCACCTGCTTAAACGGTAAATCCAGCTCTTCCAGCGTCCAGAGTACTTTCTTCACGTTGGTCGAATTGTTCCTGCCCCACAGCGTAATCATGTTAACTCCCAAAATAGTCAAACAACATGAGATGTGAATCAGAGCCAGCGATTTGACATGGTGAGATAAACCTAACAATTACGAAACAGAAGACAAAAAAATCACCTGAATCAAAGCGTATCTGGATGTTATTGCATAAACTTTAAAAACTTTACCTGGTTTAGGTTTCTTTAACAGTTTTAGTGCGCTATTACTCATCGCTTCTTGCGACACGGTGATGTGACGTAATTATTTGAATGGACACTCGGGTGGCATTTATGACGCGAAAAATGACTTCTCTGCGCAGCCTGGCGGCAGGCTCTGCGCTCCTTTTCCTGTTTGCACCAACTCTCTATGCGGCTGAACAGGCTGCGCCAGAAGCGCCGCCGGTGGATGCGCGCGCCTGGATCCTGATGGACTACGCCAGTGGTAAAGTCCTGGCGGAAGGTAATGCCGACGAGCAGCTTGATCCGGCAAGCCTGACAAAAATAATGACCAGCTATGTGGTCGGGCAGGCGTTAAAAGCGGGCAAGATTAAGCTTGAGGATATGGTCACCATTGGTAAAGACGCCTGGGCGACCGGTAACCCGGCGCTGCGGGGGTCATCGGTGATGTTCCTGAAGCCTGGCGATCAGGTTTCGGTTTCCGATCTCAATAAAGGGGTGATTATCCAGTCGGGTAACGACGCCTGTATCGCACTGGCGGATTACGTCGCGGGCAGTCAGGACTCCTTCATCGGCCTGATGAATGGCTACGCGCAGAAACTCGGTCTGAGCAATACCACCTTTAAGACCGTACACGGGCTTGATGCCCCGGGCCAGTTCAGTACCGCGCGCGATATGGCGTTGCTCGGGAAGGCGTTGATCCATGACGTGCCCGACGAGTATGCCATTCACAAAGAAAAAGAGTTTACCTTCAATAAGATCCGCCAGTTGAACCGCAACCGTCTGCTGTGGAGCAGTAACGTCAACGTTGACGGGATGAAGACCGGCACCACGGCAGGTGCGGGTTACAACCTGGTGGCTTCTGCCACACAGGGCGATATGCGCCTGATTTCGGTTGTGTTGGGAACCAAAACTGACCGCATTCGTTTTAACGAATCAGAAAAACTGCTGACCTGGGGCTTCCGCTTCTTTGAAACCGTGACGCCGATTAAACCGGATGCCACCTTCATCAGCCAGCGCGTCTGGTTTGGCGACAAGCGCGACGTTAACCTCGGGGCGGGTGAAGGCGGTTCGGTCACTATTCCGCGCGGCCAGCTTAAAAACCTGAAAGCGAGTTACACCCTGACCGACAGCCAGCTGACTGCCCCGCTGAAAAAAGGCCAGGTCGTCGGGACGATTGATTTCCAGCTTAACGGCAAGTCGATAGAACAGCGCCCGCTGATTGTGATGGAAGCGATAGAAGAGGGTGGCTTCTTCAGCCGGATGTGGGATTTCGTGATGATGAAATTACACGGATGGTTTGGCAACTGGTTCTAAATCTTAAGTTTTCCGCCTCTCCCTGTGGGAGAGGGTCTCATCCCACTTAATACATCAATTTCACCTGCTGCGCTTTCGCATAGGCCACGACCTCGTCGTCCGGACGGCAGTCGCTCACGATAGTATCAAACTGCGCCAGTTCTCCCATCCGTGCGGGGCGTACCTTGCCAAATTTGCTGTGATCGACCACCAGTACATGGTACTGCGCAGCACTTAACGCCCAGTGTTTTACCGGCAACTCTTCCAGGTTAAAGCAGGTCGCTCCCTGACGCACGTTCACACCGGCCGCAGAATAGAACGCGATATCCGGGCAGAGATGGCTAAGGGTATCCTGAAGATTCAATGGCTTAAAAATTGCGTTGCTGGCGTGAAACTCACCGCCGCAGAGGATCACCCGGCACTCGGGCTTCTCCTGAAGCGCGAGGAAGGTGTTCAGCGAATAACACACGGCGGTAAAAGGGATGCTGTTTCTATGGCTTCGATGATCCACGGGGTGGTGGTGCCGCAGTCAAAAAACAGCGTTTGATGCGGCTGCACCAGAGAAGCCGCAAGCCGTGAAGCTTTGCGCTTTTCTTCCACCAGACGCGTCTTTTGGTCACTGATCAGGTAATGGCTGGCGCTACGCGGTTCCAGCACGATATACCCGCCCAGCAACACCACGGGGGTGCTCTCGCTGTTCAGGTCACGACGAATGGTCATCTCAGAGACGCCAAGCAGGCTGGCGGCCTCTTTGAGATGCAGCTTATCACTGCGCTTCAGCGCCTGTAGCAACTGGGCAATGCGGTCATCGCGTCGTGTTTCCATAGATCCTCAGGATGAAAAAGTGACCCCCCGCAATGCGGGGGTTCAAGTGTAACCTTTCGAGCTGGGGTTAGTCACGTATCCAGCCTTTACGGATTGGGATAGCAAAGATGGCACGGTACAGATGAGAAAGCATCCGGTAGAGCGCCTGACCGAACAGGCTCCACAGGATCGCCGCGCTCACGCAGCCAATCAGCCCCACCAGGAAACCCCCCTCCATATCCAGCGGCCAGTGCACGCCGAGATACACACGTGACCAGGCAATGGCTGCTGCCACCACCATCAGCACGGCGCCAGACCACAGGCGGTGCCAGAACAGAAACGCCAGCGCGAAGGTGAAAATCACCGTACCGTGATCGCTCGGGAAAGAGTCATCCGGCGCGTGGTGCAGGAAGGTATAGCCAACATGGTCGACGAAGGGACGATCGTGCGGGAACAGGTGTCCCAGCGCAAAACTCGTCAACACGCTCACGGCGAGTGCCATTGCCACTTTGATGACCAGATGGCGCTGCGCGGTAACTTGATCGCGCGGTCCCCACAGCCAGAGAATAACGGCCAGCACAGGCACGATGCTAATCAGGTTTTTGGCAAAAAAGGTGGCGATACCGATCGTCCATGCCGGTGACGCTGGCGTTGCGTTGATCAGATAAAACAGGTCGTAATTCAGTTGTTCTAACATGTTGTCGTTACTCTTTAGCAAACCGGGTGGAAACAAGGCCATAGGCCACCACCTGGGAAAACCAAACCCACCACCCAGCCCACAGGTTGTGAGAGAAGAAATGTGCACCGCGCATGACCTGGCCGTAACCCATCGCCAGGCCTAACGCCACGCCAAGCACAACAACGCTCCATGCCAGGCGAGGACGTTCGCGCCAGAAGGCAAAGAACAGCCCCATCACCATAAAACCGCTGGAGGCGTGACCGCCGGGGAAACAACGTCCGGGACCACTGTCTGCAGGGGCAGAGCTGAAGAGAGGGTAAGAGACTGCCTTACCGCCGTACTCCACCAGATCCCACGGGCAGCTGTGGTGGCTTACGCTTTTCAACACGCCGACCACCAGTGCACCCAGCCCCATCAGCAGCGCGGCCGTGACTAGCCTGGCGTTACGCTTGTAAGCACCGTAAATCAACGCCGCAGCACCCATTGCAATGGCGATGTACTTTGCCATCCGATGATTTAGCAGATCCAGCAGGTGGTTTTGCTGCAGCGGAAAGTGCTGCGTTGCCGCGTCATACCAAAAGCCAGTGATCCATTTATCGAGCGTTTCATCGCGTGAGAGCCAGGTAAACACCACCGCGAGAAGGAGCAGCACGAAAAGCTGATAACCATAAAAGCGTGCCGGTAAACGGTAAAGTTGTTTTGTCTTATTTGTCGGTAACTTAGATAATTCTGAACCGCCGGAAATGTGTGCCATAATTTTGATCGGTGACGTGACATATGGCTATCATATTTGTGTCAACTTAAGGAAACCTTAAACAACGACGATAAGTGCTTTATTTTTGTTTCTTATCGATAATTCGCTATCTCAGAATGCGGCAATTCATTACACTCATCGCGATTTTTTCACCATAAAGAGATTGCATGTTAAACCGTTCTTCTTCCGGTACGCGTCTGGGTCGTCAGGCGTTACTTTTCCCTCTGTGTCTGGTGCTCTACGAATTCTCTACCTACATCGGCAACGATATGATCCAACCCGGCATGCTGACGGTGGTGGAACAATTCAACGCCGGTATGGAGTGGGTGCCGACGTCGATGACCGCCTATCTGGCAGGCGGCATGTTTTTGCAGTGGCTGTTAGGGCCGCTGTCGGATCGTATTGGCCGCCGTCCGGTAATGTTAACGGGCGTGGTGTGGTTTATCGTGACCTGTCTCGCCACGCTGCTGGCGCAAAACATTGAGCAATTCACGCTGCTGCGCTTCCTGCAGGGGGTGAGCTTGTGCTTTATCGGTGCCGTGGGGTATGCCGCGATTCAGGAATCATTTGAAGAGGCGGTATGTATCAAGATTACCGCATTGATGGCGAACGTGGCGCTGATCGCACCGTTGCTGGGGCCGCTGGTGGGGGCTGCGTGGGTACACGTTGCACCGTGGGAAGGCATGTTTGTGCTCTTTGCCGCGCTTGCGGCCATCTCGTTTTTCGGCTTGCACCGCGCAATGCCCGAAACGGCGACCCGTCTGGGTGAAAAGCTGTCGCTGAAAGAGCTGGGACGGGATTACAAAGCGGTTCTGAAAAATATTCGCTTCGTGGCCGGCGCGCTAGCGACAGGCTTCGTGAGCTTGCCATTGCTGGCGTGGATTGCCCAATCGCCGGTCATCATCATCAGCGGCGAGAAGCTTAGCAGCTATGAGTACGGTCTGTTGCAGGTGCCCATTTTTGGCGCGCTGATTATTGGTAACCTGGTGCTGGCACGCCTGACCTCACGACGCACCGTGCGTTCGCTGATTATCATGGGCGGCTGGCCAATTGCGGCGGGGCTTATTGTCGCTGCCGTGGCAACGGTGGCGTCTTCGCATGCCTACCTGTGGATGACGGCGGGACTAAGTATTTATGCCTTTGGTATTGGCGTGGCTAACGCCGGGCTGGTGCGTCTGACGCTGTTTGCCAGCGAGATGAGTAAGGGGACGGTTTCGGCGGCGATGGGCATGCTGCAGATGCTGATCTTCACCGTCGGCATAGGTGAGCAAACACGCTTACGCATTTGGCGGCAACGGGCTGTTCAGCCTGTTTAATCTTGCCAACGGCGTGCTGTGGGTTGGGCTGATGATGGTGTTCCTAAAGGACAAACGCGTTGGGGCGGCTCTGCAGCCATGATTTTTTAGTGCCCTCTCCCGGTGGGAGAGGGCACCAGGCCATACAACATCATTTAAACGGTGCTTCCCCGTTCAATGCCTTCTCGATCACATCTAAAACGCCTTCATGGTTATTATGCGGCGCTTCAAAGCGGGCGACCGCTTTAATGTGTGGCCCGGCATTGGCCATTGCAAAGCTAAACCCGGACTGGCGCAGCATTTCTACGTCGTTCCCGCTGTCGCCGAAGGCCACAACCTCGTGGTCCTCAATGCCCCAGCGTTTTTGCAAAATCCGCAGACCGTTAGCTTTATGCACGCCAGGAATAATAAGGTCGATACTGCCGTGGCCGGTTGTCACGGGCACCATGATATCGTTCAGCTTTTCATGCAGCATCGCCTGAATGCGCGGGATCTCTTCGTCAGAGACGTTAAGCCCAAATTTGAAGAAGATATCGTTCAGATTGTCGAAGCTCTTCACCATTTCGAGGCGGTGGTAATACTTCGCGGCGAGATCCTTAAAGCCGTCGTCATAGGTTTTCAGCGTGTAGGCACTGCCTTTACCGAGGCGATAATTTCAATGCCGGGCACGTCGCCCAAAACCGCGGCAACGGTGTCGAAATGCGCTTTCGACAGTTCTCCGTTGAAAACATCCTCCCCGGCGCTGACCACCCAGCCGCCGTTTTCAGCGACAAAGGCAATCTCGTGGGCGATCTCCGGGAAAAATGAGATCAGCTGGTACTACTGGTTGCCGCTGGCGACCACAAAACGAATATCCTGCTCCTGCATGCGCGCGTACTGCGCCAGAAAACGCGCACGGTTATAGGTCTTCGCGTCGCTCAGGAAGGTGCCATCCATGTCGACTGCAATCAGTTTAACGCTCATATCCCTTCTCCAGTGTCGTTGAGTCTGTATCCGGTTTTGCCACCGCACGCGCGACCAGCGCCGCGATAATCACTAACCCTAGCACTACCAGCATGGCGCTGCGCAACCCGTAATGCTCTCCGAGGAAGCCGAGCAGCGGAGGCCCGACCAGGAAGGCAAGATAGCCCGTGGTCGCGACCACGCTGACGCGCGTAGGGGCATCGGGGCCGGTATCGCTGGCTGCTGAAATGGTCAGTGGGAAACCGAGCGATGCGCCTAGCCCCCAGAGTATTACCGAGACGCCAGCAATCCAGTCCACGTCCACAAAGATAATCATCGCAATGCCAGCCCGCCAAGCAGCGCGCTGGCACGGACGACGGCCACGCGGCTGTAACGGTCGATAAACCAGCCGCCGGTGAAGCGCCCTACGGTCATCCCCAGGGTAAAGCCTGCGTAGATCAATGAGCCGGAGGTTGGGCTAAAACCGTGCCCATCAACCATCAGCAGCGGCAGCCAGTCGTTCGCGGAACCTTCGGCAAAGGCCATTGCCAGCACCACCACGCCAATCAGCATCAGCTGCATATCGCGATAGAACGGCAGGCCTTTCTCCGCCGATTTGTGTTCGTCAGCGGAGTTCTTGCCCGTGCCGGCCGGAATGGCTCTGATACCCGTGAGGATGGGCAGGATGCATACCAGCGCCGCCAGTAAAATATGCAGATTCGCGGCAATGCCGAATGCGGTCAACGCCATGCCGACCCCAGCACCTGCCAGCGTGCCGAGGCTGTAGAAGCCATGCATCATCGGCAGCACCGTTTTGTTCATCTCGCGTTCAACGGCGGCACCTTCAACGTTAATGGCCACTTCTGCGGCACCGAAACTGCCACCAAATACCGTCAGGCCGAGGGCAAAAATCAGCGGTGATGCAAACCACAGCGCGACGCTTAACACCATCATCCCGAAAACGGCGCAGCACATTGTCGTGCGGATCACCGATCGCGTGCCAAAGCGCTTTACCAGCCAGGCCGAGCACGAAATACCGCTCATGGAGCCTATCGACAGACCAAACAGCACGATGCCCATCTCTGCCGTCGAGACGGACAAAATATCGCGGATAGCCGGCGTGCGCGTCGCCCAAGAGGCCATAAGGAGACCCGGGATAAAAAAGAACATAAAAAGCGCCCACATGCGTCGTTGCAGGGCTTTGCGAGGAGAGGTAAGCGTCATTGGGGTAAGCACCAGAAGTACAACAATAGCGACAACACTAGCAACTTTGTGTACATTTGTACATAAACGACGTGAGGATTTTATGAGCAGACCACCCAATGACCCTAACCGACGGGAGAAGATCCTGCAGGCGACGCTGGACACCATTGCGGAGCATGGCATTCACGCGGTCACGCATCGCAAGATTGCCAGCTGTGCGGGGGTTCCGCTGGGGTCGATGACCTACTCTTTCGAAGGTAAAGAGCCGCTGCTGGAAGAAGCTTTTACGTGGTTTACGCAGCAGATGTCGCAGCAGTATCGGGAGTTCTTCGCGGGCGTGACGGGCCCGGAAATGGCCTGTGAGTCTATCACCACGTTAATCCACAGCTCCGAGGTGACCACGCCCCGTAACATGGAGTTGATGTACGCGCTGTACGCGTATATGAATCGCAGTGCAGCGTTGAAAACGGTAATGCAGGACTGGATGAAGATGAGTCAGACCACGCTTGAGCAGTGGTTTGATCCCACAACCGCCCGCGCGCTGGATGCCTTTATCGAAGGAATGACGCTGCACTTTGTTACGGACAGGCAGCCGCTTTCGCGCAACGAGATCCGCGCGATGGTGGGCAGGATTGCAGGGGAGTCCATTACCTGACGTCGGTGGCAGAGCTTCTGTGTTACAAGCACAGACAAACTTGTCTGCATTACAGCTTAATGGGTGGTTGCTCCAGCCGTCATATTAACGACGGTTCCCGTCATGGCGCTTGCTGCATCCGAAGCCAGAAATACCAGAGTATCAGCCACCTGTGACAGCGTCGGTAACCTGTTCAGCATGGTGGTTTGTGCGGCGCCCTCCAGAAATTGCTCAACCGTAATACCCATGTTCTGCGCCTTAATGGCGAACACGTCACCCACATAAGAGCCCGCCTGAACGGCATCGGCAATCGCATGCGAACGTACGCACAATACCCGAATACGCCTCGGCCCCAGCTCCGCGGCAAGGGCGCGGGTGAACGCTTCAATCCCCGCGCAGCCAACGACGTGCCCGGAATGCCCGGTCAACGCCATATTTGCTGCAGGAGCGACGACGGAGATAATTGTTCCTGCGCGATCGCCGCCTATATTAGGCAAGACGGCTTTTACGATATTAAAGTAGGAGGCCAGGAAAGGGTCGAACCCTTGCCTGAGCTCGGCCAGCGTTAACGCATCGACACGTTTCCCCTGATCGTGCGTAAAGCCGGTGGCATTCACCGCGATATCAATCCGGGCAAGGGGGGGAAGACGCTCAGATTCGTTAAGCGCATCAAAGAGAGAAAAGCTGACCGAGCCGCCTGCAGCCCGGATACTGTCTGCCACCTGTTCCAGTTTAGTCAGGCCGCGAGCGCAGAGGTGGACGTGCACACCCTCACGCGCGAAGGCGTGGGCAACCGCGCTGCCAATGGCACCGCTGCCGCCAAAAATGACGGCAGTTTTGTTTGTAGGTTTCATCACGTCACTTCCTCACCCGGCTAATTTAATCAAAATTATGGGTCGGAATTTGATTGATGCAAATTTGACCCTTGTAACGATTTATCGAATGGGAAGTAGAAAAGGGCAGAGGGCAACACACCAACCGAGTATTTGGCTATCTGTCAAAGAGTTTTAGGAAGGGATTCAGTAACACGTTTTTTAGCGAGCTATTTGCACTGGGATAATATCGGTGCAGTTGCTTTGGTTGAATGGTTGTACGCGAATGAAACGGCATAACGCGAATTTCAGACAACAAAAAACCCATCAACCTTGAACCAAAATGGCGGGGTTGATGGGCTCCACAAATTGGGGACATCAAAGAAAAGCAGTGGCACTAGTTATGACTGCACCCTGCGAGAAAAGTTCTGCGGATAATGAAAATATTTTCGTTATCCGCAGAACTTGAGATTTATCCGAGGCCTGGCCAGATAATGATGATTAACGTACCGGCAAGCGTCAGCAGGACGTTAGCGATAGCGTACGTGCCCGCATAGCCCAGCGCAGGAATGTTGCTGCGCGCGGTATTACTGATGATTTCCATCGCAGGTGCACAGGTGCGTGCGCCCATCATCGCGCCGAAGAGCAGGGCGCGGTTCATGCGCAGCACGTAGGCGCCAAACAGGAAGCAGATCACCACCGGTACCAGGCTGACGATAAGTCCGGAAACCAACATTTGCCAGCCAACGGCGCCCAGGCTATGGCCAATGCCGCTACCGGCGCTTAAGCCTACGCCCGCCATAAAGACCATCAGACCGAACTCTTTCACCATGTTCAGTGCACCCTGCGGGATATAACCGAACGTTGGGTGGTTGGCACGAAGGAAACCAAGCATGATCCCGGCAAAAAGCAGCCCGGCGGCGTTACCGATGCCGAAACTAAAGTTGCTGAACTGGAAGGTGATCATCCCAATCATCAGGCCAACAATAAAGAAGGCGCAGAACGCCAGCAGATCGGTCACCTGGCTGTGAATGGAGATAGAGCCGATGCGGTCCGCAACGGTTTTCACGCGACGCGCGTCGCCGCTAACCTGTAGGACATCGCCTTTGTTGAGCACAACGTTGTCATCGATAGGCATCTCAATCTGGCTGCGGATCACGCGGTTGAGGAAGCAGCCGTGGTCAGTCAGCTTCAGCTGCGCCAGACGGCGGCCGACGGCGTTGTGGTTTTTCACCACAATCTCTTCCGTGACGATACGCATGTCGAGCAGATCGCGGTCGAAGACCTCTTTGCCGTTACGGAAGCTGGGGTCGAGGCGCGCGTGTGCGTCAGGGTAGCCCACCAGGGCGATGTCATCGCCCATCTGCAGAACTGCATCGCCGTCCGGGTTAGCCAGAATGCCGTTACGGCGAATACGTTCGATATAGCAACCCGTCTGACGATAGATACCCAGCTCGCGCAGGCTTTTCCCATCGGCCCAGGCAACCAGCTCTGGCCCTACGCGGTAGGCGCGAATGACGGGCAGGTAACCTTTACGTTTCGAGTCTGTGTCCAGGCCGCGCTCGCGGGCAATCGTCTGGGCGCTGGTTTGCAGATCCTGGTGCTGCAGTTTTGGCAGGTAGCGAGCGCCAACAATCAAGCTCACCAGGCCAATCAGGTAGGTCAGGGCATACCCCAGGCTGAGATGATCAAGAGCAGAGGAGAGTTGCGAACCGGCCATGCCGGAATGACGCAGGGTGTCACCTGCACCCACCAGAACCGGCGTGGAGGTCATTGCCCCGGCCAGCATACCGGCCGTTAACCCGATATCCCAGCCAAACAGTTTACCTAGCCCTAATGCGATGATCAGTGCGCTACCGACCATCACCAGCGCCAGCATCAGGTAATTTTTGCCGTCGCGGAAGAAAATTGAAAAAAAGTTTGGACCGGCTTCAACGCCAACACAAAAAATAAACAGCATAAAACCTAAGTTCAGCGCGTCCGTGTTAATGCTGAAATGTTGCTGGCCTAATAATAACGAGACGACTAAAACGCCAATGGAATTACCAAGTTGAACTGAACCCAGGCGCAATTTGCCAAGACAAAGGCCCAGTGCCAGTACCACAAATAATAACAGGATGTAATTCCCATTTAACAAGTCTGCGACGTTTATATTCACGGAGGCTAACTTCTTGTTTACCAGTAAGTTGTTGAATGAAATAACTATTTGGGCTACTGTTTTCGGGGTCAGGGAAGGCTATAACGCGCCCTGCATCCTAATTTATTTCCTAAAACATTAGCCGGCCGATAGTTTAATCGTATTAGCTACCGACAGCTACCTATTATCGCATCATCGTATGCGTGCTTTGGCAAGGATTGCCGCATTGCTTTATCTGACTGGGCGCCCACTGGACGAATGTGTATTTGATAGAGGTAAGTCAGGAGGATAGCTTGAACATTAAGCGAAACTGGGCGGGCGTTGTCAGCTGTTTTTTGCTGTTTACGGTTGTCTGCATGTCGTTAGCTTTTAATGTGAAGGGGGCATTCAGAGCCTCTGGTCATCCCGAGCTCGGTTTGCTCTTTTTCACCCTTCCGGGGGCGGCAGCCAGCTTTCTCTCTCGTCGAGGGGAAGTCGTTAAGCCGCTGCTGGGCGCCATGCTTGCGGCACCGCTGTGTCTGCTGCTGATGCGTCTGCTTTATGTCACATCAAGAAGTTTCTGGCAGGAGATGGCGTGGCTGCTAAGCGGCGTGTTTTGGTGCGCGCTGGGTGCGCTGTGCTTTTTGTTTGTGCGCAGCCTGTTACAGCGACGAAAGCGGCACAGCTAAAAACGCCCTCATGGCGAGGGCGTCTGCGTATTACTGAGCGGCAAACAGGCCCAGATTTTCTTTGGCGTAGGCTTCGAAATCGGTGCAGCCGCCAATGTTCTTCTGATCGAGGAAAATCTGCGGTACGGTTTCAACCGGTTTACCCACGGTTTTTTCCAGATCCGCTTTGCTGATCCCTTCCGCGTGGATATCCACATAGCGGAAGTTAAAGTCATCACGCTCTTCAGTCAGTTTTTCTGCCAGCTCTTTTGCACGAACACAGTATGGGCATCCTGGACGACCAAAAATTACTGCAAACATTTCTCTCTCCTAAAAAACAAGCCTGACGGCGAATGGCGCCTATAGTGCACGATAACCGGCGGTCATGGAAAGAAGGTTTCGCCTGTCACTTTGATATAGTCAGGCTATGTTTCGCCAATTACACGCCCGGAAACTTTACCTATACTGGCTGCCATATTGGGTTTAGACACACAAAGAGAGACATAATGACGCCAACCATTGACCTGCTCCGTTCCCATCGTTCGATTCGCCATTTCACCGATGAGCCTATTACCCAGGCCCAGCGTGAAGCCATTATCGACAGTGCAAGAGGCACCTCCAGCTCCAGCTTCCTGCAGTGCACGTCCATTATCCGTATTACCGACCCGGCCATGCGTGAACAGCTGGTGACGCTGACGGGCGGGCAGAAGCATGTTGCCCAGGCGGCCGAGTTTTGGGTGTTCTGCGCCGATTTTAACCGCCACCTGCAGATTTGCCCGGAGGCCGAACTGGGCCTGGCGGAACAGTTGCTGCTGGGCGTGGTCGATACCGCGCTGATGGCGCAAAATGCCTTCACGGCGGCGGAATCGCTGGGGTTGGGGGGCGTCTATATCGGCAGGCTGCGTAATAATATTGAAAGCGTCACCGAATTGCTCCAACTGCCAAAACATGTTCTGCCGCTCTTTGGCTTGTGCCTCGGCTGGCCTGCCGACAACCCGGACGTGAAGCCGCGTCTGCCAGCGACGATGCTGGTCCATGAGAATCACTACCAGCCGGTGGATCAGACCGTGCTGGCGCAATACGACGAAGAGCTGGCGACATACTATATGACGCGCGGAAGCAATAACCGTCGCGATACCTGGAGCGATCATATTCGTCGCACCATTATTAAAGAGAACCGCCCGTTTATTCTTGATTATCTGCATAAACAGGGCTGGGCGACGCGATAGTTCATTCGGTATGATACGCAGGCTTTTCCCATGTCTTTAGAGAGGTACAGGGTGAAAATTGCCATTTTGTCCCGGGATGGAACGCTCTATTCATGTAAACGCCTCCGCGAAGCAGCGGCAAAACGCGGGCATCAGATTGAAATCATCGATCCGATGTCCTGCTATATGAACATCGATCCTGCGATGTCATCGATTCATTACAAGGGCCGCAAGTTACCGCATTTCGATGCGGTGATCCCCCGCATCGGCTCCCAGATCACCTATTACGGCACGGCGGCGTTGCGTCAGTTTGAGATGCTAGGTAGCTATCCACTCAATGAGTCTGTCGCGATTGCTCGCGCCCGCGATAAGCTGCGCTCGCTACAGCTGCTTGCGCGTCAGGGGATCGATCTCCCCGTTACCGGCATTGCCCATTCACCGGACGACACCAGTGATTTGATCGACATGGTTGGCGGCGCACCGCTGGTCATTAAGCTGGTTGAGGGCACGCAGGGCATTGGCGTGGTGCTGGCCGAAACGCGTCAGGCGGCGGAAAGCGTGATCGATGCCTTTCGCGGCCTCAATGCCCATATTCTGGTGCAGGAGTACATTGAAGAGGCCAAAGGGCGCGATATCCGCTGTTTTGTCGTGGGGGATGAAGTGGTTGCCGCCATAGAACGCCAGGCGAAAGAGGGGGACTTCCGCTCTAATCTGCATCGTGGAGGCGTGGCGCGGATCGCCGAAATCAGCGAGCGCGAGCGCGAGATCGCCGTAAAAGCAGCGCAAACGCTGGGGCTGGATGTCGCAGGTGTCGATCTCCTGCGGGCAACGCGCGGGCCACTGGTGATGGAGGTCAATGCGTCTCCTGGGCTGGAAGGTGTGGAAAAGACCACGGGCGTCGATATTGCAGGTAAAATGATCTCATGGATCGAACGTCACGCAACGCCGGGCTACTGTCTTAAAACGGGCGGTTAAATGGATTACAGCGCACTTTTTGCGTACCCTATGCGAAGTTTTTATTAAAGAGGCTGAACAGCGATGGATTTACAGGTCGTTCCAACACTGGATACGTTACGTCAATGGCTTGATGATGCCGGTATCACCTTCTTTGAATGCGATTCCTGTCAGGCGCTGCATCTGCCTCATATGCAAAATTTCGATGGCATTTTTGATGCCAAAGTCGATCTGATTAATGACGTCATTCTGTTCTCTGCGCTGGCAGAGGTGAAGCCGTCTGCGCTACTGGCGTTGGCCTCCGATCTTTCGGCCATTAATGCCAGTTCTTTGACGGTGAAAGCATTTCTCGATATACAGGATGATAATCTGCCAAAACTGGTCGTTTGCCAGTCTTTGTTCTCCGGTGCCGGGCTTTCTTTTAAGCAGTTTTCATGGTTCATGCGGTTGAGTGAAGAGCAAATTTCCATGGTGATGATGGAAGCCAATGCACATCATCTGCTGTACAGCACCGAAGATGATGCAGAGAATAATGATGCATCTCCCAATTTTCTTCACTAAGCCTGTCTGACTTTTGCGCAGTCGCTGCCAGAGCGACTGCATATCGCCAACTTTTCTGCTGCGTTTAACCTTTCTTTAAAGAATTTTTCACCTCCCCCAAGGCCATTTCGGCTTATCCCATAGACATATGCTGCATAAAAAATTGATAAAAGGGGTTTTTTCGTCTGGGCTATAGCCGAAGACACGGGCTACAGTTATTCTTGCGATGCTTAAAAAAGCGAGCGGATACTGCCGGATAAAGAGGGTTATTTTTATTTTGGGCAGAGCTACAAACTATGCATGTTTTTTGCATATCTCCAGCTGCACAGTTTTAGTTCGTTTGTTAACGAACTTTCAGAAGGAATAACGATATGATCGCCTTGAATAAAAAATGGTTATCGGGTCTGGTTGCGGGTGCTCTGATGGCCGTCTCTGCCGGCACGCTCGCTGCAGAACAAAAAACGCTGCATATTTACAACTGGTCTGACTATATTGCGCCGGATACGGTCGCTAACTTTGAAAAAGAGACCGGTATTAAAGTGGTCTACGACGTATTTGATTCCAACGAAGTGTTGGAAGGCAAATTGATGGCCGGCAGCACCGGTTTTGACCTGGTGGTACCGTCAGCAAGCTTCCTGGAGCGTCAACTGACCGCAGGCGTTTTCCAGCCGCTGGATAAAAGCAAATTACCGAACTGGAAAAACCTCGACCCGGAAGTCATGAAGCTGGTCGCCAAGCACGATCCTGATAACAAATTTGCGATGCCGTATATGTGGGCCACCACCGGTATTGGCTATAACGTCGATAAAGTCAAAGCCGTGCTGGGCAAAGATGCGCCGGTGAACAGCTGGGATTTGGTGATGAAGCCCGAAAACCTCGAAAAGCTGAAGAGTTGCGGTGTCTCATTCCTGGATGCGCCGGAAGAGATTTTTGCAACCGTGCTGAACTACCTCGGCAAAGATCCTAACAGCACTAAAGCAGATGACTACACCGGCCCTGCAACCGACCTGCTGTTAAAACTGCGTCCTAACATTCGTTACTTCCACTCGTCTAAATACATCAACGACCTGGCAACGGCGATATCTGCGTCGCGATTGGCTGGGCGGGAGACGTATGGCAGGCAGCGAACCGTGCTAAAGAAGCGAAGAACGGCGTGAACATCTCTTACTCTATCCCTAAAGAGGGGGCGATGGCGTTCTTCGATGTATTCGCGATGCCTGCGGATGCGAAGAATAAAGACGAAGCGTATCAGTTCCTTAACTATCTGCTGCGCCCGGATGTCATTGCGCATATCTCCGATCACGTCTTCTACGCTAACGCAAACAAAGCAGCGACGCCGCTGGTAAGCGCAGAAGTGCGTGATAACCCAGGCATCTATCCACCGGCAGATGTCTTCGCCAAGCTGTTTACGCTGAAAGTCCAGGATCCAAAAATTGACCGCGTGCGTACCCGTGCGTGGACCAAGGTGAAAAGCGGTAAGTAACGCTTCGTTTGTTGTAGGCCGGACAGGCGTAATGCCCCGGCATCAGGCGCACCGCGATGGTGCGCCTGCACCATGATTTGATGTCTGCCGGAGAGCACCCCGTGAATGACGCGATCCCCCGCCCACAGGCGAAAGTCCGTAAAGCGCTGACCCCGCTTCTTGAAATTCGTAACCTCACCAAATCTTTCGATGGGCAGCATGCCGTGGACGACGTCAGCCTGACTATCTATAAAGGTGAAATTTTTGCCCTGCTGGGGGCATCTGGCTGTGGTAAATCCACACTGCTGCGCATGCTGGCGGGTTTTGAACAGCCGAGCGCCGGGCAGATTGTGCTGGACGGCGTCGATCTCTCCAGCGTTCCGCCGTATCAGCGCCCGATAAACATGATGTTTCAGTCTTACGCGCTATTCCCGCACATGACGGTTGAGCAGAATATCGCCTTTGGCCTCAAGCAGGATAAATTGCCGAAAGCTGAAATTACCGCGCGCGTGGCAGAGATGCTAAGCCTAGTGCATATGCAGGAGTTCGCGAAACGCAAACCGCATCAGCTCTCCGGGGGGCAACGTCAGCGCGTGGCGCTGGCCAGAAGCCTGGCAAAACGGCCAAAGCTGCTGCTGCTTGATGAACCGATGGGCGCGCTGGATAAAAAACTGCGCGACCGCATGCAGCTGGAAGTGGTGGATATCCTCGAACGCGTCGGCGTTACCTGCGTGATGGTGACCCACGATCAGGAAGAGGCCATGACCATGGCCGGACGTATTGCGATCATGAACCGCGGTAAGTTCGTACAAATTGGCGAGCCGGAAGAGATTTACGAACACCCGACAACCCGCTACAGCGCGGAGTTTATCGGCTCGGTGAACGTCTTTGAAGGGTTGCTGAAAGAGCGTCAGGAAGATGGTCTGGTGATCGAGTCTCCGGGCCTGGTGCATCCTCTGAAAGTTGATTCAGATAACTCAGTCGTGGATAACGTCCCGGTTTATGTTGCGCTGCGCCCGGAAAAAATCATGCTCTGCGAAGCCCCGCCTGCCGATGGCTACAACTTTGCGGTAGGAGAAGTGGTGCACATTGCGTACCTGGGCGATCTTTCGATCTACCACGTGCGTCTGAAGAGTGGGCAAATGCTAAGTGCCCAGCTGCAAAACGAGCATCGCTATCGTAAGGGGCTGCCGACCTGGGGCGACGAAGTGCGCCTGTGCTGGGATGCGGACAGTTGCGTAGTGTTGACGGTATAAGGAGCGGCCAATGAGTACACGTGAACCTCCTGCCCTCGCAGAAAAATCGGGTGGCTTTGCGCGCTGGCTGGCGCGCATGCAGATGGCGCACGGACGCAAGATGGTCATTGCCATGCCGTATGTGTGGCTGATCCTGCTGTTTATGCTGCCGTTCCTGATCGTCTTTAAGATAAGCCTCGCGGAGATGGCGCGGTCGATCCCGCCGTATACCAACCTGTGGGAGTGGGCTGACGGACAGCTGACGCTCACCCTTAACCTGGGAAATTTCCTGCAGCTCACGGACGATCCGCTCTATTTCGAAGCCTATTTACAGTCGCTGCAAGTGGCGGGGATCTCGACGATCTGTTGCCTGCTGTTGGGGTATCCGCTGGCATGGGCGGTGGCGCACAGTAAGCCGTCGACGCGTAATATTCTGCTGCTGCTGGTCATCCTGCCGTCGTGGACCTCGTTTCTGATCCGCGTGTATGCCTGGATGGGGATCCTGAAAAACAACGGCATCCTGAATAACTTTCTGATGTGGCTGGGGGTTATCGATCAGCCGCTGACGATCCTGCATACCAACCTCGCCGTATATATCGGGATTGTTTATGCCTACCTGCCGTTTATGGTGCTGCCGATTTACACGGCGCTGACGCGAATTGATTACTCGCTGGTGGAAGCCTCGCTGGATCTGGGGGCTCGCCCCCTGAAGACTTTCTTTAGCGTGATTGTTCCACTGACCAAAGGCGGCATTATTGCCGGGTCGATGCTGGTGTTTATCCCGGCGGTGGGGGAGTTTGTGATCCCTGAACTGCTCGGCGGCCCGGACAGCATCATGATTGGCCGCGTGCTGTGGCAGGAGTTCTTCAATAACCGCGACTGGCCGGTGGCCTCGGCGGTGGCGATCGTCATGCTGTTGCTGCTGATCGTACCGATCATGTGGTTCCATAAACATCAGCAGAAACAGATGGGAGATCACGGATGAACAACTTACCCGTCGTACGTTCCCCGTGGCGAACGCTGATCCTGGTGCTGGGGTTTACCTTCCTGTATGCACCGATGCTGATGCTGGTGATTTATTCGTTCAACAGCTCCAAGCTGGTGACGGTGTGGGCCGGCTGGTCGACGCGCTGGTACAGTGAACTGTTCCACGACGACGCCATGATGAGCGCGGTGGGCTTAAGCCTGACGCTTGCCGCCTGTGCCGCCACGATGGCGTCCGTGCTTGGGACGATTGCCGCCATGGTGCTGGTGCGCTTTGGGCGTTTTCGCGGCTCGAACGGCTTTGCCTTTATGATCACCGCACCGCTGGTCATGCCGGACGTCATCACCGGTCTGTCGCTGCTGCTGCTGTTTGTGGCGCTGGCGCACGCCATTGGCTGGCCGGCAGATCGCGGAATGCTCACCATCTGGCTGGCGCACGTGACCTTCTGTACGGCCTACGTGGCGGTGGTTATATCCTCACGCTTGCGCGAGCTGGATCGCTCCATTGAAGAGGCGGCGATGGATCTGGGCGCTACGCCGCTGAAGGTCTTTTTCATCATCACGCTGCCGATGATCATGCCTGCGGTGGTTTCCGGCTGGCTGCTGGCGTTTACCTTGTCCCTGGACGACCTGGTGATTGCCAGCTTTGTCTCTGGCCCAGGTGCGACGACGCTGCCGATGCTGGTCTTCTCCAGCGTGCGAATGGGGGTCAACCCGGAGATCAACGCCCTGGCGACGATTATCCTCGGCGTGGTCGGAATTGTCGGATTTATCGCCTGGTATTTGATGGCGCGCGCGGAAAAGCAACGTGTGCGTGATATCCAGCGTGCAAGACGCGGCTGAAGGAATTAAAATTTCCAGTGAAGTGCCGCGCATGACGCGGCACTGTTTTTCAGGGAAGTAAAACATTGGGATTCTTTAAAAAAACACGTCAAACGCACGCCCGTCCGAACGTTCCTGCGCTGGTGCAGGTGGCGGCGCTCGCCATTATTATGATCCGCTGCCTTGATGTGCTGATGATTCTGAACACGCTGGGCGTGCGCGGCATGGGTGACTTCATCCACCGCAGCGTACAGACATGGAATCTGACGCTGGTCTTTATGAGTAGCCTGATATTGGTGTTCATCGAAATCTACGCGGCATTTTCTCTGGTAAAAGGGCGTAACGGGGCGCGCTGGGTCTATCTGCTGACCCAGGTTATTGCCGCCAGCTATCTGTGGGCCGCCTCATTGGGATATGGATACCCGGAATTGTTCAGCATTGCGGGTGGGTCGAAACGTGAGATATTACGCTCGCTGGTGATGCAAAAACTTCCGGATTTGCTGGTCTTGTGCCTGCTTTTTATCCCCGCTTCCAGCCGGCGGTTCTTCCGCTTGCAATAATGTGTATAATCGCAGCCCTCGTTATTCTTAAGGTTTTCGTATGCAGTGCGCACTCTATGATGCCGGCCGCTGTCGCTCCTGTCAGTGGATAGAGCAGCCGGTCTCCCAACAACTCACCGCCAAAATGGCCGACCTGCAGCAGCTGCTGGCTGAACAAACGGTCGGCGAGTGGTGCGCACCCGTCAGTGGGCCAGAGCAGGGTTTTCGTAATAAGGCCAAAATGGTGGTCAGCGGCAGCGTTGAAAAACCGCTGCTGGGGATGCTGCACCGTGACGGAACGCCTGAAGATTTAACGGACTGCCCGCTTTATCCGGCCTCGTTTGAACCGGTCTTTGCCGCGCTCAAGCCTTTTATCGCCCGAGCGGGGTTAACGCCCTATAGCGTCGCGCGTAAACGCGGTGAGCTGAAATACCTCCTGCTGACGGAGAGCCAGATTGACGGCGGCATGATGCTGCGCTTCGTGTTGCGCTCGGAAGCCAAGCTGGAGCAGCTTCGAACCGCGCTGCCGTGGCTGCAGGATCACCTCCCGCAGTTAACGGTCATTACCGCAAATATTCAGCCGGTGCATATGGCGATCATGGAAGGGGAGAAAGAGATCTTCTTCACCGAGCAGCATGCGCTGGCAGAGAACTTTAACGGCGTGCCGCTGTGGATCCGCCCGCAAAGCTTCTTCCAGACTAACCCGACGGTAGCAAGCGCGCTGTACGCCACCGCGCGGGACTGGGTTCGCGCCCTGAACATCAGTCATATGTGGGATCTTTTCTGCGGCGTAGGTGGCTTTGGCCTGCACTGCGCGACCCCTGAAATGCAGCTTACCGGGATTGAGATTTCCGCCGACGCCATCGCCTGCGCGAAACAGTCTGCCGCTGAGCTGGGGCTGACGAATCTCCATTTCCAGGCGCTGGATTCCACGCAGTTTGCCACCGGACAGGGCAATGTGCCGGAGCTGGTGCTGGTCAACCCGCCGCGTCGAGGCATTGGTAAGGCTTTGTGTGACTACCTCAGCCAGATGGCGCCAGATTACATCGTCTATTCCAGCTGCAACGCGCAGACGATGGCGAAAGACATTGCCAGCCTGCCGGGCTATCGCGTTGAACGCGTTCAGCTTTTCGATATGTTCCCGCATACCGGCATTATGAAGTTCTGACCTTGCTCGTTAAATCTTAAACAAAATGTGAACTCTTCCCTCCGGCGAAATCAGGTAAGCTTACGTCATAAGAACTGAATGAAGGCTTATCGATGAAGCAGATCCTGCTGGTGGAAGATGACCACGATATCGCGGCGCTCCTGCGTCTCAATTTAGAAGACGAAGGCTACACCATTACCCATGAACCGGACGGGGGCAGGGCGCTACAGCGTCTTGAGATGCAGCCGTGGGACGCGGTGATCCTCGATCTGATGCTCCCCAACGTCGATGGCTTGGTGATTTGTCGCCGTATTCGCCAGATGACCCGCTACCTGCCGGTAATAATCATCAGCGCCCGCATCAGTGAAACGGATCGCATCACCGGTCTGGAAACCGGTGCAGACGATTACCTGGCAAAACCGTTCTCGGTACAAGAGCTGATTGCGCGCATTAAGGCGCTGTTTCGCCGACAGCAGGCGATGGGGCAGACGCAGACGACAGGGCAAATCAACGCTCACGGGTTGACGCTCGACCCGCTGGCGCGCACGGTGCGCCTGAACGGGCTGGAGGTGGATCTCACCCCGCGTGAATTCGAGCTGCTGTACTTCTTTGCCCGCCACCCGGGCGAGGTTTTCTCGCGTCTGGCGTTGCTTGAACAGGTCTGGGGCTATCAGCACGAGGGCTACGAGCACACCGTCAACACCCATATCAACCGCCTGCGCATTAAGATTGAAAAAGATGCCGCCGAGCCGGAGATCATTCGAACCGTCTGGGGTAAAGGCTACAAATTTGCGGAGCTGAATCATGATGACGCGCTTTAGCCTAAGCCAGCGCCTGACCTTGCTGTTTATTCTGCTGCTGATGCTCTGCGCGACCGTTGCCTGCGCGGTGCAGCTCTACAGCAGCATGCAGTACGGAAATGCGATGGTACAGCGGCTGTCGGGAGGCCTGGCGCAGCAGATTGTTCAGCGTGAACCGATTTTGAATAAGCAGGGCGAGGTTGACCGCAGCGCGCTGAAGCCGCTGTTTGACCGCCTGATGACCTTTAACCCTGCCGTCGAACTGTATGTTATCTCCCCCGACGGCGACCTGCTGGCGGATGCCGCACCACCGGGCCATATTCAGCGACAAAAGATTGACCTTGCGCCGTTACAGACCTTTCTCAGCGGCACGATGATGCCGGTATACGGAGATGACCCGCGCAGCATCGACAAGCAAAAAGTGTTCAGCGTCACGCCGCTGCGCCAGAACGGCGAGCTGAAGAGCTATCTGTATATTATTCTGCAGGGCGAGGAGTTTAATGCGCTTGCAGAAATGGCCTGGCATAAGGCGCTCTGGAGCACTGCACTGTGGTCGCTGCTGTGGGTTGCCCTGTTTAGCCTGCTGGCGGGATTGCTGGTCTGGTTCTGGGTAACGCGCCCGGTGAAACAGCTAACGTGGGAGGTTGCGGGGCTGGAGCAGGACAGTATTGCCGCCGTCAAACGGCTGGCGGCGCAGCCGCTGGAGCCTGCTCGCAATGACGAGGTGGCGATCCTGCGCAATACCTTTATCGAGCTGGCGCGCAAAATCACCTCACAGTGGGATCAGCTGGCCGACAGCGATCGCCAGCGGCGGGAGTTTATCGCCAATATCTCCCATGATTTGCGCACCCCGCTGACGTCGCTGCTGGGGTATCTGGAAACGCTGTCGCTTAAATCTGCCACCCTAACGGCCCAGGAACACCAGCAATACCTTGCTACCGCGCTGCGTCAGGGGCAAAAGGTTCGTCATCTGTCGCAACAGCTGTTCGAACTGGCGCGCCTTGAGTACGGCGGAATGAAACCGCAACGTGAACGTTTTGCGATGGGCGAGCTGATTTCGGATGTGGCGCAGAAGTTTGAATTAACGGCCCGCACGCGAGAGCTGAATCTGCATATTGATGTACCTGGGCCATTGCCGCTCGTCAACGCCGATGTATCCATGATTGAGCGGGTAGTAACTAACCTGCTGGATAACGCGATACGCCATACGCCCGCGGGGGGAGAAATCCGCCTGGCGGTGTGGCAGGAAAATGAACAGTTACAGGTCGAGGTGGTTGATACAGGAACGGGCGTCGATGACGCGCTGCGCGAACTCTTTCAGCGCCCTTCGGTGTTAAACCCGCAGGCATCGCGGGAGAACCGCGGGGGATTGGGGCTGTTAATTGTGAAACGGATGCTGGAGCTGCACGGCGGTGGGATCAGGCTGATGGAGTCGGTGAGCGGCGCACGTTTCAGGTTCTTTGTGCCCCTGTAACATTGCCGGGTGAGGGCGACGCCAACACCCGGCAAAAAATGATTACTGCGGGAACCATTGGTCGCTGATTTTCTGGTAAGTACCGTCAGCTTTAATGGCTTTCAGGGCGCAGTTCAGTTTTTCCAGCAGCGCTTTGTTATCCGGGCGAACCGCGATGCCTAGACCGGTGCCGAAGTACTGTGGGTCGGTCACTTTCTCGGTTGCGGTACCCAGCTGCGGGTTGGTTTTCAGCCATTCGTTCACTACGGCCGTGTCACCAAATACGCCATCAATACGGCCATTTTTCAGATCGATAATGGCGTTCTGGTAGCTGTCATACGCCACGGTTTTCACTTCAGGGTGTTTGTCCTGCAGGTATTTCTGGTGCGTGGTGCCGTTTTCCATCCCAATGCGTTTGCCTTTCAGCTCATCAAAGGATTTATACGTTCCTTTTTTCGCAATCACCACCGCAGAGTTCGCGTAGTACGGGTCAGTAAAGGCGACCTGCTTGCTACGCTCTGGCGTGATATCCATACCGGAGATCACGGCATCGTATTTTTTGAACTTCAGAGACGGGATCAGGCTGTCAAACGCGTGGTTGGTGAACGTGCAGTCGGCCTGCATTTGCGTGCACAGGGCTTTTGCGAGATCGATATCAAAACCGACGATCTGTTGCTGGCATCCAGCGATTCAAACGGCGGATAGGTGGCAGAAACGCCGAAATTGATTTTATCTGCAGCGGTCGCGCCTGCGGCGAAAGTTGCCAATAATGCAGCCAAAACTAACTTTTTCATTTTTACGACTCCCGTCTGTCAATCTTGTCATTATGCGCCGTGTCTGCGGCATGGGTGTACAATGCCAGTGATTGAATTTGTATGCAATAAAAATGATTAAATATTAATTAATAAATAAAAAAAGACGGGCAGTATTTAAACTTGCCCGTCTTCTTCATTTGAACTTATGCAAACGGTGAGTAATTACGACGCTCAAACGCCAACGCTTTGCGCTCAATCAGACGCATCATCAGCGTCAGGAGACCGTTAACCACTAAATACACCAGACCGGCTGCACCAAATACCATGACGTCATAGGTGCGTCCATACAAGAGCTGCCCGTGGCCCATGACTTCCATCAGGGTGATGGTATAGGCCAGAGAGGTACTCTTGAACACCAGCACCACTTCATTGGAATACGAGGACAGGGCGCGCTTGAAGGCGTACGGCAGCAGGATCGCCAGCGTATCTTTTTTGCTCATGCCCAGCGCACCGCACGACTGCCATTGCCCTTCCGGGATAGCGCGAATCGCACCGTAGAACAGCTGGGTCGTATAGGCCGCACTGTTGAGGGAAAGCGCAATCAGGGCGCACAGCCACGGCTCCGAGAGCAGATGCCAGATAACCGGATACTCCTGCAGCGACGGGAACTGGCCCGGGCCGTAGTAAATCAGGAAGATCTGCACCAGCAGCGGTGTACCGGTAAAGAGGGTGATGTAAGCACGCACAATCCACACCAGCACCGGCGTTTTCAGCGTCAGGATGATGGTGAAGATGAGCGCCAGGATCAGCGCCACGATGATGGACGCAACGGTCAGCGTCAGGCTGGTGTGCAGCCCTTTCATCAATTCGGGTAAATATTCAAGCATCAGCCTGGTCTCCGTTCAAAACGCGTTGCACGCAGGTCAATACGCTTGAGGATGTACTGACTCAGCAACGTGATCACCAGGTAGATAGCCGCGGCCACAATATACCAGGTAAACGGCTCCTGGGTACGGGTGGCAATACTTTTGGTTTGCAGCATCAAATCATTCACGCTTATCAGGCTGACCAGCGCGGTATCTTTCAGCAGCACCAGCCACTGGTTGCCCAGGCCTGGCAGAGCATGACGCCACATTTACGGCATCACCAGACGGAAGAAGATCGCCGCTTTTGACAGGCCTAACGCCTGACCGGATTCCCATTGCCCCTGCGGCACCGCTTTCAGCGCACCGCGCAGGGTTTGTGACGCATATGCGGAATAGAGCAGGGAGAGCGCAATCACGCCGCACAGGAATGGGCTAACGTCAAAATTCTCAATCTGCATCTGCACCGGGATCTGCGCAAACCCGAGATTAATGGTAAAGCCGTCCGACAGCGTTAACAGCAGCTGCGAGGAACCGAAATAGATAAACAGGACCACCAGGATCTCGGGCAGTCCACGCAGCACGGTGACCAGCGCGGAGCCCGCCCAGGCGACAGGGAACCACTTCGCGGATTCCCATACCGCAAAGAACATCGCCAGCACGAGGCCGATAATCAGTGCACAAACGGCAAGGCCGACGGTCATCCCGGCGGCACTTGCTAAAGGAAAAATTTCATTCATCAGGAATTACTTCTGGAACCATTTTTGGTAGATGGTTTCGTAGGTGCCGTCTTTCTTCACTTTTTCCAGCGCAGCGTTGAATTTCTGCTGCAGCTCAGTGTTGCCCTGACGCACGGCAATACCCAGACCGGTGCCGAAGTAGGCCTTATCAGTCACTTTATCGCCCACCGGCGCCAGCTTGTCGTTGGCTTTCAGCCATTCGGTCACGACCGCGGTATCACCAAACACGCCGTCGATACGGCCGTTTTGCAGATCCAGCTTCGCATTCTGGTAGCTGTCATACGGAACGGTGGTGATTTCCGGATGTTTGTCCATGATAAATTTCTGGTGCGTGGTGCCGTTCTGCACGCCCACTTTTTTGTCTTTCAGCTGGTCAATAGAGGTGAATTTCCCTTTCTGACCAATGAACAGCGCGGAGTTGTCATAGTACGGGGTAGAGAACAGAACCTGCTTTTCGCGCTCTGGCGTAATGTCCATACCGGCCATCACCGCGTCGATACGACGGAACTTGAGGCTTGGGATCAGGCTATCGAACGACTGGTTGCTGAAGGTACAGGTCGCGTCGATCTCTTTACACAGGGCATTAGCCAGATCCACATCGAAGCCAACGATTTTGTTGTTCGCGTCGATGGATTCAAACGGAGGATAAGACGCTTCGGTTGCGAAACGAATGGTCTGGGCTGCGGTAGCGGAAAGGCTGACGCTAGCAAGCAGCGCGGCAATCAATACTTTTTTCATTATCATTTTCCCTAGCACATCAGTGAGATAAGTAATTTTTAAAGGCATCGGTTTGCGGGTTCGTTAAGCAGCCCGCATCACCTTGCTCAACGATATACCCGTTTTCCATGTAGACCACGCGGCTGGCGGTTTTACGCGCCACTTCCACTTCATGGGTTACGATGACCTGAGTAATGTTGGTTTCCGCCAGCTCACGAATAATGCTCACGATCTGGGCGGTAATTTCCGGGTCGAGTGCCGCTGTTGGCTCATCGAACAGCAGCACCGCGGGCTCCATCATCAGCGCGCGGGCGATTGCCACACGCTGCTGCTGACCACCAGAAAGGTGTAAAGGATAGCGGTCGCTGTACGGCTTAAGGCGTAAACGTTCCAGCAGCTTTTCGGCCCGCGCCATGGCCTGATCCTTGCTTAAACCGAGCACCCGGCACGGCGCTTCAATCAGGTTTTGCACAACGGTCAGGTGCGGCCAGAGATTGTATTGCTGGAAGACCATACCGACGTTTTGACGGAGTTCACGAATCGCTTTATCGGAAGGTGTTTTCGCGAAATCAAAGTGATTACCGGCAATGGCCAGCGTGCCAGAACGGGGCATTTCAAGCAGATTCAGGACGCGCAGAAGGGAGCTTTTACCCGCGCCACTTGGGCCAAGTAAAACCAAGGTTTCGCCCTCTGGGCAGTGCAGTGTGATGTCGAACAGCGCCTGGTGTGCGCCGTAGAAGCAGTTAATGCCGTTTAGTTTAATACTCATCGGGGCAGTCTTTACTCATCCAGGCAATCTATAGCAATTGAGGCCGCAGATAGTACCGTTGACAGAA